>Ga0307476_10000968_pt1 | contig 19003 bp, 17 predicted proteins | sample atmos_gasesECM2C_2_FD_203314 | JGI IMG/M metagenome (GOLD analysis project Ga0307476, IMG submission 203314) | Hardwood forest soil microbial communities from Morgan-Monroe State Forest, Indiana, United States - atmos_gasesECM2C_05 | ecosystem: Environmental > Terrestrial > Soil > Temperate... | reverse complement strand
GACGCTCGCGATTAAATCGGGAGTACCTCAGGACCGCGAAGAATCACGCGGACGGCTCAAAAAAACGGGAGAGAATCGAATGCAACCTGGGCGCGTAACCAAGATGGCGGGTGTATTGCTATTTCTGTCGCTACTGCCGACGGCCTATGTTGCCGCCGATTCCCTTGACGATTTCATGCAAGGTCAGCTCGAGTCCCTGAAGGTGCCGGGCATCGCGCTGCTGGTGATGCGTAACGGAGCCGTCGTGAAGGAGCAGGGATATGGCTACTGCAACCTCGAGCTTCACGTGCCGGTTACGCCGGATACGCTGTTTCAATCCGGGTCAATAGGAAAGATGTTTACCGCAGCCGGAGTCCTTTTGCTCGCGCAGGACGGCAAGCTCAAGCTCGATGATCGCCTCACCATGTACTACCCGGACGCGCCTGCCGCGTGGCATCGGATCAGCATCCGCGAGTTGCTGACGCATACCTCCGGAGTCAAGGATTATGCCCAGATCAATTCCGGGGACCTCGACTACCGCAAGGACTACACCGACGATGAGTTGCTTGCTGCAATGCAAAGACTGCCGCTTGAATTTGAGCCGGGCACGCAGTGGAGCTATTCCAACAGCGGGTACGTAATTCTCGGCTTGCTGATCACTAAGCTCGCGGGGAAAGACTACAGCGACTTCCTGGCCGAGCGGCTCTTCAGGCCACTGGGGATGCAGACAACGCAGTTGATCAGCGAGCGCCGCGTGACGCCCAATCGCGCTGCCGGTTACGAATTGGACAGTCACGGTGTCCTGGTAAACCAGGAGTGGGTCGCTCCAGGCTTGAACCGCACGGCGGACGGCTCGTTGTACTTTTCGTTGCGTGACCTCGCCGCATGGGAAAGGGCGCTGGAGGAGCGCTCCTTTATGAGTAAGGAGAGCTTCGCCGAGTGGTGGACAGCGGTGCGTCTCGCGAACGGCACCCGGCATGCTTACGGTTTCGGGTGGCAGCTTTCTGAGCAACGCGGGGAACCCGTCGTCCGCCACGCCGGTGCCTGGCAGGGGTTTGAAGCCGCAATTGTTCGGTATCCCGAGCAGCAGCTGGCGGTGATGATCCTCGCAAATGCTGCCCAGGTGGACGCCACGAGAATGGCCCGCGACGTTGCCGGGCTGGTTGATGACCGACTCAAACTGCGCACGCCGGTCGCCTCACAAGCCCCGCCGGACGCAGCGCTGGCGACCACCCTGCGGGATGTTCTCGAAGCTTGGGGTGACTACCGCACCGTCCCGGGCATGGCGCCCTCGTTAGCTGCGACCGCTACGGGCAGCGCGCAGGAGGCCCACGACCGCCAGGACCTGGCTACACGGCTTCGCAGCACGCGATCTGTCAAGGTGCTTGGATCCGATCGTCTGTCCAAACGCACGGTGGATCTGCTTGCTGACGGATCGATGAGCGCAGTCGACGTTCTGTTGGAGACTGGTAGCTCTGCCGTAACTGCCCGATTTCGGCTGGACGCAAAGGGGCGCGTCGTGAGCTTCGCGGTTCCAGAAAGTGAATAGGGGGCTTTTTCACTGGAGCGCACCGGCTTGGCTGAAAGTTGACGTTCGCGAACGGCCGTCCTCACCCCTCGAGCTCAACCGTCCAGGTCACGGGCGCCTCGGCGATCAGTGAAGAGCGGACGCTGCAGTACTTGGTGACCGAGAGCTCGACTGCCCGCGTGGCTTTCGCGAGTGTCGTCCCTGCTGCAGTGATAGTGAAGTGCAGAGTGGCCGACGCCAGCCGGCGCGGTGTCGACTCGAGGCGCTTTGCCTCGACGCGCACGTGAAGCGCCTGAGCGGGCGTGCGCTGCTTCTCCAGGATCGTCACGACATCCACCGAGGCACACGACGCAATCGCTGCGAGCAGGAGGTCGAACGGACCGGGCGCGCTCTGCCCATCTCCATCTATGCGGACCTTCGGCCCGTCAGGCCGACCCGCCTCGAAGACAAGGCCGTTGACCCAGCGCACGTCGATTGGCGCGTGAGCGAAGGTTTCCGATGAGGGGTTTGCGGATGTATTGGTCATTTACGCAGCCTGTCAGCTGGCTTCCGCCTCAATCGTCCCGGTCTGGCGGCATTCCGAGGCGCTTGAGGTACACCGCGAAGCGCGGATCGCGTGCGATAGACTCGAGCAACGCGTCGTGGCGAACCCATACAACCCCCGGGTCGTGATTGGTGCGTGCCTTCTCGAGCCAGTCGAACGCGCCGTCACGATCGCCGAAAAATGCCACGGCCTCTGCGACCTGGAACTCGGCTCCCTGCGAATGCGCGATGAGATCTGCGAGCGCCGCCTTCGCCCGCGCGGTATCGCCTGCAACATGGTAGCCAAGCGGCAGGCCGAGCAACCGCCAGCCGGAGGACTCCGCGGGCTCGGCCTGGAATTCTGCGCTCGCCGCCGCAGCGTCTCTCGACATGAGCAGTGCGCGCCCGAGCTCGTAGTGAAGGCCAGGGAACTGCGCATCGAGCGCAATTGCGCGCCGCAGCTCCTCGGCTGACTCGGCCGGACGCCGCGCGTAGTGAAGCGCCCGTCCGAGGTACTTGCGGTAGAGAAGGTTCAGCGGATCAAGCTGTACCGCGCGGCGGAAGGAGTCGACTGCCTCGCCCGGCTGCCCGGTTGCTGCGCTCAGGTGGCCGTGGATCTCGAGCGTCTCGGCATTGTTCGGGTCGAGGGCACGTGCTTTGGCGAGCTCGTCGGCGGCTGCCGTCCAGTTGAGATCGAACTGCATGTGAGCGGTGGCCAGCGCCACGTACGCATCTGGCATATCGGGGTTCAGCGCAATTGCGCGGTTGGCTGCGGCGACCAGCTCGGCATTCTGGGCGGCGTACCACCCTTGTGTAGGGCCGGCAGCGTCAGCGCCGATCCCTTGAGCGACCTGGCGACCGAGGCACCGTGCCAGTCCCACCCACGCCGGAGCATAGTTGGGGTCGAGGTTGAGTGCCTGGTGATAGAGCGTCGCCGCTTGCAGGAGGCTCTCGCGCGTGTCGCCGGTGACCAGGTGTCGCGCCTGCAGGTAAAGCGTGTAAGCAGCCGCGCTCGTGGACTGCTGCGGCACCGACGCCTCGGTGCCGAGCAGTGTGGTTCGCAGCTGCCCCGTCACCGCGCGCGTGATGTCGTCCTGCACCGCGAAGATATCGCGCGCGTCGCGGTCGTAGGTCTCTGACCAGAGGTGATAGCCGTTGTCGGCGCGCACCAGCTGCGCTGTGATGCGCAGCCGCTCGCCCGACTTGCGCACGCTCCCCTCCAGGACGTGGGTGACACCAAGCGCGCGCGCGATCTCTCCGATCGTCACCGCCTTGCCCTTGAAGGAGAATGAGGAAGTACGCGCCGGCACGCGCAGGTTGGCAACCTTGGTGAGTGCGTCGATCAGCTCCTCGGTGAGGCCGTCGGAGAAGTATTCCTGGTCGTGCTTCTCGCTGAGGTCCGTGAACGGGAGCACCGCAACCGACTTCTCGGGGATCGATGCCGTGCCGGTGGCGGGCTGATCGTCGGTGCGCCGCCGTTCATGACGAGACGGCGAGTACCACTGCGAGGCGTAGTACATGACGATGGCCACGACGATCACCAGCGTTACGGCGCCGATCAACAGACGCAGCGTGCTGCGGGTGCCGTGCGCTGCGGGGGGCCCGGGAGCGGACGGCCCCGAAGGCGGGGCGACAAAAGCCGACAGGGCGGCGGCCGAGGACGCGCGAGCGGTCGCGGGATAAGCAACGGCAGCGTCGGTGGCGGAGCCGTGGCTCTCGAGCAATGCGCCGATGCGCGCAGGAAACTGCGCCGGCACCTTCCCGCCCGGCACGCGCGTCCACTGGACTCGAGTGAATGCTTCGGGCACGTCGGCACCGCCTTCCGGGGTGCCGTCCACGCAAACCGGAACGATGAAGGTGCGATTGCGCGCCATGCGCTGCGCGCGTTGCTCGGCGAGCGCCCATTCGACGCGGAAGTAGCCCTCGCCGCGCGCGGCTGTGTTGGCGGAAATCACGGGCAGAAAGAGTGCGCAGTCGCGGATCTGCTGTCGGATCTTCTGATCCCAGACGTCACCGCCTCGCAGCTCGCTGCGGTCGAACCAGACCTCGATGCCCGCCGCACGCAGACTCTCGCCAATGAGCTCTGCCGCCTGCGCATCCTGCGAGGCGTAGCTCAGGAAGACACCGCGTAAGCCTGCATCGGTCAACTCGATCCCCCCGCTGTGGAGAAGCATGTTCGCGGATGCTTACCGGGCGGATCAAGGGGCGGCGTAACCCGCAGCAGCTCAGGGATGTCGGCAAGCCGCTGCTCGCAAGGCTGGCTAATCGTCGAGGCCCATCCCTTTCAGGATCCTCGGTGCATGTTTCTTCACGCGGGCGGTACGAGTTGCGGATTGCTTCGCGGCGCCGAAATACAGCAGATAGCCCTTCTGTCTGCCCGGGGTGAGCGAGCGGAACGCTTCGGCCAGCTTGGGGTTATCGTCCAGACGTTCTTGAAATTCTTCTGGCACGTCGAATTGCGCCACGCTCTTCATCTTCACCCTGGCGCCTGATTTCTCCAACTCAATGGCCTCGGCGACGTAGGCCTTTACGGCGGCCGCCCGTTGGTCGATATCCGCACGGGACGCGAAGCGGATTTGCCTCGCGGCTTGTACATTTCTAGTCTGCTGAATCAGGATTCCCTCGGGATCCTTGAGTAAAGCGCCTTTGACGAAGAGCAACGCGCAGTAGGTCTTGAAGCCGTGGATCAACACGACGTTGCGACCGTCCAGGCTGTAGCAGGCCTGGCCCCATTTCAGCTCCTCGTTCAAGCCCGAAGCCAGGCACAATTGTCGAAGCGCGGCGAATTCGGCTCTCCAGCCCTTTTCCTTGCCATGGGCACGGCTAACGGCGGGGTTCATCCGTCCGGGCTTCGGTTTCATTTGCGGGCTATCTGCCACTGGTAGAACGCGATAAGACCTGAAATGTACTCCGCAGCAGCGGAAAAACTGGCGATTTCCGGACCTTGAAAGCATTGGGCCCGAGGTCACCCCGCCGCCGTCGCTTCGGGCACAGGATCATAGCTGCACCGACCGTTCCGGCACTCGAAGCGGCCCACCGGGTGCACGACAGACTTCAACTTCTCGGCGTCACGCCGGATCTCGTCCCGGCGCGTCTCGGACAGCCCGTTGATGTACCGCTTCTCGAGCGGCAGCCAGGGACTCTTGAAGCGTGCCAGCTCGGCGATGGCGTCCTCGGCGCTGACACCCTCCACCAGCATGCGATAAACCGCGAGCAGTACTCCGGCTCGATCGACGCCCGCGCGGCAGTGAACATACAGCGGTTTTGGCGCGATGCTTACGATGGCGAGGAACATCGCGGCACGATCGTCCAGATGTCTGGAGCTCAGCATTTGCAGCGGATCGAGGCCGCGCATCCTGTAATAAGGAACCGATAGCGGCGCGTCCGCTGCGGTGACGGTGGCGTGCTCGAAGGCGCGGCGCGCGTCGACCTGGAGACTGAGCACGGAGCCCACGCGCTGCTGCACGAGCCAGCTCGCATCGGCCGCCGTCGGGTGCTCTCCGCGCCACAGCACGTGAGGGATGACGACACAGAAATTCCGAACCGGAGAATCGAGATCCGTCGGACACGAACCCTTCAGGGTGTGAGGAGACAGGTACACACAGCCGCCGACCAGCAGCGCGGTCGGCGCCAGTTGCGCGGTCAGCGCCATCAGCGCGCGTCCCGCTCTCCATGCTTTGTTGTGTGCGCTCTCTTTCCTCATCCCGGCGAACTTTCCTCATCCCGGCGAACCCTGCCTCCCGCGGACCGCGCCAGAACCTCTCCGGGAACGAGCTTAGAGGGCCGGCGCGTCCGGATGCCAACGCGATCCTGCAGGCAAGCGCGCATTGCTGGCTCGCGACAATCCGAGTTCGCGCTGCGCCCAAGTGAGTGTTGCGCTACAGCAACACCTCGGCATGTTGGGTTTTGTTTGTGAAAGCCGGGATTTTGTCTATCCTAGACAGCAACAGGCGGTGGGCGCGCGGCACTCGCGCAACAGTCCCCGCTCGGAATAATTCGGGGAGAGTCTCTATGCGAATCACTTCGGTCCTGAAGCGTTGGGGCATCGGCTTGTCTTGCGCCAGCGTCATCTGTCTCAGCGCGGTCGCCGGAGCGATGTTGCTGTGTGCGATGCCTGCTGACGCCCAGACCGCGCCGGCTGACCAGTCAACGCAGCAGGGCGTTCAGGAGGTCGTGGTCACCGGCTCGCTGCTCAAGCGTACCGACAGCGAGACTCCGAGCCCGGTGCAGGTGATCAGTGACGCGGATCTGAAGAACAGCGGCTTCAACAACGTCTCGGACGTGCTGCGTAACCTCGCGCCCAACGGCCAGGGTACGCTCAATCAGGGCTTTGGACAGGCGTTTGCATCCGGTGGCTCCGGCATCGCGCTGCGCGGTCTCACGGTGGGCAATACCCTCACTCTCATCGACAGCGAGCGCATGGTGGCCTATCCGCTGAGCGATGACGGCGAGCGCAGCTTCGTCGACGTCAGCGCGATCCCGTTCAACGCCATCGAGAGCGTCGAAGTGCTCAAGGACGGCGCCTCCGCGCTCTACGGCGCTGACGCGATTGCCGGCGTCGTCAACGTCAAGTTGAAGCAGAGCTACACCGGCGCGGAGTTCACCGCCGAGTACGGCGAGACGCAGTACCACGATGGCGAGACCTATCACGGCGCCGGCATCGTGGGCTGGGGCGACCTCGCCAACGACGGCTACAACGTCTATATGGCTCTCGACTGGCATCGTCAGGAGCTGATCTGGGGTACGAGCCGCAGCGGCCTGTGGACCAATCTGAACTGGAGCATCTTCCCGGGCGGCCAGAACACCACCCCGGGGGCAATCGGGGCCAACGGCCTCGCGTTCGAGGACAGCGCGACCGGCTATCTGCTGAATCCCACGACACCGAATGCTGCCGGCGTCTACCCCAATCATCTGCCGGCAGAGGCATTCCTGCCGGGCTGCACCGCAGCCTTGCAGGCCGCAGATCGTTGCACATTCAGTTTCCCCGGGCAGATTCAACCGCCCACTGAGCAGACGAACTTCCTCGCCAAGATGACCAAGGCACTCGCGGGAGACTGGAAGCTGACTCTCACGGCGTCCTTGTTCGACAGTGTCGCCCAGGAGACGGCGCCGGCCTCTGAGCCGGCTTTCGGTCACCTTCTTCAGCAAACGGGCGCCGAGAACGGCTCGCTCCCGCTCATTGCCTGGGGCCCCGGTCAGACTCTCAAGGTCAACGTCTATCCTCCGTACTCGCTACCGGCGAGCTCGCCGCTCAACCCGTACGGCGCGGCTGCGACGCTGGTCTACGCTTTCCCCGATGTCGGCCCGTGGGTCGTTAACACCGACACGCAGACTTACCGGCTGTTCACCGACTTGAAAGGCAGCGCCGCCGGTTGGGACCTGGACGCCGCCGTGGGCATCATGTACGCGAAGATGGACCTCGGCTTCCAGGGCGGACTCGTCCCCGCGGCGGTTCAAACTGCTCTCAACAACGGCTCTTACACCCCGGGAGCCGGAGCAAGCATCAACGCGGCCGCTATCGCCAACATGGCGCCAGAGGTCTCTGCAAGTCCCTCGAGCACGCTCGATCTCATCGAGCTCCACGGTACGCGTGAGCTCTTCCAGATGCCCGGCGGACCGCTGTCGCTCGCGGCCGGAGTACAGTATTTCCACAAGGCCCAGAACGACGTCGACCCGCCTTCGATCGCCCAGGGCATGCAGGAGGGCATCACTAATTTCACGGTCGGCTCTCAGGACGATACAGCGGGCTTCGTTGAATTCGGCGGCAAACCGGTCAAGCAACTGGAATTGAACGCCGCCGTGCGCTACGACCACTACGATACCTACGGTGGGCAGGCGACACCAAAGTTCGGCCTGAAATTCACGCCGATTGACATGGTGAGCATTCGCGGCACCTGGGGTAAGGGATTCCGTGCACCTTCCATCTCCGAATCGGGAGTCTCAGGGATCGCGTTCGGCGAGGGCAACAGCTTTGACCAGCCGCTGTGTCCGAACGGCATAGCCAATGTAAAGGGTACCTACAATGCCTTCTGTGCTTATCCGATAACGGGCGTCGAGCCGCCGAATCCCAACCTGAAGGCAGTTACCTCGACCAACGCCACTTTTGGTGTGATCTTCGAGCCGTTGCAAGCCTTCAACGTCTCGGTGGACTGGTACCGGATCCAGCTCAACAACGACATCATCAACGTGTCAGAGGCGGGAAGCCTGGGAAATTTCGTCTCCCTCTCTCGCGGACCGCAGGCAGTACTGCCGGTGTGCACCAATACGACCACCAATGGGACGCCGTGCACCACGGCGAACGTGCTGACCCCGGTGGGAGTTCCTGAATTCCTCAATTTCCCGTACATCAACGCGGCTGTCACCAAGACTTCGGGCATCGACATCGACCTGCGGAGTCGTCTTGAGCTCGGGCCGGCCGGCAGACTCACCGGAGAGCTGAACTACACCTACATTTCTCAGTACGAGCTCGAGACCGGTGGCGTGACCTACGATCTGGCCGGAACCCACGGCCCCTCGAGCATCTCCGGCGACACCGGCAATCCGAAGCAGCGGGCGGTGGCATCGCTCACCTGGGAAGAGGGGCCGGCGACCGTTACGCTGTCTGCGAACTATACGAGCGCATTCAAGATTACGGACCCCACGCTGGGCTTTGAGCCGTGCCTGACCGCGATCAAGCTTTCGGGGGTCGGATATGGTGCGGCGATACCTGCAGGGGTCAATACACTGGCGCCCGAGTGGAACCAGTTCTGCTCAGTGCAACACTTCACGAGCTTCAACCTTTACGGCGCCTACGCTGTCAGTGACCATTTCTCCGTGCATGCCTCGGTCAGAAATCTGTTGAACACGCAGCCGCCCGTTGACCTGCAGACCTACGGCGGCGGCGCCTTGTACCGCTACACGACGCTGGACCAGGACGGTGCGGTCGGCCGCTTCTTCCTGGTGGGAGCGACCTACAGGTTCTGATTCGGCCCCGCTCGCGCTCCGTGCGCGAGGACTCGACACAAATTTCGGCCCCTGCGGGGGCCGATTCTTTGACAATGACTGTTTGGTGACACTCCTGCCGGCAAACGCTGGCTAAGCTGCCGCGATGCACCAGATCGGCGTCGTCGGCCTTTCCTACCGCCACGCAGGCGTCGAAGACGTGGCTCGCTTCACGATGCCGCGCACGGAGATTCCCGCGCGCCTGCCGGAGCTGCGCATGGCGCTCGGTGCTGCGGAGATTCTGTACGTCGGCACCTGCAACCGCGTCGAGGTGCTGTACGCGACCGACGGCGGTGCGGCGGCCGAGGATGCACGGCAGATCGTTTTCCGGGCGCTCAGCGGGCGCGAGCCGCTCGCGGGGGAAGCGACCCGCACGCTGCGCGCGTGGACCGGCGAGGCGGCGGTCGAGCATCTGCTTCTCGTCGCCTGCGGTCTCGACTCGGCGCAGGCCGGTGAGCACGAGATCGCCGCGCAGCTGCGCGCGGCCTGGGAGGATTCACGCGCCGCGCACACCTGCGGTCCGCTGCTCGATCGCCTGATCGGTGAGGCGCTCGGGATGGCGCGGCGGGTGCGACGGCTCGTCTCGGGCGTCCATACTCCCTCGCTGGCGGACCTCGCGTCCGAGCGGGTGCTGAGGCACCTCAATGGTACGGGCGAGCGGGTCGCTCTCATCGGCGTCTCGGCCATGACGCGTCGCTGTGCAGCGATCCTGCACGAGGCAGAGATTCCGCTGCTCATCGTCAACCGCAGTCTTCGCACGGCTGCGGAGCTTGCGGCCAGTGTTGACGGTGTGCCGCTGCTGCTCGAGGACTTCCGCGCACGTCCGCCGGCGCTGGGCGCCATGGTGCTCGCGGCCGGAGGCGGCGGCGCGCTGCTCGATGAAGGCGAGCTCGCACGCGTGAGGAACGCGGCGCCGCAGGCGCCGCTGGTGGTCGATTTTGGAGTGCCGCCGAACGTCGATCCGCTCGCGGCGCGCGACGCCGCTGTGCCGCGCGTCGGGATGGACGAGCTGATCGAGGCGGCCCGTTCGCGACGCCTCGAGCAACTTCTGCGGCTCGCTCCGGTGCGCGCCGCGATCGATGAGCGCCTCGAGCATTTGCGTACCGAGATCGCACTGCGAACGCTCGGGCCGAGGCTCGCGCAGCTTCGCGGCGAGTTCGAGCACATCGCCTCGGAGGAGGTCGCGCGGGCGCTCGGTCGGGGGTTGCGTACGTTGGATGAGCGACAGCGAGCCGAGCTCGAGCGGTTCGCGCGTACGATGGCGCATCGCCTGGCACACCTGCCGCTCGCCGGCCTCAAGGCCGCGGCGGCGCACGCGGGCAACGATGCGCTGGATGCCTTTTTCGATGCCGCCCGGACGATGCGACCGGTCCGATCCGACGCGGACGAAGATGCCCGCAGCGGGGGCGTGGTGAGCAAGCATGAGCCAGACATGAGCCAAACGTGAGCCAGACATGAGCCATACGCCGCAACGACTGCCCGACGCCGAGCGCTCCCCTCACTCGGCCGAGCTCTATGCGCGCGCCCGCCGCGTGATACCCGGCGGCGTGAGCTCGCCGGTGCGCGCCTTCCGCGCGGTCGGCGGGACGCCGCTCTTCATGACGCGCGGCGCCGGCGCGGAGATCTTCGACGCCGACGGACGTCGCTATCTCGACATGGTCGGGTCATGGGGTCCTCTGATCCTCGGCCACGCCCACCCGGCTGTCATCTCTGCGGTCAGCGAGGCGCTCGCAAACGGTACGACTTTCGGCACGCCGTGCGCTCAGGAAGTGCAGCTCGCCGAACGGCTGGTCGCTGCGTACCCCGCGGCCGAGCAGGTGCGTTTCGTCTCATCCGGGACCGAGGCGGTGATGAGCGCGGTCCGCGTAGCGCGCGCTTTCACCGGGCGGGACCTGCTGGTGAAATTTGCCGGCTGCTACCACGGCCACGCCGATCATCTGCTGGTAGCGGCCGGCTCGGGACTCGCGACCTTCGGGCGGCCTTCCTCGGCGGGGGTGCCCGAGCCGTTCACCGCGTGTACCCGGGTGTTGCCGCTCGATGACGAGGCCGCGGCCGCGGCGCTCTTCGAGCGCGAAGGCACGCGCGTTGCCGCGGTGATCATCGAGCCGCTGCCCGCCAACCACGGACTCCTGCCGCAGCGGCGCGACTTTCTCGCGGCGCTGCGCCGCCTGACTCGCGTACACGGAGCGCTCCTGATATTCGACGAGGTAATCACGGGATTTCGGCTCGCGCGCGGTGGAGCGGCGCAGTGGCTCGACATTGCTCCCGACCTCGCGACCTTCGGCAAGGTGATCGGCGGCGGCATGCCGGTGGGCGCCTTCGGTGGCGCACGAGCCATCATGGCGCGCCTCGCGCCCGATGGCGACACGTACCAGGCGGGAACCCTCTCGGGCAACCCGGTGGCGATGACCGCCGGCCTCGCGACACTCGAAGTGCTCGAGCGCACGGCGGGATGGGAGCGGCTCGAGTCGAGCGGCGCCGAGCTCGAGCGTCTGCTGCAACCCGTGCTGGCGCGCTCGCCGTTTCCGCTGCACCTGGTACGGCAGGGATCGCTCTTCTGGCTCGCCTGTCACGAAGCAGGAGCGCCGCGCACGGCTGCAACCCTCTCGGCAGCCGAGAGCGCGCGATTCGCGGCGCTCTTTCACGCGATGCTCGAGCGCGGCGTCTACCTGCCGCCCTCGGCTTACGAGACCTGCTTCCTGTCCCTGGCGCATAGCAGCAGTGATCTCACTCGCTTCGCCACGGCACTGCGCGAGTCGCTGGCAGCGGTTGGATGAGAGCGAGCGGCGCTGCGATGAAGGCGACCCGCGTCTTCCAGATCACCGCCCTCGCGCTGGTGGCGGTATCGGCGGTGCAGGTCGGATGGTGGCTGTTCGATCAGCACACCTACACCGCGGAGAAGGTGCACGCGGTGCGCGCCGCGTATGCAGGGCAGTTGGCGGCTGCGCAGACGCTGTTGGATTCGGGCATGAACGGCGCACGAGTACAGCAGCTGTTGCCCGGCATCGTCGTGAGCCGCGGCCGTGCCGCGCTTTCTCCCGCACTCGAGGAGGCTCTCACCAGCGAGGAGCGTCGGCGCACGAACCAGTACGCGTGGGAGGGCTCGTTCTTCCTGCTGGCGCTCGCCGTATGCATCGCGGTGATCGCACGGGCGCTGCGCGCCGAGGCGCGCGTGCTCGAGGAACAGGACAGTTTTCTCGCGCTCGTATCCCATCAGTTCAAGACACCGCTCGCCAGCCTGCAACTGTCGCTCGAGACGCTGGCGCTGCGGGCGCCCACGGCGGAGGCCGCGCGGACGCTCATCGATCGAATGCTGGCGGATCTTGCGCGCATGGAGCTGATGGTCACGCAGATCCTCGAGAGCGCCCGGCTCGAGCGCGGCAGAGTGGAATTCAAGTCCGAGCCGCTCGAGCTCGCTAGCGCCGTCGCGCGCGTGCTCGCACAGTTCGAGGAGCGCGCCCGGCAGGAGCATGTCACGATCACGAGCGACATCGCGGCCGGGCTCCACGTCGCGAGCGATGCGCTGGCGCTCGACGTCGTGGTGCGCAACGTACTCGAGAACGCGCTCGCCGCAGTCCGCCATGCCGGCGGCGGCAGCATTGCGCTCAGTGCACGCGCGACTGAGGGTGAGGTGGAGCTCTCGGTGCGCGACAGCGGCGTGGGCTTCACTCCGGCCGAGAGCGCACGCCTGTTTCAAAAGTTTACCCGCCTGCCGGGCGGCGCCGGTCACTACGGCACCGGCCTCGGGCTCTTCATCGTACGGCGGTTGATGGAGCTCGCGCGTGGGCGGGTCAGCGCGCACAGCGACGGCGTGGGACGTGGCGCACGCTTCGTGCTCACCTGGCCGGCAGCCGCCCCGGAACCGCGCCCATGAGCACGACGGCGGCTGCGAGCACACCGGTGCTGGTGGTCGAGGACGACCCGCATCTCGCTGCGGGTGTGATGGAGAACCTGCGCGCGGAAGGCTACGCGGTGACGGGCGCGGGCGATGGCGAGCAGGCGCTCGAGTGGCTGAAGGGGCATACCTGTGCGCTGATCGTGCTCGACGTGATGCTGCCCGGCATCGACGGGTTCGGCGTGTGCCGCAGCTTGCGCGAGCAGGGCAACAATACGCCAGTGTTGTTCCTCACTGCGCGCGGTGACCCGGCCGACCGCGTGCGCGGCCTCGAGTCGGGCGGCGATGACTACCTGGCGAAGCCGTTCCACCTGCAGGAGTTCCTCTCACGCGTGCGGGCGATATTGCGGCGCTGGGACTGGTATCGCAGCGCTGCGGCCAGTGCAGCGGTGCTGCGCTTCGGCGACAACGAAGTGGACTTCCGCACCTTTCGCGCGCGCGGCTGGAACGGCGAGACCCAGGAGCTCACCGAGAAGGAGGCTATGATCCTCAAGGTGCTCGCCGAGCACGCCGGCGAGATCGTCTCGCGCGAGGACCTGCTCGAGCGCGTCTGGGGATACGACGTTTTCCCGTCGACGCGGACGGTCGACAACTTCATCCTCAGGCTGCGCAAACGCTTCGAGCGTGATAGCGCCAGTCCCCGCCATTTCCTCACGGTGTGGGGCGTCGGCTATCGCTTCATGACGGATGGTGAGCCATGAGCGCGCGGCCGCTGCGCATCGGCACCCGGGCATCGAAGCTCGCGCTGTGGCAGGCGGAGCATGTCGCAGCACTCATCTCGGCCGACCGCGATGCACCGCCGCTCGAGATGGTGCACATGAGCACCGCGGGCGATGCGCAGAGCGAGATACCGTTGTGGCAAGCTGGCGGCCGCGCGTTCTTCACCCGCGAGATCGACCGCGCGTTGCTCGAGGGTCGGGTCGACGTGGCAGTCCACAGTCTCAAGGATCTTCCCACGGAGCTCGACGCCGGCCTCGCGCTCGCCGCGGCGCTCTCACGCGCGGACCCGCGCGACGCGCTGCTGAGTGCGAGCGGCGCGCCGCTCGGCTCGCTGCCTCCGGGCGCCCGCATCGGTACGAGCAGCCTGCGCCGGCGGGCGCTCCTCGCCCGCGCACGGCCCGACGCGAAGCTGCTCGAGCTGCGCGGCAACGTGCCAACGCGTGTCGAGCGACTGCAACGCGGCGACTACGACGCCATCGTGCTTGCGGCTGCCGGTCTCGTGCGGCTCGGGCTCGAGGCGCACGTCAGCGAGTACCTTCCGCCGCAGCGCTTTCCCCCGGCGGTCTCTCAGGGAGTCATCGGCCTGGTGGCGCGTGTCGAAGATCATGCGACGCTGCGCATTCTCGCCTCCCTCGATGACCGCGCGGCGCGTCTGGAGGTGACCGCCGAGCGCGCTCTGCTCGAGCGTCTCGAAGGCGGCTGTCAGGTGCCGCTCGGTGCGCTCGCGCGTCTCGCTGGAAACGAGCTCACCCTCGAGGCGTGCGTGTGCGCCCTCGATGGCTCTCGGACGGTGAGCGTGCGCGGCGCCACGCAGTTGCCCGGCCCGGCGACCGCGGCGCTCGCCGAGGCGTCAGCGCTCGGTCGACGCCTCGCCGAGGAGCTTCTTGTGCGGGGTGCCGGTGAGCTGATCACGCAGGAGCGCGCGGCGCGCGCCGTTGCGGCGGTGGAAGCGCCATGATTCTCGGAGGTATGGTGAGCACGCCGTCGCTGCGGGGTTCGCCGCGAGCGGTCGTGGTGACGCGTGCCGAGGGCAGCGACGGTCCGCTGAGTCGCGAGCTGCGCGAGATGGGGCTCGAGGTGTTGTCATGGCCCGCGGTCGCTACCGTCCCGGGCGATGCCGCCACGCTCGATACGATGCTCGGCGCTGTGCGCTCCTTCGATTGGATCGTCTTTGCAAGCCGCAATGCGGTCGCCGCCGTGCTTGCGCGCCTGCCGACGCCGCCCGAAGGCGTGGCGGTCGCCGCCGTCGGCCGCGCGACCGCGCTCACGCTTCGCGAGCGGGGCTGGCCGGTAGACCTGGTGCCCGAAGACAGCAATGCGGCGGCGCTCGTCGCTGCCTTCGCCCTTCACTGGTCCGGGACGAACGCAGCGGGCGTGCGGGTCCTGTACCCGGCCAGCTCGCGTGCACTGCCCACGCTCGCCGCCGGGCTCGAGCAGCTCGGTGCCCGGGTGACTCAGGTCGAGGCTTACAGGACCGAGGGAGCCAGCCTCGATCTTGCTGAGTGCCGCACCTGGATCGCGAAGGAAGGCATCGCGGCGGTGACATTCGCGAGCCCCTCGGCCGTGAGCGAGCTCGCGCGCTCGCTCGGCGACCCGGACTTCGCGCGGCTGCTCGCCCGGGCTCGGGCGGTGGCGATCGGTCGCACCACGGCGCGCGAGCTCGAGCGCCGCGGCCATGCCGCGGTCGTGGCCGAATCGCCCACGCTGCACGGGCTCGCCCTGACGACGCTCCGTCTCCTGCAAACGAGGCCTTGAAAACATGGGATTTCCGCACGCACGTCCGCGCCGGACTCGCCAGTCAGATCTGTGGCGACGGCTGGTGCGCGAGACGCATCTCACTGCCGATGCGCTGATCTATCCGATGTTCGCCGTCCCGGGGCGCGCGGTGCGCAACAGGATCGAGAGCATGCCGGGTATCTTTCAATTGTCGCTCGACGAGTTGGTGAAAGAGGCGAAGACGGTGGCTGCCGTGGGAGTCCCCGCGGTGCTGCTGTTCGCCGCGCCGTCGACGAAGGACGCGCAGGCGAGCGATGCACGCGCTACCCGCGGGCTCGCGGCGCAGGCAATCGCGGCCGTGAAGGAGTCGTGCCCGCAGCTTCTCGTATGGGCGGACGTGTGCTTGTGCGGTGCCACCGACCACGGTCATTGCGGGCACATCACGGAGGGCGGCACGATCGATAATGACTCTTCGATCCGCACGCTGGCGGAGGTGGCGCTCAACTATGCCCGCGCCGGGGCCGACGCCGTCGCTCCGAGCGACATGATGGACGGACGTGTCGGGGCGATCCGTGCGCTGCTCGATGCCAACGACCACAGCACGACGCCCATCGTCTCCTACGCCGCTAAGTATGCCTCCTCCTTCTATGGCCCCTTCCGCGAGGCGGCTGAGTCTGCTCCGGCATTCGGCGACCGGCGTTCGTACCAGATGGATCCGGCGAATGCCCGCGAGGCACTGCGCGAGGTGCAGCTCGACATCGAAGAAGGCGCGGATCTCGTGATGGTCAAGCCCGCCGGGCCCTATCTCGACATCATCCGCCGGGTTCGTGAGGCGGTACACGTACCCGTCGTGGCCTACCAGGTCTCGGGCGAGTACAGCCTGATCAAGGCGGCGGCGGCGCACGGCTGGATCGACGAGCGGGCCGCAGTGCTCGAGACACTGACCGGGATCCGGCGCGCGGGCGCCGATCTCATCATCAGCTACTTCGCGCCCCAGGTGGCGCAGTGGCTGCACGCGTGAGCGGTAGCGGCGCGCCCGCGGCGCACGCGGCGCACGCGGCCGAGGCGAGCGCATTCCTCGCCGCCTGCCGCCGCCAGCCAGTATCGCACCGTCCCATCTGGATCATGCGCCAGGCGGGACGCTATCTCCCCGAGTACCGCGCCCTGCGCGCGACGGTGGATTTCGCCACGCTCACCCGCACGCCGGAACTCGCGGCCGAAGTGACGCTGCAGCCACTGCGGCGCTTCGCGCTCGATGCGGCGATCCTCTTCAGCGACATCATGACCCCGCTCCAGGGCATGGGAGTCGAGCTCGACTTCGAGCCCGCACCCGTGGTGCGCGAGCCGATCCGCAGCGTTGCGCAGATCGAGGCGCTGCCGCAGCTCGTTCCGGCGCGCGATGTACCGTTCGTGCTGGAGGCCATTCGTCTGGTGCGCGCGAGCCTCGCGCCTACCGTGCCGCTCATCGGCTTTGCCGGTGCGCCGTTCACGCTGCTGTGTTATCTCGTGTGTGGTCGCCCCTCGAAGGAATTTGCCGCCGCACGCAGCTTCCTCTACGCCGAGCCCGAGGCCGCGCAACGGCTGCTCATGCATCTCGCCGACGCGATGGCTCAGTACCTCGCCGCCCAGGCCGCGGCGGGCGCGCAGGCGTTGATGCTCTTCGAATCCTGGGCGGGCTTGCTTGCACCGCGCGAATTCACGCGCTTCGCACTGCCCGCCGCGCGGCGGACCGTCGACGCACTGCGTAGCGCCGGCGTACCGCTCATCTATTACCTGAACGATGGCAATGCGCTGATGCCGGCCGTCGCTGACCTCGAGGTCGATGTCGTCGGTGTCGACTGGCGCTCGGATCTCGGTGAAGTGCGCCGGATCCTCGGCAGTGGGAAAGCCGTACAGGGCAACCTCGATCCGGCTGCGCTGTTCGCGCCACCGCAAGAGCTGTGCCGTCACGCGGATGCGGTGCTGGAGGCGGCCGGCCGCACGCCCGGACACATCTTCAATCTCGGTCACGGCATCTGGCCGGACACGGACCCGGACGCGGTGGCGCGGCTCGTGGACCATGTGCACGAGCACGGGAGGTGACCGTGAGCGCTGATGTGACGGTGAGCGGCGACGCGACCGCTCACATGGATGCCGCAGCTGAGCTCGCCGCCAGCACCACGGCGTACTTCCGCGGCTTGCAAGGGCGTATCTGTACCGCGTTCGAGGCGCTGGAGCCGAGCTGCCGCTTCGAGGCGCGCAGCTGGAGCAAGCCCGCCGGCCATCGCCTCCAGGGCGGAGGCGAGTCACGGGTAATGCGCGGTGCCGTGTTCGAGAAAGTGGGTGTGAACGTCAGCCACGTCTGGGGGGTGCTCGAGCCGCGCTCGCGCGCTCAGGTGGGCGGAGCCGAAGAGTCCGACGGCCGCTTTCTCGCCTGCGGCATCTCGCTCGTCGCGCATATGACGAATCCCTACGTGCCGGCGGTGCACATGAACCTGCGGTACCTCGCGACCAGCCGTGCCTGGTTCGGCGGCGGGTCGGATCTGACACCCACCTTTCCCTTCGAGGAGGACACCCAGGAGTTTCACGAGGCGTTGCGCCGGGCATGCGAGGGCTTTCGCCCGGGGGCTTACGCGCTGTTCAAGGCCTGGTGCGACCGGTACTTCTATCTTCCGCACCGGCAGGAGCCGCGCGGCGTCGGCGGCATCTTTTTCGATGACCTCATGAGCGACAACCCCGCGGCGGAGCTCGCCTTCGTGCGCGCGGTCGGTGAGGCGTTTCTGGAGGTCTACCCGCGGATCGTCGCACGCCGCAAGGACACGCCCTACGACGAGGAGGCGCGCGAGCGGCTCCTCTGGAAGCGGGGCCGTTATGTCGAGTTCAACCTGGTCTACGACCGCGGGACGCGCTTCGGCTTCAGTACCGATGCGGATCCGGAGGCTTATCTGATGAGCCTGCCACCATTGGTGAGGTGGTGACCGGGGCAGTCACCGCGGCAATGCTCACGGGAGCCGCTTTGACCGCCTCACTCATCGCCTCGCGTACTTTGAGCCAGCCTCCGGGCGTAGGCCAGAACAGCCGAGCTGGGCGCATCCTTGCGGCAGCGCGCCAATGCTCGCGCAGAACAGCGGCCATACCCGTGACCGTCTCGACGGGGGGGCGCCAGAACTGGCGCAGTCGGTCGGGGGAAAACACAACCTCTCCTTCCTGATTCCTTATGGTCCTTCATCTATGTAGAGCCGCCGCCCCAGCCCGAGGTTCCCGCAAATAATGTTGCTGAACGGCAACGAAGGCTTTAAACGCCCTCCGGGGCCTGGCGCTCTAAAGGACTGAATGGCACACGCGGCGGTTGAGGATACGCGGGTCGACTGGGAAGCGGCGCTGGTCCAACGGGCCTGCGCGGGCGACGCCCGCGCCTTCGAGAGGCTCTACCGCGAGCACGCCGGGCGGGTGTACGGGCTGTGCCTGCGTATGACGCGGGAGGCGCAACTGGCGGAGGATTGTACGCAAGACACTTTCATCAACGCTTGGCGGGCACTGCCGAAGTTCGAGACGCGCAGCTCGCTCTCGACCTGGCTGCACCGGATCGCAGTGAACGTGAGCCTGGCAAATCGACGCAAGGTCTCGGTCTCGCCGGTTGAGCCGCTCCCGGAGGACACGGAAGAAGTTCGCCCGGACTAATG
>Ga0307476_10000967_pt1 | contig 19007 bp, 13 predicted proteins | sample atmos_gasesECM2C_2_FD_203314 | JGI IMG/M metagenome (GOLD analysis project Ga0307476, IMG submission 203314) | Hardwood forest soil microbial communities from Morgan-Monroe State Forest, Indiana, United States - atmos_gasesECM2C_05 | ecosystem: Environmental > Terrestrial > Soil > Temperate... | reverse complement strand
CCTCATGCGGCAGCGCGACCCAGTCGGCCGTCATGCCATCTTCGGAACTCACGGCCCGAATCGCACATGTATAAGCGTAGGTCCGCATGTCGCCCATCACCCCGACGGACATCACCGGCAGCAGCACGGCAAACGACTGCCAGAGTTTCGTGTAGAGGCCGGCGTTCTTGATCTCGGTGACCACAATGTCGTCGCAATCGCGCAACAGCGCCAGGCGCTCCGGCGTGACCTCCCCTAAAACGCGCACTGCCAGCCCAGGACCGGGGAATGGTTGCCGCTGCAAAATCTCCTCCGGCATGCCCAGGTCGCGGCCAATTTTGCGGACCTCATCTTTGAACAGGTCTTTCAGCGGCTCGATCAGCTTCAGCTTCATTTTTTCCGGCAGCCCGCCCACGTTGTGGTGCGACTTGATCACTTGCGACGGGCCCCGCACCGACCGCGACTCGATCACGTCTGGATAAAGCGTCCCCTGTACCAGCCACTTCACCTTGCCCTCTGCCTTCTCAATGCGTCGCGCTTCCCGCTCAAATACCTTGATGAATTCGTTGCCGATGATTTTGCGTTTTTTCTCGGGATCGCTGACGCCTTTGAGCTTTCCAAGAAACCGTCCCGTCGCGTCCACTGCGTCTACGCGCAGCCCAAGCTTGTCGTGCAAAGTCTTCTGTACTTTCTCGAACTCGTTCTTGCGCAATACGCCGTTGTTCACGAAGATGCAGGTCAGCCGCGACTTGCCGCGGGCATCGCGCAAAGCACGATCGACCAGAACCGCCGCAACCGACGAATCCACTCCCCCCGAAAGCGCGCAGATCGCCCGTCCCGCGCCCACTTGCTCCTTGACCTGTTCGACCGTCGAGTCAATGAAGTGCTGCGGTGTCCACAAAGGCTTGGCGCCGCAGATCTGGAATATAAAGTTGCGCAGGATCTCCGTCCCGTTCCGCGTGTGGTGAACTTCAGGATGGAACTGCAGCGCAAACCACTTCTTAGCGACATTCTGGATTCCCGCGACCGCGTGCGAGGTCTTCGCCGTCAGCTCAAACCCCGGAGGCAAGTCCAGGGCCTCATCCCCGTGCGACATCCACACCGACTGCCGTTTCGTCAGCCCGTGGAACAGCGCCGACTCAGCCACAATATCGATCTCCGCGTGCCCATACTCGCGCTTGTCGGCCGGCCGCACCTTTCCGCCGAGCGTGTGCACCATAAACTGCAGTCCGTAACAGATGCCGAGCACAGGCAGCCCCAACTCAAAGATGCCCGCGTCCGCTGGCGGCGCATCTTTGTCGTAGACCGACCACGGCGCTCCCGAGAGCACGATGCCCACAGGCGAGCAACTCTTGACCTCATCCAGCGAGGCCGTGCAAGGAAGCACCACGGAGAAAACATTTTGTTCGCGGATGCGGCGCGCGATGAGCTGCGTATACTGCGCGCCAAAGTCGAGGATAACGATGGATTCGTTAAGTCTGGATTGGGGTTCCACGAATGAGTTTCTCAAATCATATCGCCGCTGTAAAGGACCGTGTCGTAGAGACACCACTGGCAACTTCTTCCCGGCGCCAGATAACGGAGTCGTTAAGCGTCCGCGCCGCCACCCGCGAGACGTAGCAGACTAAGTCTCTACAGCCAGGCCCGGAACGTCGCTCAGGATCGGCTTTTCGCGGTCGATCGAAGTCTGCGGCGGAGGGGCGGGCATCGGTGCGGAAGAAGCCAGAGCGTCCGGCATTTCGGCGATGCAGACATATCCTGCGAGACGCGCCATGTACAGCCAATCCACGACGGCAAAATACAAAAGTGTAATCAGAAAGATGCCGGCGATCACAAGCCGCCACGGAGCGATCTGGAGGAAAGCGAGCGGCACGGACACAGCCGTCGTGGCGATACTGAAAGCGACCAGGTGCGCCAGTTCAGTCCATGTGCCCAAGGCGAACACCGGTCCCGATCGTTCTCGAAAAAAAGTGACGGCGGCGGAGATCGCGCCCAAAGTGTCCTCGCCGTCCCGAACGGCGAATATACTCGCCAGCGACAGAAACCAGTTCAGGGCAGGCCATGCGATGCAGATCAATCCAGCCAACGCCAGAAAGAGAATGAAAACCAGGCCAGGATGGGGGTTTGCTTTCGAGGAGACAAAGGTGGCAAGAATTGACGCGCCGACAATGGCGAGAATCGCAGCCAGAGTCAGGGCTGCACGCAGGAAGTTGAGGCCGACCAGCGAGCGCCAAGGCCGCGGCACCATCGAGTCAGACATTGCCGTTGAGACGCCGCTCGCAATGTCTCGACGAAAGTATTCGAGCAGAGCGCGGACCGTGGCGGCGCGGCCGATGGAAGCGGTGATGATCCAAATCAACGACAGCGCGATAGCCGCAAACAATGCCGCAAACACAGCGCGATTCAGGCTACCGCGAAGGATGTGCTCGATCGCTCGTCCGACCAGCAAGGGTTGTCTGGTCGAGAGGAGAGCCGCATCGCCCTTCGTTACAGGCAGCGTATCGAGAAATTCGATTAGCCAGAAAAACACCAGTGCCCAGCCGACCGCGCCGACGGTCCAGCGCCACGCGATTTCGGCGAACGTCAGCGAAGGCCGGCGAAAACTTGCGCGAAAGCCTTCGAGCGTGGGTGAGACGCGAGGCATGAATCTATCGCACCACGAAGTTGACCAGCTTGCCAGGAACGAAGATTGTTTTCACGATTTGCTTACCTGCGATCGCAGACTGCACTTTCTCGTCAGCAAGCGCGCGTTCGAGGACGAAATCCTCGGTGGCGTCGGCAGGCACAACGATTCGGCTGCGGAGCTTACCGTTGATCTGCACCGGGATTTCGAGCTCTTCTTCTTTCGCGAGCGCAGCGTCGTACTTCGGCCAGGGGGTTTTGAGCAAGTCTTCCTTTTCGCCGAGTATCTCCCAGAGTTCATGGGCGAGATACGGAGCGAAGGGCGCGAGCAAGAGAACGAGACTGCGCTGCACTTCGGCCAGAAACGGCGTGGGAATGGCATTCTCTGCTATCGCTTCTTCCGTGTCATATAACACGTTCACCAGTTCCATAATCGCCGAGATGCAGGTGTTGAAGTGCCAGCGCCCCTGAAAGTCATCGCTGACGCGCTTGATGGTTTGGTGAAGCTTGCGCTGGATCTGACGTGCTTGTGGCGAGAGAGACGCTGCGGGCAAGGGCTCTGCAGATGCATTTGCGGCTCCAGCGGCGTTTCTCGCGACGAAACGGTAAACCTTGCCCAGAAATCTTTGGATGCCAGCGATGCCGGAATCCTGCCAATCGAGGTCACGGTCAGGTGGTGCGGCGAACAGGCTGTAAAGACGCGCGGCATCGGCGCCGTAACGCGCGACCATTTCGTCTGGGCTGACGACATTGCCCAGGCTCTTCGACATTTTTGCGCCGTCTTTAATCACCATGCCCTGCGTGAACAAGTGGTCGACGGGTTCGTCGTTGGTGATGAGACCGAGGTCGCGCATGAACTTGGTCCAGAAACGAGAGTAGATAAGGTGGAGGATGGCATGTTCGACGCCGCCGATGTACTGGTCGATGGGGAACCAGTATTGCGCAGTCTTCGAGTCGAACGGAGCGCGGTCGTTGTGCGCGTCGGTGTAGCGATAGAAATACCAGGACGAATCGACGAACGTGTCCATGGTGTCAGTCTCGCGACGCGCCGGGCCGCCGCACTTGGGACACGTCACGTTGACAAATTCTGGCAAACCGCCAAGGGGCGATCCAAGAGAATGAGCGATATCGACCGCCTCGGGCAAAATCACGGGCAAATCCTTTTCGGGTACAGGCACGATGCCGTCTTTTTCGCAATAGAGCATAGGGATGGGAGTGCCCCAGTAGCGCTGGCGCGAGATTCCCCAATCTTTCAGGCGATAGGTGACGGTGGCTTTGCCGAAACCGTTTTTCTCGGCGAACGCCGACATTTTCTGGATCGCATCGGCGCACTCTAGTCCGCCGAACTGGCCAGAATTGATCAGCATGCCCTCGTGTGCGTTGAATGGAAGGGGCGGCTCGGCTACCGTTTCTTCCGGGTCATTCGAGACGGGGAGAACTACAAGGCGGATTTCAAGCTTATATTTCCTAGCGAACTCGTAGTCGCGTTCGTCGTGTGCGGGGACGCTCATGATGGCACCGGTGCCGTAATCCATGAGGATGTAGTTGGCCACCCACACAGGAACCTTTTCGTTGTTGAAGGGATTGACGGCGTAGCGGCCGGTGAAGACGCCGTGTTTTTCGATTTCGCCGATGTCGCCCACTTCTTTGGCTTTGCGTTGCTCGGCGATGAGTTGATCGACTTTGGCGCGCAAATCAGGGTTGTTCGCCGCGAGATCGTCGACGATGGGATGCTGGGGCGCGAGTTGCACCGAGGTCGCGCCGAAGATGGTGTCGATGCGCGTGGTGAAAACGCTGATGGTCGAGCCGGCGGGGCCAAACCCTTTATGGTTTTCCGCGTAGTCGAGCTTGAAATCGATCAGAGCGCCTTCGCTGCGGCCGATCCAGTTGCGCTGCATGGTGCGGACTTTTTCGGGCCAGCCGCTGAGCTTGTCGAGATCGCGCAACAATTCATCGGCGTACTTTGTTATACGCAAAAACCACTGCTCGAGCTCACGCTGCTCGACGAGGGTATCTTCGTGGCGCCAGCAGCATCCGTTTGCCAGAACCTGTTCGTTGGCCAGCACCGTGGCACACTTCGGACACCAGTTGACCCTGCTTTTCTTGCGATAGGCGAGGCCCTGCTCATAGAACTTCAGAAAAAACCACTGATTCCAGCGGTAGTAATCGGGCAGGCAGGTCGTGACTTCGCGGGACCAGTCGTAGGCGAAGCCGAGGCGGTTCATCTGCGCCTTCATTTTGGCGATATTGCCGAGAGTCCACTGGCGGGGCGGAGTGTTGTTCTGAATGGCGGCGTTTTCCGCGGGCAAGCCGAAGGAATCCCATCCCATGGGATGAAGCACGTTGTAGCCGTTCATCCACATATAACGGGCCAGGGCATCGCCGATGGCGTAGTTGCGAACGTGTCCCATATGCAGGGCGCCCGAGGGATAGGGCAGCATTTCGAGCACGTAGTATTTCTTTTTTGTGGTATGTGGTTCGGCAGCGTAGAGATGAGGATCGCTTTGCCAGCGCTCAAACCATTTGGCTTCTACGCTCTGGGGATCGTAGCGGTCGTCTTTCGAGCGATCGTCGTTCAAACGATCAGGACGGGCGTTGTTGACCGCGGTGACGATTTCCGAGTTGTCTCGCGACGGCATAGGAACCAAGGAATCTGGCTAAGCCCCCGATTGTACAATGAGGCGCGAGAACTGTGTGATCGAGCGGCGGATCTTCGCTGTACGCGGGGAGCCGAAGCCTCCCTGAGCCAAGTCGAACGGGCGGTCGCCGCTGCCCTTTCTGCAGGTTACTGCTTCTCGGGTTGGCTTGCGGCGGGGCGATTTCGCAGCTGGTTGTAATCGCGAGTGTAGACGCGCAGACCATATTCGGGGGTGCTTTTGGTATAGCCCGCGACCAGTTGGTCCTGGTAGTGATCGAGAAAGAAATCGAAGGGATTGCGCGCGTCCATGTCGATCATGATCAGGTCGGCGTCATGCATGGTGAGTTTGCCAAAGCGCATGTCGCCGTGGCGGAAAGCCATGTAATTGCCGCGTTGTCGGGCGGCGAAGTTCGAGCCTTGCGAATTGCCAAATACCTGCACAATGTCGTTGCCTTGAACTCGAACAGCCGTCACCTTGCCCTGAACGTGAGGCGCCGGGAGGATCTGTTCAGGATCGATGATCAGGTCATCTTTCTCGGCTACGATGCCGTGAACCTGCCTGGTATTAATCAGGCGGGCCAGGTCAATTCCCAGCAAATCCATGAGACCTTTCAGTGGCAGGTAGGCCGCTTTCACGTGCTCGACGTGGAGCCGGATTTGTCCATCCTCGTTGACGGACAGCGTTCCTGTGGATTCAAACGGAACATCTCCTTTCTGGTGGAGCCTGCCTTTGATGATCAGCTCATTGTTCCTGCTTGTAATGGTTAAGTCTTTGAGGGGACCGTCAGCGGAGGAAAAGACGTTCCCGTTCAGTACCTGCGCCAGCGAAGTACAGCTGATGGCAATCTCGGCCGACGCCAAGGCAAGGGCGAACGAATTCTTATCGTCAAAGACAACGATAGCTCCGGGTCTGGTGGGAAGCAGGCGTCCCTGAAGGCGAACAATGTGAACTGCCACCGACCCGGTGTAGTGATACAAGACGTTCCTCATCTCGACCTGCACAGCGTGATTGTCAGGAGCCTCGCCGGTCTGACCTGACGCGCGGCACGGCAAGGGACTAAACGGGGCAACAAACAGCAACGAAAGAAGGCAGACACAGCAAGAGGCCTTCGTATTCATGGGCAATAGGATGCAACGGCAGGGAAAACGGTACGATTGAAGTTGCCACGAGATGTTTTCCGCGACGGCGGAACCGGTACGCTGGTGGCTTCCCCCCCAGGCTCCGAACTCCTGCTCCCTCCGCCCTGCGAAAGGTCGCGGTACGGCAAGCTCGCCCTAACGCTCACACGGTTTTCGGAACGTTCCCATGGGCACGATAAGGAGATCGTCTTGTGGGTTTGATTCGATGGCCAGACGATGGTAAGGACAATCGGTATGGCTCATCGGCACAACCAGCGTGCAAGGGCCAACCTTCCCACACAAGCCGTTGCGAACTCAGTTCATCGTTATTACTGCCCGGAAGCGGACTTTGCCTTCGGCCACCCGGTCGTATGCTTTGGCTATGTCATCTAGTTTGTAGATTTCTTCCACTACTTTGATTTTGCCTTTGGCGGCGATATCCAGGGCCTCGTAGAGATACTCTGGGCCATTCTGCGATGAGCCGATTAGGCGGACACGCTTGAACATCAGTTCGGGAGTGTAGTTCAAAGGTTCGGCGCCGACTCCCATCAGTATGATGCGGCCATCGGGACGCATGCCTTTCGCGGCTTCAGCAGTGGCCGACCAGGAGTTGGAGGTAGCCAGCAGAACATCCGCGCCGCCAGCGGCCAAGAGTTTCTCGCCGCTCTCAACTATTTCGTCTGCGCCCAGGTCGCGAATCATCTTTTCTTTGTCTTTGGATTTGGTGACGGCAATCGTGTCAAAGCCCGAGGCTTTGGAATATTGCAGAGCCAGATGTCCGAGGCCGCCAATGCCGACTACCGCGATGCGCTCGTGGGGCTTGGGATCTGCGAGGCGCAAGCCACTCCAGACGGTGTAGCCGGCGCAGAAAATGGGCGCGGCCTGCTCGTAGCTGATAGCGGCGGGGAGAGGCATGGTGGCGTCGGCATAGGCCAGCATGTATTCGGCGTGGCTGCCTTGTAGCGTGATGCCGGTGGAAGTGGGGTTCGGGCACAACTCTTTTTTGCCGCGCAGGCACCACTCGCAGGTGCCGTCTCCCTTTTGAACCCAGCCGACGCCGACCCGGTCGCCGACCTTGCGGGAGGTGACGCCGGGGCCGACCTCGACGATTTCGCCCACCGGTTCGTGGCCTAGCACACGGGGAAACGGGAGACCGAACAAACCGTGCGTTAGGTGGACATCCGTGTAACAAAGGCCGCTGGCATGGATCTTCATCACCACCTGGTTCGGGCCAGCTTTGGGGGTTTCCCACTGTTTTACTTCCCACTTACCGTTTACCGAGGGAACTACGGCTGCTTTCATATGTGGACTCCAGAAGAATTTTCAAGTTTGGATTGTTTGGATGCTGCTGCGCCGCGCGAGACTCAGCCGATGCATCCCGGTACAATGGATTTCTTTTGCAGGCGATTGGGTGTGGCGAGAGAACTTTCGTGGATGAAACCACAAGCGGACCGGGAGCGGTAGCGATCAAACTTGAGCCGTCCGGAAAAGGCTGGGAGAGATATTGGTGCGTGGGCGCACTTTTGCTGGTGATGGTGTTTTTCGCATTCGTGCGGGTGCGGCTGCGGGATGTGCCTCTGGAACGGGATGAGGGGGAGTTTGCCTACGTTGGACAACTGATGCTGCAAGGGATCCCACCTTACAAAATCGCCGGCAACATGAAGTTGCCGGGAACTTATGCGGCTTATGCGGCCGTGATGGCCGTTTTCGGGGAGACAACGTCCGGGATCCGGGACGGATTAATTTTGGTCAATGTTGCGGCGACGATCCTGGTTTTTCTTCTGGGGAAATATCTTTATGGGCCGCTGGCGGGAGCGATCGCGGGAAGCACTTATAGCTTTCTTTCCTGCCGTCCTGCAGTGCTTGGGGTGTACGCACACGCGACGCACTTTGTGGTTCTCGCGATGCTGGCGGGGATTCTGCTGCTGCTGCCTGCAGTCGACACAGGGCGGACTAATCTTTTTTTCGGCAGTGGAGTCTGCTTTGGGGCCGCCTTCCTGATGAAGCAGCCCGGAATCTTATTTGGAGTTTTCGCGGGGTTGTATTGGCTCTATCGAGAGTGGAGCCGGCCGTTTCCCTGGCGCAAGGTTGCGGTTCGCGGCGGCACTCTGCTCGCGGGCATGGTATTGCCATTCGGGCTGACGTGTCTGATACTTTTTCGCGCGGGGGTCTTTCCCAGCTTCTGGTTTTGGATCTGGTCTTATGCGCGGGAATATGGTTCGCTCATAACTCTGCGGGAGGCGTGGCCTTTACTGCGTGCTGGTCTTCCCTGGGCGGTGCGCCCTTTCGTGATCTGGGAGATCGTCGCGCTGGGACTTGCCGCTCCGCTCTGGAGCCGGTACGGCCGGGCGCATGGGGGATTCGTCGCGGGTTTTTTCTTGTTTTCTTTCCTGACAATTTGCCCGGGGCTTTATTTTCGCCCTCACTACTTCATCTTGTGGATGCCGGCTGCTGCGCTGTGCACGGGAATCGGAGTGTGCGCTCTGCGGCAAACTTTCATTGAGAAACGATGCAGGCCACTCGTGGCCTGGCTCCCGGTGATTTATTTCGCGCTCATTTTCGGGATTTCGGTACGCGCGCAGTACAAGAAGTTCTTTCGGCTCGATCCGGCATCCCTCAACCAAAAGATATTTGGCCAGGATCCGTTCTCCGAGGCGATTGCCGTTGGCAACTATATCAAGGCGCACTCGTCTGAGCAGGATACGATTGGACTCTTCGGTTCGGAGCCGGAGATTTGTTTTTATTCCACCCGGCACTGCGCCAGCAGCTATCTCTATATGTATCCCTTGATGGAGAAGCAGAGATTTGCTCAGCAGATGGAAAGCGACATGATTCAACAGGTGCAACAAGCGCGGCCAAGATTCCTGGTCTACGTGGACGCTGTGCGGTCCTGGGAAACGACACCCGCGTACGGAGAAAATCCTGACCTTCTCACGATGACATGGGAGTACGCCCATCGCGACTATGAGTTGGTGGACCAAGTGGCGATTGCTGGTGATCCGTGGCACTTGTGGGGGGATCGGGCTTATCTGTACGTGTTCCGGCGAAATGGGCCATAGCCGGTCTCGGACGCACGAGACTTGCCCCGTTTGCGGTGCGGGGCTGGCAACGCTAGACTTGGTGCCTGCGGGCTTTGTGGCGTTGCCGGTCAAGCTGCGCTCGACCGGACAGCCGGGGCGGTTGTCCCCAGATGGCTTGTGATGATCCGCGAGAGGGGAATTTATGTTGGTGGTGATGAAGGCGCACGCTACTGAGGAGCAGGTGCGGCTGGTTTGCGCGAAGATTGAGACGCTTGGTTATCGGGCGCATGCCATGCCAGGGGCGCAGCGGACTGCCATCGGCATCACGGGAAATAAGGGCGAGGTGGAGCAGGGCACGCTGGAAGAGATGGCGGGCGTGCAGGAAGTGATCAAGGTTTCGAAGCCTTACAAGCTGGTTAGCCGCGATATTAAGGAAGACAATACGGTGATTCGTTTTGCCGGGACTGCGGCTACTATCGGCGGAATTGGGCTGGCGATTGTTGCCGGACCCTGCGCCATCGAGAGCCGGGAGCAGGCGTTTGCCGTGGCGGAGCGGGTGCATCGGGCTGGGGCGCAGTTCTTTCGGGGGGGAGCTTACAAACCGCGGACCTCTCCTTATTCCTTTCAAGGGTTAGGTGAAGAAGGGCTGCGGATTATGGCAGAGATCCGGCAGCAGTATGGGATGAAGATTATTACGGAAGCGATTGATAATGAAACGCTTGATCTGGTGGAGGAGTACGCGGATATGATCCAGATCGGGGCGCGCAACATGCAGAATTTTTCTTTGCTGAAGCGGGCGGGGCGGGCGAAGAAGCCGGTGCTGCTGAAGCGAGGCATGTCAGCCACGCTGGAAGAATTTCTGATGGCAGCGGAATACATCTTGAGCGAGGGCAATTACAACGTGGCGCTGTGCGAGCGCGGCGTGCGGACCTTTGCCGACCACACTCGCAACACGCTCGACTTGAGTGTGGTGCCGGCGGTGCAGCGGCTTAGCCATCTGCCGATTTTTGTCGATCCCAGCCACGGGACGGGCAAGCGGAATAAAGTTACGCCGCTGTCGCGGGCGGCCGTGGCAGTGGGCGCGGATGGATTGATGGTGGAAGTGCACAATCAGCCGGATCAGGCGATGTCGGATGGTCCGCAGTCGCTGTTTCCCGATCAGTTTGATGAGTTGATGGTGCAGGTGCGCCAGATCGCAAGCGTGGTGGGAAGGACTGTGCCGGGGATCGGGGCTAGGGAGACAGTTACGGTCAGCAACTAAGCTAGAGACCTGGTGTTCAGAGGTCGTATGAAAAACATCCGAAGAGCCGTTGCCAGGGATCTCTTGCACGCGTGTGTGATTGTGCTTCTTTTTCCAGGCACTTTCGCGTTTGCACAGGGGACACTGGAGAAGGTTCCTGACGGTGACCCGGCGCAGAATACCCCGGCCCTGCACGGCCCCGATTCCAACCAGATCGCGCAGGCCGGGGAGATTGAGGTGTTGAATGCTCCCGTAAGCTTCCACACTAGAAATTATCTTAGCTTCGGGATTCTGGCGAACGTCCGTACAAACTGGCACCGCGCGCTCAGCGAAAAAGGAATTATCCCGACCAGCGATCAAAAGATGTTCACAGTCGAGTTCACCGTTCTGAAGGATGGCACGCTCGAAAGCAGAAAGTTGGTGGAGAGTTCTGGAGACACGGAACTAGATCGTACCGGCTTGGAGGCAGTTGCGAAATCCGCTCCGTTTATGGCGATCCCTGCGGACTTCAGCGGCGAGTTCCTCAAACTGCGCTGTCACTTCTATCTCAATCCTGGCAGGAGGATACGGTCTGTGAGCCGCGTAGCACCGGGAGCCGGATCGACCGACGTTGCAGACAGTGCGCCCACTGCGGGGGAAGGCACGCTCCACGGCAACGGCGGAGCCACCCGGCCCAGCACGATTTATGCGCCAAACCCGCCGTTTAGCGATCAGGCTAGGAAGGCAAAGGTGGAGGGAAGTGTCTTGCTGGCGGTGACGGTGACTGCAAGCGGCGACGTGGCAGACGCGAAGGTGGTGAAGGGCCTGGGGAGCGGCCTCGATGAAAGCGCGATCGCGACCGTCCGCACATGGAAATTCAAGGCCGGGACTGAAGGTGGAACTCCGGTTAAGAGCGAGATCAACGTGGAGGTTAGCTTCCGTCTGTATAACTGACGGTTCCGCGCTCCGTTGATGTTGTTCCTCCAGTTGTGCAAAGAACTGTAAAGTTGGTGGCCTTTTTTTCGGACGTGAGCCAAGCTGTGAGAGCCGATGCTGTTTCTGGGGGGCGAAGATCCCTGGAGCTAACGCCGGCTCTCCATAGGGTAGTGGCTCAAGTCGTGCCCTTCCCGTCTCTGAGGTATGCTTGGAGCGGCTGAGTTATGTTTTCCAAAAGAAGTCATATCTCCAATCTAAAGACAGTAGTCCTGGCAGCGACGCTGCTGGTGTATCCGTGCGGTATGATGGCGCAGCACGGCGGCGGTGGTGGCACCGGTGGCGGCAGCGCGGGGGGAGGCGGGTTGAGCGGAGGAGGGGGCAGAGCAACTGGCGTCTCGGAGAAGGACGAGTTGAAGGACTTTCGCCAGGTTCTTGCCGTGCAAGCTTCCAGCCAACAGATCGTTCAATACGCTTCGATGGTGAAGATCTCGCAAGTGGCGAGCGCCGAATTGCGAAGCTTTCAGGAACGCCTCGATAAGGAGAATAGCGGTTCCCAACTTGTCGGCCGCAGCGCCACACTCGATCAGGCGCTGGAACGCGCGCGCGTTGAAAATAAGAAATTTCTGGACGGACTTTCGGAGCGACAGAAATCCGGGCTGAAGGAAATCACGAAGAAGCTTACCAAGGCGGATTCCGATCTGGAACAGCAGGCCAAGGCTCTGGATCAAGTGGTTGCGGATGCGAAAGCAGTTATGCAGCAGATCGCCAGCTCGGCCCAGACTCTGGAACACGCGCTCACGACTTTCCGCAGCCAACAAGCCGATCTCGGAACAGAAATGAGCATCGGGACTGCCAGCCACGGCCCAGACTCGGCTTTCGCAATTCGGCCGGTTCGGAATTCGATCAACTTCGGGGATCAGGCCATCGCCATCACGACTTTGGGATTGATTTCCAAAGGAGTGGCGGAAGCCGGCCAGAACACTTTCAAACTTGAGCTAACCGCTGATCTTTCAGATTTGCAACAGAACATTACTGAGGTCCTGCGTGCGCAGCTCAACAAGGCTGAGCGATGCGGGGAACAGATTGCGATTCAGAATGCGAGTCTGACCCCGCGGGCGCCGGTGGGCCTGGTGGTGGTGCAACTGCACTTTGAACGCTGGGCCTGCTTTGGCCGGGAGACGGTCAACGAAATGGCGGAAGGTAACGGCACCATCGAAGTGAAGCTGACGCCGGCCGTGGGAGAAGACGGGACGTTGCGATTGGCGACGGACATTGGGCGGGTTGATGCTACGGGACTAGTCGGCGACTTGCTGCGCTCAGGCTCTCTGGGGGAGGCGGTGCGCGACACGGTCGCGCAGTCGGTACTTTCAACCATGCGCCAAGGCGGGGACTTCAAAGTGACGCTTCCGGCAACCGCACAGGGTTATGCCGTACTTCGTCGTGCGCAATTTCAGGGGACCGGCTCAGGTAAGCTAATGGCCGTGTTGGAGGGAGAGATTCGAGTTTCGGACGAGAAGGCGACGGCATTGACCGGCGAATTGAAGGGGCGGTCTTCGTCGCAGGAAACTAAGCAGGAAACCTTGCAGGAAGCTGTGCCACGCTGACTGCCGACTTGGTGGCGGAAAGACGTAGCAAGGTACGTCTCGACGTAGAACGCTTTAGTGGACCCCACCCGTTGTCCGCTTTTCCTTAGGCGATCGAGACCGTTTTTATATTCATGAATTCGCGGATGCCGTTGGCCGCTAGTTCGCGGCCGTGTCCGGACTGCTTGACGCCGCCGAAAGGGATGCGGGGATCGGATGCGACCATCTTATTGATGAAGACCATCCCGGACTCGAGTTCGTTGATGAAGCGTTCGCGCTCGCGGTCGTCGGTGGTCCAGGCGCTGGCGCCAAGGCCGAAGCGGCTGTCGTTGGCGAGGCGGATGGCTTCGTCGATATCTTTGACACGGAACAGCGAGGCGACAGGGCCGAAGAGTTCTTCGCGATAGGCTGGGGATTCTTTCGGGATGTCGGTTAGAACAGTGGGCGCATAGTAATTGCCCGGCTGCTTCAGGGGATGGCCTCCGGTTAAGAGTTTGGCGCCGGCTTTCACGGTTTTCTGGACGTCGGCATCGAGCGATGTGACAGCATCGGCGGTGGCGAGCGGTCCTAGTTCAGTCTTCTCGTCGAAGGGATCGCCTACGCGCAGACTCTGCATGCGAGCGACGAACTTGCGTTCGAACTCGGTGGCAATAGGCTCGGCGACGATAAAACGTTTGGCGGCAATGCAGGACTGGCCGTTGTTGATAACGCGAGCCTCCACCGCGGTGGCGACGGCTGCGTCGAGATTGGCGCTGGGCATTACGATGAAGGGATCGCTGCCGCCAAGCTCGAGCACGACCTTCTTGATTCGCTTCGCGGCTGCGATTCCGACCTGGATGCCGGCCTGCTCGCTTCCGGTGAGTGTGGCGGCGACTACACGCGGGTCGTTGAGGATGGCGTCCACCTGCTGCGCCCCGATGAGCAGAGTTTGAAACGCACCTTCGGGGAATCCGGCTTCGAGAAAAATCCCCTCAATTGCCAGCGCGCACTGGGGGACGTTCGAGGCATGCTTCAACAGTCCGACATTGCCTGCCATGAGAGCGGGAGCGGCGAAACGAAACACCTGCCAGAAGGGGAAATTCCAAGGCATCACGGCGAGGATGGGGCCGATGGGACGGTATCGGATAAAACTCTTCTTGGCTCCGGTTTCGATGATTTCATCCGTCAAGAATTTCTCGGCGTTCTCGGCATAGTAGCGGCAGCCTCCGGCGGACTTCACGGCCTCGGCTACGGCAGCTTTGTAAGGCTTGCCCATTTCGAGCGTCATCAAGTGGGCGAACTTATCTTTGTCGCGCTCGAGGATGTCGGCGGCGTTTCGCATGCGGCGGGCACGCTCGGCAAAGGGAGTCTTCTGCTCGGTTTGGAAGGCGGTTACTGCCAGCTGGAGCTTTTGCTCGATCTGCGCGGCGGAAAGAGGTTCGAAGGTTTGGATTACTTCGCCGGTGGCGGGATTGATGGTGGCAATTGGCATGATGGATGGTTCCTTCGGGATGTAGTGTTCAATGGGACGCGTTCCTTAGTTTACAATTAACCGTTCCAAGTACTCATCTTTCGGCACTGATTGGGAGGAAACCTTGTGAAGCTTACACCTGGCAAACTGGCAGGTCTCAAGAAAGTCTCGAATGAACGCGGTGTGATTGCGGCGGCGGCTATGGATCAGCGTGGGTCGCTGCAGAAGTCACTGGGCAAAGAGAAGGGCGGGGAAGTCAGCGACGCGATGATGGAGGAGTTCAAGACGCTGGTCACAGAGGTTTTGACGCCGCACGCCAGCGCCATCCTGCTCGACCCAGAATGGGGACTGCCGGCCTCGAAGCGGCGGGCTAAGAATGCCGGACTGCTGCTGGCTTATGAGAAGACGGGATACGACAAGACTGGTCCGGGACGGTTGGGCGATTTGCTGGATCACTGGTCGGCGCGGCGCTTGAAAGAAGCCGGGGCGGACTGCGTGAAAATTCTACTTTACTATTCGCCGTTCGATCCCCAGGAAGTGAACGACAAGAAGCACGCCTGGGTCGAGCGCATTGGAGACGAGTGCCGGGCCAATGACATCCCGTTTTTCTTGGAGTTTGTTGGATATGACGAGGGTGCGGACGAGAAGGGATTGGACTACGCGAAAAAGAAGCCGCAGATCGTCACTGAAAGCATGCGGGAGTTCAGCAAGGAGCGCTATGGGGTCGACGTGCTGAAAGTGGAAGTGCCGGTGAACATGAAGTTCGTGGAAGGCGTGAAGTGCTTTGGCGGGCAGAAGGCGTATACGAAGAAAGAGGCAATCGATCTGTTCCACAAAGCGGCGAATGTTGCGACCAAGCCATTTATTTATCTGTCGGCGGGCGTTAGCAACGCTGAGTTCAGCGAGACCCTGGAGTTGGCGGGGGAATCTGGAGTGAAGTTCAATGGTGTGCTGTGCGGACGCGCGACGTGGAAGGATGGAATTCCGATTTACGCGAAGCAGGGTGCTGCGGCTTTCCGCTCTTGGCTGGAAACTGAAGGAGTCAAGAACATCAATAACGTCAACGGAAAGTTGAAGGCTGCTACTTCGTGGTATTCGATTTACGGGGTTGAGCCGGCGTTAGTCGGGGCCTAGGGTTTTCGCGGTTTGCCGGCGTGGGCTAACGTTGCCCGCGCTTTTTTCTTTGTGGCTGGTGTCGATGCGGGACAGAGTAGCAAGCTACGTCTCTACGATTTGAGATTCTAGTTTTGGATTTGTTCGGTAGAGTTTAGGGAGTCGAAGACATTGACTGCACTTATTACCGGTGCCTCTGGCGGCATCGGATATGAATTGGCCAAGCTGTTTGCGCGCGATCACTACAATCTGATGTTGGTGGCTCGCAGCACAGAAAAGCTGAACCAGGTTGCCGCTGAGCTGCAGAGCCAGTTTCAGGTTACCGTGAAAACGGTGGCGCTTGATCTGGCTTCGCCACCGGCTGCGAAGTTTCTGTTCGATCAGATGCAGCGGGAGGGAGTAGCAGTCGACGTTCTGGTTAACAATGCAGGGTTTGGGAGTTTTGGCGAGTTTGCCGGGATGCCGGAAGACGAAATCCTGGGACAGATTCATTTGAACATTACGGCGCTAACTCACTTGACTCGGCTGTTCCTGCGCCCGATGGTGGCGCGGCGCAGCGGGAAGGTCATGAATGTGGCCTCCACCGCGGCTTTTCAACCGGGGCCGCTGATGGCCGTGTACTACGCCACCAAGGCTTACGTGCTTTCGTTCTCGGAAGCGCTGGCCAATGAAGTGGCGGGTTCAGGCGTGATAGTGAGCTGTTTTTGTCCGGGCGCCACTGACACTGGGTTTGCGAAACGGGCCGGGACCGAGGATTCGCGTTTGTTCAAGAAACTTCGGCCGATGAATGCGGAAGTCGTGGCACGGGACGGGTACCGCGGGTTGATGGCGGGACAGACGGTGGTTATCTCGGGGGTGCAGAATTGGCTGGTGGCGGAGTCAGTGAGATTTGCCCCGCGAAAAATGGTTACGGCGATTTCACGATGGGTGGCAGAGAAAGTGGAGTAGCAAAGCAGGAAGTTTTTATACCTCGGCCAACCCTGATTCCAGATCGTCGAGAATGTCGGCAACATCCTCGATGCCCACAGAGATGCGCACCATGCCATCGGTGATGCCAATCGCTTTGCGTCCCTTTGCGCCCAGGCCGGCGTGCGTCATCGTGGCCGGATGCGAGATCAGCGTCTCGACTCCACCGAGGGACTCTCCCAGCGAGCAGATGCGCAGCTTCTTCAACATTTTGTTGGCGTTCTTCAGCGATCCGGTCTCAAAGGTGATCATCGACCCGAAGCCGCTCATCTGACTCTTAGCCAGCTCATGCTCTGGATGATCCGGCAACCCGGGGTAGAACACTTTGCTTACCTTCTTGTGTCTCGAAAGAAACTCCGCGACCACGCGGCCGTTGCGGTCATGAATCTCCATGCGCGCCGCGAGCGTTCTAACCCCACGCAACACCAGCCAGCATTCGAACGGAGAAAGTATTGCCCCCGCGGCCTTTTGCAGGAAGGCCAGCTTCTCGGCCTGCTCAGGCGTGCTGCATACCACCACGCCGCCGAGTCCATCGCTGTGGCCATTGAGAAATTTTGTAGTCGAATGCAGCACCATATGTGCGCCGAGCACCAGCGGCTGCTGAAAGTAGGGCGACATAAAGGTGTTGTCCACCACCAACTCAGCATTCTTGCGTCGACAAATCTTGCTGATTGCAGCCAGATCGCTCAATCGCATCAGAGGATTGGTCGGCGTCTCCACGTAGACCATGCGGGTGTTCCTGCGAATGGCGCGCCCCACGTTTTCCGCGTCGGAAGTATCCACATAGGAGAACTCCAGCCCGAATCCGCTCAACACCTCGTTGAACAGCCGCGGAGTCCCGCCATACAAATCGTTGCCACACACCACATGGTCGCCCGACTTCAGCATGCTGGCGACCGCGTTGATGGCTGCCATGCCGCTGGCAAACACGGGCGCAGCCACGCCGCCTTCGAGCGAAGCCAGGTTCTCCTCAAGCCGTGTCCGGGTGGGGTTTGAGACCCGCGAATACTCGTAGCCTTTGTTCTCACCGATGCCCTGCTGCACGTAGGTGGAAGTAGCATAGATCGGCACCGTAACTGAGCCGGTCAAAGGATCCGGCTGCTGTCCGTCGTGTATGGCGCGAGTTGCAAAGCCGCACTGTCGGTTCTTTTTCATGCACACCCTTCAGAGGTAACTTAGATGCCGCCCTCGAAAATCTTCTTCGACAAATAGCGCTCGGCTGAATCTGGGATAATCGTTGCCACGCGTTTTCCCGTGCCCAGCCGGCGCGCTACTTCCAGCGCGGCGAATACCACCGCTCCTCCGCTTGATCCCGACAGGACGCCTTCCTGCGCCGCCAATTGCTTCACGGTCGCAAAGGCGTCGTCGTCGGTCACTGCAATCACTTCGTCGCATACGGCTGGGTCAAACGTTTCTGGGATGAAGTTATTCCCGATCCCTTCCACTTTGTGCGGCCCGGGCGCTCCGCCCCCAAGCACCGAACCTTGGGTTGTCACAGCAACCGCCAGCACCGGCGGCGCATGCTCCTTCATATAGCGCGCCACGCCGGTAAAGGTTCCGCAGGTGCCGCAGCCCAAAACGACGGCATCGACTTTCCCACCCATCTGTTCGAAAAGTTCCACGGCAGTGGTTTCGTAGTGATAGTTCGGATTCGCCATATTCTCGAACTGCCCGGCCATGAATGCGCTGCGATCGCCGGCGACGAGCTGTTTGGCCCGCCGGATCGCGCCCTGCATGCCCTCCTCATCAGGAGTGCGTTCCACTTGCGCTCCCAGGGCTTGCATGATGGTTACTTTCTCCTGCGAGAAGTTTTCCGGAACGAACAGCTTCACTTTGTAGCCGCGATTCACGCCGATCAGCGCCAACCCGATTCCCGTGTTGCCTGCAGTCGCCTCGACGATAGTCCCACCAGGCGCGAGCTTACCTTCCTCCTCCGCTTTACGGATGATGCCAACGGCAGCTCGATCTTTCACGCTGCCTCCCGGATTTAAATATTCAAGCTTGGCAAAAATGTCAGCCGAACCGGCGGGAACCAGACGCTTCAATCGAAGGACAGGAGTTCCGCCGACCAGATCCGTAATATCGTCGGCGACGCCTAGATGGGAAACTTCAGGGTTTTTCAGGTGCACGCTACAGGGTAAGGGGAGAGTTCGGAATCGTCAATGGAAGCAAAGTCAGATTTTGAAATCCCGGGGCCAATCGCGGCCACGGTCGTCATCTGTTATCTATTTCGTGCCTGAGGCTGCCGGTTGCGGCCCCGCGTAGTAGCCACTCTTGGTCCGCACCGCGAGTTTGCCGTGTCCTTTGGTTTTGGCCTCTACGCGGATCGTACGGAAACCACCGGTAGCTCTGGGGTTGGTTG
>Ga0307476_10000966_pt1 | contig 19009 bp, 21 predicted proteins | sample atmos_gasesECM2C_2_FD_203314 | JGI IMG/M metagenome (GOLD analysis project Ga0307476, IMG submission 203314) | Hardwood forest soil microbial communities from Morgan-Monroe State Forest, Indiana, United States - atmos_gasesECM2C_05 | ecosystem: Environmental > Terrestrial > Soil > Temperate... | reverse complement strand
GAGACCCAGCTCCAACGCGGCGAGAGTCTGGCCGGTCGAATCGTGCAGATCTCGTCCGATCCGCCGACGCTCCTCGTCCTGCAGCCGCATCAGCTCGGCCGACAGGAGCCGCAGCTCCTGCTCGGCGCGTTTGCGCAGCGTCACATCGTGTACCACGGCGAGCGCGAGCACCGTGCTGCCCGCGCTGAGACTTGATAGGTCAACCTCCGCCGGAAAACTCTCGCCGGTGTCGGCGCGTTTGTGCAGCCATTCAAATGTCGTGCCCCCCTCGCGCAGGGCCGTGGCGATGCGCTCACGCGCTAGATCGTCGGAGCGGCGGCCGTCGGGCTGATGTTCCGGCGACAGATCCCAGGGGGCCATTCCTGCCGCGGAGCGCTCATCGTCGAGGCCGAACATTCGAACGGCCGTGCGATTCGCCTCCACGAAGCGCGCGCCCTCGAGAACAAATGCGCTGAATTGCGCGTTGTTGAACAGCGTCCGGTAGTGATGCTCGCGCCGGCGCAAGGTCAGTATGTAGTGGTTGAGGAGCGCGGTCATCGCGAGCACCAGCGCGCTGAATGCCGCGGTGGTCGCGATGCTCATCCGGCGCCGCTCGCGCCAAGGCGCCAGCGCCGCATCCTGGGACTGGCCGGCGATTAGATAGATGGGATAGCCGTTCACCAGATCGTAACCATAGATCATCTGCTTTTTTATGATGGGTCCGTAGCCCTCGACGACGCCCGCATGGCCCTGTGCGATGGCGCGGCGAAACAGCTCGTTCGACGCGACGTTGACGCCGACCGTTCCACCGTCGCGGCTGGTTTTCGGCGCGCGGACCAGAACCGTGCCCTCGACCCCAATCAATCCGATCGTGGCGACCTGGTTGCTGAATTGGCGGTACAATTCGTCAAAACCATCAAAACTGAACAGCGCGCCCGCCCACAGCGTCAACCCTTCACCCCAGGCAACCCGTTGCGCGACCGGAATGACGAGATCATCCGGCCGCTCGGGGTCGGCGATCGGAGCGCCCACCCAGGTATTTCTCGAACCCGGTACGGCCGCGACCGTCAGCCACACGGGCACCAATGGGCCGCCGGAAGCAGCGTTGCGGCTGGCGAGCGCGAAGCGGGTGCCGTCGGTGAGGAACAAAAAGCGCACGTAGTCCCCGCCGGTGAGATGTTTTTGCAAGGTCGCGATGATTTCTGCGCGGCTCGCGCGAATCAGTCCTCCCGTGGATTGCAGCTCGTTGGCACCTGCCGCGGCCGCGCCGACCCCGTCATTCAGCATCGCCGAGGTGCCGGCTTGCAGGGCCGCGGCCACGCCGCGCAGCCTATTGCGCTCCCCCTCCAGGGTCTGTTCGTAGTCCGCATGACTGCGCGAGGCGGCGTAAGCCCAGCCAATGGCCACGGCCACCACGGCGTAGGCAAGCAGGATCCAGTTGAGCGCCGGCGGGTAGACCAGGCGCAGCAAACCCCGGCTCTTACGGTCGTGCGACCGCCTGGCGACCGATTTTCTGAACGGCACAAATATGTCCCTAAGCGTGAGTGCTCGAATTGTGTCGGTTGCTGCCCGCAGTGTCCTCCTATCGCAGGCCAGGGTCGAGCGGTCAGCCGGCGCCGTAGGCGCGGCTCTTCCACCGGGCGCCCCGCCCGCGCCAATAGTCGAGCGCGGAGCCGAGCGTCGCCGCCATGTAAAAAAGCGCGATGAGCGGCAGAGCGAGCGCCCAAAGCGGGCTGCGCCCATATCGTGCCAAGGTGGGTTGGTAGCTGCCTGCCGAGAGGCCAAATGCAACCGCGCCGCAGCCGAGCAGCCAGCCGTGCCCGAGCAGGAGCGCCGCCGCGGGCACCCACCACACCACGCCGAGACCGAGCAGGGTGAGCGTCAACAGTGCCGGCGAATGGCGCAATTGGGTGAAGGCCGTGCGGGAGATCATGTGCCAAATGTCGGCAAACGACCGATACGGGCGCATGGATGCGGCGAGACCGGAATGACCGAGAAAGATCGAACCGGAAGCCTTGACGGCCTGCGCTAGCGCCACATCGTCGATCAGGCAGTCCTTGATGAACTCGATGCCGCCGATGCGCTCGAGGGCCTCGCGGCGGATCAAGACCGTGCCGCCGGCGGCTGCGGCCACCGAGGATTGCGGGTCGTTGACTCGATTGAACGGATACAGCATTTGAAAAAAATAGACAAAGGCGGGAACCAATGCGCGCTCGGCGAAGCTCGAGCACTCCAGGCGCACCATCTCGCTCACGAGGTCCAGGCGGGATTGCAGCAGCTTCGCGACCAGCGTCGACAGATGGCGCGGGTCGTGCACGATATCGGCGTCGGTAAACAACAGCACGGCCGCGCGACCCGCCGCAACGCCTTGGGCGAGGGCCCACAATTTTCCGGACCATCCGGCGGGTTTTGACTGCAGGGAGATGACGGTCAGCCGTGCCGCCGCGCCCGCCAAGGCGGCGGTGCCGTCCGTGGAATTGTCATCGACCAGGATGACCCGGAAGCGGCCCGCATAATCCTGCGCGATCAGCGAGCCGATCGCCGCCCCGATCGTGTACGCCTCATCGCGCGCGGGCACCACGATGTCCACATCCGGGAATTCCGGCGGCGTGGCGGGCGCGAGTTGCGGAGCGGATCGCCAGAACCGGCCATGCGCGAAACACAAATACAGCCAGATCAGCAATGACGGCACGACGATCATCGCGGCGTACGCCGCGCGCGGCTCAAATAGGCGCATCCAACGATTTCGCGAGAGGTGTGAAGAGTCGGGGGCCGGACGCGGTCATGGTCCAGCAGTCCTCCAAACGTACGCCAAATTCACCGGGAATATAGATTCCCGGCTCGTCGGAGAAACACATGCCGGCCTCGAGCGGCGTGGCATCGCCGTGCACCAGGTAGGCGGGCTCGTGTCCGTCCATCCCGATGCCGTGCCCCGTGCGGTGCGAGAGCCCCGGCAATTTGTAGCCGGGACCCCAACCTTCCCGCTCGTAGTAGCGTCGCACTGCGTCGTCGATCGTTCCGGTCGGCACGCCGATCTTGGCCGTCTCGAGTGCGATTTCCTGGCCGCGCTTGACGGTGTTCCACACCTTTCGCTGGCGTGCGCTCGCCTCGCCGACCACCCAGGTTCGCGATATATCGGACTGATAGCCGTGCACCGAGCAGCCGCAGTCCATCAAGACAATCGAGCCCTCGCGCACGGTTTGGACCTGTATCGACCCATGCGGATAGGCGGAAGCTTCATTGAGCAGCACCAGCGAAAACTCGGGCGAGCCGCCGAGCGCGCCGCTGGTGCGGTCCATGAGAGCGGCGATATCCGCCGCATTCATGCCGCGCTCGACGCGCGCGTGCACCGAGCGCAGCGCTTCGATGGTCACATCGTTCGCCGATTGCAGGAGCGCCAGTTCCGCCGGCGACTTGATCAGACGGCAGGCGCGAACCAGAGGATCGGCCGAGACGAACGAATAGGCGGTCGATGCCTGGCGCAGGCCGTCGACGATGAAGAACCGCACCGTGGATTCGACCGCCACGGCTCCGGCGGCGCCGCCGCGGTCGCGCAAACCTTGAAGGATCCGTTCGAACGGGCTCTCGTGCTCGTTCCAAGGCCGCACATCGCCTCCCACCTGCAGGGTTTCGCGCACCGAGGGTTCCTCGAAGGCAGGCGTCACGACCACCACGTCGCCGCGCGCGGGAATGATGGCGAGCGTGATGCGTTCGGAACGGCGCCACTTGATTCCCGTGAAGTAGTCGAGCGTTGCGCCAGGCTCGATGAGCAGCGCTGCCATCTTGCGCTGCTCCATGAGCGTCTGCACCTTCGCGATCCTGCCGCGCCGCTCCTCGGCCGAGATCGGTTTGGCACCGGCGGTGATGGATTTCAGCTCCGCGCCCGCTGCATTGGGCAGCGCATTGCGCGCGCCGAAAGCCAGCAGCGTGGCACCGGCAGCACCCTCAAAAAACACGCGTCTCGATAGCATGGTCATCCCTTTTGTCCTTCGACGAGCGCAGAGGATACTTCAAATCGCGACAATCGAGGCTCCGGGACGTAGTATGCGAAGCACCAAGAGAGGGGGGAATGACTCGATGTACAAGCTTTATGGACGACCGGGATCAGGTTCATTCGCCGTGCAGATTGCACTCGAAGAGATCGGCGCTCCCTACGAGCGCATTTGGGTGGGCACCGAAGCGGCCGAGGTCGCGAGCTTCCGTGCGACCAATCCCACCGGCCGGGTGCCGGCATTGATGCTGCCGGACGGCACCGTGATGTTCGAGTCGGCCGCGATGTTGATCCACCTCGCGCTGAGTCATCCGAAAGCCGCCCTGGCGCCGCAGCCCGGCTCCAACCGCCATGCCGCCTTCCTGCAGTGGATGGTGTTTCTCTCGGCCAATGTCTATGAGGCGGTGCTGCGGATCTATTACTCAGCCCGCTATTCGACCCGCGGCGAGGCCGATGGCGAGGTGATCCGCGAACAGGCGACCACCGATTTCTGCGCCTATTTGGGGCTCATCAGCCAGGGGCTCGGGCCCTACGTGCTCGGCGGGAGCTACTCGAGCGCCGATCCCTACCTCTATATGCTGGCCGGCTGGTACCCCGGCAACAAGGTCGAACTGTACAGCCGCCTGCCAAAGCTCGAGGCGCACGCGAAAATCCTGGCGGCGCGCCCTGCGGTGGCGAAGGTCGAGGCGGACCACGCGCAGTAGCCGCCGAAGAATTGCCGGGCGATGGCTATCGGATCATCGGCGTCGTAGGATGCGGTGTTTCGGCCTGGAGCTTGAAGCGGTGGACGAGATTTTCGTGCGGCGCGATGTCATCGACAGCGCCAAGCTGCGCAGCCTGTGTGTTGCATCGAACCGCCGGGGTGCAATCCAGACGCTGTCGCATGTCGGGGCCATCGGAGTCACGGGCACGCTGCTGTGGCTGACGCGCGGCAGCGTGCTCGCGCTGCCGGTATTCATGATTCACGGCGTACTGGTCAACTTCCTGTATGCCGGACAGCATGAACTGAGTCACTGGACCGTGTTCCGCACGGGTTGGCCGAATGAGTGGGTAGGGCGGATCTTCGGCTTCGTGCTTTTCTATCCGCGCACCTTCGACCAGGTGCAGCACATGGCGCACCACCGATTCACCCAGGATTGGGCGCGCGACGGCGAATTGGCGCGTGATCGCTATACGCTGAGCTCATACCTCCTGTGGATGTCGGGGGTCACGTATTGGTACACGCGCTGGCGGCGCATCCTGCGCTTCTCCGCCGGAATCGTCACCGAGCCGTATTTGCCGGCGACACGCCGCGCCGAGCTGATTCGTGAAGCGCGTCTGCATCTTGCCGGCTATGCCTGCATTGCGGCCGCCTCGGTGTGGGCACAGAGCTGGGCGGTGGTCGTTCTGTGGCTTGCGCCGATGCTGGCGATGAAGGCGGTTCACCAGCTGCAGAACACGATGGAGCATCTCGGCCTGCCTCACGAAGACCACGTGCTGATCAACACGCGCAGCACGCGCACCAACGCGCTCATGCGCTGGCTCGGCTGGCAGATGCAATATCACACCGCTCACCATGCCTTCCCCGGGGTGCCGTTCCACCGCCTGCGTGAACTGCACGAAGCAATTTTCACGTCGCGCGGCTCGGCGCCCCCGTCAATGACCTACCTGGGTTTTCAAATGGCGGTGCTGCGCGCCTTCGCGCACGGCAGGACGGAAGCGGACTACTCCGACGATCGCACCTGGATCGCCGATCCGCCGCATGGCTAACCGGCTGCTGGTTTATCAAGCGTTGTGGGCGATGGACCGGCTGGCCGTACCCGAGGCCTCGCTGGCGGAAAAATTCGATCGCGTGCGCGAGGCCGGTTTCGAGGGAATGGCCATCGATCTCGGCGCTCTCACCCTCGCCCAAGCGCGCGCGACCGTGCCGCATTTTCGGCGCACGGGATTGGCCGGCGGCTTGACGGCCTTTCCGGCGACGACCGAGGCATTGCGGCCGGCGCTCGAGCTGGCACACCAGATCGCCGCGCCGTTTGTGGTGGTGATCGGGCAGGAAATGCCGGTCAGGCTCGCCGACATGGTGCCGGTGATCGAGCGTTGGCTGCGGCTCGCCGAGCAGGAAGCCATGCCGATCCAGTTCGAGACGCACCGCAATTGCATCACCAACGATCTGTATACGACGGTGCAGCTGCTCGATGCGATTCCGCAGATGCGCCTGGCCGCCGATCTGTCGCACTATGTGGTGGACCGCGAGATGCCGTGTCCGCCGCCGGCGCAGCTTGAGGCCCTGATGACGGCGGTGCTCGAGCGTTCCGACTCTTTCCAGGGCCGCGTGGCGGCGCGCGGACAGATTCAAGTGGCCCTGAATTTTCCGCAGAACGCGAAGTGGGTGACGCTGTTTCGCGAATGGTGGCGGCAGGGATTTGCATCCTGGTGTGCACGCCACGCAGACGATGATGCCGCAATGGTCTTTCTCTGCGAGCTGGGGCCGCCCGACTATGCCCTCACCGATGCGCAAGGGCGCGAGCTATCGGATCGTTGGGCGGAGGCTGCGCTATTGATGCGCTGGTCGCGGGAAATATGGGCCGAGATTCGCGGACAGGTTTCTCGGCCGCACCAACCCCACTGATCGCGCCGGCGCACGTCGCCTCGAATTGTCGGTTTTCCGACAGCGGATGGATGCCTCTTCCTACAGGTCGAAAATTCATGCCGCGTAATATCGCTGACGTGTCGGCAGTCCGCCGACGTTCTCATCAGGAGTGACCATGGGCATTAACAAAGATCAAGTTGAAGGCCGCGCCAAGGAAGCGGCGGGCAAGGTGCAAGAGGTTGCGGGCAAGGCAACCGGCAGCACGACTCAGCAGGTGAAAGGCAACATCAATAAGAACGTCGGTGCGGCTCAAGCCAAATTTGGCGATGCCAAGAAGCACATGGAGGATTCGAACAAGGATGCGTCCAAGGATGCTTCGAGGTAGGCGCGACTCCGCGGCCGCGGCCTGCTCGCCCGTGCACCGCGCCGGCGTCGGCGACCGCGCCGTCGGCGGTGCAGGGGCGCCGCGGCGGTGCATGGGCATCTTCGTTCGGCTCACAGCGCCATCAGGACGGCGCCGAGCGTGATCAGCGCACTTCCCAAACCAACCTTCCAGGTGAGCCGTTCGCCGAGAAATGACACGGCAAATAGGACGACCAAAACGACGCTGAGCTTATCGATCGGCGCAACCCGCGATGCAGGGCCCGTTTGCAGCGCGCGGTAGTAGCAAAGCCACGACAGGCCGGTCGCAACCCCCGATAGGATCAGAAATATCACTCCCTTCGCAGATAGCGCGTCGGGGCGCTGCCACTCGTGCCGCGCAAAGATGATGAGCGCCGCCACCACGAGGATGACGAGCGTGCGAAGAAAGGTTGCCAGGTCGGAATTGATCTCGGACACGCCGACCTTGCCGAAGATGGCGGTCAGTGCGGCGAAGAAAGCCGAGCCGAGCGCAAATATTCGCCAATCCACAGTCGCCCCGACCCGCTCAGTCGACTCCGATCATCACGTTCGGCGCTTTGATGATCGCGTATGCCTTGGCGCCGGCCTTGAGTCCGAGCTTCTCCGCCGATACTTTGGTGATGATCGATACGATCTCGATGCCGGGTGCCAGCTCCATCAGAACCTCGGTATCGACGGCGCCTGGCGTGACGCGCCTGATCGTGGCGGGAAGAACATTGCGGGCACTGACTTTCATGGTGTCTCCTGGCTGATTAGGTCCGTTCGTTGGGAATGGCATCTTCCATGATTCGTTCGGCCTCGCCGAACAGATCCGGCGCAACGGCGTGTCCCGATGCGGCTGCGTTCTCATCGACTTGTTCGGGGCGTGAGGCGCCCGTAATCGCCGATGCGACATTGGGCTGCCGCAATATCCAGGCGAGCGCGAATTGCGCGGGCGTGAGGCCCGCTTGAGACGCGAGCCCCCGCATCCTCTGCACCGCCTCCAGTACGTTGGGCTGGAGCCATTCCGGCTTGATGAAGCCGTTGATCGCGGCGTCGGCGGCGCGGCTGCCGCGGGGCAGCGCGGCGCGCGGCAGATATTTCCCGGTGAGCACACCCTGCGCCAGCGGCGACCAAACGATCTGCGAGATGCCGCTGCGGATCGACATCGGGATCAGCGCCCGCTCCGGGTCCCGATGCAGCAGGGAGTATTGCGGCTGGCTCGATACGAACTTTACCGGGGCGATGGCGAGCGCCGCTTGCACGCGATCGACGGGCCACTCGGAGAAGCCGATGCAGCGCACCTTGCCTGCCTTCACGACCTCGCTCAAGGCCTGCATGGTCTCTTCCAGCGGGGTGTCGGCGTCGTACCGATGGCATTGATACAGATCCACATGGCTCACCCGGAGCCGCACCAGCGACGCGTCGAGCTGCTTGAAAATCTGCGCGCGGGACAACCCTCGATCGGTGCTGCTCATCGGAAAGTAGAGCTTGGTGGCCAGCACGTAGCTGTCGCGGCGGATACCCGCGAGCGCCTCGCCCAAGACTTGCTCGGCGGCGCCGCGGCCGTAGACATTGGCCGTGTCGATCAAGGTGATGCCGCGATCCAGGGCGCGATGTACGCAGGCGATGGCGGCGTCCTTCTGCGCGCCGCTCGAAAAGGTGAGCCAGGAACCAAACGCGATCTCCGAAACGGTGATCCGGCTGTCGCCGAGGGGGCGATATTTCATGGCGGCACTCCGCGTGGATTGGCACGGCAACGGTACCCGAATTTCGGTGCTACGGGGGAGTTTGTAGGAATCGGCCGACGCACGCACGGGGTAGGCAGCGGGCGGTGCGCTGAATATGCTCTAGCTCAGGAGTGAAGCATGTCTCTGCCGATCGAGAACTACGCCCTGGTCGGCGATTGTCATACAGCCGCGTTGGTCGGCAGCGATGGCTCCATCGATTGGCTATGCCTGCCGCGATTCGACTCGGGGGCGTGTTTCGCCGCGCTGCTGGGAGGCCCCGAGCACGGCCGCTGGCTGCTGGCTCCGGGGGCGCCGGTGCGTCAGGTACGGCGCAAATATCGCGGCGACAGCCTGGTGCTCGAGACCGAATTCGACACCGACGAAGGATCCGTGCGCGTGATCGACTTCATGCCGCTGTCGGACCAACGCTGGGACATCGTTCGCATCGTCGAGGGCCTGAGCGGCCGCGTCAGCATGCGCATGGAATTGCGGGTGCGATTCGATTACGGTTCCATCGTGCCATGGGTTCACCGATCCGGCGGCGTATTGCTGCTCACCGCGGGACCGGACACGTTGGAATTGTCATCCTCCGTCGCCGTCGAGGGTGAGAATCTGCACAGCGTGGCGAAGTTTTTTGTAAGCGCGGGCGAGCGCGAGTCCTTCGTGCTCAATTACCATCCCTCGCATGCCGCGACGCAGGGCACGGTCGATGCCGAGCGAGCACTCACCGAGACCCAAGGTCTGTGGCACGAATGGTCCAGCCGCTGTAGGTATCAGGGCCGATGGCACGACGCCGTCGCGCGCTCACTGATCACTCTGAAGGCGCTCACTTACAAGCCGACGGGCGGGTTGATCGCGGCACCCACCACATCCTTGCCCGAACAGCCGGGAGGCGTGCGCAATTGGGACTACCGCTACTGCTGGTTGCGCGACGCAACGTTCACGCTGAACGCATTGTTGCTGGCGGGCTATGAAGACGAGGCTGCAGCCTGGCGCGAGTGGTTGCTGCGTGCGGTCGCCGGTGCGCCCGACGATCTGCAGATTCTCTACGGTGTTACCGGCGTACGGCGCCTCGATGAACAGGAATTGTCGTGGCTGCCCGGCTACATGAACTCGGCGCCGGTGCGCGTCGGCAACGCTGCCGCGAAACAATTCCAGCTGGATGTCTACGGCGAGGTCATGGATACCCTGCATCTGGCGCGGGCCGCCGGCTTGCCGCCGGAGCCGGAGGCTTGGAAGGTGCAGGTCGCCTTGCTGAAATTTTTGGAGTCCCACTGGGATCTTCCCGACGACGGCCTGTGGGAAGTTCGTGGACCACGCCGGCATTTCACGCATTCGAAAGTCATGGCCTGGGTCGCTTTCGACCGGGCCATCAAGGATGCGGAACAAGACGGCCTCGAGGGTCCGATCGCGCGCTGGCGGGAGCTGCGCGACATCATCCATGCGCAGGTCTGCGACCGGGGCTTCGACCCGCACAGCAATTCCTTCGTGCAGGCGTATGAGTCCCCGTACTTCGATGCCAGTCTGCTCCTGATCCCTCAGGTGGGGTTCCTGCCCGCCGATGATCCGCGGGTTCTTGGCACCATTGCGGCCATCGAACGCTGCTTGGTGGTGGACGGATTGGTCATCCGCTATGCGACCGGCACGCATGTCGACGCGCTGCCGGCCGGGGAGGGCGCGTTTCTGCCGTGCTCGTTCTGGCTGGCGGACAGCTACATTTTGACCGGGCGCCGCTCGGAGGCGGAAGCATTGTTCGAGCGGTTGCTGGCGTTGAGCAACGATGTAGGCCTGTTCGCGGAAGAATACGACCCGCGACGCAAGCGCATGCTCGGCAATTTCCCGCAGGCGTTGACGCACATGGCGCTCGTGAATACGGCCCGGCTCTTGTCGATGCCCGAAGAAGAGGCGCGCGGTGCCTGCGCCGCAGGCGACCGCCCGAGCGCCGTCGCGTTAGCGCGCGGCTGATGCTCGCCGGGGTGTCGGATATGACCGTCACGCGCTCACTGTCCGCGCCTACAGATGCGGCCGGCGCATTGAGCCACTCTGGCGACCGAGAATGAAGCCCAATGTGGGCTACAGTTGCAGGAGAAAATAATGAGACGTTTGATACTAGCTGGCATGCTGGCCGCCGGTGTTGCTTGTGCGCCCATGGTGTTCGCCGATGAGTACGCTTCCGGCGGGGAGCACCACTTCGTCAAGGATTCGGTGATCACGACCAAGGTGAAATCGAAACTGGCGGCGAAGCATTTGACCACCCTGACCAAGATCAGAGTGGATACCGATGCGAATGGCGTGGTCTGGTTGAGCGGGCGAGCCCCCACCCAGGATGCGGCCGACATGGCCGGCATGATCGCCAAGGACACCGAGGGTGTGAAATCGGTCCATAACGATATCGCGGTACAGCCGGACTGACACGCGCGACGGTGCGCCGGCGTTGATTTAGGTACGGCGTTGATTTAGGTACATGGTGCGCCTCGGGACGACCCGAGGCGTATCGTGTATTGATCAGAATCATTGCCCCGGCGCGACATTGTCGCCGCGCTCATTGCCCCGGCGGCAGTTGCGCTATCAGCCGGTCCGCGAGCAGACCGAGGCAATCGCTCAACGCGCGCGCGACGGCTGCGTAATCCTCTTCGGCCAAAGGCGCATTGAACACGTCGCCGCCCGCCCACTCCTTGCCGGCGAGCACGTCCGATATCCGCCAGTGCGCATCGATGCTCACCTGTTTGCCTCTGCGCGCCGTCACCTGCACCACCTCGACAGTCACTTTGAGGGCGGCCCCGCCCGGGTGACTCAGCTCCGGGCCCATGACCAGCAAATCGGCACGGCGCCGCTCGAGGTCCTGCCCCAGTGTTTGCGCGGCGAGCTCGGTAAGCGAAGCGGCCCATCGTTCATGTTCCAGCACCGTGACGGCATCTCCCGTCGTGTTGAGCACCATTTCGGGACGATCCACCAAGGAAGGCAATGACACGCGGAGCAGCACCTGCCTGGCGGACGCCGACCGTGGCGCAATCTCGCCCGGCGGCTGCGAGCTCAAAATATAGTAATGGTCCGGCCGCACCGCGGCGCACGCGCAGAGCAGGCACGTACAGAACACGGCGGTGAGTGATTTCACTGTGAATCTCCCGGCTTGCCGCGCAGCAGGGATTCCGGATGGCGCTCGAGGTAATCCACCAAGGCGCTGACCGATTTCGCGGCTCGCGACAATTGCAGCAGCATCGCTCCCAGGTCGCTCTGCAGGGGAGCGTCTTGCGCCAACAGGTCCTTGGCGTTTTTCATGGCGGCCTGGGCCTCTGCCAAGGTCGCCTCGATCTGCGGCGCCAGGCTGCCGTCGACGTGCTTCATCAATTGATCCGTGCTCTTCAGGGTCTGCTCGAGGGTCGTCATGGTGGAGAGCAATCGCACCGAAATCTTATCGAACGGTACTTTGTCCAGTTTTCGAGCGATCCCCGCCACGGAGTCCTGAATTTCATCGAGACCGTTCGAGACGGTGGGAAAAACGGCGGGCTGCTCCTTCCACCAGATCTTCTCCGCAGGCGCATCCGCGTGCACATCCAGATCCACGTATTTCTGTCCCGTCAGCAGGTTGCCCGACTTCAATTCGGCGCGCAGCCCGTGCGCCACCAGGCTGTCGATGAGCGTGCGGCTGACCATTTCCGGGCCCTCCTGGGCAGCCGAGAGCCGCGTGCCGCGCGCTTTTCTGCCGCGTATGCGCTGCGGATACAAATCCACGACCACGGGAAAGCGCAGGGCGGCGGCATCGCGGTCGTACTCCACGTCCACGCTTCTGACTTCCCCCACCCCGATCCCGTGCAGCTCGACCGGCGCGCCGGCCGACAGCCCGCGCAGCGACCCTTTGAAATACATGACGAAGGTGCGAATCTCCGTTTCCGTGGGGCGCATCGCACGGTCTTCGTCCGTATACAGCGTAAAGCCCGTGTCGGCGGCAACCGGCGCCATTGCGCTGCCGGGCAGGGCTCTGAATGTCACGCCGCCTTGCAGGATGGATGTCAGGGATTCGGTGCGCAGCTTGACCCCGTCGGAACTCAGCGACATGTCGATGCCGCTCGCCTGCCAAAAGCGCGTCCCGCTGGTGACGAAGCCGTCAAAGGGTGCGTTGAGGAATATCTTGATCGTCACGCCGCCCCCGCCCCGGTCGAGTTCATAGCCCACCACCTGACCCGCAACGATGTGGCGATAGAAGACCAACGAACCGATGCTCAATGATCCCAAGTCGTCCGCATGCAGTATGAATTGCCGTCCCGGCAGGTCCGCCGTGACGATCGGGGGCACCTCCAGACCGACGAAGAGTCGGCTGCGGATCGCTGATCGGCCCACGTCGACGCTGATGTAGGCGCCGGAAACCAAGGTTCCCAAGCCCGTGATCCCGGCGGCCGACACCCGCGGCCGCACCACCCAGAACCGCGTGTCATCCACGAGATACTCGGTGGCGTCGCGGTGAATCATCGCGGTGACGATGACCTCCTTGCGATCCTTGGCTACGTGAATGTCGGTCACTTCGCCGATCTCGACATCCTTGTAGCGGATCTTGGTCTTGTTCGCTTCCAGGTCTTCGGCGTTGTGGAAGCGTATCTCGATGCTGATTCCTTGCGCGAGCTTCTCGTGGATGACGACGAAGGCGCCGGCCAGAACCACCACGGCCGGCAAGATCCAAATGAGCGGCAGCCGTCCCCATCGCGAGCGTGCCGGCACGGCGCTCGGAAGCTCGTCCAGGTTAGGGTGCGGCGGTTCAGTCATGCTGCGGTGAGTCCCACAACAGCCGCTCATCGAAGCTGCGTGCCGCGAGCAGCGTGAGCACCACGACCGCCCCGAAGGCCCAAGCTCCCCAGCCGACGATGATCGACGCGAATGACTGGACCTGCACCAGCGTGGCCAGCAGCGAAATCGCGTAAACGTCCAGCATCGACCAGCGTCCGATGAACTCCACCATCCGAAACAACTGGCTGCGCTGCAGACGGCCGCGCGGCGAGCCGCGCCAGACGGTCAATAACAGCACCCCGAGCGCGAGTATCTTGAGCAGCGGCACGACGATGCTGGCGATGAATACCAGTACGGCGATGGGCCAGGACCCGGAATGCAGCAGCACCAGTACGCCGCTCATGATGGTGTCGCTTTCGTTGTCGAACAAGGTCCGCGTATCCATCACCGGCAGCACGTTGGCCGGGACGTAGAGCACGGCGGCGGCGCTGAGCAATGCCGCGGTGACGGCAAGGCTGTGCGGCTTGCGCTGGTGCAGGCGCGCACGGCAGCGGGGACACTGCGAGCGCGGCAGCTTCGCGTCGCGCACCGTCAAGCGGCAATGCAGGCACATCATGAGACCGAGGCTGCGGCCGGTGGCGGGAGGGGTCATTCTCGACTCCGCACGGCCCATGCCCAAAGCTGCTCGGGCGCGGCGACGCTCGCCAGTGCGGACAGGCACAGCATGAGCAGCGCGCAGGACCAAAGCGCGATTCCCGGCACCACGTGCGCAAATTTGGACAGGCGCACCAGCGCGACCAGCGCGCCCAACATGAATACCTCCATGAAACTCCAGAGCCGTGCCCGCGAGAGCAGGCGAATCAGCGCATTCTGGCCGATCGCCGCTCGTCTGCGCCACAATGGAATCAATACATACAGCAGCGTCGCGATCTGCAGCAACGGCGCGATGACGGTGGTCAGGAAGACGAGGGCGCCGAGCGTTTTGTAATTTTGAGCGTATAGACCCTGCGCGGCGCCCATCAGCGTCGTCTCGCGCGAGCTGCCGCCGACGTGCATGGTGACCAGCGGATAGGCGTTGGCCAACCACCAAAGCACCAGGGCGCAAATACTCAAGGCGATGGCGGTCTCGATCGCGGTGTGCACGGGACGCTGCAACGGCGCACGGCAGCGTGCGCAGCGAGTCGGTCCGGCTGCGGGGGTCGTGTGTCGATGCGCCAAATCACAGGCGGGGCAGAGGATCACCGGCGGCATTAAGCTCTCATCGTACCCCAGATGAGGACTCATTTCGACCGTTGCTGCGGGCACGCAGGGCAATCCTCGATGCGTTATTCTTGTGCGGCGGCGCGCGTCAAGCGCCTTAGGAGATGAAAAATCGTGAAGGCCACGGCGAAGGTTCAAGTCGAGAACGACCGTGTGATCGTGACGGAATGGCGCTTTGCTCCCGGGGCTGACACCGGACACCATGTGCACGCGCACGACTATATCGTCGTGCCGCTGACGAGCGGCATTCTGCGTCTCGAGGAAGCCGCGGGTGCGAGACAAGCAACCCTCGAGGCCGGTGCATCCTATGCGCGCCGCGCCGGCATCGCCCACAACGTCGTCAATGCCAACGATTTCGAATTTCGGTTTGTGGAGATAGAGCTCAAATGACGCCGCTGCAGAGGCAGCTGGGGCGGCGCCGCTTGTTGGCGGGCGCGGGTGCGGCGCTATTGATCGGCGCCGTCGACGGCTGCAGCGGCGGACTTGCCGTCAAACGCCGCATACCGGCCGCTGCCACGCTGCAGCTGGCGCCGCTGCGCGCCGGCACCGACCGGATCACCCAAATCACCGTCTGCACCCGGCCTTTTCGCGCTCAGGGACCCCGCATCGAGACCGAGCGGATTGGACAAAAAATCGTCGTGCACAACTACGGCCACGGCGGCAGCGGCTGGTCGCTGTCCTGGGGATCGAGCAGCATCGCGGTGGAGAAGGCGATGGCGGCGGGCGGCGACACCGACATCGCGGTGATCGGCTGCGGCGCCCTGGGCCTCACCTCCAGCCTGCTGCTGCAGCGTGCCGGCGCCCGCGTCACCATCTATGCAAAGGAGCTGCCGCCGAATGTGCGTTCATCGCTCGCCACGGGTGTGTGGACACCGGATTCGCGCATTTGCCTCGAGGACAACGCGACGCCGGAGTTCAAGCGGCTGTGGGCGAACATGGCCCGCCGATCGTTTCAAACATATCAAACTCTGCTCGGCCTGCCGGGAAATCCGGTGGAATTCATCGACAGTTACTACGTCTCCGATGACCCGGCCGGCCCGCGCCGCGGCGGCTTGCAGAACGATGCGCGGCCGAAGTTCGCCGAGCTGCAACGCGAGCTGATCGCCGATCTGATACCGCGCAGCGAGGACTTCGCGCCCGGCAGTCACAGTTTGGGCGAGCACTATCTGCGGCGCAATACGCTGATGATGTTCAACATCACGGCCTATGCCAGGCTGCTCATGGGGGACTTCCTCGCCAACGGCGGAAAGATCGAGATTGCGGAATTTCACACGCCGGCCGACTTCGCCAAATTGCGGGAAAAGGTTCTGATCAACGCCACGGGCTACGGCGCGCGCGCGCTGTTCGGCGATGAATCGATCACTCCCGTGCGCGGACAGTTGGCGCGCATGATTCCTCAGCCGGACGTCAATTATGGACTGATTTACAAGGGCGTTGCCTTCGTCCCGCGTCGCGACGGAATGGTATTCCAGGTCATCGGCAACGACGACTATTATGGTTTCGGTGACGCTACGACGGTGCCCGACCGCGCCGAAGCGGAGACTGCGGTGAACACCATCGCCGGACTCTACCAGGGGTGAGCGGACTCAACATCGAGCGGAGGGTTGCATGCGAAACTTAAGCATCGGCGGGGTAATCGGGCGCTTCCTTGCGTCGCTCATCTTGGTGTTTGCCACGTTCAACCCGACGGGATACTCGTTCGTCGGCTGGATCGCCGGCCATTTCCCCCACCTTGAGCCGCTGCAATTGGTGGTGGGTATTGTCTTGTCGGCGCTGTGGCTGTTTTTTTTGCACGCCACGTGGCGATCCTTGGGCACGGTGGGCATCGTCCTGGGCATAGCCTTCTTTGCGGCCATGATTTGGCTCTTCACGAGTTGGGGCTGGTTCAGCCTTTCCAACCATAACGCAGTCATCTGGGTGGTCCTCATCATGATGGCGTGCATGTTGACGCTCGGCCTGTGCTGGGCCCTCCTGCAGGCGCGCATCTCGGGTCAGGCCGTCGTCGAAGAAGTCAAACGCTGACCCCTTAGGCTGCCGCCGCGGCCGCGCGCCCTACGGGCTGCGCGAGCCCAGCGAGCCCTTTAAACGTTTGCCCTCCTGCTCGCCTCTAATGGCTAGAGGAAGGCCATCAGGTGATTTCAAGTGGGGACGGTTCAAATGCTGCGGGCTGCAGGTGCGATGGACGCGGCGGTTGAGCCGGTCGAACTGATTGCCGCTGCGGCCGGCGGGGATCTGGCCGCTTTCGAGCAGCTGTACCGGCAGTTCTCCCCGCGGGTCTACGGTCTGTGCCTGCGTCTCACCGGTCAGCGCGAAGCGGCCGAGGACTGTACGCAGGAGTCCTTCGTGGCCGCTTGGCGTGCCCTCACCGGTTTCGAGCAGCGGAGTCGATTCTCCACCTGGCTGCACCGCATCGCCGTGCACACGGTGCTCGCACGACGCCGGGGATTGCGCGTCGCGTACGAAGTGGCGGAACCCGCGGCCGGCCTGCCGGAGGTGGCGGATCCCGGCAGCGAAGCGCCGCTCGACCTGGAGCGGGCGATCGCGGCTCTTCCGGACGGCGCGCGCCACGTGCTGGTGCTGGTGGGGTTGTATGGATTTAGTCACGCCGAAGCGGCCCAGACACTGGGCATTGCCGAAGGCACCTGCAAGGCGCAACTGCATCGCGCGCGCGGTCTGCTGGCCGCCGCCCTCGGATTGGAGATGTCATGAACGACCCTAGGGCCAAGGCCCTCGATGAACGGCTCGCGAATCTGCCGCGCGATATCGCGCCGCCGCGAAATCTCTGGCCCGGTATCGCCGGCCGCCTGCAGCACAAGCCGCGCCGAGCGCGCCCGCTGATGTGGGCGGCAGCGGCCGGACTGGCCGGTGCCTGCCTCGCGAGTGCTCTCACCTGGGAGCTGCTCAAGGAACGCCTGCCCGCACCCGCAGTTTCGGCCGCGGTGCGCGCCATTAATTTCGACGAACCGCGGAATCCGAACTATGTGGCCGCGCGCGCTTCGCTCGAAGTCACTTTTCGCGAGCGCCTCAAGCTGCTCGATCCGATCACGCGCGCTCGCATCGAGGCCAGCTTGGCGGTCATTCGTCTGGCTCACGAACAGATCCGCAAGGCACTGGCGAGCGACCCCGAAAGCCCGGTGCTGGAGCAGCTCTGGCAGAGCACCTGGCACGACGAACTCGACCTGTACGACAACGTCGTGCGGGCCACCCAAACCACGATGACGAGGACCTGACCCATGTCTAAATCACTTTCTGCGGCGGGCTATGCCGGCCGGATTGCAATCTGCGCACTGGCGTCGCTGGTCGTCCCCTGGTCGCAGGTCCTTGCGGGACGGACCATCGAGGAGCGCCGCGCCGCCGACCCTCGCGGCGAGATCGAGATCGTCATCGTATCGGGCAAGCTCGAGGTCGACGGCTGGGATCGGAGCGAGATCGAGGTCAGCGGCACCGCGGGCGATAACATCGAGCGGGTCGATGTGACGGGCGCCGGCAACCATACGTCCATTCATGTCGTGTCACGCTCCTCTCACGCCTGGGGTTCCGACGACGAGGCGCGCCTCGTGGTGCATGTTCCGGCGATGAGTGCGGTGACGGTCACGCTGGTCAGCACGGACTTCAAGACCACGGGAGTCTCAGGCGATCTGAAGCTGCAATCAGTGAGCGGCAATTTGAGCGGCGATGCCGGAGGCGACGTACGCGCAACCACGGTGAGCGGCGACGTTCATCTCAGCGCGCGCGCCGCCAAGGCAATTGAAATCAAGACCATCAGCGGCGATATCCAGCTGACGGGTGGAGGCGGCGAGGTGGACATCAGCACGGTGAGCGGCAAAGCCGGCATCGAACTCGCCGACGTCAGGCGCGGCCGCTTCAAAAGCGTGTCCGGGGAAATGAAGGCGGCGCTTGCGCTGGCGCCCGATGGACAGATCGAAGGCGAATCGGTGAGCGGCGACCTGAGCCTGACGTTCGCCGCCGCGCCGGCCGCGGAGTTCGACGTGCAATCCTTCAGCGGCGACATCAAGAACTGCTTTGGACCCAAACCCGCCGAGTCGCGCTACGGTCCCGGATCGCGGCTGCAGTTCACCAACGAGGGTGGCCACGCCCGCGTGCGGGTCAACACCAAGAGCGGCGACGTGCGGCTGTGCGTCAAAGGCATGAGCGGCGGCACTCATGTGTCCTCGCTGTCGCCGGCGCGGCTACACGACGCGCGTCTACGGTTGCACGACGTGCACCTGGTGGTGCCGTACGCCTTCTGAGTCAGAGTACGCCTACGTCCCCCGGTAACGCATGCCGATGGTGCCGGCGCGGGTCTTTTCCCTACCATGAGGCGCTACTTCACTCACCGCAGGAACGTCCATGAACACGGCAACCCGCACCGCTTCTCCC
>Ga0307476_10000965_pt1 | contig 19023 bp, 15 predicted proteins | sample atmos_gasesECM2C_2_FD_203314 | JGI IMG/M metagenome (GOLD analysis project Ga0307476, IMG submission 203314) | Hardwood forest soil microbial communities from Morgan-Monroe State Forest, Indiana, United States - atmos_gasesECM2C_05 | ecosystem: Environmental > Terrestrial > Soil > Temperate... | reverse complement strand
GGGCGGGCCCGGGCGGGGGGGCGCCCGCCCCCCCCCCCCGACCGGGATCTCGATCGGCTCCATCATGATGTTGCCGCCGCCCGCCTTGACCTTCTCGACCGCGGCGTCGGTGTCCTCGACCGTGAAGTAGGTGAGCCAGTTCGGCGGCACCTCGGCCGGGATCCCGGCTGCGTTCATGTCGAGCATGCCACCGACCATCGCGTCGCCGACTTTCCAGATCGTGTAGGTGCCGGTGCGGTCGGACTCTTCGTCGTCGAAGCCCCAGCCGAAGACGGCGCCGTAGAACTGCTTGGCGGCGGCGGTGTCGCGGGTCGAGAGCTCGTTCCAGCCCCAGCTGCCGTACTCGTTGACGACCTCGGCCCCGGCGAAGGTGCCGGGCTGCCAGATCCCGCAGACGGCGCCGGTCGGGTCGCTGAAGACGGCCATGTGGCCCATCCCCATCACGTCCATCGGCTCGACGATCGACTGGCCACCGGCCTCCCCCACCTTCGCCATCGTCGCCGCCGCGTCCTCGACCGAGATGTAGGTGGCCCAAACCGTCGGCTGGCTGTCGTCCATCTTCGGCGAGACGCCGGCGACGTCCTTGCCGTTCAGCTTCGCCCGCCGGTAGCCACCGAGCTGCACGGAGTTGGGCTGCTCCGGCATCTCCCAGCCGAACAGCTCGCGGTAGAAGGCCTCGCTGGCCTCGATGTCCGGCGTGCCGCTCAGTTCGACCCAGCTCGGGGTTCCGGGCGTGTAGCTGGTCCTCTCGCTCATCCTTGCTTCCTCTCCTCGGAGTTGCCTTACGGACATAAGACCACGTCGCCGCTCCGGACTCATCGAAATTCGGTGAAGCGGCCACGCCGGGGGCTCGCCGCCGAGGCCGAGCAGGCACGGCCGCTAAAATCCGACCGTGGAAGTAGGATTAAGTCTCTTTCCGCACTAACCGGCAACAACCTACCCGGAGCAATCACCCCCTTGACCGAGACCGCTGGAACGACGATCGCCGTCTGCCCCGCCGCCGAGCTTGCGCCCGGCGAGATGCGGCTGGTCGAGCACGACGGCCGCAAGATCGGCGTCTTCAACTGCGAGGGTACGTTCTACGCGATCGAGGACCGCTGCTCGCACGACAACGGGCCGCTGGCCGAGGGCGAGTTCGACCCGGCCACCTGCACCGTCGAGTGCCCCCGTCACGGCTCCCTCTTCGACCTGACGACCGGCAGGCCGAAGACTCTCCCCGCCTTTCAGCCGGTGCAGACGTTCCCGATAGCCATCGAGGACGACACCATCACTTTGGAGGTCTCTTAGACCATGGCAACGCCCGAGGTACTCGCAGAGAAACGAGAGCTGGCCGGCATCAACGCCGATTACAAGGAGAAGTTCGGCTTCCACGATTCGGAGTCCGGATACGCCTACAAAGCTCCGAAGGGGCTCTCGCGCGAGGTGGTCGAATCGATCTCCGAGTACAAGGACGAGCCCGCCTGGATGCGCGAGTTCCGGCTCAAGGCGCTGGAGCACTTCTACTCGCGCCCGACCCCGATGTGGGGTGGGAACCTCGCCCAGATCGACTTCGACGACATCCACTACTTCGTCCGCGCCTCGGAGAAGAACAGCCGCGACTGGAGCGAGGTTCCGGAGGACATCAAAAACACCTTCGACCGGCTCGGGATCCCGGAGGCGGAGCGCAAATTCCTCTCCGGCGTCGGCGCCCAGTACGAGTCCGAGGTCGTCTACCACCAGGTCAACGAGAAGCTCGAAGCCCAGGGCGTGATCTTCACCGACATGGACACCGCCCTGCGCGAGCACGAGGACCTCGTGCGCGAGTACTGGGCAACGATCATCCCGCCCAACGACAACAAACTGGCGGCGCTGAACTCGGCCGTCTGGTCCGGCGGCTCGTTCGTCTACGTGCCGGCCGGGGTCAAAGTCGAGATGCCGCTGCAGGCCTACTTCCGGATCAATACCGAGAACATGGGCCAGTTCGAGCGGACGCTGATCATCTGCGAGGAGGGCGCCGACGTCCACTACATCGAGGGCTGCACGGCGCCGGTCTACTCGTCGGACTCCCTGCACTCCGCGGTAGTCGAGATCGTCGCCAAACCGAGCTCGCGGGTCCGCTACACGACCGTCCAGAACTGGTCGCAGAACGTCTACAACCTCGTCACCAAGCGCGCTGTTGCGCATGAGAAGGCGACGATGGAGTGGGTCGACTGCAACCTCGGCTCGAAACTGACGATGAAGTACCCGTCGATCTACCTGCTCGGGCCCGAAGCCCACGGCGAGATCCTCTCGATCGCCTTCGCCGGCGCCGGCCAGCACCAGGACGCGGGCGGCAAGATCATCCACGCGGCGCCGAAGACCTCGTCCTCGATCTTCTCCAAGTCGATCTCCAAGGACGGCGGCCGGGCGACCTACCGCGGCCTGATGGAAATCGCCGACGGGGCGATCGAATCCCGCTCCAAGGTGGTCTGCGACGCGCTGCTGCTGGATGAGGACTCGCGTTCGGACACCTACCCGACGATCCGGATCGACGAGAACGACGCCGACGTCGGCCACGAGGCGACCGTCTCCAAAATCGGCGACGAGCAGCTCTTCTACCTGCAGAGCCGCGGCCTCGACGAGGAGGAGGCCTCGAAGATGATCGTCAACGGCTTCATCGAGCCGGTGACCAAAGAGCTGCCGATGGAGTACGCGGTCGAGCTCAACCGGCTGATCGAGCTGCAGATGGAGGGCTCAATTGGCTGAGGTCGCGACCGAACCGACGTGGCTTTCCGAGAGGCGCCAGCAAGGCGCCTCTCTGACGGAGAGCCTGCCGCTGCCCGACCAGAAGGCGAAGGGCTGGGAATTCACCGATCTCTCCGGCCTCGACATCGGGGCCTACGAGCCGGCGGCGCCGGCGGCGGAGGTCAGCGGCGCCGAGGGCGCCGCGGTCGTGCCGCTGGCCGAGGCGGTGCTCTCCCACGCCGAGCTGGTCGAGGGCGCGCTCGGTTCGCTGGTCCCGATCGAGGATCCGTTCGTCGCCCGCAACGAGGCGAGCTGGAGCGACGGCGTGTTGATTCACGTCCCCGCCGGCGTCAAGCTCAGCGACCCAATCCGGGTCGAGGTTCCCGTCGCCGAGAGCGGCGCCGCCGTCAACTGGCGAACCCTGATCGTGCTCGAGGAGGGTGCCGAGGCCGAGGTCTGGGAGCACTGGTCCTCACCCGGCGACGAGGTCGAGGGGATGCTGAACTCGGTGGTCGAGCTCAGCGTTGGCCAGGCGGCGACCCTGCGCTACGTCAACACCCAGGACATCTCCGAGCGCTCCTGGATCTTCGCCACGCAGCGGGCGCAGGTGGAGCGCGACGGCCGCCTCGACTGGGCCGCGCTCGGCTTCGGCTCGGCCCGCGGCAAGGTGCGGATGGAGACCAAGCTCGCCGGCCCCGGCTCCGAGGCCCGCGTCACCGGCGGCTACGCCGGCGGCCCCGGCCAGCACCTCGACTACGACACGACCCAGGAGCACGCGGCGCCCAACACCGACTCCGACCTCGCCTTCCGCGGCGTCCTCGCCGCCGGCGCGACCGCGGTCTGGCGCGGGATGATCAAAGTCGACCCCGGCGCCCAGCAGACCGACGCCTTCCAGGAGTGCCGCAACCTGCTGCTCTCGACCGAGGCCCACGCCGACGCGATCCCCGGCCTCGAGATCCTCGCCGACGACGTCCGCTGCACTCACGCGGCGGCGATCGCCCAGATCGACAAGGACCAGCTCTTCTACCTGACCTCACGCGGCCTCGACGAGGCGGACGCGAAGTCGCTGATCATCGAAGGCTTCCTCGAGTCGCTGGTCGAACGCCTGGCCGAAGGCCCGGTGCGGGACGAGGTCTCCGCGGCGCTCGAGCGCAGGCTGGCAGAGATTCTGTAAGGGACGAAGGTGCTGCGGCCGGCGGGTCCTGTCACCGGGAGGGAGGCCTGCGGGCGGTGACAGAGTCTCCGTTCTCGGCCTCCCTCCCGGTGCCACCCGCCGGGGGAGCGCCTGCATCCCCGACTTCCTCCGGGCCAGGGTCCCGGGCCGAGTCTCGTCGCCTTGCCAGCAAGCTGCTGCGGAGGATGCCGGCGATCACGATCAGCACCGGGACCACGTAGAAGATCCAGAGCCAGTGGCCTAGGTGGGCCAGGGGGAGCATCAAGGCGAGGATAGGCGTCCTCCCCACCTCACCCGTTCGAGACCGAGAGCAGGTAGAGGCCGAAGCAGGTGAAGGCGACCATCACCGCCAGCATCCAGTACTGGGAGCGGGAGGCGTCGCGGTAGTCGGGCCAGTAGGCGAGGGCGCGGTCGTGGGCGAGGGTGAGGCCGAGCACGTGGCCGACGACGAGGGCGCCGACCTGGACGTACCAGATCGCGTTGGCGCTGAGGATCGTGAAGTCGATGCCGCCCGAGGCGGTGCCGAAGAGGTCGGTGGTCGCAGTCCCGAGGGGGTCGGACAGCAGGTAGGTGAACTGGGCCTGCTCCTGGAAGACGAAGAGGCTGAAGTAGTGGGCGACCAGGTAGGCGAGGGCGATCGGGATCAGGGTGTGGGCGAAGCCGGTCCGCAGTTTCGCGAATGAGGGGGCGCCGCGGACGGTGCGCATGCCGCGGACGCCGAGCAGGTAGACGAGGCCGACACCGGCGAAGCAGAGGGTGATGAAGATCGTGTCGGTGAGGCGCAGAGCCGTGGTCAGGTCCATGCCCGTTTCGGAGAGCCATTCGAAGACGGTTTCGATTGCGTCTTTGAAGGCGCCCTCCTGGGCGCCGTCGAAGCTGGTCGTCGCGATCGAGGCGATCACGACCGCGGCCGAACCCGGCAGCGTCGCCCAGCGGGTCGCGGCCGACAGCGGCATCCGCCGGCCGAGCCGACCGTCCTCGACGCCGAGGAAACCGAGCTGGGAGAACATCCCGAAGTAGACCGAGAAGACCTCGCCGCGTTCGCACCACTCCTCGGTCCCGAACAGGGCCATCATCGCCAGCGTGTAGCCGGTGTAGACGAGAGCCGCGACCGCGCAGGCGTGCGGGTCGAGGCCGACGGCGACGCCGCCGCTGGCGCCGTAGACGACCTCGAGCCAGACGACGGCGATGAGGCCGATCGCGGCCGGCCAGCGGCCGAGCTTCTCGGGATAGGTGAGGTGGGCGGAGCGCTGGCCGGCGATCAGCCGGAAGCCGGAGCCGGCAACACGACCGACCGCGCGCCAGGGATTGAAGGGCCGGAAGAGGTCGCCGAAGATCGCCGAGAAGAACGGGAAGCCGAGCCAGCAGGTGACGAAGAGGAAGGTGAGGGCGAAGTTGCGGTCGGGGGCTTCGGTCCCGCGCAGGCCCGAGTAGATCGCGACCCCGAGCAGGAAGACGCCGATCGCGCCGCAGACGACCTGGGTCGGCAGCGAGAGGAGGACGCGCGAGAGCCCCGCTCCGAGCGGGCGCCAGCGCTCCCGCTCGAAACGAGGCGTGCGCCAAGCTGCCGCCAGCGCGAAGAAGGAGACGATCAGGACGATCGACGCCCCCCAGGCGAAGAGCCAGGCAGGAACCGGGAGGTCCTGCCTGGCGACCAGCGCGTGCGCGAACGGCAGCCAGCTCACGGATTCACCGTCAGTTCGAGGATCTGCACTCCCTGGCCCTCGAGCTCGGCCTCGAAGATGCCTTCTATATCGGCCGGGAAGTCGAATTCGACGGTGCCGTCGGCGGGCACGTCCTGCATCAGGTCGTAGCCGTGGACGTGGATCTCTTCTTTTTCGTCGGAGGAGACCTTGAACCGGATCTGTTCGCCGGCGCTGTATTCGAGCTGCTTGATGCCGCCGACCGGTTCGCCGTTGCGGACGATGATCGTCGGCACCGCGGCAGTGCCGCCACCGCCTTCGAGTTCGGCGCAGGCGATCTTGTCGGAGTGCGAGTGCTCGTCTTCGCCGTGGTCATCGCCGGCATCGTGACCGGCGCCATCGTCGCCGTGGTCGTCGCCTTCCTCGTGGTGCTCGCCTTCGTGGACGAACAACGAGGCGAACTCGGCGTGACTCGCGGCCATCGCGGTGCCGTGATCGTCGGCGAGGTGGAGGACGATCGAGCCCGCTTCGCCAACCGGGACTTCCTGGTCGCTCGTCGCCTTGGCGCTGCCTTCACCCTTGGCGTCGGCTTCGAATTCGAAATGGATCTCGTTCGGTGGCTCTTCGGAGCCGCCCTTTTCGAACTGAAAGTGCGGACCGCCGGCGTCAGGTTGGTCGCAGCCGCCGGTGTGGAGGTGGGCGACGTAGGCGGTGTTCGGCACCAGGCCGCTGACTTCGATTTCGGCCGTCGTGCCGCCGTCGCTGCGGCTCAGCTCGGCGTCGCCGGAGACCTTCGCGTAGTCCGATGGGGCGCCGGGCAGGGCTTCGAACGTGCCGGCGACGGTTTCTTCGTCGTTGTTGTCACTGCCGCCGCAGGCGACGAGGCCGATCGCCACCGCGAGCACAGCCAGCGGCAGCAGGAACTTCTTCGCTTGGTTCATAAAAGGGGAACTCCTCTCGAGTCGGGCGCGCGCGAGCGTCAGGCCGCGCCGGCCAGGCCGGTGGCTTGCGCCGCGCCGTGGGGCCGCGGTCGCGCGCTGGGATCTCCGGGGAACGCCTAGGCGGGAGGCGCCCGGCCCGAGAGGCCGAAGGCGAGCAGCAGCCCGCCGTGGGCGAAGCGCAGCGGCGGCCGTCGCGGCGGCTGCGCCGGTGCGGCGAGTGGACGGCGGCGGCGAGCGGCGATCCGCTCCGAGAGCCGGACGATCGCCTTGTGGCCCGGATAGCGACCGAGCAGCAACGCCACCAGGAGGGCCAGCAACGGTACGGCCGGCAGGAAGAAGGCTCCAAGCTGAAGCACGGCCGCCCAGGATAACGTCCGGGCGTGCGCCCCGGCCGCGACAACATCGCCGCTCCCGACCTGCCCCCCGGTCTCGCCTGGGTCGGACCGGAACCGGAGTCGATGCCGGCGCTGACCGCCGGCGGCCCGGCGCTCGTCCACTTCATCGAATTCGCCCAGCTCAACAGCGTCCGCACGCTCCCCTACCTGAACGAGTGGGCGCGCCGCTACCGCGAGGCGGGGCTGAGCGTGATCGGAGTACAGGCGCCGCGCTTCCCGTTCGGCGCCGACCCAGCTGCGGTCTCAGCCGGACTGGCGGCACTGGAGGTCGAGTTCCCGGTCGTGATCGACGCCGAGCACGAGCTCTGGGCGGCCTACGGCTGCGAGGGCTGGCCCAGCCTCTTCCTTTGGAGCCTCGGCGGTGCCCTCACCTGGGCCCACTTCGGCGAGGGCGAGTACCACGCGACCGAGGAAGCGATCCAGGGGGAGCTGCGGGAGATCGACGCCCTGCGCGAGCTGCCGGCACCGATGGCGGCCCTGCGCGAAACCGACGTCCCCGGCGCCCGGGTAATCGCCCCCAGCCCCGAGTACTTCCCCGGCGGCTCCTGGGAGCAGCCCTGGGTCGCCGGCGAAGGCGACGAGGCGATCGCCCTCGACTACCAGGGCGGCGGGGTCTTCGTCAGCGTCGAAGGCGAGGGCGAGATCGAGGCCGAGGTCGACGGCGAGTGGCTCGACCCAATCGCGGTCGGCCCCGACCCGGGGCTGCGGCCGATCGTCGAGCACGCTTACCACGAGGCCCACAGCCTGGTCCTGCGACCGAGCGACGGCCTGCGGATCTGGTCGGTCAGCTTCGCTGCCGGCGTGCCCTGAGGCTCGCGCCCCAGACACAGCCGGTATCTACAGCCAAGTATTTCTATTGGTTTAGAAATCCTTTTCGGATGGGGGAACCGAACACGGGAGGAGAGAGTCGGATGGCACCGCACGGGCTGAAGAAGGACAGCGATAAATCCGTTCACCGCTCACTGCACCTGACGTCGCCGATCACCAGAGGCGAGGACGTCGAGGCGCTGCAGAGCAACATCAACAAGCAGTTCGACCACTTCAAAATCGATCGCCAGGTCATGGTTGACGGCGAACTTGGCCCGCAGTCGTTGGACGCCGCCGAACAGGTCGCCCTCTGCCAGGGCGTGATCGGCGAGGCGCAGGACAAGCTGAAACAGCACACCGTCTCCGAAGACACTCAGAAGCTGATCCGCGGCGGGCGCGACCGGACCAAGGACGAGGTCGCCGCCGGCGAGAAACGCGAGGGCTACCGCAAACAGCTGCGCAAGAGGTACTCGAAGTCCGCCGGCGAGGAGGCGATCAAAAAGTCAGACAACCTGGTCGGGGTACACGAGAGCCCGCCGGAATCGAACTGGGGCCCGAAGGTCGAGGAGATGATCAAGTTCACCGGCTACACCAGCCCGGTCCCCTGGTGCGGCTGCTGCGCGGCCTGGATCGTCGTCAATCTCGGCGGCGCCAAGATCCCGACCTGGTCACGGCTCGGCTACGCCGGCAACATCACCGCCGACGCGCGGGCGGGGACCAACGGGATGACGGCGGTCTCCGTCCACAACGCCCAGCCGGGCGACGTCGGGGCACTGTGGGGCGCCGAGCACGTGGTCACCGTGCGCGAGGCGGTCAAGCCCGGAGACACGATGGTGAAGACCCGCGAGGGCAACACCAGCGCCGCCGACGGCTCCCAGACCAACGGCGGCGAGGTCGCCGACAAGGAACGGGCGGTCACGGACTTCGACTTCGGAATCGTCGCCCGGCCGGACTGGGGGTAGCCGCCGGGGCTGGCGCAGTGAGCGGGAGCCGCGCGGGTCGGGCCAGGGTCAGGCCCGCGCGGCGAGCTCCTGCCGAATCTCCTTCGGCAGCATGAAGCGGACGTCCTCGTGGACGGTGCGCAGCTCGGAGACGTCGTCGGCGCCGCGCTCGCGGAAGAAGGTGACGAGGCTCTCGACCAGCTCCTCGGGGGCGCTGGCGCCGGAGGTGATGCCGACCGTCTCGACTCCCTCGAGCCACTCCTCCTCGACCTGGGTGTGGTTGTCGATCAGGTGCGAGTCGGCGCCGTGTTCGCGCGCGACCTCGACCAGGCGGTTGGAGTTGGAGGAGTTGGTCGAGCCGATCACAAGGACGAGGTCGCACTCGCGGGCCAACTGCTTGACCGCGATCTGGCGGTTGGTCGTCGCGTAACAGATGTCGTCTGACTTGGAGCTGACGATCGCCGGGAACTTGGCCCGCAGGGCGGCGATCACCTCGGCCGTCTCGTCGACCGAGAGCGTCGTCTGGGTGATGAAGGCGACTTTGTTCGGGTCCGGGACCTCGAGCGAGGCGACCTCGTCGGCGGTTTCGATCAGGACGATCGAGTTCGGCGCCTCGCCGGTCGTCCCTTCCACCTCCTCGTGGCCGTCGTGGCCGATCATCACGATCGTGTAGCCCTCGGCGGCGAAGCGGCGGGCGGAGACGTGGACCTTGGTCACCAGCGGGCAGGTGGCGTCGATCGTCTGCAGGTTGCGGGCGGCGGCGTTCTCGTGCACCGAGGGGGCGACGCCGTGGGCGGAGAAGACGACGATCGCGCCCTCCGGCACTTCCCTCTCCTCCTCGACGAAGATCGCGCCACGCTTGGCCAGCTCCTCGACTACGTGCTTGTTGTGGACGATCTCCTTGCGCACGTAGACGGGGGCGCCGTGCAGCTCCAGGGCGCGCTCAACCGTCTGCACGGCGCGGTCGACGCCGGCGCAATAGCCGCGCGGGGCGGCCAGGAGCACGCGTTTGGGTGCTGCGGTGGCAGGTGCAGGCATACCCCCAGGGTAGCGATGGGCTGGCCCTGAAAGCCGGGCGAAGCTAGCCTTGCGGGATGAGCACCGAGGGGCGACACCTGGACCGTCTGACCGCGGTCGACGCCTCGTTCCTGACGAACGAGAAAGCCAACGCCCACATGCACGTCGGCGCGATCCTGATCTTTGAGGGGCCGCCGCCGAAATACGTCGACCTGGTCGAGCACGTGCGCGGGCGGCTGAGCCAGGTCCCGCGCTTCCGCCAGAAGCTGGTGGTGCCGCCGTTGGAGGCGGGCCGGCCGCTCTGGGCGGACGACGTCAACTTCAACCTCAGCTACCACATCCGCCACACGGCGCTGCCCGAGCCGGGCGGCGAGGCGCAGCTGAAACGGCTCACCGGCCGCGTCTTCTCCCAGCAGCTCGACCGCTCGAAGCCGCTCTGGGAGCTGTGGCTGGTGCAGGGGCTGGAACGCGACCGTTTCGCGATCCTGACCAAGACCCACCATGCGATGGTCGACGGCATCTCCGGCGTCGACATCGGCACGGTGCTGTTCGACTTCGAGCCGGTGCCGGAGCCGGCGGCGGTCAGCGACGACTGGGTGCCGCAGCCCGAACCGGGCACGACCGAGCTCGTGGCGCGCGGCTTCAGCGACCTGGCGGCGGCGCCGGTGAAGCTGGCTGAGCGCGCGGTCGGGGCGGTGCGCCACCCCGAGGGGGCGGCGCGCAAAGCGGTCGAGGCGCTGGAGGGGCTGAGCGAAATCGTCAGCGCCTTCGCCGACCCGGCGCCGGACGTGCCGCTGAACCAGGGGATCGGGCCGCACCGCCGCTACGTCTGGGCGCGCTCGGAGCTGGCGACCTTCAAGAAGATCAAGGACGCGCTCGGGGGGACGGTCAACGACGTCGTCCTCGCCGTCGTCACCGGCGCGGTGCGTGGCTGGCTGCACAGCCGCGGCATTCGGACCGAGGGGCTGGAGCTGCGGGCGCTGGTCCCGGTCTCGATCCGGGCCGAGGACGAGCGCGGCAACCTCGGCAACCGGATCGCGCTGATGCGCGGGCCGCTGCCGGTCTACGTCGAGGACCCGGTGCGGCGGCTGCGGACGATCAGCGAGGCGATGGAGGACCTGAAGCGCTCCAAACAGGCCCTCGGCGCGGAAGTGATCTCCCGCTTCAACGACTTCGCACCGCCGACGCTGCTCGCCCAGGCCTCCCGGATCAACTTCTCCACGCGCCTCTTCAACATGATCGTCACCAACGTGCCGGGACCACAGATCCCGCTCTACGTGCTGGGCCGGGAGCTGGAAGAGGTCTTCCCGGTCGCGTTCCTGCCCGAGAACCACACCCTGGCGGTGGCGATCATGAGCTACAACGGCAAGGTCGGCTTCGGCCTCCTGGCCGACTACGACTCGATGGAGGACATCGAACTCCTGGTCGCGGGCCTGAACGATTCGCTGTCAGAGCTCGAGGCGGCGGCGAGCGCGACGACCGCAGCGGCGTAAGGGGCGACTTCCTCCCGCACGTCCGGGAGCAACGCGCCCCGGTGTCTACGCTTAGGGCATGTTCCTTCTAGTAGTCCTGTTCATCGTCGTCCCGATCGCGGAGCTCTACGTGATCATCCAGGTCGGCGAAGCGATCGGTGTCTGGCCGACGCTGGCCCTGTTGCTGCTCGATGCAATCCTCGGCTCGCTGCTGCTCAAACACCAGGGCCGCGGCGCCTGGCGCCGCTTCAACGAAGCCCTCGCGGCGCGCCGCTTCCCCGGCAAGGAGGTCGCCGACGGCCTCCTGATCGTGATCGGCGGGACGTTGCTCTTGGCGCCAGGGTTCCTGACCGACATCGTCGGCCTCTTCCTGCTGATCCCGCCGACGAGGGCGATCGCCCGGGCGGTGCTGAAGCGCTTCACGATCGGGCGATTCACGGTCGTCGGCGTAGGCGGCGCCTCCGGTGCAAGCACCTTCGGAGGTGGAAGCTCGGGCCCAGGCGGCGGCGCCAACCGCCACTATGACTACGACGCCACCGCCGAAGAGGTCCCAACCAATGGCAACGGCGCCGGCCGCGAGCTACCGCGGATCGACGAGGACTGAGCGAGCCCGGGATCATCCCCACTCGTAGGAGAATCGCACCTGCTCCAGGCGATGCCCTCTTTCCCGTCGGCAAGCAACGTAGAAGGCATGCTTTGGTGAAACCTGTCGAGCCTTGCATAAGAAGCCCCTGGGTCTCGGCGACGACACGAAGCGTTCGAGACCTCGGAGGTAGGCGCGCCCAATCTCCCGCGCCTTCCGGCAACTGAAGTTATGGGCTCTAATCGTGTCGCCGCAACGGTTCCAGTATCCGGCCCTCGCAGGAGCGGCCAAGGACTCAGCGGAGGAGCGCTCGGGAAACCACATTCCAGCTAGCGAAGGCGTGGGACGCGCTTTCGTGGCGAAACCACAGCCCATGTGTTCACCGTGGTCATGCACGGCACCCGAGCGAGTATGCGTGACGAATCTCACCAGGCAAGAGCGTCCCGAAAACGCCAAGGTGTAATAGCGGAAGGGCGCCAGCCCGGTTCTCTGCGCCTTGCCCCGCGAAAGCAACTTCAATGGAAGGACCCTATCCCGCAACGGTCCCTTGAAAAACAGGGACACGCTGGCGACGTTTGCGGGGAAGGCCATGACCTCAAACGTGATCGGCGGTTGTATGAGCTCATCGACGACGGAGATGTTCAAGAATGGCTTTACCGGACCGGGCCGCACCGCCCCACAGATGACTTCGCCGAGGCCGATTTCAAGCGGGTCCGGACGCACCGCGCGCACTTTGAGCTGAAGGCACGGCGTGTGCGACGGTGCAGGCCCATGAGGCGAAAACGTCAGCACAGACCACTTGAACGGTCCGACACGACCAGCGCCGAGAAACGCTTTCGCGGGCGACCTGTGCTGATTCGAACTAGCAGTGGCCAATCCATCTGGAACGGCAAACGCCGCCCAGCACCCCACCATCACGAACGCAAGAAGCCTCCCCCACCGCACCGGCGCCACTCTAGCTCAAGGGGCTAGAGCCTTGGGAGGTCGCGGGAGCGCCTGACTGCGCCAACGCAGAGGATCACCACCGCGCATACGATCATCACTGGGATCGGGTCGAGTCCGACAAGCGCTACGAGACCGAAGACCACGCAAAGCGCCACGGCACCGATCCAGATCGCGAGGGACGGGGCGAAGATTCGGGAAGTGCACCGGCGAATTGCGCCTAGAAGCCCAGGGCGAACTTGGCGTCGTCGGTCATCATTGCTGGCGACATCTCGCGTGGGGGGCCTGCAAATTGCCGATTTCTCGTCTCCATGGGGATAGCGGTGGGGATGGAGTTCGAGCAACTGCCTCGCCAATCGGCGGTCGCTGACAGGGGCCGACTTCAGCCATCAGCGCGAAGGCCGCTATCCATTGACTCGGCTGCAGCGCTCCAAGGGAGTCGCGAGTATCCACCTGCCAGCTGCATCCAGACTCACCGTGCGCCTTACGCATTGAGACCCCCGCTTTCCGAAGGCGCCATAGCGGAGAGGGCCAACGCCAGTCCGCTTCGCCCGTTGCCCAACGAGCCTCTTGAGTGGGACGACCCGTGAGCCCCCTCCCGCCAAGAACAGCTTCACGCTTGCAACCTTCCGATCGGCGAGAATCACGAATACGGCACCTTCCTTCGGCGTCTTCTCATCTACGCCGACGCTTACCACCATAGGAGGTTCCGTTGCGCTTGGAACTCCGCACACCGACGTTGCGTCTTCCGTAAATTCGGTTTCGGGTGATCCCCCAGGACTTGCGTCCCTAAGGACGATCACCGCACATGGTGCCGAAACATCCTTCTTCGGATCGTTGCCACTCACAGCCGCAAACCAGAACCGATCTCCGAGCCGCCCATTTGCGATCGGCAGGATCCGATGCTCGTCGGCCCTCATGGCCAGGGCCGACGAGCAGCTCACAGCCGCTGCTAGCAGCATGATGCTGAGAATCCCCGCACGACGCATCACTACACGCTAGCAGGGCATTCCCGGCGACCTCCACCTAGCAGTCGATGCACCTCGTTTCGTGGAAAGCGTAGTTGTTGTGCGCAGCCCAAAGGTAGTAGACCATCGGCGGCAACGGAACATCTTCCCAAGGGTTCGGCGTCCCACCGCAGTTGTCTCCGCACCAGCCTCTCGACTTACCCATGTTGAAGGACACCGGCGTAATGTGCTTGCCCCATTTTGCAGAGGATCCGCCTCCGTCCGCCGTGGCCCCCCACCAACCGCACACTTCCGAATACGCACCGCGTAGATGTTCCGGTGCTTTGCCCGTAGACACCCCTTCGGCTTTGCAATCAATATCGGTCGTGCTCGATCCTTCATGTCTAACTTCCGCAAGGCCCTTATCGTTCGGATTCCGCTGAAAGAAGCGCCCCCGGAGACCCTCACGAAATGCGACCAGCACTCCCTGCTCTCCGGTCCAGGGATTTCCGCAGCGCCCTTCATAATCGTGGTAGTCGTAAGGTGCCGGCAGTTTTAAGCCGGGAAATTCTCCCGTGTGACTGCAAAGAATTTTTCGGAAGTGCTTTTCGTGCCACACGCCTGATGCGCTCGCGCCTGCTCCTTCTTCGGGTTCGGGGGGCGAGACATATTCATAGCCTTCAAACGTGAGCTCTACCGGGGACACCCCAGGGATCGACGGCCCTTCATACGTGGGGGTGGCCACAACCGTTGCGGCGTAGCCGCTCTCGATCGCCTGGCCTGCCATCACCGGATAGACAGTAGATGCGGTGCGATGATGAACCGCGAGAACGATTTCGTCCCCGATGACGCTGAGGCTCGTCGGTACCGTGCTTCCTCGCGCGTCATGCGCAAGTTCAGCGGTGATAAGCACCGCCTCGGTTCCGTCTGCGTAATAGATCCCGGCGAGCTGTTCGTTGATTGATTTCAGCGTCTGGCCCGAGCCGAGTTCTACCTGCCATTTGAACTCTTCGGGCGCTGCCGCATCCCTGATCGCCGTAAAGGTCATCAAGCCATCGAATAGAGGACGACTAATCGTGTCGACCGCGGGGGCGGTGTTCCCCGAGACGACTGAAGCGCCGTTTTTCACATCCCCTTCGGTCGCGCCCCCCGCAGTCCCCACCGGTTCGATGGCGAAGGCACCATCTGATCCTTCGATGGTGACGCCTTCTTCTGGATCTTCTCCGATCGCCACTCCGACGGGTGCTCCTTCGCTTTCGAACCCGGACGGACCTTCGGTCAGGGTGATCCCGCCCCCTTCTGCGCCTTCTGCTTCAAAGGGGGCAACGGGGGCCGCATCAGTGGTCTCTTCGAGAGCTTCAAGCGTGGCCGTTGCCTCAGAGGTCGTGATCTGACCTTTTGGATCGATGTAGATCGTCCACCTTCGTTCAGCGGGATTGCCGGCGCCATCCGTGGCGACGAGGGATACTTCGTGCTCGCCTCCACCATAGGTCGCCGCGTTCACCGTAAACGTTTTGGTCAAGGTGCAGTTGCCCGCCGAGCAGGTACCCGTCGCGGAACCCACTAGGCTGCTGTCGACCTTGAGTTGAAGTTTCGTCACTCCGTAGCCTTTTGGGTCTTCGGCGACGCCTTGAATCGCGTAGCTTTTTTGTTCGATCCAACCTGCCGGCCCACTGATCAGGCCTCCGGAGCCATTGACCGTCGGGCTGATCGTGTCGGGTTGCAGTTCTATACTCAGCACTTTGGGGGCGCTTTTCAGACCCACCCCATCAGTCGTCAAGACTTCAACCGTATGTTTGCCCGCTGAGTATTCCGAGGCTTTCAGCGTCAGGTCTTTGGTGAGGGCGCATGACTGCGTCGCGCAACCCGGAGCCCATCCGCTTCCCGAAGTGACCACTTTGCCGTCAACTTTGACTTCGGTGCTCACGATCCCCGATTGAGGGGCGGCTTCGGTTCCATCTTTTGCTTCGGTCCTCAGCGTGTACTGCGGGAGGGTCGTTCCAAGGGTCGCCTGTTCGGTCATCGTTCCCGAAAGCGCCAGCGCAGGCGCCGTGTGATCCACTTTGACTTGCAAGGTGACGGCTTGGCTTCGATTCCCCGTTGGATCCACGGCAGTCAGGGCGAGGTTGTTCGTCCCCTGGGGGAGGGTCGAGGGGTCGTAGTTCACTACGTTTCCTACCTGCGATCCCTGCCAGGTGCGCGGGCATACCGCTCGGTTCGTCCCGGTACATGCCGGGCCACCGCTGCTTTTCACAGGCGTGGTGCCGAGAAGCGGCCCATTGTTGGGAGCATTGACCTGCACCGCCGCTACCCCTAGACCGGAATCAGTGGCCGTGACACTGACGGATCCTGGCTGCGTATTCACCCATCCGGCTCCTGGGCTGACGGCCCCAAGTTTCGGCACGTCTTCATCTCCAAGGAGGATCTGGCTATAGCCGGCGAGGATGTAGCGGCTGTTTCCGAGCGAAGTGTTGCCGGTCGCAAAGAGCCCAAACGCGGCCATTTTGCCGGAATGGTTGGTGTTCTCACAGACGCTGTAGGTCCCCGTCTGGTCAGGCGGAAAGAGGTTCGCCGACACCCAGGCGCCTGCTTCGTTGGACACGGCGAAAAGCTCGGCCGGGCTCGACTGGTAGTCGCCCTGGCCTCGGAAGACCATCCCGCCCACCGTGAAGCAGGCCACCCAGCTCGTCGGGCGCGTGCCAGTTTTTTCAAAGTCTTCTTGGAAGCGCGGCACCGCGTAGTTCCAGTAGGTCTGCGCATTCGTGTAGGTCCAGTTCCAAGCGTTGGCGCCAACCGACAGATAGCAGTAGGTGCTGCAACCGTGTTCCGGCTGCACGTACTGGTTCGTGATTTGGCTGGTGGGGGTCCGGTACGGCGCCCAGCCCTGCCAACCTTCGACTCCCGATTCCCAGTGGTAGAGGTCTTCAATGACCGGGTCGACGGCAACGGGGAACGTGGTGGACTGATCCGGATGCGCTTCGACCGCTAGGGAGCTGCCCGATACTTCGAGGCTCACCGGCACGGCCTGCCCATTCGCGTCGATTGCCGTTGGCGGTAGAACTTTCAGCAGGGTTTCATCCCCGAGCGTTGCTTCGGCTCCGCCGTCTTCGGTAGCGAGGAGGTCGGCGCCAGCGGGGAGCGCAAGCCTTAGGGTCTGCGTGCGGGGAGCATCCGCGCTCCGTAGTTGGCTTAGCGTCTCAACCCCGGTCGGGGTCGGGGAAATCGCTAGGTCCGTTTCTTCAGCGACGTTCGGGTAGAACGCCACGGTGCCCTCGCTCAGCGAGGGGGCGCGTTCGGCAGGGGCGCCTTCAATTTCGATCCGAACCCCGGCGCCGGGCAGTTCGATTCCTTCACCGAGTTCATCGGGGATGCCTACATCGACCAATGGATTGGCCGGCTGCAATTCGCCCTCAGCATGTTCGAGGCTCAGGTCAACAACACCGGCATCACCGAGAAAGGGCTCGGTGCGCAGAGGGATGCTGGATTCCAGCAGCGTCGCCCCGCCGAACGCAGGCGCCCCTTCACCCGCATCGTCCCCCAGCACTGCCGGTTCATCACCGGGCGCGATCACCGCCACGTTGTCGGAGAGGAACTTCCTGACGCGAAGGTCATCGAAGACGCCGGCGGGCTCTTGGAGCAAACGGCCAAAGACTCCCTCCATAAGGTCGAGCGCTTCTTCACGTCCGAGGCCGATGTGTGGCAATTCGGCGGCGGCCTGCGGATCGGTCACGGTGGCGCCTTCTTCAGCCTGCCGGATTTCGGCCTGACTGTGCTCCACGACGGGCAGCGAGGTATCGGGGTCACCGAATGCCGTGCCGGCGCTCAGCAGCACCAGCGCAACAACGGCGAGGGCGCTGGCCAACGCGGCGCTCACCCCGCGACCCCCTACAGCGCTAAGCTCGCGCACCTTCGAGCCGGCCTCGGCATTCCTGCCTCGCTTCATCACAACAATCCCCCCGTCTGTCTTTCGTGACTGGAAATACACCCGGCCCTGCGCCGGATGCTCGCGGCATACTGTCAGCTTCAACGCATCTTGCAATACTCAGTTCTTTGGGCGTATTTTCCTATTCGGGTCAACTTCGCTTAGGCGGTTCGAGTGTTTATCGCGGTCGACTGACCGTCAGCGTCGAGTGCTTTCAGTACTTCGACGCAGATGTCGACCACGCGCTGGGTTTCCGACATCTCGGTTCGGTGTTGGGCTTGCTCACGCTCTTCGAGTGTGAGCTGGTCAGCCGCCGAGCCAAGCAAGCGATTGAAGCCGCGGCGCAGCACATCGGGCGCAGTCGTCAGCTCAATGCTCTCGCCACTCGCGGAGTCGCCCCAGTCCAAATCGTTCAGCACCAGAAGCAGGATGTCGGCGAACTCGCGGCCCCGCTCCCGCGCCGTCTCAAGCTTTCCGTCCTTCGCAGCGCGGTAGACGACGTCGATCCCGCTGAGCCGGACCAGGATCTCCCCGTAGAGGGCGTCGCGCTGCTCGGCTGTGATCGTGATCGCCATCAGCGCGGGAAGAAGTAGAACTTCTCCTCGGCGCCGCGCACCTGGCGCCGGCGGACTACGTCGATCGCCCCGACCTTGGCCAGCCCCTTGACGTGGTAGGCGACAACCGAAAGGCTCCCCCGCTGCCTGTCGAGGACCTTGACGAGATCGGCAGGCGAGAGCGGCTCGCCGATCCAGAGCAGGGCTTCGACGATCTCCACCTTCAGGGAATGTACGAGTTGAGAGACGAGCGCGGCCCAGTCGAAGGTCGGCTCGTCCCTTTCCTCGTCCTTCATGCCCTCCGCTCGGCTATGAGCGGGAGGCATAGTGTGGGTGGCCTGTCGGAGGAAATCCTTGTCACTGTTTCACCTGGCTCCGGCCGTCAGGGTGGCGAGCATCAGTTTGGAGAAGCGCCCGCCACCCCGACCGCCGGGTGACCGCCCGCCCCTGCTCGACTACTCGCGAGGCGGTCTGTCTCGGTCGAGTGGTGAAAGGTTCCAGATAGGTACTGCTCGGTCAAAAAGACTTTGCCCGCTAGTCAGTCTTCGCTGATGGCGGCACAGGAGCAGTGCGGGATTTCTCAAAGCCCCAAGTAGCGACGATAAATGACGTGGGCTCCTCGCCTGATTTGGCGCGGCGGTTAGTTGACTCCGCCTCAATGTCAAAGACCCGTTCCCAGTGTCGGCGATTCTCGTCGGCCAGATCTCGCCTCGCCTGGGAGTCGAGATTGAACCCGCGCCAGGCCAGCCAGACCATCGGGTCCTTTTTCAATTTGCCGGCTGCCAGAGAAGCCATCAGCTCGGCAGTCGAGTGTTGAACGATGAGGCCGGCAATTTCCTGCCGCGCCTCGGGGGGAAGCGCCGCAATCTCCTCCTCGTCGTAGTCCGCCATCTCGACGGCTCGGTAGTAGTGCAAGTCAGCGTTGCGGCGCTTCTCGACTTTGGCGATTTCAATCGAGTTGCCACTCAGTAATTCCTTCAGG
>Ga0307476_10000964_pt1 | contig 19101 bp, 13 predicted proteins | sample atmos_gasesECM2C_2_FD_203314 | JGI IMG/M metagenome (GOLD analysis project Ga0307476, IMG submission 203314) | Hardwood forest soil microbial communities from Morgan-Monroe State Forest, Indiana, United States - atmos_gasesECM2C_05 | ecosystem: Environmental > Terrestrial > Soil > Temperate... | reverse complement strand
GCGATGCCAATATATTCTGGGACCTCGGCTTTTCGTTCGACGAATCCCACGCGCCGAAGGCCAGTGAGTTTCTCGGCGATGCCTCTCTCATCATGGTGCCGCGCCTCGTCGATCGCTCCCGGGGCTGGAATTTCGATTCCGCCGCTGCCCTCATGCGTCTATACGGAGGATATGTGCGCTCGAACTTCGACCTCGTCGGGAGCTCACGTGAGTGGCTGCTGTATCGGCGCCGCGACGGACGCGCACTCGGATGCTGAGGCAGTCAAAACTCGCTGTCCTGCGCCTCGCGGCAGCGACGGGGATGTCTCGATGGCTTGCTCAAAGTAACTGGCGAAGGCAGCGGCTGCTGATCCTCTGTTACCACGGCATCTCCCGATACGACGAACACGAGTGGGATCCGTCGCTCTACATGACACCTGCGCACCTGCGCCGGCGGATGCAGCTGCTGCGGGAGGAAGGCTGCAACGTGCTGCCCCTCGAGGAAGCGGTCAGCCGTTTGCGCAGCGAGACCCTCCCGCCGCGGGCAGTGGCCCTGACGTTCGATGACGGGTTCCACGACTTCTATTCCGCGGCGTACCCCGTCATCGAGTCGTACGGATTTCCGGTGACTTTGTATCTCAGCACGTATTACGTCGAGTACAACCGGCCGGTCTTCGACGTCATGTGCTCGTATCTGCTATGGAGGGGCAGGGCGCTGCAGAGCCTCGAGTGGCCGGAAGTACTGTCGGCTGCGGTCGTGCTCGACACGACCGGCAGGAAGTCCGCCTTTGATCGCATATGCGAGTTCGCCTCATCCCGACAGCTCTCCGCTCAGCAGAAGGATCAGCTGCTGCAAAGTCTCGCTCAACGGCTCGGGGTCGACTATGACGACCTGTGCCGCAGGCGCCTCATGCACCTGGTCACGCGGGAGGAGGCCGCAGGGTTGGCCGCACGCGGCGTGAGCCTCGAGTACCACACACATCGCCATCGTGTGTACAAGGATCGCGAGCGGATGTTCGCCGAGCTGCGTGACAACCGCATGCGGCTCGAGACGTACACACCGCGTGCTCCCGAGCACTTCTGTTATCCGAGCGGACTTTTCTTCCCGGAGCTGGTCGAGTCGCTGGCCGCTTATGGCATTCGCTCCGCCACTACCTGCATACCCGGCATCTGCACGCCGCGCACTCGAGCACTGCTCCTGCCGCGGCTGGTCGACACCAGCGGGATGTCGGAGGTCGAATTCCGGGGATGGTTGGCGGGCACGGCGTCCCTGCTGCCAAGGCGCGCTCAGGAAATCGAAGCAATGCCGAGGTAGGCGGCCCTGCTGAGTCAGGCGCCATTCAGGTGAGCCGGAACGCGACCGCCGAGTCTACGCTTCGAGAAATGCCGCGAGCGGCCGGGCGTGTCGCCTTACTGTGACATAACGTTTTCCCGGCGTGGCGTCACCGGATTGTGACCTCCTGATCTCGAGCTTATTATCGTGAGCACGCGAACGAGGCTTGTGGGCTGCGGTGAATACAGTCAGAAAAGAAGTCATCCGGCCAGATGAAGCCGCAACGAGTGCTCCCTTCTTCATCGTTGGTTGTGGCCGTTCCGGAACTACCATGCTGCGGGTGATGCTCGCTGCGCATTCGCGGCTCTGCATACCGCCTGAAACCTGGTTCCTGACTCCGCTGGTGAAGCGCTTCGCCCTCGATCGTCCGCTGACGGCGGATCAGGTCGAGGAGGCGGTCGCGATCATCACCGGCCACGACCGGTGGCAGGACCTGAAGCTCGATGCGCAGGAATATCGGCGCGAGGTGAGTCGACTCAGCCAGCCGTGGCTGCGGGACGTCGTTGACGTCGTGTATCGTTGGCATCAGCGGGCCGAAGGCAAGGCGCGTTGGGGAGAGAAAACACCGCAATACCTCGAGATCGTGCCGCAGCTGCTGAGGATGTATCCCAATGCGCGGTTCGTACACATCGTCCGCGACGGTCGCGACGTCGCGAAGTCCATTCAGGCCAGGGAATGGACGGGCAGCCGCTGGCTGCACGACAACACGCGCTGGTGGACCGAGACGCTTGGGTGGCACTGGCGCTGGGCGCGCTCGGCGGTCCGGGACCGGATCCTGCTGGTTCACTATGAGGATCTGGTGCTCGAGACCGAGGCGACATTACGGAAGATTTGTCGATTCATCGGGGAAGATTTCGAGCCCCGGATGCTTTCGTGGCAGAAGGTCGTGGACAGGCAGGTGTCTGCGCGGGAGCACATGCAGCATACGAAGCTGAAACAGAGGATCGGCGCAGAGGGAATCGCTCGCTGGAAGCGGGAAATGAGCGCTCGAGAGGTTTTCATAGGGGAGGCATTCATGGGGTCGAACCTGAGACGCCTGGGGTACGAGCTCCGTTACCCGAGCCGTCTGTGGCGCCCGGTATTTGCGGCGACCCGCCTCGGCTGCCGAACGATCCTTCCAGTCTACGAATTTGCAGCACGGGTCCGCCGGGGTCTTCGGTACCGACTCGGGCTGACGTGAGGGCCGCGAAGGCCGCCGCCGAACGGCGCGGCCCCTTGTCTCCGGCTCCGCCTGCTCTGGCGCAGACACCGAACCTGACACTTCGTCCGCGGCTTAGGACCGACGTTTTCACTATCAAGAAATTCGGATAGGTGGCTGATGCGCGAGTGGATTTCGGAGTTGTGGCGTGCGCGGGAGATTCTGTATTTCCTTGCGTGGCGCGACGTGATCATCCGGTACAAGCAGGCGGCTCTCGGAGCCACGTGGGCGGTGCTGCAGCCGCTCTTCACCATGCTGATTTTTTCGTTTTTCTTCGGCAGACTGGCCGGGATTCCAAGCAACGGGATACCGTACCCGCTGTTCTCGTATTCGGCGCTCGTTCTGTGGATGTATTTTTCCGTCACGCTCGGGCACGTCGGCAACAGCATGGTTGCCAATTCCGGTCTGATCACCAAGATTTATTTTCCGCGGATCCTGCTGCCGGCTGCCGCCGCCCTCGGCGGCCTGCTCGACCTGCTGACGAGCTCCCTGCTCCTCGTGGCAATGCTGGTTTACTACCATGTGACTCCACGCTGGACGGCACTGCTGACCCCCATCTTTGTCGGACAGACCGTGCTGCTGGTAATGGGACTCGGCATGCTGCTTGCAGCCCTGAACGTGCGCTACCGCGACGTCAAGTACACGATTCCATTCATGACGCAGATGGGCCTGTTCGTGACGCCTATCATCTACCCCGTGACATTCCTGCCGCATCGCTTCCAGGGGTGGCTGGCCCTGAATCCGATGACCGGCGTGATCGAGGGATTCCGTGCCTGCCTCTTCGGTGGCGCCGTGGACTGGAACGTGCTCACCTGCTCCTGGGTCGTCACGCTGTTGCTGCTGCTGGCCGGCGGGGTGCACTTCCGCATGACGGAGCGCGTCTTCGCCGATGTCGTCTGAGGACTCACCGCGCGCGATATGACACAAGCGATCAGCGTCGAGAATCTCTCCAAGCGCTATGAGCTCGGGGCCCTCCATCAGGAGACTCAGCTGCGCGATCAGCTCGTGCGGCTGTTGCGGACGCCGTTTGGCAAGCGCCGGACCCGGGAAACGCTCTGGGCCCTCTCGGACGTTTCCTTCACCGTCGAGCAGGGTGAGGTGGTTGGCATCATCGGACGCAATGGTGCCGGCAAGAGCACGCTACTGAAGATACTTTCGAAGATCACCTATCCCACTTCGGGCAGAGTCAAGGCACGGGGACGCGTAGCCGCGCTGCTCGAGGTCGGGGCCGGCTTCCACGAGGAGCTCACTGGCCGGGAGAACATCTACCTGAATGGCTCCATCATGGGCATGAGGAAACGGGAGGTGGATGCCAAGCTGGAGGCGATCGTCGAGTTCTCGGGACTGCAGCGCTTCGTCGATACGCCCATCAAGCGCTACTCGAGCGGCATGCGCTCGCGACTCGGTTTCGCCGTGGCTGCACATCTCGATCCGGACGTGCTCATCGTCGACGAAGTGCTCGCGGTCGGCGATGCCGACTTCCAGAAGAAATGCATCAGCGCCATGCACGAGCTGCGGGGCGGGGGACGAACCGTGCTGTTCGTCTCCCACAACATGTCGGCGGTCGAGAATCTCTGCTCACGCGGCATCTGGCTTGCGCAGGGGCGGGTGCAGCTCGATGGGCCGGCGCCCAAGGTCATCGAAGCCTACATGACTTCCTTTGCGGCGGCTGAAAATGCATCCACGGCACTTGGAAGCGTGGGGGATCGCTCCGGGAGTGGAGAGGTCCGCTTTACACGAGTCGAGTTCCGCTCCAGCGAGGGGGACCTGCAGACCGTCACACGTGCCGGCAGGAGTATCGTGATCCGCATGCATTACCATGCAAACGAGCCGATCATACGGCCAATCTTCGCGGTGCGGTTCTATACCGAGCTCGGCACGCTGGTGACCACCACCAGCACGTGGCTCCACGGTCTGGATATTTGCCCGGTGCCTGCCGGCGAGGGCTATATCGACCTCGAGATCGATTCGCTCAATCTCATGCCGGGACGGTACTACCTCTCGCTGAGGCTCGGGACTTCGGTTGACCAGCGCACGTACGACGCCCTGGAGCATGCCGTCTATCTCGACGTCGAGGAAGCGCCGATCTACGGGCAAAGCCGGCGCATCGACAGTCGCTTCGGACTGGTGTTCTTCCCGCAGCGCTGGCGACTGGATGGCATCGGTCGGTCGGCGACTGATGCAGCGAAGCGCGCTGCCGACGCCTGAGCTGCGCGGACCGCGAGTTACCAGGCTATGCCGTCGTAATGTCCGCCGCGAAGACCGCTCGCGTCGTCCGCGCTGCGCGCCCCTGCAAGGTCGATGACCCGCTTCCCGGCCGGCAACTTCTGCAGCACCTCGCGGATATCGTCGCTCGCGGCCGCAACGATGATCACGTCGGCGTAATCGACGAGCTCCTCGGGGCGGTCGACCATGAGTCGTCCGATATGCGGTATGTGGTTCAGGATGTATTCACGATTGGCGCCGACGAGGCTGGCCAGCCTGACACTGCGGTCGTAGACACGGAGCTCGTAGCCCTTGCCGATGAGCTGTTCAGCGAGCGTCACGACCGGACTTTCGCGCAGATCGTCCGTGCCCTCCTTGAAGCTGAGGCCGAGCAGCCCGACGCGGCGCACGCCGGTGGCATGAATCATGGAAAGGGCATGAGCGATGTGCAGCTGGTTGCTGGCGAGGATCGATCCGAGCACCGGTGTCTCGACGTCGAGCGACCGACCCTGGTAGGTGAGCGCACGCAGGTCCTTGGGCAGGCAGGAACCGCCGAAGGCGAAGCCGGGGCGCAGGTAGGCGCTCGATAGATTGAGCTTGGTATCGAGGCAGAAGAGCTGCATGACGCGGCGGCCGTCGACGCCTATTGCCTTGGCCAGTCGTCCGATCTCGTTTGCGAAGGTTACCTTGAGAGCATGCCAGCAGTTATCGACGTACTTGAGCATTTCGGCCGTGGGCAGGTCGGTGAGAACCAGTGGAGCGGTGAGCGTTGCGTAAAGCTCGCGAACGACGCCGACGGAGCGCTCATCGCAGGCCCCGATGACGGTTTTAGGCGGATGATCGTAATCGTAGATCGCCGTGCCCTCGCGCAGGAACTCCGGGTGGAAGCAGATGCCGAAGTCCTTTCCCGCTCTGCGATGCGAGGCTTCCTCGATCAACGGTACGACGACCCGCTGCATCGAGCCGGGCAGAAGCGTGCTGCGGATCACGACGACCTTGTAGCCGTCGGTTGTCGCGAGCTGCTCGCCGATCTGCTCTACCACCCGCCGGACGTAAGTCAGGTCGAGACTGCCGTTTGCCTGGCCCGGAGTACCGACGCACACCAGCAGCACGTCACACCGTGCGACGGCGGCGGCGTAGTCGGAGCTGGCGGCCAGCCTGCCGGAAGTCACGGCAGCGCCGATCAGTTCATCGAGCCCCGGTTCGACGATCGGACTCTTGCCTTGCTGCAGGAACTCGACCTTGATGGTGTTGGGATCGACGCCGTGGACATTATGTCCATCGCGTGTCAGGCACGCAGCTGAGACGACGCCAACATAGCCCAGTCCAAACACTGCGATTTTCATGTATCCCCAGTCCGCCGCGGAGCCCGCGCTAGCCAAATTCATTGTACGGTAGCGAGCGGCTGCTGCTGCGGCCACCAGGCGATCGCGCATGTCGCGGAAAAGAGACTATGAGGATGCAGGCTTTGCCCGCGGCTTCAGGGCACTTATCGGTGACCGGACCCCCACCGCGGGGCGCGTCGCAACCCTCGCGTCGTCTGCGATAAGCTGATCGGACGTAATGCAAACTTCGCTGCAGGCAACATTCTGGATCAGTGCGGTGCTCGTCGGCTACGCCTACCTCCTGTATCCGATGCTCGTCTGGGCCGCGTCGCGCCTGCGGCCCGATCCTCCGCGGTCGCGGGATTCCGCGGCTCCGCCGGCCTCTTTCAGTGTCATTCTCGCCGTACATAACGAGGCGTCGCGCGTCAGCCGCCGTATCGATGAGCTGGTGTCCCTCGTCTCGGCAACCGGTCTCCGCGCGGAAGTCATCCTAGTGGCCGACGGCTGCAGCGACCAGACGGTGTCTTTGGCACGATCGCATCCCAGCTCGCTGGTGCGTGTCATCGAGCTCGCGGAAAACCAGGGGAAAGCTCTTGCGTTGTCGCATGGCTGTGAGGCGGCGCGAGGTGAGATCCTGGTGCTCGCCGATGCACGGCAGCGCTGGGCCGCGGATGCGCTGCAAAGGCTGCTGCAGGCTTTCACGCGGCCCGAAGTCGGTGCGGTCAGCGGCCAGTTGGTGATTGAATCCGCGCCTGGCGTGCTCGCCGGTGTCGGGCTCTACTGGCGCTATGAGAAGTGGCTGCGTCGCAACGAGGCGCGCTTGCACTCGACCGTCGGTCTGACCGGCTCGATCTGCGCCGTGCGTCGCGAGCTCTTCCGACCCATCCCTCGTGGCGTGCTGCTCGATGATGTGTACTGGCCCTTACAGGTCGCGATGCAGGGATGGCGCGTGGTGTACGAAGAGGACGCGATTGCCTACGATCGGCTGCCCGAGCGACCCGCGGACGAGTTTCGCCGCAAGGTGCGCACACTGAGCGGCAACTTCCAGCTCGCGGCGCTGCTGCCTCAGGCGCTGCTTCCGTGGCGGAACCCGATCTGGGCTCAACTCATCTCGCACAAACTGTTGCGACTCGCCGTCCCCTGGCTGCTGCTGGCGGCGCTCGTCACCAGCGCTCTGCTCGGCGGGCCGATTTACCGTGCGGCCTTCGTGGCGCAACTGCTCTTCTACGGTCTGGCTCTCGTGGCATTGGCCGGCAGCCCCACGGTACGGTGGCCGGTCGCGAGTGCGGCGGCGTCGCTTGTGGTGCTGAATGCTGCCGCGTGGCTTGCGTTCTGGGTGTGGGTACTCGGCCGTGCCGAAGTCTCGTGGAAGAAGGTGGCATACGATATGCCACCGTCTCCTGACTGACTGTGCGCGTCGGCTATTGCATCGACTCGTTCGATGTCGGCGGGACCGAGCTCAATGCGGTGCGGACGCTCGAGGCCCTGGACCGGCAGAGCTTCGCCGTGACCGTGTTTCATTTCCACGCCACGGGTCCCCTGCGGGCGCGTTATGAAGCACTCGGCGTGCCGCTCATTCGCCTGCCGATCGGCCCACTCTATTCACCGCGTACTGCGATGCAGGGCATACGCTTCATGAGACTGCTGCGACGCGAACATATCGAAGTTGTTCACACGCACGATCTCTACACCAACATCTTTGCCGCACCCTGGGCGCGTATTGCCGGGTGCCGTGTCATTGCCAGCCGACGGTGGCTCGATGCCGCGCCGCGGCCCGGTCTTCTGCCGCTCAACCGCTGGAGCTACCGATTCGCTCACCGCGTAGTCGCCAACAGCGCGCTCGCGGCGCGGTTGTTGGTGAGTAAGGAGCGGGTTCCCGGGAGACGGGTCGTGGAGTTGCCCAATTTTCTCGAGGAGCGTGCGTTCCGCACGGTTAGCCCGGAAGCTCGCATCACGCGGCGCCGCGACTGGGGCGTACCCGCTGCGGCATTCGTCATCGGTACGGTTGCGCGCCTTGCTCCGGTGAAAAATCACGAGATGCTGATACGCGCCTTGCCGCGCCTGGCCGCGGACGTGCACCTGGTGCTGATCGGTGACGGACCGTCCCGGACCGGGCTCGCCGATCTGGCCCGAATGCTGAGCGTCGCTGAGCGAGTTCACTTCGTCGGCCAACTGGTGGAGACCACCAATCTCCATCAGTTCTTCGACGCGAGCGTGCTGTGCTCGCGGAGCGAGGGTTTTCCCAACTCGATCATCGAGGCGCTCGCGGTGGGTTGCCCGGTGATCGCCACACCCGTAGGAGGTATCCCCGAGGTCATCGTGGATCGTCGGACCGGCCTGCTCGTGCCTCCCGACGACCCCGAGGCCCTCGCAACGGCAGTGTCCGAGCTGCGCCGTGACTCGGTGCTCCGCGCGCAGCTGAGCGAAGCAGGGCCTGCGGCAACCCGCAGCAGGTATCATCAAAGCGTCGTGATAGCGCAGCTCGAGGGAATCTACAGGGATAGCGCCCGCGAAGCGGGCGACCGGGGGGCGTTGCTGACATGAGCGCGAATGGCAGGGAGGTCGTCGCGGGCCGGATCCGGCGGCGGATGTTGGCGGCTCCGTCTACGAAAGTGCCCCTCGTCGGGATCGCGATGTTCACTTTCTTCGTCGTCACCTCGCGCTGGAGCAACCTGTTCACGGAGTTCGGAATCTTCCTGGCCCTGTTCGGTCTCCTGCTTCGCCCTCAGGACCTGAGCTTTCCGCTCCCGATACGCTGGGCAGTCGCCTTCCTGGTGTGGGCTTCTATATCGACGGTCTTTGCAATTTCGCCCGACATCGCCAGTGATGCACTAATCGAGCGCCTCAAGGCTTTGGTGATCTTTTTCGTCGTGATCAACGCCCTGCGTACTCCGCAGCAGGTGCGCTTTTACATGTTGCTCATGCTCGCCGCCTTCCTGATCTATCCGGTGCGTGGCTCGCTTAAAAACTACGTGCACGGCGAAACCCTTCAGGGTCGAGCAATCTGGAACCAGATCTATATCAATCCGAACGACCTCGCCGCGATTACGCTTCTCATGCTTGGCGTGGCACTGGCGGTTGCCGTTGTGAAAACCCAAGATAGGCGCTTGCGCGTGGCGCTGATCGCTTATGTGCCGGTGCTGTTGGTGCTCATATTGCTGACGCAGTCGCGCGGGGTTTTCCTTGGGCTCTTGGTGGGTTTTGGGCCGCCGTTGTTCAAAGGAATCCGGCGACGACCGTCTCTCGCGGGGCCGGTGCTGATTGCGGCGGTGGCCCTCGCGGTGCTGATCCCGGCAGCCTCCTGGAACCGCTTCGAGAGCATGACCAAGCTCACCAGCGTCGAAACCCTCGCGGAGGCCGATCGCTACGGTTCGGCTCTGCAGCGGTGGGAGATCCTCAAGACCGGTTGGCGTATTTTCGCGGACCATCCCGTGCTGGGAGTTGGCATCGGGTGCTACAACGAAGCCAACGCGCGGTACGCCCCTCACCTCGGCAAAAAGGATGCGCATAATACATATCTGGGGCTTGCCGCCGAGATGGGGATTCCGGGACTGCTACTGTGGCTGGGTATGGTGGGATCGGTGCTGGGGCATGTGCGGCGTCGTCGCCGTAGCCTGGAGGCGAATGACCGCACAATAAGAGTACTTTGGCTCGAGAGAGCCGTTATCGGTTGTCTGGTCGCGGGGCTTTTCGGGACATACGCAGGTCTGACGATTCTCTACCTGTTCTTCGGGACGCTGTGGGCAGCGGCGAGCGTGTTGGGCTCCGAACCGCCCGAGGCAGCGAGCCTCTCACGCCCGGCGTTGCGGAGGCGCTGACATGTGCGGCATCGCGGGATTCGCTGGCATCGAGCTGCCGGCGGAGGAGGCCCGGCGCCGGCTGGGCATCCTTTGCAATTCAATCGCCCATCGCGGTCCGGATTCGGACGGCTATTTTGTTGCACCAGGCGTAGCGCTGGGCATGCGGCGCCTGAGCATCATCGACGTCTCCGGCGGTGACCAGCCGATTTCCAACGAGGACGGCACGGTTACCGTCGTCTTCAACGGCGAGATTTACAACCATCACGCCTTGCGTCGCGAACTGCAGCTCGCCGGCCACCGCTTTGCCACGCGCAGCGACACCGAGGTGCTCGTCCATCTCTACGAGGAGCACGGTGTCGACATGGTACGACGGCTCCACGGCATGTTCGCGTTCTCGATTTGGGACGCCCGCAGGCAACGCCTCTTCATGGCGCGCGACCGCACCGGCATGAAGCCGCTCAGCTATGCCCTGCGCGGGCAGGGGATCGTCTTCGGCTCGGAGTTGCGGGCGTTGTATGCATTCGATCGCTCGGCGCTGCGCGTCGCACCGGGCGCAGTCATGGAATACCTCGCCTTCGGCTACGTGCCTGATCCCAACAGCATCTTCGAGGATGTGAGCAAGCTTCCGGCCGGACACTTCCTCGTGTGGAGCCCCCGGCACGAGCTCGAGGTGCGGCGCTACTGGTCTCCGCCGCTTCCGGACGCGACACGCCGCGACGAGCGCGAGCTGGTCGTGGAGTTGGGCCGCAGGCTCGAGACTGCCGTCACGTCGCACCTTGAGTCCGAGGTACCCCTCGGTGCCTTTCTGTCCGGAGGCACCGACTCCTCCACCGTGGTCGCGCTTATGTGCCGCCACGCCCCAGGCCGCGTCAAGACATTCTCGATCGGCTTTGCCGAAGCGGAATATGACGAGTCGCGGGCAGCTCGCGCAGTTGCCGAGCGTTTGGGGACGGATCATACCGAGCTCGTCGTCCGCCCCGACGTCGAGCAGCTCTTCGAGAGCATTGCCGCGATGTTCGATGAGCCGTTTGCCGATTCATCGGCGATTCCGACATTTCTGGTAGCACAACTCGCGCGCGAGTCGGTGACCGTTGCGCTCTCGGGCGACGGCGGCGACGAGCTGTTCGGCGGCTACACCCGCTACGGTGAGACACTGACACGTGGCGCCGGCGGCACGGCCGCCCGCCTGCTGGGCGCACTCGGTCTGATGCTGCCGCACGCATTCCCAGGTCGCAATCGGCTGATCGATCTCGGCCGCTCGCGGCTCGGACGTTATGCCTCGAGTGTGGTGCAGCCGGTGCGCGTCGACGAAGGCGGGGTTGCATCGTTGTGGCATCCCGCAGCGAGACGCACGATCGATGAGCAGCTCAGTCGGTTTCTTCACAGCGGTGAATCGGAGGATTTTGCCGCCCTGATGATGAGGCTCGATCTCGAAACCTATCTCCCCGGCGACATTCTTACCAAGGTCGACCGTACCAGCATGGCAGTCTCCCTCGAGGCGCGAGTGCCGCTGCTGGATTTCGACCTGGTCGACTTCGCACTGACCATTCCGGGCGAGCTCAGGGTGACTGCCGACGAAAGCAAGCGGCTTTTCCGCAGGGCCATTCGCGGCGTGGTTCCGGATTTCGTTCTCAGCGGCCCCAAGCGCGGCTTCGCAGTGCCACTCGCACAATGGTTCAGGGGCTCGCTGCGTCACCGCATTCAGGGCCTTCGCACCCCCTCGGCCGCCCTGGAGCAGTATCTCGACATGCCCGCGGTCGAGCGATTGATCACCGAGCATTCGATCGGTCGTCGTGATCACAGCGTGCTGCTGTGGCGGCTGATCGTGCTCAACTACTGGCTGGCAGCGTTCGCCGACGGAAGATTGGGGCGCCCGCCGCTCGCGCCGCCGTCTGATACCGCCGAGCTCCGTGCCTTGCCGGCGCGGCTCTCGCGCGGCTCGCGAAGCGTGCCGCCGGTCGTGTCGGATCCATTTCTGCGCTCTGTGAGCCCCGAGCCGCGGTTGCGAGTCGCGCTGCTCGTCAGCGAAGGCCGGGTCCCGGGCTACGCTCGCGGGATCATCGAGGACATTTCGCGCGCGAATTACATGGACCTTGCGCTCGTAGCTGTCAGGCCGACGGTTGCGGACGGCGCAATACCCTTGAAGGAGAGCGTCGTTCTGCGCGCCTACTCCACTTTCGTCGAGTCACGCTACCAATTGCATCCCGATCCACTCGGGACCGTGGACTGCGACGATGTTCTGGGGGGGATTCCTCGACTCAGCCTCCCCTGGCCTGCCGCCCCCGATGAAGTCAGGACGCAGGCCGCGCGGCTGGCGATGGCGCCTCCGCTGGATGTCATCATCGACGTAAGCGCTCGGCCGGGCCGCGAACTGTCGGCACTGCCCCGTTACGGGATCTGGCGATATCACTTCGGTGACCGCAGGCGTTATCCGCTTGGCTCCGGATTCCTGAGAGAGATCATCGACGGTAGTCCGCTCACGGGTATCGAGCTCCTGCGGCTCGGCGCGACGGCCGACGAGGACGTTACACTGATGCGGGCGTTGTTCCGCACAGTGCCCTTTCCCTCGCGTCAGGCAAATCGTTTCGCACCCGTCTGGGGCTCTCGGCACTTCGTAATCCAGAGCTTGTGGTCGCTGAAGCACGGCTCGATTGAGACCATTGGTGCGGAGCCGAAGAGCGGAGCCGGGCGACGCGGGAAGCGGGTGCCGACTCTGGCGCAGTTCGGGCGCTGGATGCTCGGAGAAGTCGGTGCGCGCGCCATTCCGCGCGTCAGACACGTCGACCGACCTCTGCGTTGGCGCATCGCGATCCGGCGCACGCTCTCGCCACTCTATACGGACGCCTCGCGTGCGGCGCTGCTGTCGTTTCGCTGGATCGATTCGCCACCGGACCGCCACTGGGCGGACCCTGCGGTCGTCGAGCTCGACGGGCAGACGTGGCTGTTCTTCGAGGAAGTCATCGACCCGAGCCGCGTGGGTCACATTTGCTGCGGACGCCTTATGGCCGACGGAGCGCTTGTCGATGTGAGACCCGTGCTGCAGCAGCCGCATCACCTTTCGTTTCCGCAAGTCATCCGCGCGGACGGGGAGGTATTCCTGCTGCCCGAGAGCGCGCAGGGAGGAGGCGTCGATCTCTACCGGGCGGTTCGCTTTCCGGACGAATGGGTTCTCGAGGAGCGGCTGCTCGATTTTCGGTGCGTGGATTCCTCGATCTTCCAGTCTCAGGGGTCGTGGTGGATGACGACCTCGCCGCAGGTGGTTCCCGGCCATGCGCCGATCACCTGGCTCCTCGGCGCCGATTGCATCAGAGGCCCATGGAGGTTTCAGCCGGGCGGCGTCGTGGCGAGCGACGTGCGCACTGCCCGCGGGGCGGGCTCGGTGTTTGCGGACGGCGGACGTCTCATACGGGCGAGTCAGGATTGCAGCATCTCGTACGGGCATGCCCTGATACTGAATGAGATCGTCTCGCTCTCGGAGGGGCCTTATCGCGAGCGCACTATCTGTCGCGTGGATCCCGGCTGGATGGCACAGCTCGAGGGAGTCCATTCCTATAGCCGCGTCGGCGAGTGGGAAGCCATCGACGGCGGCTTCGGACCCTGACGCTGCGCGGTAGCGGAATATGATGACACTCAAAGAGGCGCTACTGATTGCGGCTCGGCCCGTCGAGGGACGGCCGTATCGAATCTGCCTCTGCTGCGGTTTCGAGCCTTTGCACCTGAACACATTCCTCAAGGCGCATCTGCAATTGCGACTGGACAAGATCTACGGTGAGCCCGGCCGTGGGGCCGATATTTCGACAGGTCTTTTCGGCGATCTGCGCGGCAACCTTCAAAGGGCGATGGAGAACGCCGATACGCTGCCCTTGGCTGCGGTTATCGACTGGACCGACCTCGATCCGAGACTGGGGCTACGAGAAGGTTATCCTGTGGGACGCGACCTCGAGTCGGTCATTCTGTCCGAAGCATCGACTCGCCTGGCGGGACTCGAGCCGTTGCTCACCGGAGCGGCAGGCTATCGGCAACTCGTGATCGCTCTTCCCAGCTCGCCGTTGCCCCCCTGGCTGCTGGGGTTGCCGGAGCAGAGTTCGATTCTTGCCCTCGAGCTCGCGGCGCTAGTCAGCAGCTTCGCAGCCCGCTGCGCCCGCGCGGGTGCGCTCGTTGCCGCTGCGCCGCCGGGCGTCGCCTATGACGTTCGCGCTCATCTCAGTACCGGCTTTCCGTTTGCAATCTCCTACGCGGACTTATTAGCCGAGGCCATCGCTGCGCTGCTTCTGCCAAACATCCCGAAAAAAGGACTTGTCGTCGACCTTGACGATACTCTTTGGAAAGGCGTCTTAGGGGACGAGGGGCCTGCCAACGTGCAATGGTCATTGGAGGAGAACGCCCGTGTCCACGGGCTCTTTCAACAGTTCATAGGTGGGCTTCAAAATCAGGGAGTGCTGGTGGGAATCGCCAGCAAGAACGATCCACAGCCGGTGGCTGACGCGCTTGCCCGACCCGATCTGCTGCTTTCGTCCGAGGCCTTGTTTCCTATCGATACGGGATGGGGACCGAAGAGTGAGGCGATTTGCCGGATAGCCTCTATCTGGAACATCGATCCGGGCGCGATCGTGTTTGTGGACGACACTCCCCTCGAACTCGCCGAGGTGCAGCTCGCGCTTCCGCATGTCGAATCTCATCTGTTTCCTTCAACCGATCCTGTCAAGGCGCTGGAGCTCATGAGAACGCTGCGCACGCGCTTCGCCCGCGAGAACGTGAGCGACGAAGACCGAATGCGCTCGGAGACGATTCGTCGCGCCAGCGAGTTCCAACGGAGCATTGGTAGTTCCGACCCGGAGGGACTGATTTCGGGACTCGAGGGAGAGGTGAGCCTAATGTTCACGGGCAGGTCGTACGACGCGCGGGCATTCGAGCTGCTAAACAAGACCAACCAGTTCAATCTGAACGGCAGGCGCTGGGAGGAGAGCGAGTTCAGACGGTTCCTGGCGGCGCCTAGCAACGTCGTGTGTGTCTGCTCCTACACCGATCGTTTCGGGCCGCTGGGTAAGATAGCCGTTGCTCTAGGATCTCTCGACAACGGGATATTACAATTGAGGAGCTGGGTATTGAGCTGCCGCGCCTTTTCGCGACGAATAGAGTACTCGATGATCAAAGGCCTGTTTTCCTACACCAATGCTGTTGCTATAGAGTTCTTTTGGCAGTCGACGCCCAAGAATCGTCCAATGCGCGACTTCCTGCGCGGACTGCTCACACAGCTCCCGGAAGCGGGATCTTTACGACTGAATCGAGGGGACTTCGAACAGCATTGCCCGGTTCTGTACGCAGCGTGCCGCGTCGGCTAAAGGCCGGTTATGCTGGAAAAGGATACGCCCGACCCTTCTTTGACAGAGCGACTCCTCGAATGCTTTCGCGTCGTTTTTCCAGGCGTTCCCGACGAGGAGCTGATCCGCGCCTCGGTGACCTCGATGGGCAAGTGGGATTCGGTCGCCCATGTCACGCTTGTCAGCCTGATTGAAGAGCAGCTCGGCATCCAGTTTCCACTCGGAAGCTATGCAGAGCTCACCTCGTTCCCGGCGTTGCGGGATGAGGCGATGAAGAGCCTCTCACGGTGACTTCCCCGGCGCTTTCGCAAATGGCGTGGCCGGATGGCAAGCGTTTTGCCTTCACGATATTCGACGATCCGGATTCTCAGACGTGGGAGGCCGGTCGTGAGATCTACGCGCTGCTTGACGATCTGGGAATCCATACGACCAAAGGCATATGGCCAATGGCCCCGATTCGCGAGCCCAGTGACCATGGGGTCACCTGCGGGCTCGATGGGTACGCGGACTGGCTCAAGGATCTCGCGAAGAAGGGATTCGAGATCGGGTATCACAACGCGACCTCGCACACCTGCGATCGGGCCGAGACGCAAGAGGGACTGGAGCGTTTTCGCGCCACCTTTGGTCATTACCCGCTGACGATGGCTCAACACTACTACTGCGACGAAAATCTCTATTGGGGGGATGGACGAGTCAGTGGCTGGCGTCGGTTCGCTTACAACGTTCTCACTCGCTTCAAGAATCACAGCAAATTCTTTGGCGACAAGAAGGATCACCCGTATTTCTGGGGCGACCTGTGCCGGGAGCGCATCACGTACTGCCGCAGCTTCACGTTCCGGGAAGTCAATACGCTCAAGGCATGGCGCAATTTCCCGTACCATGACCCTAAGCGCTCTCTCGTACGATACTGGTTTATCTCAAGTGAAGGATCGAACAGGGACCGCTTCTGCCAGGTGCTGTCCGAGGCAAACCAGGAGAGACTCGAGGCGGAAGGCGGTCTATGCCTCATGTACACGCATTTCGGCCACGGCTATTACTCTGGCGCGATCAATGGGCGCTTCGTCGAGTTGATGCGGCGACTGTCCGCTCGTCCGGGATGGTTTGCTCCCGTGGGGCAGGTGCTCGACTATATGCGCCAGCAGCAGGGTGAGCTCGTGCTGAATGATGCTCAGCGGCGCCGCCTGGAGCAGCGTTGGCTGGGACACAAGCTATTCTACGGTACCGCCTAGGTCAACGGGTAACGCGGCCTTCCGTGACTTACCGTCTGGTGCCCTACGCGGCCGAATGGACACAGGCTGTCGCCCGCTGCAATTTCCGGCTGCTCGCGCTCGGTAAGGTGCCGTTTCTGCTTCCAGCTCGCCCCCCGGAGACCGGCGCCGTGCGAAGAGAGCATTGGCTCGTCGTCGGTTGCGACGATGAGGTCCGGGGCGGCTGCCTGCTGCAGTTCCATTCGGCGTGGCTTGCGGACGAGACCGTGGAAGCGGCCAACCTGCAGAGCCCGCTGAGCGAAGGCATCGGGAACCGCGAGCATGCAGCGGTCGCGCCGTACATGATGCGCGCGCTAACCCACAAGTGTCCTTACATCTACTCGGTCGGTGGCGGCGGCGAGGACATGCCGTATATGCGGCTCTCGAAGGCGCTGCGCTGGAGCGTGAGCACCGTCCCGTTCTTCTTCCGTGTCCTGAACGGTCGACGCTTCCTGCGTCACATGCAGCCTTTACAGCGACGCCGCGGCGTGGGACTCTTGGCGCGTATCGCCGCCGGGATACCCTTCGCCGCAGACCTCGCGTTCCGGCAAGTGCATCGGGTGCGTCTCCGTGTCCCGCCGTCGAGCGCTGGCGGTGCAATTCCCGCCTGGAGCAGCATTCGCTCGCAATATGGCTTCGCAGTAGAACGGACGCCCCATCTCCTGGATGCTCTCTATCCGCTGACCGACCCGCGTTTTCATCGGATCTCCGTCCCCGGGGGCCTGGGAGTTCTAGCGGTCAGGGACTTTCGTCAGGACAAGTACTTCGGGGATCTTCGCGTGGTAACACTGGTGGAGATGCTCCTCTCCAGCGGTGCAGCGGGCGAACTGCTGTCGGCTGTTCTGGAGTTCGCAGGTGAAACGGGAGCCGATCTCCTCGTGACCAATCAGTCGGCTCCCGATCTGTGCGCGGCGTTGCGATCCGCAGGGTGGCTCAAGCACGCCTCAAACTACAGCCTTAGCCTCGCGCCCGCTCTCGCGGCTCGGGTCGGGCAACGACCAGTCTACGTGAACCGTGGAGACGGCGATGGGTTACTCAATCTGTAGTCCTAGGCGCGATCTCGCAGCAGAGTCAGCGCAGCTGACTTACTTGACGCTGACGTCGCTGGGCGGATTGGGTACCGCCGTGGACGTGACAAGGTCAGACCCGATGTCGAGTCCATCTGTTCCGGCGTTCTTGTACGGGCTCCCGGCGGCGAGGCTGTAGTTTCCGCCGGGGTAGTTCGTGAATTCAACCGCTGTAAGGGCTGCGGGGAAGTAATTGCCCGTCGGGTATTGGGCACCGGGGCGGCCAATCAGGACGTTCTTCGAAAATGTCCAGTTGGAGAACCCGCCGGCAAGGGCTGCGGTTCCTTCGCCCACACCGCTCCCGTAGAACCCGTAAGCTGTTCGTGTGGACAGGTTGTTGGTAAATACGAAGTTGTTGACTTTGAGGGCGCCCGCGTTTGTTGCTACAACGTCCGAGCAGCAACGCGGAGGTGAGGCCGTGTTGATAATAGTATTGTGATCGATGACGAAGTCCGAACCTCCCGAAGTGAACATAAATGCGCGGCCGTCTGCGCCATTCAGACCCGTAACTCCGATGACGTTGTTACGCACGAGGATCCTGACGGTCATCACGCCGGGGTTCGTGGTTGGGTAACTGGGGTAGTTGCTGTCGAAGCCGGCGATATTGATGCCACTTCCAAGGTTGATAAAAGTATTGCCTATTATCGCGATGTCGGTAGTCGTGGTCCACGGTGCATGACCGCCGTTCCTTGGAGTGACCAGGAGCCCGAACCCAACCTGAGCCCCTAAAGGATTATTCTGGAAGGTGTTTCCGGACACCAACACTCGCTTGACAGCTTTGAATTCAAGGTGATTCTTGACGTTATAAGGCGTGCCAATCAAAGTAAGTGGCTTGAAAAAATAATTCTTTTCGATGTCTATGTCGGAAGGGATCAGCGATGGTGCGCGTGAGTCCGAGCCCCCGAAAATCACGTTCTCACTGGCCGCTTCGATATAGTTGTCCACAATTTTCAACGGGCCCGTCGTATTGTAGGCCCACAGTCCCTGGCTATCGTTTTCTTTTTCCCAGAAGCCGGAGATGTAGGAATCAATGACTGCCACGTAAGCGCCGTCCATCTCTATGCCTCTGCGACTCCCCGCGGATGGGTCGCCATGTACGTAGCAGCGATCGAAAACGATGTTTTGAGGCAGCGTGGAGGGCGAGGCATCGGCGTTGCCTATCGCAATCACCTCATAGACGTACTTGCCGCTCTCCGGGGCGAACTCGATGCCGACGAATCGGAACTGATGACTGTTGGCCACCGACTTCAATGCGTTGTTGTACGCGGGCGAGACGATCTTGGGCATGTTGACGGCGTTCTGCGGGCCAACGCGCTGGCCCGCAGGCGGAAGACTCGACAGCTTACTCGAGACGACGTAGATCCAGCCGCTTCCTGTGGCTTTAACGGGCAGCCAGTACGGGCCGGTGAATGTCGCGCCGGCCTCAAGTACGATGGTGTCTCCGAGTTGCGCCTTTTCCAGTGCTGCCTGTAGGTCACCTCCGGCGCCAACTGTGAGTGTCGCTCCGGACGGGGCGGCGTAGGTCGTGTCGAACGTCTTTGGCGGCTCTGGCACCGCAGCCGCGGTGGCGGCAACAGCGGGCGCCGCATAGACGGTCCCGAGCGCGGCGAGGATGCGGACGAGGTT
>Ga0307476_10000963_pt1 | contig 19157 bp, 15 predicted proteins | sample atmos_gasesECM2C_2_FD_203314 | JGI IMG/M metagenome (GOLD analysis project Ga0307476, IMG submission 203314) | Hardwood forest soil microbial communities from Morgan-Monroe State Forest, Indiana, United States - atmos_gasesECM2C_05 | ecosystem: Environmental > Terrestrial > Soil > Temperate... | reverse complement strand
GAGGAACCGCGCTCGGTTTGCCTCGTTAGCAAGCCGAATCGCAAGGAGTCTTGCGCCATGACGCAGTCCCGCATCCGAGTTTCACGCAGCGCCGCCAAGGGGCGTTTTGCCCAGGCCGCGGAAGATACCGCGGCCCGCGAGCGTACCATCCAGGCGAAAATCGACGAGAAGGACGCCAGCGCCAAACACGACGGCGGCAAGAAGCCGATGCAAGCCGGCACACGCGAATATCCGGCCCCTGCGCCGGGCCCGTGGCCGCGGTCATTGCGAGGTTTTGCTGACGAGCGTCACGATGAGCCATTTGTTGCTCCGGTGATGGCTGGTTGATTCCTCACCTCGCCGATGCTCGACGCGCTAGCGTCGCCGATTAGAGAGTTCGCCGCTCGTTAAAAACCGGCTTTTCAGCGCTGCGAGGAGAAACCGGGTTTCAAATTCGGCGGCTCGGCAATTGTGCTGTTCGGCGAAGCGACGCCCCACTCACGCATCCCGCTTGCACTTCGCCATAAAACTATTCTTCGCCGCGCCGTGCAGTGGCTTGCCCTCGGCGCTGAGCGCCTTGGGTTCGCAGGCGTCCTTCTTGCATTTCTTCACGAAGCTGTTCTTGGCGGCGCCGTGCAACGGCTTGCCTTCTGCGCTGACCGCCTTGCTTTCGCAGGACTGCGCCATGGCCGCGCCGACGGGAAAAAATGCAATCGAAGCTGCGAGAGCCAAAGCTGCAACAGCCGAAGCCGCACGAGTTATGCGTTTCATCGTGACCTCCCTTATCCTGCGCTCATAGACCTGGACATCTGACCATGAGACAAATGCACCTACAAGGGATTGCCTCGGCCCGGCGTGCCGTTGCAGCGCAATCGGTGCGGCGGCTGTCATGGCGGCGGACAGACTCGCGTTGGGCGCGACCGTCAGGCAGAATATCGGCATGAACGACAGAGAGAAGATGCAATGAAAATTCGGCTCTTGATGGCGGCCTCGCTTCTGGCCGTGTTGCTGCCGGCGACGAGCCGGGCGCAGGTCACGGTGGATGTGGCGAAAATCACTTGCAAGCAGTTCCTGCTCGACGCGGTGGCGCCGACCAAGTCGGTGGCGATGTGGCTGAGCGGCTACTATCACGGCAAGCACGGCGGCACCGTCGTCGATTTCGGCGCGTTGCAGCGCGAGGCCGACAAGGTCCAGGACTATTGCCGGCTCAATCTCGACATGACGGTCATGGATGCCGTCGAGGGCGCCTTGTCAGTCGGCAAATAACGGCAGTGCCGGGGTAGGCGCGGCAGGCACGGCAAAGTTAACGGCGTGGTCCCATGAAATTTTCCCATTTCTCCCACATCTGGGCCAAGCCCGGCATGTCGCCGCACGGGCGCTACGAGCAGCTTTGGCGCGAGCTCGCTCTGTGCGATGAGCTCGGCTTCGACCATTCGTTCTGCGTCGAGCATCACTTCCGTCCCGACGAGAGCTGGATGTCGTCGCCGAGCCTTTACGCGGTCGGCGCCGGCGCGCGCACCAAGCGGCTGCGCATCGGGCCGATGGGCTATATCGTGCCGCTCTATCATCCGCTGCGGCTTGCGGAAGAAATCGCCATCGTCGACCAGATGCTCGGCGGCCGCATGGAGCTCGGATTGGTGCCCGGCATCAATCCGGATTATTTCCGCCCCTTCGGCTTGGACTACGGCCAACGCAAATCGCCGACCTTGGAATTCGTCGAATACATGCGCGCGGCGTTCGGCGAGACGCAGCCGTTCTCGTATCACGGTCAGGAGTTTCACACCGACAACGCCCGCATTGCGGTGATGCCGGCGCAACAGCCGCATCCGCCACTGTGGATGATGAGCCGCGATCCGCAGACGCTGGAATTCTGCGCCAAAAACGGCATCAGCCCCGGCTATTTCCTGGTCTATCCGCGCGCCGACGCCGCGCCGCGCTACCGGAAATTTCTGCACGACTGGCAGCGCACCGGCTGGCCGCAAAAGCCGAACATCGCCTATTGCTCGGTGGTCTATGTCGACGACACCGACGACAAGGCGATCGAGAACGGGCTATTCCGCGCCAGCCGCGCCTATGAGGGTTTTCTCGCACCGGCAAAGCCCGGCGAGACGTTCGAGGACCGCGCCCGCGAGCACGCCAAAATGTTCGTCGGCCGCGGCGAGCCCGGCGCCTCGGAGATCATGCAGCATCTGTTCGACGCCGATTATCTGATCAAGCACGATCTCGTGTTCATCGGCTCGCCAGAGACGGTCGCGAGAAAAATCCGCGCCGCCGCCGAAGAGGGCGTGTTCAACGTCTTCATGGGCGAGTTCAATTTCGCCGACCTGCCGGAGGATGCGCTGCTGCGCTCGATCCGGCTGTTCGGCGAGAAGGTAATCCCGGCGCTGCGGGGGTTTGAGCCGTTCTAAGTGTCATTCCGGATTGCCGCGAAGCGGCAAGTCCGGAATGACAGCGGCGGAGCTATTGCCCCTGCGCCAATTCCGGATGCGCTTTCAGCCGCGCGGTGTTGAGCCGGTAGATAATGAAGCACACCACGGCGCCGACCGCGAACGGCAGCGCCGACCACATATAGAGCTGTGGCACCGGCAGGCCGACGAACAGCGCGCCGAGCAGCGGGCCGATGATGGCGCCGAGGCGGCCGATGCCGAGTTGCCAGCCGGAGCCGTTGGCGCGCAGCGAGGTCGGATAGATCATGGCGCCGACCACGTTGATGCCGGACTGGATGCCGAGCACGATGAAGCCTGCAAAGAATGTCGCGGCGATCAGCGCGCCGGTCGAGCTTAGTCCGGCATAGCCGATCGAGCCGACCACCGGCACCGCGATCACGAACAGGATGGCGATGGCGAGGAAACGCGCCTTCTGCAGCCACCAGCACAGCAGCAGCGCGCCGACGGTGCCGCCGACCTGCAACGCAGCGCCGGCCAGCGCGGCGGTCTGCGGCGGCACATGGGCTGCGCCCATCAGCGTCGGCGTCCAGCTGATGAGAAAGAAGTAGCCCATCAGGTTGCAGGCGAACATCAGCCAGGTCAGTGGCGTGATCGCGGCCAGCCCATTGCCGAACAGATAGATCGGGCTGCTGCTCGGCGACTGCTTCTCGTCCTCGATGACGAAGCGGGCGTTCGGCGGCACCTTGTAGCCGGGCGCGATCGCCGCCAGCAGCGCTTCCATCTTGCCGCGATGACTGTCATGCAGCGTCATGAATTTGATCGATTCCGGCAAAGTGGCGATGGCGGCGAGCGCAAACACCACCGGCACGATGCCGCCGATCTCGAACAGGATCTGCCAGCCATATTGCGGCACCAGTGCCGCGGCGGCGAAGCCGGCGAGCGCGCCGCCGAGCGGCACCAGGCCGACGGCGATGATCGCCAGGGTGGCGCGCAGGTTTCGCGGCGCCGATTCGGCGTTGATGGCAACAAGGTTCGGGATCACGCCGCCGATGCCAAGGCCGGCGAAGAAGCGGAGCCAGGACAATTCGGTGAGATTGGTCGAGTAGGCGGCGATGAAGGTGAAGATGCCGAACAGCAGGTTGGAGAGGATCAGCGCGGTTTTGCGGCCGTAACGGTCGCCGATCCAGCCGAAAATCTGCGAGCCGAACAGCACGCCGATATTGCTGGCGCTGAGCACAAGGGCGAGCTCCCTGGGCGCGACGTGCCATTCCCTGATCAGGCTCGGCGCCGCAAAGGCGATGGCGCCGATGTCGTAGCCGTCGATCATGGCAAGGAACACGGACCAGACGATGAGCTTGATCTGGAATGCGCCCAGCCCGTGCTGGTCCAAAAAATGCGAGACTTGAACTTCCGCCGCGTCGGCCATCGTTTCCCCCGTGAGGATTGTTTTTGTGGCCGGGAGGTTATGGCAGTCGCCGCGCCAAGGAAAGCGGCATTGCGGCGCGGTGGGCCAACAGCGCTTGCGAGCTTGCCCTCTCCCCTTGCGGGAGAGGGCAGCACCGAAGATTCAACATGCACAATCGGGTGAGGGGTTGCGGCCCCACCCCTCACCCTGTCTTGTAGCTGAACCGCCGAGCCGCCCTCTCCCGCAAGGGGAGAGGGCATAACCGCAGCCGCTCAGTCGGCCTCCAGCGGCTGGCCTGCTTTCTCGCGTAGCGCGCGGAACACGGCCTCGGCCGTCAGCGGCAATTCCATCAGCCGCACGCCGACCGCGTCGTCGAGCGCGTTGGCGATGGCCGGCGACAGCGGCAGCGTCGCCGACTCGCCGACGCCCTTGGCGCCGAACGGCGCGTTGTGCTGATAGGCGTCGATCGCTTCGTTCACCATAATTGCCGGCACGTCGGCAATGCCCGGGATCTTGTAATCGGCGAGCGACGCATTGGTGATCTGGCCGTTGTCGAGATGGATCTTCTCGAACAGCGTGAAGCCCAGCTGCATCAGCGCGGCGCCGGAAATCTGTGTCTCGACGATGCGCGGATTGACCAGCGTGCCGCAGTCGACGGCGTTGATGAGCTTTTGCACGCGCAGGCGTCCGGTCTCGGTGTCGACTTCGACCTCGGCGCCGGTGCACGCCACCATCCAGAACGGCGTGATTTCGGGCGACAGCCCGGTCTCGTGGTCGGGCGCGACGTAATCGGGCTTGTAGCTGCCGCTGCCGACGATGTTGCCGGCCTTCATCCCGTATTTCTTGACGAACAGTCCGGAGACCGGCGTATTGCTGCCTTCCGGCTCGCCGACTTCGCGCCGCAGCGCGTCGATCTTGCTGCGCGCGTCCTCGGCGGCGAGCCGCACCGCGTGACCCATGTGGAACAACGAGCGCGAGCCCAGCGTGCCCATGTCGTAGGGCGTGACGTCGGTATCGCGGGCGACGACTCGCACGGATTCCGCCGGCACATTGAGCACCTCGCCGACGATCTGCGCCATGCCGGTGTCGGAGCCTTGCCCCATGTCGACAGTCGAGATGTAGAGCGTCGGGCTGCCGTCGGCGCCGACATTGATGATGGCGACCGAGGTGGTCGGCGACACGCAGGCCTTCAGCGCGAACGCCAGTCCGCGGCCTCGTTTCAAAGTGCCGCTGCCGCGGTCGAATTTCTCCTTCCAGCGCAGCCGTTCGGCGACGTGGTCGAGGATGGCCTCGAGCGGCGCGTCCTTGAGGATGGTGCCGGTCGCCTGCGGCCGGCCGTTGCGCAGGACGTTGGTGCGGCGGAACTCGACCGGATCGATGCCGAGCGCGCGCGCCATCATGTCGGTGTGGCTCTCGTGGGCGAACACCAGCTGCGGCATGCCGAAACCGCGCAGCGCCCCGGCCGGCGTCATGTTGGTATACATGGCGTAGGAATCGATCCAGACATTGTCGATGTCGTAGGGACCGCTGGCGGTAAAGCCGGATTTATGGGTGACGCGGGGGCCGATATCGGCGTAAGCGCCGCCGTTCCAGAACACTTCGCATTTGCGCGCCGTGATGCGGCCGGTTTTGTCGACACCGGTTTTGAGCCGCACCGTGCTCGGATGCTTGGTGATCTGATAGAACTGCTCCTCCATGGTGAGCGCAATCTTGACCGGGCGGCGCGCGATCATCGAGCACGCCGTCACCAGCGCTTCGAGCTTGATATAGAGCTTGCCGCCGTAGCCGCCGCCGAGATACGGCACTTTGATGCGCACCTTGTTTTCCGCCCAGCCCAATAGCCGCGCGATCTCCGAGCGCACGAAGGACGGCCCCTGCGCGCCGCTGTGAATCGTCAGGCCGGAGTCCTTGTAGTCGGCGATCGAGCAGAACGGCTCGAACGGCACGTGCAGGCATTTTTGCGTGCGGAATTCGTGCTCGAAGACGTGGGCGGCCTCGGCAAAGGCCTTGTCGACATCGCCACGGCGCAGTTTGGCGTTGAGCGCGAGGTTGGTGTTTTTCTGGCCCTTGAGATGTTTCAGGTCGGCGAAGCTGCCGGCCGGCTTGAGCTCGTCGTGAACGTAGGTCGGCGCCGTCATCGCCTCGACCTCGTCGTAGACCGGCGGCAGCTCGTCGTATTCGGCGACGATGGCGTGCGTCGCGGCTTCGGCAATATGGGGATCGGCGGCGAGCACCACGGCGACCGGCTCGCCGACAAAGCGAACCTTGTCGATGGCCAGGATCGGCTGGTCGTGGAACGCCGGCCCGTAATAGGGATCGGGGATCACCTTGCGCACGTCGTCCGAGGTGATGACGCGAAATACGCCCGGCATTTTCTTCGCCGCGCTCACGTCGATCGATTTGATCCGGCCGTGCGCTACGGTGGAGCGGAAAATCTTGCCGTGCAGCATGCCGGGCAGCCGCATCAGGTGCGTATATTCGGCGCGGCCGGTGACCTTTTCGCGGCCTTCGAGGCGCGGCACCGAGCGGCCGATCTGGCCGCCGCCCATGGGATTTGTCGGCATCGGCGATGAACTCCCTTCGGGGACTTGCTTGGGGCTCGGATGTTACGATCTTACGCCCAAAAGTTCCGGACATTTGGACATGAATCCCGGCCCGGAATCCACTATATTCCCTGCGACCAATCTGCATACGGGAGTGCGTGATGGCGATCACCTTCACCGTCAATAACAAGCCGGCAAGTGTGGATGCCGGCCCGGAGACGCCGCTGCTCTGGGTCGTGCGCGAGCATCTCAAACTCACCGGCACGAAATATGGCTGCGGCGCCGGCATGTGCGGCGCCTGCACGGTGCATCTCGACGGCAAGGCGGTGCGCTCGTGCCAGACGCCGGTCGCCATGGTGGCGGGCAAGACCGTCACCACCATCGAGGGCTTGTCGGCCAACAGCGACCATCCGTTGCAAAAGGCCTGGCTCGACCTGCAGGTGCCGCAATGCGGCTATTGCCAGTCCGGGCAGATCATGCAGGCGGCGGCGCTGCTTGCCGCCAACAAGAATCCGAGCCGCGACGACATCGTTCGCCACATGGACGGCAATATCTGCCGCTGCGGCACCTATCCGCGCATCCTCCGCGCCGTCGAGCGCGCCGCCAAGCAGGGAGCGTGAGCCATGGCCAATCAAGTCCTAGGCAAGATCGAACGCAATCCGAACGGCGCGATGTCGCGGCGCGGCTTCCTCGAAAGCGCCGCTGGACTGACATTCGCCTTGAGCATTCCGGGTGCGCTATTCGTGCGGCCGGCCGCGGCGATAGCCGAGGGCGCAACGCCGGCTGCCGTCGGCGCCTGGGTCACCATCGGCGCGGACGGCGCCGTCGTCATCGCCATTCCGGTTGCCGAAATGGGGCAGGGCTCTTCGACCGGGCTCGCCATGGTGTTCGCCGAAGAGATGGATGCCGACTGGTCGCGGGTATCGATCACGTATCCGCCGGTCAAGCCGGAGATTTTCGGCAATCCGATCTTCGGCAACATGATGGTGACCTTTGGCAGCGGCTCGACCCGCGGCTATTGGGACAAGATCCGGCTGCAGGCCGCAGCGGTCCGCAATGTGCTGATGCAGGCCGCCGCCGATCGCTGGCAAGTGCCGCTCGCGGAGTTGCACACCGGGCCGAGCCTCGTGGTGCATGCGGCGAGCAATCGTTCCATGAGCTACGGCGAGATCGCGAGTTTTGCCCAGGTTCCGGCGACCATGCCGGCGATCGACAAGTCGGCGCTGAAGAAAATGGCCGATTATCGCATCCTCGGCAAAAACACGCCGCGCCTGGACATTCCGGGAAAAATCGACGGCTCCGCGCTTTACGCCATCGACGTGCAAGTGCCGAACATGGTCTACGCCACGGTGCTGCGCACGCCGGTCGAGGGCGGAACGCCGGAGCATGTCGATGACGCCGCGGCGCGCGCGGTGCCTGGCGTGCTCAAAATCGTGCCGCTGAAAAATTCGGTCGGGGTCGTCGCCGAGACCATCGAGGCCGCCTTCAAGGGCCGTGAGGCCCTGCAGGTGAGCTGGTCGAGCGTCCCGACCGACACGTTCAACAGCGCGGCCGGCTTGAAGGATTTTCTCGCCCACGCCGCCAAGCTCGACGACAAGGGCGTGAGCTACGTCGCCAAGGGCAACGTCGACGATGCCTTCGCCAAGGCGGCCAAGGTGATGACCGCGCAATACTCGTCCGACTACGTCTATCACGCGCAGATGGAGCCGATGAACGTCACCGCGGCGGTGAGCCCCGCGGGCGACAGCGCCGAAATCTGGATCGGCACCCAGGGCGTCAGCATCAATGCCAACGCCGCCGCGGCGATGCTCAAAACGACGCCGGACAAGATCAAGCTCAACCAGTTCTATCTCGGCGGCGGCTATGGCCGGCGCAGTCCGGCCGACATGCTGCCGGAAGTGCTGCCGCTGGCGAAAGCGATGCAACGGCCGGTCAAGCTGATCTGGACCCGCGAGCAGGACGTCAAATCGGCGCAGATGCGGCCGATGACCGGCCATCAGGTCGAGGCCGCGCTCGATGCCGACGGCAAAGTGACCGGCTGGCGCCATCGCGTGGCCGGCGAGTCCGTGGTCGCCTATCGCGGCACCGAGAAGGCGCTGGAGAGCAACAAGGGTCTCGACAACATCGTGCTCGAAGGCGCGAAGCACGAATACGGCATTGCCAATCAATCGATCGCCTATCTGCGCGAGAACCGCGGCATCGCGGTCGCCGCCTGGCGCGGCATCGGCGCCGGCTACAACAAGTTCGTCATCGAATCCTTCATCGACGAAATCGCTAACGCCCAGAACAAGGATCCGGTGGCGTTCCGGCTCGAGCTCCTGAAAGACGAGCCGCGGGCACAAGCGGTGATCAAGGCGGTGGCCGACAAATCCGGCTGGGGCAAGCCGGTCGCCGACGGCCGTGCGCTCGGCTTTTCCTACGCCGAGGTGGTCGAGACCTATGTGGCGGCGGTCGGCGAAATCTCGCTGGACACCAAGACCGGCATCGTGCGCGCCCATCGCTTCTGGATCGCGCTCGACCCCGGCATCGTGCTCAATCCCGACAGCGTTTTGGCGCAGACCGAAGGCAACGTGATCTTCGGCTTGAGCCAGACCTTGAAGGAGCAGGTTTCGATTTCCGGCGGCCAGATCGAGCAGAACAATTTCTACGACTACCCGGTGCTGCGCATGTCGGAAATGCCCGAGATCGATATCCAGCTGATGCCGACCGACAATCCGGCCAAAGGCATCGGCGAAGCGTCGCTGCCGCTGATCGCGCCCTGCGTCGGCAATGCGCTGTTCAAGCTGACGGGAAAGCGCTTCCGCGCGCTGCCGATGTCGCCGGAGCGGGTGAAGGCGGTGACTGGGGTTTGACGACGCAGCTACCGGGTCTTCCTTGGCCATGCGCTCTCGCCCTCGCGGCGCGCCGCGGCGGCCAGCGCAGCACAATCTGGCCTATTCGATCACTTCGTTGGCGCGGGCCACCAAGGAAGACGGCACATCGATGCCGAGTACCTTTGCGGTCTTCAGATTAATGGTGAGATCGTATTTGGTGGGCGACTGTACCGGCAAGTCCGCGGGTTTCTCGCCTTTTAGGATACGATCGACATATTGAGCTGCGCGGGGGAACTCGTCGATGATATTTGAGCCATAGGACATCAGACCGCCGGCCCTGGCAAAAAGTTGTGTATTGTAAACTGCCGGCAACCGATAGCGGGCTGCGAGGTCTATGATTAGCGCGCGATGAAACGTTATTGCTGGACTGCCAGTTACGATCAAGCCGCCATTCGAAACACTGGCAAACGCCGTGATAGCTTTTTCGATCTCGCCAGCGTCGCGCACATTGATGGGGCGTAACTCTACGCCACGCGGCTCCGCCACGCCCTGGATCGCGGCGAACTGGCCCGGCCCGGCTGCAATGCTTGGGTCGCGGAGCACTGCGACATGTGTGATGCGCGGCGCAATCTCCTTGAGGAACTCAAGCCATTTACCCGCGATGGAATATTCAAAATTGGTGAAGCCGGTCGCGTTGCCCCCGGGGTGAGCCAAGCTGTCGACGTAACCGGCACCGACTGGATCTGCGACTACCGTGAACACGATGGGAATTGTCCGCGTTGCCTGCAGCAGCGCCGCAAGCGTATTGCTCGACTGGCTGAGAATGACGTCTGGAGTAAGCGCTATCAATTCAGCGACGACAGTGTGTAGTCTGTCGGGATCACCACCCGCTGAGCGGTACTCGAGTTGGACATTCTGCCCAACGGTCCAACCGAGTTGCTGGAGCGCTTCTACGAAGACTTTATGGCGCGCTTCCGCCTCCGGATCATCGGCAGCCAACGGTTCAACGACGCCAATGCGCCGCAGGCGCCCCGACTGTTGTGCGCGCGCGATGAGCGGCCATTCAACCGCCAATCCCGCAATTCCTTTGAGGAAATCGCGTCGTCGCACTGCCATCCCCCAGGCTCAAGACTGCGTCGACTTTACCTTACAACGGTACAATTACAGCAGGGATTTGTAGCCGGCGAAATGGGTGCGGCGCTCAATTTGCACTGCAAAAATCCAAAGCGACGGATATCGCGTTCGATAGCACGCCCTCGTCGTCCCAATGGTGCCAAGTTGGTGACTACATATGCGCTCGGCGTCATATCCGACATTTGACCTAATTGTGTTGTGCCACTATCGAGGCCGGGCAGAAGACCGGCTCATGCTGCAAACGCGATAGGGTCAGAATTCAATGACTTTCGGTCATGGCAACTCGCCACCCGACGGCGCGCCCTCGGTGGCGTTCGCGCTGCCTGCTGGCTTGACCAACGGCGGTGTCACGACATGGGCTCTTGCCCTGTCAAAAAGGCTGAACCAAAAAAACCATCCAGCGAAACTGATCTGTCACAGTGCGTGGCCAAATCGCGCCACATTCACGTCTGACGGCAGAAGCGACGTTGTTTACTGCGACGGATTAGCCTGGGGCGCCGGCATCGCTGCAATTCGCGGCTTTTTGCCCACTTATGCGGCGGTCAAAGCGAACATTTTCATTCCGAACTGGTCGTGGGGAACGTATGGGACGGTTTCTCTTATGAGTCTTGACGAGGATTGCGCCATCCGCGTCATCGCCTTTGCCCATTCGGACCAGGACCATTATTACGAGCTATCGACCTACTACGAACCGATCATAAGCAAGTTTGTCGGTGTGAGCGAAACAATCTGCCAGCGCCTGCGGGACCTTTTGCCGTCTCGCGCGGACGATATTTGCAAGCTCATGTATCCGGTCGCGGTTCGAAACGACAACAGAAAATCCAATCATGAAAAGCCGTTCACGATTGCCTATGGAGGGAGAGTAGAGCAGCGGCAGAAGCGAATATTGGACTTGATTGCGTTGGCGGACCTGCTCGCTTCGAAAACGGGAAACTACCATTTCAAAATCGCCGGCGACGGACCGCAATTGGCCCAGCTCATCGAGCATTTCGCGAACAAAGAATATCCAAACATCTCGATCAAATTCTTAGGCTTGGTTGCCCACGAAAGGATGACTGACTTATGGGCAGCTTCCGACATCAGCATACTGTTCTCCGAGTTCGAAGGGATGTCGATTTCCATGCTTGAAAGCATGGGACAAGGATGCGTGCCCATCGTAACCGACGTCAGCGGCGCCAAAGAGAAAATCACCCACGGCCAAACCGGCTTTGTCGTTGCCGTCGGCGACGTGGCCGCCATGGCGCAAATCATTGCCGATCTTGACGCCAACCGAGCTCGTGTCGAGCAAATCTCCAATGCTTGCATCGCGTCCGTTCGTGAACACCACAGTTTTGATGCTTACGACCAGGCATTCGTCAAAATCATGCGAGAATGCATGAGCGAGCCGCCTGCGAAGTGGCCTGGAAACAGGGCAATAGTGCCGAATTAAAATCTTCGACAGCTTGTCCGGTCCCCGGCATGGCTCGAGGTGGTCACGCATTATTGTGGAGCCGCCAGGTGCCAACCGAGCATAAAAGTGGTCAGGCGCAGAAAGCCAACCGTCACCGCGCTGAGGCCGGTTACATGTCGGAACGAGCCGATTCAGCCGATACCGTCCACGTCGCCTGTTGCTTCGACCGGAAAATGGAATTGCCGTTTCTGGTTCTTGCCAGCTCGCTCAAAAGACATCTGAAGGGCGATCGAAAGGTCGTCCTGCATGCCTTCCATTCCGATCCTATCGCGCACGATTTGGCTTATTTTGCCGGGCTCAATTCCGCGGCGTTTGAGCTTCGATTGCGGCCAATCGAGAATCGGTTCCAGGGCCCGGCGACCTGGCCAAGCCATCTGACGGCGGCCTCGCTGCTGCGGCTTCGGTTGCCCTCGGTTCTCAAAGACATCGATCGGGTCGTTTATCTCGACTGCGACCTTGTTGTTCTCCACGACATCGCGACGCTCTACGATACCGATCTATCGGATGTCCCGTTGGCGGCATGTTTGGACTTCTGGCTCACCGGCAGTCCGCCCTTCGCTCCCCCCGGCTGGCGCGCCGACGAGTGGCACAAATTTTTGCGTGAGGTCGTCAGACTCAGCGACAGCAAAGCCTATTTCAATGCCGGGGTCATGGTTATGGACCTCGGGAGGTTTCGCAGCTCCAGCCTCATTCATGCCGCAGACGAATTTCTAGAGCGAACAAATTATGAGACGCCGTTTGTCGACCAAGAAGCGCTGAATCACGTGGTCGACGGTGTATTTGTCAGGCTGGATCGGCGCTGGAACGTTCTTGCCGCTCTAGGTCATTCCGACCCTTGGATCATACATTATGCCGGCCCCTACAAGCCCTGGAGCTGCGAGGGGCGGCGGAGCACATTTTGGAATCGGCGGTTCTGGCTGGAGGCCGCGGAATCCGCGGTGTTGCCGTTCTTGGTGCGGGCCTATCTGGAAACGTGCGATCGGCGCGGATTGAGCAAGCTGCAGCCCGCGGCCGTGCTTCTGTCCAGCGGCAAGCCGCGACTGCGCAAACGCGACATGATCGCTCACGCGGAGAAATTCCGCTCTTTTACCGAGGCGGCGCAGGCCAGCGAGTCGATCGCCCGGGATCTCGATCGCCGGTCTGAAACAACCCACGCAGATGCCGTGCCGGTCGCGATCGACATTATGAGCACCCGCGGCGGACTCCCCGATGGCGAAATTCTGATCTTCGATCTCAAGGCGGCTGACGGCTACATCGTCTTTGGTCCCTATCTGTGGTATCCGACTGGAAGCTACGAAGCGACCTTCGACCTTTCCGTAACGCATGTCGTGCCGGGCCCGGCGACCAATCTCATGATCGACATTGTCGACGACACCGACGGATGTTTGGCGCAACGAGACCTTTCTATTGTCCCGTCTGCGGCTGAAAGGACGCTGCAGTTCGTGGTCGACAGGGATGAGCTTTTTCTGGCATTTCGCGTTTTTGCAACGGGGTTTGCCGGTGGCGAGCTGCGCTTTGGCGGCGTGAAATTGCGTCCGCGCTGAGCGCTTCGTCGCAAAGCACGGCGTCTCAAAAGGGCGGTACGAATCCCCGCTCAAACCAGTCGCGCAGCGTCGCCGGCATGGCGATATCCAGTTTTATCGGCGCAGGATTTCGAATGACTTCATCATACCATGCAAGATCATAGGCGTGGGGCGGTCGGGGTGGCGGCGTCGTCAATTGCCACGACTTGCCGAAACCCGAGCAGTGCAGGACGGCGGGAGAACCGAATGTCCCGACGTGCAGGAAGGGGTAATTGGGTGCCACGGCTGCCCAGATATCGGGCGGGCTCATGCCGATGAGCGGGCCTTCCCAGTCCTGCAGCAAAGCATTGAGGACATCTTGGTCGGATAACGGAAAGTCGACATCGGTCCACAGCGTGCCGGGAGCGACAAGCGTAGAGCGGATGAGCGAATCCCATTGCTCGAGCAGGATATGATCGCGCTCAAATCTGCAGGCCAGCAAACCGGCGTGGTAATAGCGGCTCGGCCAATGTTGCGGACGCGCCGGCCGGCCCAGTCGCTTTGCCCAATTATACCGCCGATAATCGATCGACGAGATTAGATTCGTGACGCCGACGACCGGAGCGACTTCAAGCCACTGCTCGAGTCGCGGAAAAAAAGTCGGATCGGCGATTATGATATCGGCATCCAGGAGCACACAGTGCTCGCTGGGGCATTTCAACGGCAACTCGGCCTTCCGGTTTCCCGGCCAATAGCCGTTCAGGCCAAGGGCGTGAAATTCGATTCCCTCAGATGGTCGCCGTGCGATCGAAAGCGGCTCTGGACTGCCGACATGGATCTTTCCCGAGAAACCGTGCCGCCGCACTGAATTGATCAGCGCGGCAATTCCCGGAACAAATCCTTCGTCGGCAAACGTATACAACGACAATTTCATTTTGGCGCAACTCACACGCGTGAATTTTCAGGTCATTAGAGAAAAGTCATGTATGACGCAAGGGACCTCGATTGAGCTCGGCGGCGACTTGCAGCCGATTCGCGGCATTACCATTTTATTCCAAGCGCAGAGCTGGGTTGCGTCGTTGCGTGGCCTGTCGCAATCTTGGCCTCTCGCAATGACGAGTCGAACTGCCGCGTTATGGCAGCGCCTTGCGCGCCTTGCCGATATCCGCCGCGGTGACCTTCGCGGTGCCGTTGCCGAAGAAGCCGTTGACGAAATTCGCCACGGCAGCGAGCTCGTCGTCGCTGTGGCCGCGCGCAAATGGCGGCATGAAGGCGTGCTCCACCGGCAGCGGGGCGTTCGAGCCGGCGAGCAGGATCGCCATCAGATTGGTGGCGTCGGGATCGTTGACGGTGCGGCTGCCGCGCAAGGCGGCGTAGGGCGATTGCACGCCCTTGCCGTCCCAATCGTGGCAATTGGCGCAATTGCCGGCGAAGACCTGGACGCCGAGGCCAGGAGGCGGCGACGTTTCGTTCGCCGCCGGCGGGTTCTGCGCGATGGCGGGCGCATTGTCGATCGGTGCGACGCCGCGCAGATAGGTGACAATGGCGTGGATGTCGTCGGGCGTCGCATAGCGTAGACTGTTATCGACCGCTTCGGCCATCGGGCCGCTCGCCGAGCTGTGGCCGTCGGCGTGGCCGGTGCTCAGATAAGACGCCAGCGCGTCGTCGCTCCAGCCGCCGACGCCGGATTGCTGGCTTGCCGTAATGTCGTAGGCCTTCCAGCCTTGCAGCACGGCGCCGGAAAATTTTCGTCCATTGTCGAGATTTTGCGCCACGCCGCGCGGCGTGTGGCATTCGCCGCAATGCTCCAGGCCCTCGACGATATAGGCGCCGCGATTCCACGACGCGTCCTTCGTCGGATCGGGCGCGAAATGCGACGTGTCGAGGAACACGACATTCCAGAACGCAAGCGGCCAGCGCTGGTTCAGCGGCCAGCCGATGGTGTTGGCCGGCGGCGTCTGGTTCACGGCCGCGATGTCCTTTTGCAAATAAGCAAACAGATCCTGCACATCCTCGTCGGACATTTTGGCGTAAGCCGTATACGGCATGGCCGGATAAAGCCGCGCGCCGTCGGGCCGCACGCCGAGCCGCATGGCGCGGGCGAAGTCGGCAAAACTGTAATTGCCGATGCCGGTGTCGCGGTCCGGCGTGATGTTGGTGGTGTAGATGATGCCGAGCGGCGTCTTCAGCGGCAGACCACCGGCCAATGTCTTGCCGCCGGGTTTGGTGTGGCAGGCGGCGCAATCGCCGAGCATGAAAATGTATTGCCCGTGCGTCACATCGGGCTGACGCTGGGCGAGCGCAGAAGATATTCCCGGATCAGGAACGCGAACGGCGATCACCACGGCCGCGGCCACCGCTGCGGCAATAACGATGACGATCGCCCACAGCTTACGGACCATGTGTCCGACTCCGCTTAAGGGCTAAAGATCAGCTTATTTTATTCGCACGTGCATTTCTCTCAACGTATAACAACTGGCGAGTTCACCTTGCGTTACCCTAATGATGATAGCCGATGTCGGCGCGCACTTTGCCGCGGAACACCCAATACGACCACGCCGTGTAGGTCAGGATGATCGGCAAGAGGAACAGGGTGCCGATCAGGAGGAACGCTTGCGTGCCCGGCGATGACGCGGCCTCATAGAGCGTGAAGTGCCCCGGCACGATCATCGGCCACAAGCTGATGGCGATGCCGATGTAGGACATCACGAACAATCCTAGGCCGGCGATGAAGGGGCCGTATTCGGAGCGATCGTTAAGCGAGCGCCACGCATAGAGCACCAGCGCCGCGGTGACGATCGGCACCGGCGCCAGATACGCGATGTGCGGCCAAGAGAACCAACGGGTCGCGATTTTCGGATCGGTCCACGGCGTCCACAGGCTGACGACGGCGATGGCGATCACCGTGCCGATCAGGCATTTGCGGCCGAGCGCGCGCGCCCAGTCCTGCAAACCGCCCTCGGTCTTGATGATCAGCCAGCCGGCGCCGAGCAGCGCGTAGCCGAACATCAGGGCGACGCCGCAGAAAATCGAAAACGGCGTGAAGCAGTCGAACGAGCCGCCGACAAACTGCCGCCCCTCCACATGGTAGCCGTGGACGAACGAACCCAGCACGACACCTTGGGCAAAGGCTGCCAGCGCCGAGCCCGCGGCAAAACCGTGATCCCAGAACGTGCGGTGCTCGGCGTCGCGATAGCGGAATTCGAACGCCAGCCCGCGAAAGATCAAGGCGAGCAGCATCAACAGGATCGGGAAATAGACCGCCGGAATGATGATGGCGAAGGCGACCGGGAAAGCGGCCAAGAGGCCGAGGCTTCCCAGAATGAGCCAGGTCTCGTTGCCGTCCCAGATCGGCGCGATCGAGTTCATCACCAAATCGCGCGCATTGCGGTCCGGCGCGAAATTGTAAAGCATGCCGACGCCGAGATCGAAGCCGTCGAGCGCGACATAGAAGAAGACGGCGGCGGCGAGGATCGCCGTCCAGATCGGCACCAGGTCGAGGGTCATCGTGCCGTCTCCGCTGTTGCGGGCGCCAAGGCCTCGATGGGCGATTTCGGCCGGCCGCTGCCGATGGGCGCGTCGTCCTCAGAAGCCGCGGGGCCGCGCCAGACCTGGCGCAGCATGACCGAGAGCCCGACCGGGTAGATGATCAGATAAACTGCGATGTAGAGCAGCAGCGAGAGCAGGACATTGGCTCCGGTCAGCGACGGCGACACCGACTCTGCCGTTCGCATCAGGCCGTAGACGGTCCATGGCTGCCGGCCGACTTCGGTGGTGATCCAGCCGGCGATCACCGCAATGAAGCCGAGACAGCTGGTGAACTGGCAAAGCACGAGATACCAGCGCGTCTCGTCGAGCCGGCGGCGCGCCATTAGGACGAAGCCGGCCACCACGACCGCCGCCATCAACAGCGCGATGCCGACCATGATACGGAACGTGAAATAGACGACCGCGACCGGGGCGCGCTGATCGGGCGGGAAATCCTTCAAGCCTTTGACCGCGCCATTCCAGGAATGGGTGAGATAGAGGCTGCCAAGGTGCGGGATCGCGATCTCCGCGATATTGCGTTCCGCCGCCTGATCGGGCCAGCCGATGATCGAGGCGGGAACGCCGCTGCCGCCGTCCCAGAGGCCTTCGATGGCCGCAAGCTTGGCCGGCTGGTGCTCGAGCGTGTTCAAGCCGTGCAGGTCGCCCAGCACCATTTGCACCGGCACGAAGATCGCCAAAAACCACAAGGCGAGCCGCAGCATCATGCGGCCTTCGGTGGGAGATTGCCCGCGCCGCACCGTGTAGGCGCCGACGCCGAGCACGACGAAGGCGGTGGTCACATAGAAGGCGCTGACCGTATGCATGAACCGGTACGGGAACGACGGGCTGAAGACGATCGCGAACCAGTCTGTTGGAAAAAACCGGCCGTCAATCATTTCATAACCAGCCGGCGTCTGCATCCAGCTGTTGGTGGCAAGGATCCAGAACGCCGACAACAAGGTGCCCACGGCCACCAGCACGGCGGCGACGAAATGCATGGCCGGCGGCACCAGCTTGCGGCCGAACAACAGCACGCCGAGAAATGTCGCTTCCAGAAAGAATGCCATTATATCTTCATAGGCCAGGAGCGGCGAAATGATGTTGCCGGCGATATCGGAGAAGCGGCTCCAATTGGTGCCGAATTGAAACGGCATGACGACGCCGGTGACGACGCCCATGCCGAACGAGATGGCAAAAATCCGCAGCCAGAATTGCGACAGATTGAGGAATACGGCGCGCTTGGTCAGCGCGTAGGCGCCTTCGAGGAAGGCGATGAAGGAGGCAAGGCCGATTGTGAAGGCCGGCAGCAGGATGTGCCAGCCGATGACCCAGGCAAATTGGATGCGGGAGAGGAATTCAGGATCAAGATGCATGTCCGCACTCCAGTTGTCGCTGGCCTTTTGCGGCGACCGTCACGCAGGTCCGGATGCGGCGGAGATATTAGCAGATGCCCGCAACCGAGGCGACAGCCACGAAGCGGCGAACGCAAATCGCTCTCGATATGTTCCCAAGCCCTCACTATGATGCGTGCAAGCGGCTGCAGCGGCTGCGTACGAGGAAATGCCCATGGATATGAGCGTATCGGTCGCCCCGGAAAAACAGGCGGCGCCGGGTGGAGCGACATCGGATCAGATCGTGCGCAGCCCGAACGCCAGCGACCTCGACGAATGGCTGGCCAAGGTCGAGGCCATGGGCGAACTCAAGCGCATCACCGCCGAGGTCGACCCCGATCTCGAAGCGGCGACCATCACTTATCTGGTCGGCAGCCAAAAAAGCCCGGCGCTGCTGTTCGAGAACATCAAGGGCCATCCCGGCCACCGCGCGCTCTACAATATGATCGGCTGCAACCTGTCGCGGTTCTGCCTGATGATCGGCGAAGAGCCGATGGATCATCCGCTCAAGGCAGTGCAGGCGCTGCAGCGCAAGATGGGCCGCACCATGAAGCCCAAGGAGGTCTCGGCCGAGACCGCGATCTGCAACCAGAACATCGTCACCGGCGACAAGATCGATATCCGCCAATTCCCGGCGCAGCGCATGTGGCCGCTCGACGGCGGGCTTTATCTCGGCACCGGCGACGCGGTGGTGACGCAATGCCCCGAGACCGGCCGCGTCAATGTCGGCACCTATCGCATGATGATCAAAGGGCCGCGCGAGATCGGCGTCTATACCTCGCCCGGCAAGGACGCGACGCTCGACCGCGAGAAGTGGTGGAAGCTGGGCAAGCCGATGCCGATCGCCGCGGCCTACGGCATCGATCCGCTGTTGTTCCTGGTGGCGGCGACGAGCTTCCCGAAAACCGAAAGCGAATACGAATATTACGGCGGCATCAACGGCGCGCCGATCGAGCTGTTCAAGAGCGACATCACCGGCCTGCCGCTGCCGGCGCGCGCCGAGATCATCCTCGAAGGTTTTGTCT
>Ga0307476_10000962_pt1 | contig 19204 bp, 16 predicted proteins | sample atmos_gasesECM2C_2_FD_203314 | JGI IMG/M metagenome (GOLD analysis project Ga0307476, IMG submission 203314) | Hardwood forest soil microbial communities from Morgan-Monroe State Forest, Indiana, United States - atmos_gasesECM2C_05 | ecosystem: Environmental > Terrestrial > Soil > Temperate... | reverse complement strand
GATGGTGATCGCCCGCTTGACCGCCTCCTGCCCGCGCACGTCCACGAAATCAAGCGCCGCCGACACCTGCGATTGCTGGTATGGCTGCCCATCTAATTCATACGGCTCGAGCGGGAGTTGCTCGTTCAGGAACGCCACCGCCTGCGAGAGTGTCTTGACCGGATAGACCTCGATGCCTTCGACGACGGCCGCCTCGCGGGCGTTTTCCTCCGGCAGGATCACGCCGCGGAATCGCTTTTGCCTTGCCAGGATCGCCAGCGAAAGGCCTCCCTTGATCTTCCGCACCCGCCCGTCGAGGGCCAGCTCGCCGGCCATCAGAAAATCTTTATGGCAATCCCCCTTGATGCAACTGATTCCCCGCAGCACGCCGATGGCCATCGGCAGGTCCAGCGCGGTCGCCTCCTTTTTCACGTCGGCGGGGGCGAGGTTGATCAGCAGCTTGTGAACGGAAAACGGGTATCCGCTGTTGAGGATGGCCCGCCGCACGCGCTCGATCGATTCCTTGACGGCGGTCTGCGCCAGCCCGACGACGGTGGTTTTCTCCAGCCCGTGGGCCGCGACATCGACTTCGACCTCGCACAGCAGGGCGTCGATGCCGAAGAGAATGAAGGAATGGACCCGGGAAAGCACGCGGCGAGTGTACCACGGCGGATTTGCCGGCCCCAAACATGGCTACACCTGCGCCCACCAGCAGGCCGGCAACCACGGGGGCTACAGAGCACAAAGTTTACGGAGAACACAGGGAAAAAGAAGGACGCCACAGATGAACGCGGATGAACGCGGATGCAGAGACAACAAATTTCCCCATCTGGGTGAATCGGCGTCCAACCGTGTCCAACCGTGGCGAATCGCCTTTCTCTGTGTCCTCAGTGTCCTCTGAGATCTCTGTGGTTGGCCCTATCCCACAGCGACTTGGGCGTCAGTTGTCGTCTCCGCCATCCACCACAGCACCGCCAGCGGCGCCAAACGTCCGAACAGCATCAGGCCCGAGAGCACCAGCAATCCAGACCCTGTGATCGAAACAGGGTCGTGGGACAAGCCGACGTTGCCGATGGCGCTGGTCGTCAGGAAGAGCAGGCGGTCGGCCGGGACCTGCGGCACGGCGACCAGCAGCAGCAGGAATCCTGCGAACAGAACGAGCAGGTAGATGCACACCCATACGGCTGCGATCCCCGCGGCGCGATGGACCGCGCGGCCGGCCAGAGCATCCCGCACGCCCGCGGCGAGGTGCCAGAAGGTGGTGACCTTCAAGCCCCCCGCCGTGCCGGCGGGGGCGGCGCCGATCAGCATCAATGCCATCAGCACCCACTGCCCCGCCGCGGTGAACGCGGCGGGAGACTCGAAGGGCATCCCCGCCGTGCGGCTGTTGATCGCGGCGACCGAGCAGGAGGCCAGCGTGTCATGCCAGGCGGGCCATCCGCCGCCCGCCGCGGCCGGGGTCTGCGCCGCCACCAGCGCCGCCAATCCGATCAGGTAGACAATCGCGGCCAGGGCCAGCACGACACGGCTGTGCCGCGAGAGCGGCAGCCCACCGAACATGCGATCGCTCAATTCGATCAGCACCGGCAATCCCAGCCCGCCCAACACCGCCAGCGGCAACAGCACCAGATAGCTCGCGGCGGCCGTTGTCGATGGCGCAGCGCCCAGCCACAGGCCGCTGTTGCCAAACGCGCTGGCGGCCTGGAAGACCGCCTCGAAGACAATGCGTCCGCTGCCGACCAGCACCGCGCCGCCCGCCACGGCGGCCAGCAACACGCTCACCAGCGCCGCCCGGATGATCTGCCAGGTCGTGTGCCGCAGGCGCAAAATCCTCGCCGCCGCCAGCCCGCCAACCATGAGACTCAGCAGCGACCCTGCGAACGTCAGCGCCAGGAGCAGCGTCGGCCCGATCCATCCGGTGGCGCTCATTTCGCGCACCCCCATGGTCTGCTGGAATCCGGTGAGCGTGGCGGCGTTGAGCGCTGTGAAGATGGCTCGATCGACGGTGGTTTCGTTGCCGCTGGCGACGACGCCGGGATATCGCGTCGAGATTCCAACTGCCACGGTCGCGGCCAGGTAGACCAGCAATACACCAAGCGAAAGCCGGCGTGCCGACCGCCAGCCCGGCGGCGCCGACGTCTGCTCTGGCGCCGCTTCGGCCGGTCCCGGCGCGCCGCGCGCAAGCACTTCGGCCGCCCGCTGTCGCTGCGACGCGCCCATGCTCAGGTAACCTGCTTATAGACCGACTTGGGATCGAACACCTTCTTGCCCACGATTTTCCAATCGCCTTCGGGTCGGTGTTCACGATAGAAGCAACTGTAGTATCCCTCGTGGCACGCCGCACCGACCTGTTCGACGCGAATCAAAAGGACATCCTGATCGCAATCGGTGCGGATGGATTTCACGTGCTGGACGTGCCCGCTGCTTTCCCCCTTGAGCCACAGCTTGCCGCGGCTGCGGCTGAAAAAGTGCGTCTTGCCCGTCTCGACGGTTTTGCCCAGGGCCTCGCGGTTCATCCACGCCATCATGAGGACTTCGCCGCTCTTGTCGTCCTGGACGATCGCCGGGATCAACCCCGCCGCGTCGAATTTCAGACCTTCCAGTTGCGCGTCCATCCGGTCATTTCTCAGCGGTAGGGTGAGATTTGTCAACCGCGCACTCCCTGTGGTCAATCCCGCGACCGCAGATAGAATAACCGTATGACGCTAGAGACCTTGCGAGCGATGCTGACCCGGCGGCCGTTCGAGCCGATGCGCGTCAAGATGAGCAACGGCGAAACCTTCGAGATACGTCATCCCGAGATGGCAACGCTGACGAAGACGGGGCTGATCGTGGTTTTGCCGGAGGCAGACGGAAGGCCATCGGATCGGTTCGAGGTTTGCTCATATTCCAACATCACCGTCATTGAAACGAGCCCCGGCGCGGGCGGACTCAGAATGGCCAGGTAGCGAGCTTGTCCTCAAGCCGCCTGCTCGTTTGCTCCAACTCTGTCTTGACACCCCCTTCGCCCGGCATAGCATCGCTCCTTCCCCGAGGTTGGTGATCCAAGGAGGCTTGATCATGCCCAAAAAGACAGTCGCCGACGTGGACGTGAAGGGCAAGCGCGTGCTGATGCGCGTCGATTTCAATGTCCCGATCGAAGACGGCACCATCACCGACGACCGGCGGATCGAGCAGGCGCTGCCGACCATCAAGAACGTCCTCGACCGCGGCGGCCGCCTGATCCTCATGTCCCACCTCGGCCGGCCCAAGGGCGGGCCCGAGCCAAAGTATTCGCTCAAGCCGGTGGCGCAGCGTCTTGGCGAGCTTCTGGGCAAGGACATGAAGTTCGTCAACGACTCCATCGGCCTGGAAGTCGAACAGGCTGTCAATGGTCTCAAGGACGGCCAGGTCCTGTTGCTGGAAAACCTCCGCTTCCACAAAGCCGAAGAGAAGAACGACCCCAACTTCGCCCGCCAACTCGCCAAGCTGGGGGATGTTTACGTCAACGACGCCTTCGGCACGGCTCACCGCGAGCACGCCAGCACCTTCGGCGCGGCCCAGGCGATGCAGGGCAAGCCGCGGGTCATCGGGTTTCTCATTCAGAAGGAACTCAAGTTCCTGGGCGACGCCGTCAGCAACCCCAGGCACCCCTTCGTCGCCATCCTGGGCGGGGCCAAAGTCTCGGACAAGATCAACGTCATCGAGCAACTGCTTACCAAGGCCGACACGCTGCTGATCGGCGGCGCGATGGCCTACACCTTCTTCCTCGCCCAGGGCAAGCAGGTGGGCAAGAGCCTTGTCGAGCGCGACAAGGTCGATCTGGCCAAACAGCTCCTGGCCAAGGCCGGCGGCAAGATCAAGCTGCCGGCCGACAACGTCATCGCCGCCGAGCCCAGCGACACGGCCGAGACGAAAATCGTCCAGGGCGACATCCCCGCCGACATGGAAGGCTTCGACATCGGCCCCAAAACCCGCGAGCAGTACAAGGCCGAGATCGCCAAGGCCAAAACGATCGTCTGGAACGGCCCGATGGGCATGTTCGAGAAGAAGCCGTTTGCTGAGGGCACGCGCGTCGTCGCCCAGGCGGTGGCCGATGCCACGGCGAAGAACGGCGCCGTGAGCGTCATCGGCGGTGGCGACAGCGCCGCCGCGATCGAGCAGATGGGCCTGGCCGACAAAGTCAGCCACGTCAGCACCGGCGGCGGTGCGTCGCTGGAATTCCTGGAGAAAGGGCACTTTTCGACGTTGGATATTTTAGATTGAACTGTTCATCGCGAAGAGGCAAAGATTGCAGAGAACTTGCCACGGATGAACACGGATGCACACAGATGAAAAGAGAAACCCAGTGATAGCACGTTGACCTATCTGTGTTCATCCGTGTCTATCTGTGGCGAATGTATTTCTCAGCGTCCTCGGCGCATCCGCGGTGAATCGGGCTTTCGCATGACGAGTGATCCCTTCAACTCGACCTCGCCCCAGATCCTCGCCTCGATTCTCTCGGCGAATTTCGCCAAGCTCGGGGCCGAAATCGACGACGTGCTGACCGGCGGCGCGGACTTTCTGCACCTGGACGTGATGGACGGGCACCTGGTCCCGAACATCAGCTTCGGCCCGCCGATCATCGCGGCGGCCCGTCCGATCACCCAGGCGTTCTTCGACGTTCACCTGATGATCGATGAGCCGGTGCGATATGCCCCGGCGATGGTGAAGGCGGGCGCGCAGAATGTCACGTTTCACGTCGAGGCAACGTCCGACCCGCTCAAGGCAGCGCAGGAAATCCGCAAACTCGGCTGCCGCGTCGGCATTACCCTCAAGCCGGCGACACCGGTCGAGCGGGTGCTCCCCGCGCTCGAAGCGGTGGACGTGGTGCTGATCATGAGCGTGGAGCCCGGCTTCGGCGGGCAGAAGTTCATGCCCGAAATGCTTCCCAAGGCCCGCGAGATCCGCAAGCGGCTGCGGCCGCACCAGCGGCTGGAGATGGACGGCGGCCTGCACCTCGAGACGGTCGCCGCGGCACGTGAGGCCGGAGTCGATTGGTTCGTCATCGGCAGCGGCATCTTCGATCATCCCGACCGCCCCGCCGAAATTTCCCGCCTGCGCGAACGAATCAAATAGATTATCGGCCGGTTGCGACCAGGACTATCCTTCCACTTTCCCAAGCAGGAACGACAGGATCAGCATTGCCAGCACGAAGGCGGTGATCGCCACGAACGCCCAGTCGCGCTCCAGGTAAAACGCGACAATTGACACGGCGACGCGCAAGACGGGGGTGGCAATCAGCAGGAGCAGGCCGGCCATGATGATCGCTTCGCCGCGAAATTCGGCCAGGCCGCCGGCAAGGTCGCGAAGGCTGTGTGGAAACCAACGGCCGGGCGTTGTGACCTGGTGCAAAAGCGTTGTCGAATGAATGTACTGCGGATGATGGATGAAGCTGAGCACCAGCCCCGCAACAACCACTGAGAGGCTCGTGACGACGCCGGCGCGCAGCAGCGTGCTGATGACCAATTCGATCGTGCGAACGGGATCGGCGGCGGAATGGTCTTCGGAAGCTTGTGTCATGCGCCGCGCGCTCCTTTCCACAGCATCTGACCGCAAATCCAAAGCAGAACCAAAACGAATGCGAGGCGAATGAAACGGTTGCTCAGCCGCGGGAGCAGGCGCGACCCGCCGGTGGCGCCGATGAGCACGCCTGCGGCCACGGGGGCGGCGATCAAGGGGCTGATATCGCCGCGGGCGAAGTAGACGCCGGCGCTGGCCGCCGCGGTCACGCCGATCATGAGGTTGCTCGTCGCCGTCGATACCTTGATCGGCAGCCGCATCGCCAGGTCCATCGACGGGACTTTCAGTGCCCCCGATCCGATCCCCAGCAATCCACTCACACATCCAGCCACGTACATCAGCACCAGGCCGAGTGACGTGTGCGTCACACGATAATCCACCTTCTTGCCAAGAAGCTGGTCGTAATAGCTGCCGTGAAGTCGGAGCCGGTCGGCCAACCGGTCCGACGGCACGTGCCCGCCCATTTCGTGGCGGTTGCGCAGCATCTCGATCGCCGAGTATCCCATCATGACGCTGAAGACAATAAACAACCATCGGGCCGGCAGGCGCCCGGCCAGAAACGCGCCGCTGATGGCGCCGGTGGTTGTGCCGATCTCCAGGAACATCGCGACGCGGAGATTGGTCATGTGTTCCCGCACATAGGCCGCGGCTGCCCCGCTCGAGGTGGCGATCACCGAAACGACGGACGCCCCTACCGCCAGGCGGATGTTCACGCCCATCAGCAGCGTCAACGCCGGCACGACAATGATCCCGCCACCCAGCCCCAATAGCGCCCCCGCCAGCCCGGCGACCACCGAAATGCCGAAGGTAATGAGCACGAACTGGAAAATCGTCAAATGTTCGGCCAGCACGGCCGGAACTGTAGCGGCGGAGGTTGGCAGTTGCGAGTTGGCAGTTGCCCAATCACTTCTCATTGGCCCCCCACCGGTGGTATCCTCTTTGCTCGGCGGAAAACAGGAGCGAATCGAATGAGCGGAAAAGCACTGCTGTTTGCGGGAGCCGGCGTTCTGTCCCTGGTGGCCTTCGGCGGGTGCGTCGAGCACCACCGTTACCATGAAGAGCCCGTGGCGACGGTAACCGTCGAGCCCGTGCCGGAAGGTTACGTTTATTACTCCGACCCGTATTACTACAGGGGCCACTATGAGGGAGATGCCTGGTATTGGCGAGATCGCGACGGGCATGATCACCGCGAAGTGCGCGACGAGCATGACCGTCGCATGCGCGAGCACCCTCATTACGAGGGCGAGCGCGACCATCACTGATTTCTTCGATTGGACGTTGAAACGGGATATCATGGCCCGGCAATGAGCGGGCGAACGTTATATCTGTGTGCCGGGGCCCAGAGCAGCGGCTCGACGTTGATTTCGTGGTGCTTCCTTCAGCGGCCAGACATGGATGGGATTCTGGATGCGCGGTTCGATCATTTGCCCGACTTGCCGCGGACATTGTCGGCTCCGCTGCCTTGGGTGAAGTTCACCATCGCCTGCTTTCGCTTCAGCGAAGTGCAAGCCCATTTCGAGGACGAGGGATTCGAGGTGCGGCCGCTGCTGGCGGTGCGGGATGCGCGAAGCGTCTTCAATTCGCTGATCAAAAAGAAGTACGGCCGCAACGGGACGACCGCCGATGACCCGCCGATCCGGCTGCGGCTGCGCCGGTTCCGCGAAGACTGGCAATTGTTTCGCCAGCACCAGTGGCCGATCCTGCGATATGAGGACTTTGCCGCGGAGCCGGAAAAAACCTTGCGCGACACGTGCGCGAAGATGGGGCTCCCATGGGACGATGCGATGACGACCTGGCCCAAACCGCTGGACCGGATCGCCGAGCCCGGCTTCGGCAACGAGACGTTCGTGCTTTCGCGAGGCAACTCGCTGGCCGCGACGGTAAAGCCGGTGCTGGCCTCGATCAAGACCCAGAACATTGGAGCGGAGGACCTGGATTGGCTGGAAGCGGAGTTTGCGGAAATGAATGCGGCCATGAAGTATCCATTGCACGTTTCGGCAGATTCCGACGCGTCGACGCCCGGCCGGGCCTTGCCGCGGTTTGAAAATACGCGCCGATACGAGCGGCTGCGGCGCAAGCACCGCCTGTCGCGATTTGTCTCCAACACAAGGCACCTGCTGTCGGGCTGGCTGGGAGGCCGGAATCAATCGGGTTGATCCGCAAAGGTCTGCCGCCTTGAATTCGATCGTGCCGCACGCCGCGAATGAGATTACGCCGCGAAAGCAGGACGCGATCCATCGCGCGCTGCTGACGGGCCTGCTCGGCAACGTGGGAGCTCGCGCCTCGGACAAGGGCAATGCGGGCGAACGCGGCGAGTACGACGGGGTTCGGGGAAAAAAGTTCCATCTGTTCCCAGGTTCCACGATATTTCGAGCGCGGCCACCCTGGGTCATGGCCGCGGAATTGGTCGAGACCAGCCGCGTCTATGCCCGAACCTTGGCTGAGGTGCGTCCGGGGTGGATCGAACGGGCAGCGGCGCATCTCGTCAAGCGAGAATGGGCCGACCCGCACTGGCGGCCGGACCTCGGCCGCGTGCTGGCTTTCGAAAGGGTCACACTGCACGGCCTGACGCTGATCGCCCGCCGGAAGATCCATTACGGGCCAATCGATCCGAAGCTGTCTCGCGAAATCTTCATTCATCACGCCCTGGTTCTGGGAGAGTACGACACCGACGCTTCATACTTTCGCCACAACCGCGATCAGGTCGAACAGGTTCAACAGATGGAGGCCAAGGCACGCCGGCAGGATGTGCTGGTCGATCCTCAGGCCCGCTTCGCGTTTTACGACGCCCGGATTCCGCGGCGAATCTACACGGCCCAGGAGTTTGAGAAATGGCGCCACGTCGCGGAGAAACAGAATCCCCGGATTCTGTTCATGTCGCGCGACGACCTGATGCTCCATCCGGCGCTGGGCGTCACGCAGGAGCTCTATCCCGATTCGATCGCCATTGGCGGAATGCACTTTCCGCTGGAATATCGCTTCGAGCCGGGCGACCGCGCCGACGGCATTACTGTCACAATCCCATTAGGGGCGATCGATGAGATTCCCGGCGAACCATTCGCGTGGCTCGTCGCGGGCTTTCGGTCTGAGATGTTTTTGGCCCTGATACGAACGCTTCCCAAGACATTGCGGGTCAAGTTCGTGCCGGCCCGCCGGGTTGCCGCCGCGGCGGCACGCCAGCTCCAGCCCTGCGACGGCCCGCCGCTGGACGCGCTGGCACGTTACTTGGGCAAGACCAGCGGCGAGCCGGTGCGCCGCGAGGATTTTCAGCCCGGGATGCTGCCGGATTATCTACGGATGAATTTTCGCGTTGTCGATGGCGCGGGGAATGAGGTCGTCGCAGGCCGCGACCTGGGCGTGATTCGGCGTCAGCTCGGCTTGCGCGCTCGCGACAGCTTCGCCGCCAATCCGCCGCCACAATACCACCGCGATGGCCTGACGACGTGGGACTTCGGCGAGCTGCCTCGGCGCGTCGAAATTGCCCATCAGCAAATGACGCTGAACGGATATCCCGCCTTGGTCGATTCAGGAAACTCGGTTTCTTTGCGGCTCTTCGATTCCGCAAAGGCGGCCGATGCCGCGCACCGCGCCGGCCTGCGGCGGCTGTTCATCGTCCAGCTTGGCGAAGAGTTCCGATACGTCGAGCGGTCCCTGGCAGACCTGGAGCGGCTGTGTCGTTTCTATGACACCATCGGCGCCTGTGAAGAGTTGAATGACGAGCTGATCCAGGCAATCGTCGACCGGGCCATGTTTGCCAACGGGACGGCCAGCGAAATTCGCACGCGCGAGGCATTTGCCGCCAGTGCCGAGGCCGGGTGGCGGCGGTTGGCTGAAGCTGCAACGGAAATCACCCAGCTCGCCAATCAGGTGCTCGAAGCCTATTGCGACCTCCACATCGCCCTATCGGCGGAATTTCCGCCGCTCTGGGCCGATTCGATCCGCGACATGCGCGACCAGCTTTCGCATCTGATCCATCGCGGATTCCTGGTTGGCACGCCGTTCCCTCGATTGCGGGAGTTGCCTCGATACCTTCGGGGAATCGGCCTTCGTCTGAAAAAGCTGGCCGACGCCGGCCTGACGCGCGACACACATGTCATGGCCGAGGTTCGTCCACTCTGGGAGCAATACAAGCGAGTCGCCGCCGAAAATCGCCAACATGGCATCGGCAATACCGAGCTGGAGCAGTATCGCTGGATGGTTGAGGAGCTGCGGGTTTCTTTGTTCGCCCAGGAGCTCAAGGCCGCGGACCACGCTTCTGTGCGGCGGCTGCAAAAACGGTGGGACCAACTGCGATCAGGAGTCGGCGCGACCCTGCTGACGGCTGACGACTGAGCCTTGCGTCACGGCGCCGTCGCCGGGGGCGAGTGTGATTTGGCCTTCGAGTCCAAACGCGGATCGAAACTGTCGTCGATCTGGCGCACCTGCTGAAAATCGTTTTTGTAATCGATGGAAATGAAATGCATCTTTGCCGCGGCGTCGGCCGCGTCGCTGTCATCGGGGTCGTCGTTGGCGCTGCGGTCGGAAGCCAGCGTCGCCTTGGCGTCCGGACGAAATGAGAGGATTGCCTCGCGTACTTTCGAGGCCAGTTCGGGCTTTAGGTTGTAGAACCATCCAATCGTGGTCCGCGGGATCACTTGCGACTGGTAGATGATCCGATAGTCCGAAGGCTTCACTTGCCCCCTCTGGAGCAGGCTTTGAAGCTTGTCGTCCGAGACCGCCGCCGCCTCGTACTCGCCCTTGGCGATGCCCAGGATCGACTTCTTCTGCCCGAGCGACCAGATGACCGGGTAATCGACGTTGGGACGCAGCCCCTCGTTCTGCATGAGAAAGACCACCGCAGCACGATACCCGGTGATCGAGGACGGAAGCGTGCAGACGAGCGAATGCCCGCGCAATTCAGAGGTTTGGTGAATCGGGCTCTTGGCCGGAACCATGATGTCCAGGTGATTGCCGCTGGCCCCGCTGGAATCGCCCAGCACCGCGGCTGGCTGGTAGCCGTAGTTGTTGACCAGAAATGGCGCGTCGGCCGCGTGCAACGCGACGATTGTAATGTCGCCGGCCTTAATGAGGGCAAGCTGCTCGGGACTGTTGTCGAAGGCCCGGTCAATCACTTTCCTGCCGGTGACGCCGGCCAGATGCTCGTCGAATTGCGACCAGGGGATCGAGGGCGTCTCCGCATCGCTGCTGACAATATGCGCAACGACAATTGTCTGCGGATCGAGGATCTGATCCGCGGCGCCGGGCGAGTCGGCCACAAGGCGACCCTGCAAATCTGCAAACTGCGCGGCCAGATGCTTGGACGCCGGTTCAATCAGTCCCATGGTGCGGACCGTCGCCTCCTCGCCGCGGCGGCTCTCCTGGCGGGCCGAAAGCGCACGGCGGGCAGCGTTAATGGTGAACCCCACGACGACCATCAGGCACAACAAGAGTCCCCATCGCAGCCACTTCAGTATGGGCGGTTTCCCATCCGACGTCGTGCCATTCATCATCGATGTTCCTTCCCAGTGGCGCCTTCGTGATTCGGTGAAATGGATCGAGCGCAAAGCATCGGGGAAAGACGTTAAGACGGCGCAAGGATACGGCGAAGATCAGGTTCCCGAAGCCGTGCTCATCAGCTCATCGCGTCGCCATTGGCATCCGAGGACGCATCGGGAAGGGCGGCGATGTCCAGGGTTTCGATGGTGGGAAGTGCGCTACCGATGATGCCCGACAGGTCGCCATGCAGGCCGGAGGCGTTGAGCAGGACCCGCTCGATCTGTTTTTCTCGCTTTGCCCAACACTTGGTCATGGCCCGCTTCTCCTGCTCCAGGTCCTGGCGCATGGCGATGAAAGCATCTACGATGGCGCTGACCCGCCCTTTGAACTGCGGGCCGGCGATGTAGTCGTACATGATCGACATCTTGTCGTGCCGGCCGTCGAGTGCGCGCTTAGCCGCGGCGGTTTCCACCAGGATCATTCGCAGGGCCGCCGCGAGCGCCACCGAAAAGATGGGCGGCGTGATCCAGACGTTGTCGCGGCACTCGAACGTCGGCACGTCCCGGGGCATGGCCGCCGACACCAGCACCGCAAGCTGGGCCTGGGCAGCTAGCTTGTCGTCCTTGAGCTTAGCGATCCAGGCGTCGTTCCAGGCCTTCGTCCGCTTGGATTCCCATATGATCGTGCCGCAGGTCTGGCCCGATTCGCCGCGGACGCGCTGGAGCACATCTCCGCCGAAGGTTCCTTTGGGCACGGGGGCGACGTCGTCGGCCGGGAAGCACCGCCGCAGCGCCGCCTCGAGGTCCAGTTCCAGCACCTCGCCCTGGGTTTGCTGCGAGCCCTGCTCCGCTTTGCGCTTCAGCTCGTCGATCTGGCGGTTGAGATCGGCCAGCTTCTTGTTGGCCTCGGCCTCCTTAAGGCGGAATTCCTCGTCTTTTTCCCTGGAAGTCTGCTCGCGGACCTGGTCGGCCTGACGTGCCATCTCCAGCTCGAACGCCTTCTTGCGCTCCTCGAATTCGATCTGTCGCTTGCGCAGCTCGAGCTCGGCTTCCTGGGCGGCGCAGAGCCGCTTGTCCTTGGCTTCAAGCTCTTCCTTGAGCATGCGCAGCTCGCCGGAAAACGCCTCGGAAACGGCCTTCTTGGTTTCCTCGCGAATCTTCTCGCGCTCGGCCTCGATGCGCCGGATCTTTTCCAGCTCGAAGGCAGCCCGGCTCTCTTCGAGTTCGATCCGCGCCTTTCGCAGCTCCAGTTCGTCCCGCTGCGCGTCGGCGAGCTTGCGGTTTTTGTCGGCAAGCTGGTCGCGCAGCTCTCTCAGCTCGACGGTGACGGTCTCGCGGGCCTTGGCCTCCTGTTCGGCGGCGATGCGACCGCGTTCGGCAGCCAGCTTTTCCTGAACATGCCGCTCGATCTGCTCGCGGGACTTGTTCAATTCGTCGAGTTGTGCCGCGAGTTGGTCCTCCCGCCGCTTGAGGTCGGACTCGCGCCCGGCCGCCTGGGCCTCGAAGCGGGCCCGGAGGCGGTCCGCGATCGGCTGCTCGATCGCATCAGTCAGCGGGATCGGCGCCTGGCATCTTGGGCAGGTAATCGTTGCGGGGTCCAAAGCGACGCCTCCGAAATCACCCTCAAGCGAATCTACTGTAAGTGATAGCCGCGGCCGACGGCAACCCCGGAGCGGTCGCGTTCGGATCAGCGCGTTGGCACCCTTTTGCCGGAGCGGGGGCAGGCGGCGCTCGACTTCGCAAAGTCTACGAAAGTTTTCGTTGACTCTACGAAATCCATCGTATATCATGCCACCGGTTCGATTCCCGGAGGCCCCCGTGGCGCGACGAGCGATGCCGCGACCGACCGACGCCGAGCTGGCCATTTTGCGCGTCCTGTGGGAAAGCGGGCCCAGCACCGTGCGGGCGGTCTGCGAATCCCTCAACCGTCGCCGGCCCACCGGCTACACGACCGTCCTCAAACTGATGCAGATCATGCTCGACAAAGGACTGCTGGCGCGCGACGAGCAGCACCAGAGCCACGTCTATCGGACCGCAAAGGACGAGCGGCAGACCCAGAAGCTTCTGCTTCGCGACCTGCTCGAGCGCGCGTTCGGCGGATCGACTCGCAAGCTGATACTCGGCGCGCTGTCGGCCAAACGAGCCTCGGCCGAGGACCTGGCCGCCGTCCGCTCGCTGCTGGACCAACTGGAAGGAGACGCCAAATGAACGCGATTCACGGCCTTCTCGACTCGTTTCAATCTCTCATCCCGCTCGAACGCCTGGGATGGGTACTGATCCAGAGTTTCTGGCAGGGAGCGGCGGCGGCGATCCTTCTGGCCCTGCTGCTTGCAGCACTGAGGGACAAGTCGTCACGTGCGCGATATGCCGCGGCATCCGGCGCGATGGCGCTTATTGCAATGACATTTGCCGCAACATCCGGGCTGGCATTTATACCGCTGGATGGTCATGGGAACTCGGTCAATATTCCAAAGACCGCGCTGGTCGTGGGGTCCGAACCCCAGCCTGTCTTGGCGGCCGCTCTGGAACACGGCTCGCCCCCAAACTCGAGCAGCGACTTGAAACGCACGGGCTTGCGCGCGATGTCCTATGCGTGGCTCCTGGGCATCGCGGTCATGTCGGTCTGGAACCTGCTCGGCTGGTCAGGGGTGCAACGGCTGAGGCGGCAGTCTCGTTCCGCCCCCGCAGCCTGGCAGCTATCCGTCTCGAATAATGCGAAGCTGATGCGGCTGCGCCGGCACGTGACGCTTGCCCTCGGAAATCGGATCGACATGCCGGCAGTCATCGGGTGGCTTCGGCCGGTGATCCTCATCCCGACCGGCGTTCTCACCGGGCTGCCGCCGGCCCAGGTCGAGGCGCTGCTCCTGCATGAATTGGCCCACATCCGACGCCACGACTACCTGATTAATCTGATTCAGACGGCGATCGAGACGATTTTGTTTTATCATCCGGCGGTCTGGTGGGTGGGAGCGCAAATTCGCCAGGAACGGGAAAACTGCTGCGACGACGTTGCCGTGAAGCATTGCGGGTCGCGGCTCACATACGCGCGTGCCTTGGCCTCGGCGGCTCAGTTGCGCGGCGCGGCCACGCCCATGCTTGCGCTGGGCTGCGACGGCGGGAAGCTCCGCGCGCGAATCGAGAGACTCCTGGTCGTTGGTGCAGCGCGAAGGCGCGCTCCGGCCGCCGGGCACGCGATTTTCCTTGCAGCATCGGTTGCCTTGCTGGCCATGTCCTATCAGCCGTTGGCGCGGGCTAATGCCACCTCGGCATCAGGGCCAGGGGCGGCCGCCAGCCAACCCGCGACTGTGGATACGGTCAGGCCTGAGGACCTGGTTCTGCAAGAACCTCGCGACTACACGATCGGCCCCGCCGACTTGGTGGCAATTACGATATCCGATCTGGGCGGCCCCAATTCGCAGACGCTTAAGCAATGTCGGGTCAGCGCCAGCGGCAATATCAGTTTGCCCTATCTCGATACCCCGGTTCACGCCACCGGCTTGACTGATATTCAGCTTGAACAGGCGATCATCAAAGCCTACCGCGATGCCGGGCTCATTCAACGTGCGAACGTGTCCGCTACAATTCTCGAGGCGCGGGGCAGGATGTTTAACGTGATTGGGGCCGTGAGCCGCCCGGGCCAGTTTCTTCTCTCGTCGGAGCCCGATGTTAGGTTGCTCGATGCGATCGCAATTGCCGGAGGAACAAGCGGCGATGTCGGCGTCATCCGTGTCCTGCGCAAGGCGCAAGGCAACCAGCCGGCTCGGACGATCGAACTTGCCGGGTCCAAGTTGGTGGCCGGCGATCGCTCGCTGAACATCGTAGTGCGTCCCGGCGACACCATTCTGGTGGCAGGTGGCGATGTTCGGAATCAGGGCGGCGCCGAGAAGGTCGCGCGGCTGGTAGTGGGCGGCGAGAGTCTGATTTTTCAAGGCAAGCCCATCACCTGGGAACAACTGCCCGCCGAACTGCAGAAAGTGAACGATCGTGCTCATATCGTCCTGGAACTGTCGGCACAATCATCGAATGTGACGGTTGGCCGCTACTTCGAGGCGCGCCGCCGGGCCGCCGATCTCGCGGCGAAGCTAGGGTTCAAGTCATTAATCCAGGTCGAAGTTCAGGCCTGGTCGGCCCCTTGAATTGATAACGCAGGATGATGTGCGTTGTCAGGTGGCCCGTCCAAGCCTGTTCTCGGCGCTTCGCGAAATAAAAGACCGTTGCCAGACGTTCGAGTATTGAACGCGCTGTTTGTATGCGCCAAGCGAGCGGCCTGGCCACAGCTCATGGGAGTAAATGCGCAATTCGCCCGTGATTCGTTGCCGCTTGAAGTTCTCCGCATTTCGCACATGGCATAAACGTAATCTGGGGTCTGTGCAGAGCGAAAGGAGACGTCCGGCAACGTCGCGGTCAGACGGCGCGTAGAATATCGCGGCCAATCTGCCGACAGACCAAGTGGGTTGCGGAAATAAGCATGTTGACCGGCATTCGACCGAAATCCCTGTTCGGATATGACATTGTGAGCCGTCTCGGGGAGGGGGCCGGCAGCACCATCTACGCCGTGTGCGATGCCGAGAGCGGCCAGCTCTACGCCCTAAAGCACGTCATTCGGAAAAAAGAGAAGGACATTCGCTTCATTGACCAACTTCAAAATGAGTTCGACGTAAGCCGTAATTTCCGCAGTTCCGTCTTGCGAAAGTGCATCGATCTAAAGATCAACAAGAAGCTGCTTGGCGGGGCAAGCGAGGCGGCATTGGTGATGGAACTGGTGGACGGGACCCCGCTGGACAAACAGGAACTGCTGCCGGTTGGGAAACTGATCGACGTGTTCAGCCAGGCCGCCCGCGGCTTGGCGGCCCTCCACTTCCTTCGGCTCGTTCACTGCGATCTCAAGCCCAGCAACATTCTGACCTGCCCCGACGGCCAAGTGAAAATCATCGATTTCGGACAGGCCTGCCCGATCGGCACGATCAAGGAACGCGTGCAGGGCACGCCTGACTTCATCGCCCCCGAGCAGGTCCGTCTCAAGGCGGTAGACCAGACCACCGACATTTTCAACTTCGGCGCAACGCTTTACTGGGCACTGACCGGGGAGCGAATTCCAACGCTGTTTACCGTTGGCAAGCGAGATTGGTACGAGTTGAAGGAACAGACTTTCCCGTCGCCAAGCGACCTCAATCCCGACGTTCCCGAACCCCTCTCGAAGTTGGCGATGTGGTGTTGCAAGATCAGCCGCGGCAGCCGCCCTCCGGACATGGAAATGGTCATCGCCGGCTTGGGAAAGATTAGTCAGGCACTTCAACAGGCCTGATCGGGGCATTCTCAGTCATTTTTACTCGCCCATTTTAATAAACCCTACTTGTCTATAGGAATTTGGGAGATTATGATCTGCGGCATTGTGATGACTTCCAGTTGTCGCTAGAATTCCGCCTTTTTATTCTCGACCGACTTCGCAGTTGAGACGTTGCGACCACCCATCGCAGTGGTTGAGTCGGAAGGTTATCCACATGAGTGCTTTGACTTGGAAAGACAGGCTCGAAGGCCAGATTCCACCGGAAATGGCCCGCGAGATCGATCAGTTCGAGGCCCAGATGCAGCTTCGGAAGCAGGGCAAGATCGAGGAGCGCGTCTTTGCCGAGACACGCCTCCGCCGCGGGACCTACGGACAACGATACGACAACGGCCGCCGACATGATGGCATCCGCACGCAGGAATTGCGATTCCCGCACGGCCCGCTCACCAAAGGTCCTGAAACGATCTGGGACGCGCCTGGCATGCAGCGAATCAAGATCCCTTTTGGCTCGCTGAATCCCACCCAGATGCGCGAGTTGGCGAACCTCGCCGAGGAATACTCCGACAGCATCTGCCACATCACTACCCGGCAGGACATCCAACTTCATTACATTCACATTGAGGATGTCCCGACATTGTTCCGCCGCTTGGCATCGGTCGGCATTACCACCCGCGAGGCGTGCGGCAACTCCGTGCGAAACGTGACTGCCTGCCCGCTGGCCGGCGTCTGCCACACCGAGGCGTTCGACGTATCGCCTTACGCCAAGGCGTGCGCGTATTACCTGCTGGGCCACCCGGATACGCAGGACTTTGGCCGCAAATTCAAAATCGCCTTCTCCGGCTGCCGCGAGCAGGCCTGCGCACTGGTAACGATTCACGACCTGGGCGGCATCGCCGTCAAGCGCGTGATCGACGGGAAGGAACGACGCGGTTTCGAGTTATATGTGGGCGGCGGACTCGGGGCGGTCCCTTATCAGGCGCAGCTCTTCGATGAATTTCTCCCCGAAGAAGAATTGCTCCCGACCGCCCGTGCTATCGGTCGCGTCTTCGCCAGACTCGGCGAAAAGAAAAACCGGCAGAAGGCCCGCCTCAAGTTCGTTGTCGCCAAGCTCGGCATCGAGGAGTTCAAGCGCATCGTTCTGGAAGAAAAAACCAGCATGCCGGACGACCCGAGCTGGCGGAAGTTCTTCGATCAGATCCCCCGCTACGAGGAGTGGGCGAAGACCAACGTCTATCACCAGCGCCAGGCCGGCTATGCGACCGTCACTGTCACGCTCCCGCTCGGCGATCTGTCTTCGGACCAAATGCGAAAGGTCGCCGACCTGGTTCATCGTTACGCTTCGGATCACGCCCGCACGACGGTCGAGCAGAACATCGTTCTTCGCTGGGTTCCGCACGGCAAAGTCCCGGCGTTGTACCAGGAACTCAAAAACCTGGGGCTGGGCCAGGGTGGCGCCGGCACGATCGTCGATGTCGTTTCGTGCCCCGGAACCGACACCTGCAAGCTGGGCATCGCCTCATCGCGCGGCCTTGCCGGCGAGCTTCGCACACGGCTGGCCGCCCGCAGCGCTGCCCTTGACGAAGCCGTCCGCAACCTTCACATCAAGATCAGCGGCTGTTTCAATTCGTGCGGCCAGCACCACGCGGCCGACATTGGGTTCTACGGCAACAGCCGCAACATTGGCGGCTACACCGTTCCCCACTTCCAGGTAATGATCGGGGGCCAATGGACCGAAAATGCCAAGTCGTACGGCCTGGCCATCGGGTCCATCCCCTCCAAACGCATTCCCGAAGTGGTCGAACGGCTGACTGGTCGCTACGTCAAGGACCGCTTTGCCGCCGAATCATTTCAGTCCTTTTGCCGTCGCATCGGCAAGAAGGAACTGAAGACGGTGATCGAGGACCTGGCCAAGGTCCCGCCTCACACCGTCGATGCCTCCTTCTACAGCGACTGGGGCGACCCGCGCGAATTCACCATCGGCGACATGGGCACGGGCGAGTGCGCTGGCGAAATCGTGTCGCTCACCGAGTTCGGCTTCACCGCCGCCGAGAGTGACGCCTTTGAATCCCAGCTCCTTCTGGACGACGCCCAGTACCGCAAGGCCGACGAAATGGCATACGGCGCAATGCTCACCGCCGCCAGGACGCTCGTCCAACTTCAGTGGCCCGATGTTCCCAACGACCCCGGCACGATCGTCAGTGAGTTCCGCACTCGCTTTGTCGAGCCGAAGCTCTTCTGGGACACGTATCATCACGGCCAGTTCGCCAATTACCTGTTCAACCGACACGAGGGGGCCGATCAGCGGTTTAACAAGGACACCGCTCACAAAACCGTGGAGGAAGCAAACCTGTTCATCGATGCGGCCCACAAGTGCTACGCAAAGTATCAGCAGTCGCTCAATGTGCTGAAGGCGTCGCCGGCCCCCGTCGCCGCCGGGGCGTGATTCCTCTTTTTTCTCCCTCTCCCCCCGGGAGACGGCCGGGGTGAGGGGAAACTGCGAGAGATCGCCCCTGGTTGCGATCACCAGAACCGTCTGCCCGAAGTAAGGTGAGCAGGTAACTCGAAGTGAACCCCCCGATGGATTCCTACAAGCTCGCGCTCAAACTGTTCATCGAAGACGACCCCGGGATTCCGGTCGAGAGATTCGTTCCGGTCTTTCATCGCTGGATTCAATCTGCTGCATTGGCGGACCACCAGCTCATCGACGTGGCCGATTACAAACACGTCCATGAGGGCCCGGGCGTGGTGCTGGTGTCTCACGAAGCCAACATTCATGCTGACCTCGGCGGCGGCCGCCTGGGTCTGCTGTATTTTCGCAAGCAACCGCTCGATGGCCCCTTTCGCGACCGCCTGGAAGCGGTCATCACCTACACGCTCCGTGCCGCTGAGTTGCTTCAAAAGGACCCCGACCTGGGCCCCCAAA
>Ga0307476_10000961_pt1 | contig 19208 bp, 11 predicted proteins | sample atmos_gasesECM2C_2_FD_203314 | JGI IMG/M metagenome (GOLD analysis project Ga0307476, IMG submission 203314) | Hardwood forest soil microbial communities from Morgan-Monroe State Forest, Indiana, United States - atmos_gasesECM2C_05 | ecosystem: Environmental > Terrestrial > Soil > Temperate... | reverse complement strand
CCAATACTGCGGCGAGCCCTGCAATGCAGCAGGCAACCGTGAACTTGTTCGCAGATATGGGAATTCAGCCGGCGACTCTGATCTCCGGGCTGACTAAGGCTACTGCATCTACCGATACCGTCCCGCCCGTTTCCAACATTACTTCTCCTGCAAACGGCAGCGGTGTGCAAACCGGCACAACCACTACCATCACGGGAACTGCCGCTGATTCGGGTGGCGGCGTGGTTGGTGGCGTGGAAGTCTCAACCGACGGCGGAAATACCTGGCACCCGGCGAACGGACGCGAGAGTTGGACCTATACCTGGCAACCGGATCTTCTCGGTAGTGTAACTCTCGAAGCTCGTGCCACGGACGACAGCGGCAACATCGGTCAGCCGACAACTTCGACCGTTACTGTGACGCCTCCAGATTGTCCCTGCAGCGACTTTTCGGCCACCAGCACTCCGACGGAAGCCGATAGCGGCGACGGAAAAGCTGTAGAAGTGGGTGTACGTTTCCGTGCTGATTTCGACGGGTACATTACAGGAATACGCTTTTACAAAGCCAGTACCAATTCCGGCACTCACATTGGGAACCTGTGGAGCAACGCGGGAACACTGCTTGCAACTGCCACCTTTACGAATGAAACTGCGTCCGGATGGCAGAATGTGAACTTCAGCTCGCCGATTCCGATCACTGCGAATACCACGTATGTGGCCTCGTATTTCGCTCCGGTCGGCCACTACTCTTATTCAGCCTTCTATTTTGCTAACTCTCCGTCGGACGCTCCTCCGCTGCATTTCCTGCGGGACGGAACTGATGGCAGCAACGGCGTATATTCCTACACCGGCATTTCTGGTTTCCCGACTTCCACGTTCGAGTCGGGTAATTACTGGGTGGATGTGACCTATCTTCCGGCCTCATCAATGCCGGGAGCTCCTCCATCCTTGTTGGTTGCTCCATCCACTCTGCAGTTCGCGGCTTTCGCAGGACAAGGTAATCCGGCTCCGCAAACCGTAAACGTGTACAACCAGGGCGGCGGTGCATTGAATTGGACGGCGTCTTCAAATGCGAACTGGTTGGTCGTCGCGCCATCGGGCACCACTCCGACTGCGCTATCTGTGTCGGTCAATTCATCGCAATTGGCGACCGGCACGTACTCCGGGACGATCACGATTAGTGCTGCAGGTTCGAACGGTGGACCGCAGACGATTACTGTTTCACTGGTCGTCACCAACCTCTGGCTGTTCTCGAATTTTGCTGACGGAACCATGAACGGCTGGGCATTTTCTCCGCTCGGTTTAGCGTCGAATTGGTCGGTCAGCAATGGTGTACTCCAATACAACGGAGGCGGACACACTCAGGTCTATGCGGGTGATTCTGGATGGGCCAATTACAACCTGAACGTATCTGTGAAGTTGGCTGCTTTGAGCGACTATCCCGGAGGAATCCGAGGGCGTCTCAGCCCAACGTCGGGCGCCGGCTACGCAGTGTGGCTCTACCCATCTGAGGGCGTTATCAAGTTGTTCCGAAACACCGCATGGAACATCGACTCCGGTCTTGTGCAACTCGGGCAGGGCGGTGTTCGATTTGATACAACAAGCTTCCATAATGTTCAGCTTTCGTTCAATGGAAGCCAGATTCAAGTCTCTTATGACGGAAACGTCATCATCAGCGTCACCGATGCCACTTACGCTTCGGGCGCAATCGCGCTCGATGTGTCGAGTCAGGTCGTGAGCTTCACTAACGTGATGGTCACCGCCTCAACTCCCAACACGGCTTCGATGACCGTGGCTCCGACCTCCTTGACGTTTTCCGCAAACTACGGAAGCAGTGCTGCGCCACAAAACATTCAGCTCACCGGAACTGGTGGAGCCGTCGTGTGGACGGCTGTGTCCAATGCTTCGTGGCTCAGCGTTTCGCCAGGATCGGGAGCGACGGCCTCCACTCCGCAGGTTTCGGTCGCAGCATCGAGCCTTACTCCCGGTACCTACAACGGAGTCGTAACCTTCTTTGCCCTTGGCGCAACTACGACGGTCCAGCCGGTAAATGTTCAGCTGACCGTCGTCGCACAGCCGCCTTCCATCGTGACGACACCGGGCATATTGAACTTTTTTGCCATCGGTTCGCAACCCGTGTCTTCGCAAACATTGCAGGTCGTGAATGGCGGAGGTTGGGGAACGTTCAACCTGACTGCAGCCAGCACTGCTGCGTGGCTGACGGTTACGCCAACGAGTGGAACTGCGCCGCAAGCGCTCGGCGTCTCAGTAAATCCTGCGGGACTTGCGGTCGGAAACTACACCGGAAATGTGACCATCACTGCAAGTGGAGTGTCAAATTCGCCGGAGAATATACCGGTCACACTCCAGGTGCTCACGACCGATATGAACGAAACCTTTCAAGACCTGGCGACGGGCTGGATCATCTCGCCAATGGGATTTGGGAATGGTTGGAGTGTGTCGAATGGTACCTATTCCTACAGCGGGCTCGGATTCAGTCAGTCATGTTCCGGAAGCCCGTCATGGGGAGATTACATCTTCGACAGCAACATCAAACTCTCCAACCTGTCGAACTGGCCCGGCGGCGTTCGCGGACGCGTAAACCCAGCTACGGGAGCAGGTTATGCGGTCTGGCTGTACCCGGGTTCTGGCCAAATGATTCTTTATTCAGTCTCGCAGTGGAACATCAACAATGGAGCAGTGCAGCTCGCGGCGGTTCCTCTTACGTTTGACCTCAACACGCACGACCTGAAGCTCGACTTCCACGGGAATGTAGTCTCTGTATATTGGGATGGCACTTTCATGATGAATGCCACCGATAACAGTTATTCCAGTGGGTACGTTTGCTTCGATGGCGACAATCAGCCAATAACGTATTCGAACGTGCAGGTTGATGGAATACAGAGCTTGATCGCGCTTGATCCTGTGACTCCATCGAGTTTCGTATTCAACTCTGTGGGAGGGACGATTCCCCCGGCACAGACTGTCAATATCACTGCCGGTGGAGCGATCACGACATGGTCTGCCTCGAGCAATGCGGCTTGGCTCACGGTCTCGGAATCGACTAATTTGACTCCGGGCCAGCTTAAGCTTTCCGCTAATCCAGCAGGACTTGCTTCAGGCGGCTATAGCGCAGTTGTCACACTCTCGGCGCCGGGCGCAGGCAACTCGCCGTTATCGATTCCAGTGACATTCACAGTGTCGTCTGCGGCATTGTCTGTGACTCCGGCAACCTTGACCTTCTTCGGTGCTGTGGGCTTCACTCCACCCAACCAGAATCTCCAGGTAGCAAATATCGGGACCGGCACGATGAACTGGACAGCCAGCAATACGGAGAATTGGCTCACGCTGAACAGTAAGTCAGGCTCGGCGCCCTCTTCTATAGGCGTAAGCGTAAACCCGGGCCTAACCGGCACCGGCACGTTTAACGACACCATAACGGTAACCGCTCCTGGCGCAGCCAATAGCCCGATGCCAGTGCCGGTAACCATGCAGGTGGGTTCACTGCTATTCAGCGATAACTTCAGCAACGGCGCAGGGAACTGGACCATCTCGCCCTTGGGAAATGCAGCCGGTTGGGCAGTCGTGAACGGCGCATACACCTACAACGGCGGCGGGGAGACTGAAGCGTATGCGGGGAGCTCGGCCTGGACCGACTACACCGTTTCGACTGACTTCCAGCTTGCGTCGCTCAATGACTATCCCGGAGGCCTCCGTGGACGGGTCAATACCACGACCGGCGCCAGCTATGGAGTCTGGGTGTATCCGGCTGAGCGTGTACTGAAGCTCTTCCGTATTGGGCAGTGGAACATCGATGCCGATCTCACACTGCTCGGACAATCAGCACAGTTGCCTATAGACACGAACGTGCACAATCTACGGCTTGTTTTCCAAGGCACTACGATTCAAGCCTATTTTGATAATGCCCTCACGATCTCCGCGACCGATGCGAGCTACTCGCAAGGAGCTGTGGCGCTCGATGTCTCAGACCAACCTCTCTCATTTGATAATGTAACTGTAATCTCACTTCCCTAACTCCGTTGACTAGATTGTGGGGCGCGCGGCCCAAACTCCGCGCGCTTCGGTCAGCGGCGGCCTGCAGTTGCCAATCTTCTGACAACCTAAAATGGCTTCCATTACAGTTAACAGTCAAATCTCGCCTTCAAGACAGGAATCCGAGATGGAATTCGCGTTGGTTTGTCGGGATTCTCGCGCCGAGAATGCCGTTCCAGCCACTCCCGAAAAGGGCAGCTATCAGCAGATCCTCAAATCATCCGCCCTGATCGGCGGATCTCAGACGCTGAATATTGCGATCGGCATCATTCGGACCAAGGCGATGGCACTGCTCCTTGGCCCCGGAGGTTTTGGCGTGGCGGGGCTGTACAACTCCATCGTAGATCTCACGCAGAACCTCGCTGGCGTTGGTGTCAACAGCAGCGGGGTCAGGCAGATTGCGGAGGCTGTCGGATCGAATGATACGCACCGAATTACCGTTACCATTGCCGTCCTGAGACGAACCTCAATTCTGCTTGGGCTGATTGGAGCTGCCGCGCTGCTTATCTTTGCTCGTCCAATCGCAAAGCTCACCTTCGGGAACGAGCAATACGCAGTGGGGGTAGCCATCCTGTCGGTTGCTGCTTTTTGCAAGCTGGTCTCGGGCGGGCAGGCGGCTTTAATTCAGGGAACGCGCCGCATCGCCGACCTCGCCAAAATGAACGTTTTCGGGGCGCTGTCCGGGACAATTATCGCAATCGTTTTCGTGTATGTTCTTCGTGACCGGGGCATCGTGATGTATGTCGTGGCAGTGACGGCGACGACCATCGTCACTTCATGGTGGTACGCCCGTAAGGTTCAAATCCCTCGTATTTCCGTGCCGCTGAAGCAAGTTGTCGCAGAAATCAGCGCGCTCCTCAAGCTCGGCGTCGCATTCATGATCAGCAGCCTGATGACGCTCGGTGTCGCCTATACCATTCGCATTACGGTCCTGCACAAAGTGGGAATCGAAGCGACAGGGCTTTATCAATCTGCATGGACACTTGGCGGAATGTACGTGGGATTCATTCTTCAAGCCATGGCGGCTGATTTCTACCCCCGGTTGACCGCCCACATAAATGATCATCCGACTTGTAATCGCCTGGTGAACGAGCAGGCGCGCGTGGGACTTTTGCTTGCCGGACCTGGCGTGCTCGCAACTCTCACCTTCGCGCCCGTCGTGATCGCCGTGCTGTACAGCTCGCGGTTTGGCGCCTCGGTGCCGCTTCTTCGATGGATATGCCTGGGCGCGACGCTACAGGTGATCACCTGGCCAATGGGTTTCATTATTGTGGCCAAGGGGAGGCAGATGCTTTTCATTTTTAGCGAAGTAACATGGGCGATTGTGAGCTTGGCACTCACTTGGGTATGTGTCGGACGCTTTGGCTTGAATGGAGCGGGCATTGCCTTCTTCCTTTCTTATGTGTTTCACGGCATTCTGGTTTACCCGATCGCTAGGCATCTCAGTGGCTTCCGCTGGTCCCGTGAAAACCTTGGAACTGGAGCTATTTTTCTGACCGTGATAGCAATCGTGTTTTGTGCATTCAGTTTTCTCCCGCACTATGTTGCTATTACTTTGGGAACCTTCGCTGTCCTGTTGACAAGTTGGTATTCTGTACGTCTGCTTGTGTCGCTGGTTCACAGCCATCAACTTCAGGGTCGTTTGGGTAGGCTCGCAGCGAAACTGGGCATCGGTGAAGAAGAATTGCATGTCCAGCCAGCGGGTGAATAATCCGATGAACGGAAAACTGAGCTCTGTTGACGTTGTCGTGCCTTGCTACAACTATGGACGCTATCTGCGTTACTGCGTGCGCAGCGTTTTGGACCAGAGCGGCGTGGAGGTTCGAGTCCTTATCATTGATGATGCCTCATCGGATGAGACCGCGGAGATTGGCCACGCTCTGGCGCAGGAAGACTCCCGGATCACCTTCTGGCGTCACGCGAAGAACCGCGGAAATATCAACACGTACAATGAAGGTATCCAGTGGGCCTCGGCGGATTACTTTTTGTTGCTCTCCGCGGATGACTGGCTGCTTCCATGTGCGCTGGTGAGAGCGGCGGAGGTTTTCCAAAAGCATTCAGAAGTTGTGCTGGTGCATGGACATGCCGCCGTGGTGCAAGTCGGGGAGTCTACGCCGGAAATTCGAGAGTCAGCTCCATGCGAATACTCGGTTCTGAGAGGACAATCGTTTATTGCCGCCGCCTGCAGGAATAGCGACAGTAATCCGGTCTGGACCCCGACCGCGGTTGTACGAACTGCGGACCAAAAAGCAGTCGGCGGCTACAGCGCCGAACTTCCCCACGCCGGCGATTTGCACCTGTGGCTGACGCTCGCGTGCAGGGGGTCCATCGCGAAAATCGAGAATCACCAGGCGGTGTACCGGCGGCATGATGCAAACATGCATTACTCATTTTCCAAATTGAAGAACCTGCGGCAGCACCTGCTGGCATTTGACACAGTTTTCAACGCATATCCGGACACGATAAAAGAGCACGCTGCCCTGCAAAGACAATACCGGAAGGGTCTGGCGCTGAATGCCATCCACCTCGCTCAGCGTGATGCCGTGAACAACGACGGGAATTTCTGTGAGGAGTACCTTACTTTCGCATTTGCTTTAGCGCCGGCGCTTCGGAGAAGCCCCGCTCTCCTGCAACTGAAAGTGCTGCAAATGGGAGGCCACCGACTGGCTCGCGCTCTAAAACCCGTCATACGGAAATTGCGAGATCTGCGCGCGCACGGATTGAGGTTCAGCTTTGGCGAAGGCTATCGCGCAAGCCACGACCGCCTGAAGGCAAAACTCACTGAGAGGTAATCAATCGTGGCCGACAAAGAGATTATGAAAAATACGACGACAGATCCGAAGCAGACAAGGGTGGCCGTAGTTGGAATAGGCTACTGGGGCAAGAACCTGGTCCGTAATTTCCACGAGCTAGGCGCTCTCGAAGCGCTGTGCGACGGGGAAGCTTCCGCGAAAGCGAACTGCGAAGCCAACTACCCTGGTGTCAAATTCTATTCCGACTACAAGAAGGTTCTCACCGATCCGGCAGTCCATGCCGTGGCGCTCGCTACGCCCGCGGTCGCCCACTATGAAATGGCCAAGGCCGCATTGCAAGCAGGAAAGGACGTGCTGGTCGAGAAGCCGCTCTCGGTGGATGTGAAGCACGGCGAAGAGTTGGTAGAGCTTGCGGATGCGAACAACCGGATTCTCATGGTTGGACACATCCTTCGCTACCATCCGGCAATTCTCGCGCTCCAGCGCCTCATTAAAGAGGGCGCCCTCGGCAAGATGAACTACATGTACTCGAATCGGGTGAATATCGGAAAGATTCGAACCGAAGAAAACATTCTGTGGAGCTTCGCTCCTCACGACATCTCGGTAATGCTGGCGCTTCTGAATGAAATGCCGAGCCAAGTCACGTGCCAGGGCGGCGCTTATCTGAACGAGGGGGTTCCTGATGTAACGCTGAGCCACTTCCAGTTTCCCAGTGGTGTTCAAGCCCATGTGTTCGTCAGCTGGCTGCATCCGGTCAAGGAGCAACGGCTGGTCATTGTGGGAACGGAAAAAATGGCGGTGTTTGACGATACGGCCGACGATAAATTGGTGCTTTATCCGCACAAGGTGGAGTGGAAGAATCGAATTCCGACGGCGGTGAAGGCCAAAGGTGAAGTGGTTCAACTCGATCAGCAAGAGCCGCTGAAGGCCGAATGCCAACATTTCCTGGATTGTGTGACCTCAAGGAAGAGGCCCGTCAGTGATGGCAGGGAGGGGTTGCGGGTTCTAAAGGTACTGGGTGCGTGCGAGCGCGCTCTCCACAATGGAACCATCAACCTCCAGAATGAGGCAAAGCAGGCGGAACCGCAGAGGCGCTATTTTGTGCATGAATCCGCTTACGTTGATGCGGGCGCGCAGATCGGGGCGGGCACCAAGATTTGGCATTTCTCGCACGTGATGAAAGGCGCGCAGATTGGCGAGCGCTGCGTCATCGGGCAAAACGTCAATGTGGACAGCGGGACGATTATCGGGAGCAACGTCAAGATTCAGAATAATGTCTCGATTTACACCGGCGTGGTGATTGAAGATGACGCATTTCTCGGACCCTCCTGCGTGCTGACCAACGTCAGCAATCCCCGTTCGCAGGTGAACCGGCACTCGTTGTACGAGACCAGCTGGTTCAAACGTGGCTGCACGATCGGTGCAAATGCGACCATCGTCTGCGGAGTCACAATTGGGCGGTACGCTTTTGTTGCCGCCGGCACCGTGGTCACGAAAGATGTGCCGGATTACGCGCTCGTTGCTGGCAATCCGGGCCGGCAGATCGGCTGGATGAGCCGTCACGGTCATCGTCTTCACTCGCCGGACCGCAAGGGAATCATGGTTTGCCCCGAGAGCGGTTATCGATATCAGGAGACCGAACCCGGCGTTCTCCGCTGCCTGGACCTGGACGAGGCTGCACAGCTGCCGGCAGAAATCGCGAAGGGCACGAAGTCCTACCGCGAACTGAAGCGACAAGGTAACGAGGAGGGTAAGTATGCAAGTTCCGTTGCTAGATCTTAAGGCGCAGTACGCCACCATCAAAGAGGAAGTTGAAGCCGCGATCGCCGAGGTAATGGCGTCGCAGCATTTCATCCTGGGCCCTAAAGTAACGGCCTGCGAAGCCGCGATTGCCAAGTATTCGGCGTGCGCGCACGCGATCGGCGTGTCGTCTGGCAGCGACGCTCTTCTGGTTTGCCTGATGGCAGAGAACATCGGGGCCGGCGATGAAGTCATTACTACGCCGTACACCTTTTTCGCGACTGCCGGGGCCATTGCGCGCGTCGGCGCAACTGCAATCTTTGTTGATATTGATCCGAGTACTTACAACCTGAACCCCTCGCAGATCGCTTCCAAAATAACCAGCCGGACGCGTGCCATCATTCCCGTTCACCTCTATGGGCAAATGGCCGAGATGGATCCCGTCATGAAAATGGCCAGTCAGCACCAGTTGGTCGTGATCGAAGATGCGGCGCAGGCCATCGGAGCTGAATACAAAGGCCGGCGGGCTGGCTCCATCGGCCACTACGGATGCTTTTCCTTCTTCCCGTCAAAGAACCTGGGCGCAGCGGGCGATGGCGGCATGGTAGTCACTAGGGACGCCGAGCGTGCTGAGAAAGTGCGTGTTCTTCGCTCGCATGGTTCGAAGCCGAAGTATCACCATAGACTTGTCGGCGGCAACTTCCGTCTCGATGCCATTCAGGCGGCCGTCGTCTCCGCCAAACTTCCGTACCTGGATGGATGGACAGCGGGCAGACAACGCAATGCCAAGCTCTATAATCAGCTCTTCGCTGAAGCAGGGTTGGCGAATTCAGTTGTCGGCTTGCCGGCGATCGTTACTGATCGACACATCTTCAATCAGTATGTGATTCGCGTGTCCCGCCGCAATGAATTGCAGTCGTATCTACAAGGCAAATGTATAGGAACTGAAGTGTACTACCCGGTGCCCATGCACCTACAGGAGTGCTTCTCATACCTCGGACACAAACCCGGCTCGTTCCCAGAAAGCGAGCAAGCAGCAAACGAAACCCTGGCGTTACCGATTCAACCGGAACTCACCGAAGCTCAGTTGCGATACGTGGTTGAGTGCGTTCGCGACTTCGTTAGCAGCGAGCCCAGGAGCGCACAGACGGTTCAACAGACACGCACCGGTGTGTAAGGCCGGCACAAGGTCCCTCCCCTAGTGCTTTACGAAAGCTGAACATGAGTAGCCTGCCAACTTACGTCGTAATTACTCCCGCACGGAATGAAGCTCAGTTCATCGAACTGACGCTCAATTCGGTTGTGTCACAGAGTGCCCGGCCATTAAAGTGGATCGCGGTCAGCGACGGGTCAACGGATGGGACCGATCAGATCGTGCAACGGTACGTAAACGACTATCCCTGGATCGAACTGCTACGCATGCCCGAGCGGTCTGAACGTCATTTTGCAGGGAAGGTTCACGCTTTCAATGCCGGATACGAGAAGCTGAGAGGACTTGCGTTCGATGTGGTGGTGAGTCTCGATGCTGACATCTCTTTCGATGGCGATTACTTCGCCTTCTTACTTGAAAAGTTGAGCGAAGACTCGAACCTTGGCCTGGTCGGAACGCCTTTTCGAGAAGCCTCGAACCAGAGTTATAACTACCGCTTTACAAGTATTGAACATGTGTCCGGAGCATGCCAGGTTTTCCGGCGTGAATGTTTCGAAGATATTGGCGGGTATGTGCCTGTCAAAAAGGGGATTGACCACATCGCGGTGGTTACTGCCAGAATGAAGGGTTGGAAAACGAGAACGTTCCCGGAGAAAGAATGCGTTCATCACAGGGAGATGGGGACCGCGCAAACAGGTAGGATGGCGGCGAAGTTTCGTATCGGTGAAAACGACTATACGATCGGAAATCACCCGCTCTGGGAATTGTTCCGCACCGTTTATCAAATGAATAAGAAGCCGTATCTCGTGGGGGGAGCGGCCATACTCTCCGGATATCTGTCGGCAGCGGTGCGGCGCGTTCCGCGACCGGTATCTCCGGACTTGGTGCGGTTCTGTCGAAGCGAGCAGATGCAGAGGCTTGGCCGCTTCCTAACGAGACAAAAACCCTCCCGTACTACGGGCTCCGCCGCCCCTGCCGCCGCTCCCAAATACCATGCAGGAAACGAATCACATCGCCACAGTTGAGAGAGAGGTCGCAGGAGCTCTGCCGCGCGCTCTCACAACTTCGTCAGAAGAGGTGAAGTGCGCTGTGGCAACCGGCAACTTAATCGTAAACGCCGACGATTGGGGAAGGGATCCCGAGAATACAGATCGAACTCTGGATTGCGCAATGGTCGGTGCGGTCTCGTCGGTCAGCGCGATGGTCTTCATGGACGATTCCGAGCGCGCTGCGAATCTGGCGCAAGAGCACGGCATCGATGCCGGGCTCCACTTGAATTTAACCACCGCATTTTCGTCGAGCTCGACGCCGGCGCGAGTAAGAGAACGTCAGGAGCGTGTTGCGCGATACTTGTCCTGGCATCGCTTTGGCTACGTTGTTTTTCATCCCGGGCTGATGGATTCATTCGAGTACGTTGTCTCGACACAACTCGAGGAGTTTGGCCGGCTTTATGGCCGTCTGCCGAAGCGCATCGATGGGCACCATCATGCGCATCTCTGCGCAAACGTGCTGTATGGAAAGCTACTGCCGGAGAGAACGATCGTTCGCCGGAACTTCTCATTTCGCCCCGGAGAAAAAGGCCTTGCGAACCGTCTCTATCGGAGATGGGTTGACCAGAGGCTGGCCAGGCGTCATCGTTTGGTGGACTACTTCTTCGCGCTCGAGCCACTCGAATCTCAAGAGCGCCTCCAGCATATCTTTTCATACGCCCGCCAATTCCGTGTTGAGGTAGAAACGCATCCACTTAATCAGAAGGAATACGCCTTCCTGCGAAGCGGAGCGATTTTCGAAGTGAGCGGTGGTATTCCAATTGCCCGGCGCTATGAGGTCACTGCTTTCTGCGATGTCGCAACTGAAGTTCGACCTAGAGCGAATTCTCAAGTCGTGAAGGTGGCGCTTGCCAAGCCGACCCCTCGCACAACCGTTCTTGTTGGCTTTGCGGAGGCCATTAGTGCTCCGGAAGTCGTATGGAGCCTGGTAGACGAAGGCCACGAGGTAGTTGCATTTGCTCGCAAGGGACGGGCTTCCGCTTTACGGCACAGCCGCCATGTTGTGTGCCACAACATCTGCGCGCCCGAAACCGATGTGCAAGCAGCCCTCTCGGAGCTCAAAGCTCTGACGAGTTCTCTGGCTCAGGGCACAGCCAGTTCCAAGCGCGTACTTCTGCCACTCGACGACACGTCGCTGTTGCTGTGCAGCATGTTAACCCTTGATGATGGCTGGTTGTTGGCCGGTGCGGAAGGCGGCCGTGCTGAACTCGCGTTGAATAAGCACCTGCAAGTTCAAGTGGCTGGCGCTGCCGGATTTAATGTTCCAAGAACAGCCTTGGTCCGAACCGAGGGCGACGTTCGCAGGTTCATTGCAGCTGAGTCGTACCCGGTCATTCTCAAATCCGCTAACTGTGTTTCCATCGACGCAGGTCGAGCGAAAACATGCCCGCAATGGATTTGTGCAAACGAAGGAGAGCTAGAACGTGCATTACGAGAATGGGGAGAGCGTTTGCCCCTGCTAGCGCAGCCATTCATTGAGGGGACTGGGGAAGGCATCTTCGGGCTCGCCACTCCCGACGGGATTAGAGCCTGGAGTGCGCATCGCCGGTTGAGGATGATGAATCCCAAAGGTTCGGGTTCGAGCGCATGCATCTCGCAGTCAGTGTCTGAGGATCTCAGGCGCAAAGCTGAAGACTTCGTCAACCGCACCGGCTGGCGAGGCATGTTCATGATTGAATTGCTGCGTGACCGCTTGGGGAATGTCTTCTTCGTTGAATTCAACGGCAGGCCATGGGGCAGCATGGCGCTCTCTCGCGCCCAGGGTCTTGAGTATCCGGCGTGGCAGATCATGCTGGCACTTGACCCGGATTTTCAAGCCGGCATCGCCGCGACGAACACTCCCGGGATCGTCTCAAGAAATGTGGGGCGCGAGCTCATGCATTTGCTGTTCGTGTTGCGAGGACCCAAGTCAAAAGCTCTTCGCAGTTGGCCATCAATCTGGAAATCGCTGCGAGATGTGGCTTCGTATCGTTTCAGGGACACTTTGTATAACTGGAGACGCGACGATCCAAAGGTATTTATGGCCGACATGAGTTACACCATCAAGAACAACTTGTTCAAGGGCGCGCATTGATCATCATGGACGTTCTCGCAGTCTGCCACGTACACTCGGAGTGGTCATACGACGGAAGCTGGTCGCTCGCCGAACTCGCAGCCAAGTTCAGCCAGCGCGGGTGCCGCGTGCTCATGACGACCGAGCATGATCGCGGCTTCAGCGCGGAACGTTTTGAGGAGTATCGTCAGGCGTGCGCCGAGGTAAGCTCCGAGCGCATTCTTGTCATCCCCGGCATTGAATACAGCGACGCCCTCAATCGCGTACACGTGTTAACGTGGGGACCGCTTCCTTTCCTGGGCGAGAATCTGCCGACACTTGCAACCCTGGAGGCGGTCAACGAAGCGTCCAGCATCGCCGTGCTCGCGCATCCCTCAAGAAAGGATGCCTGGCAGGCTTTTGCCCCCGATTGGATTGACAAGCTTCTTGGCATCGAAGTTTGGAATCGCAAGTACGACGGATGGGCGCCGAGTACGACCGCGCCTGATCTCTTGGGCCGGACCGGCGTTGTCCCATTCGTTGGACTGGATTTCCACACCGAGCGCCAAAGTTTTCCATTGGCGATGGCGCTGGATATTCAATCGGCAGTCACTGAAGACTCCGTACTCGAATGCCTGCGGGCGCGCCGCTGCGAGGCTTGCGCCTTTGGCGCTCCGCTTGGCCGTGACTTGCTGCGCAAGGCATTGCCCCTGATGCGCGTGGCGGAACGAAGTCGGCGTACCGCAACCCGACTGGCGCGGAAGGTGGGTGTTCTGTGACCCCGACCAGCCTGCGGCCGGACGGAAAGCCGGACACGCTAGCGCCAACTCGTCCAGCGCACCACCTTTGCGTATGCATTTGCACCTACAAAAGGCCGGAGTTGTTACGGCGGTTGCTCTCGAGTTTGACTACCCAAGATACCCAGGGACTATTCAGCTTTTTGATTGTGGTCTCCGACAACGATGCGTCTCAATCTGCGCGACCGGTGGTGGATACATTTTCCCTGGAATCGCGGATTCCGGTCAGATATTGCTGTGAGCCGGAACAGAACATTGCTCTGGCACGGAATAACGCGTTGGCACACGCCGAGGGCGACTTCGTTGTATTTATAGATGACGACGAGTTTCCGGTCGACAGCTGGCTCTACACGCTTCTCACCACTTGCTTGAAATACGACGTTGACGGCGTGCTCGGGCCAGTAAAACCGTTCTTTGAAGCGGAGGTTCCTAAATGGCTGGAAAAAGGACGCTTTTTCGATCGGCAAGTGCACCCCACCGGTACAGTCACGAAGTGGCCGGAGACGCGCACCGGCAACGTGCTCTTTAGGGCGAAAATCGTTGAGGGCTTAGAAGCTCCTTTCAGACGCGAATTTGCCAGCGCCGGCGAGGATGTAGATTTCTTTCGCCAGATGATGGAAAACGGCCACAAATTTATTTGGAGTGCGGAAGCCGTTATTTACGAGGTAGTCCCTGCTTCGCGTTGCACCCGCGGCTATGTTCTGAAGCGCGCCTTATTACGGGGCAGCAATTTTCATAAGCATCCCAAGCACCGGGTGCGCAACCTGTTGAAGTCTCTGATCGCTGTACCTTGCTATACGCTGGCCCTTCCCTTCTTAGCGTTGTTTGGACAGCATGTATTCATGTCCTTTCTGACTCGGCTGGTAGACCACAGTAGCAGGCTGTTCGCTTTTGCGGGGTTACCCCTAGTCAGGCAACGGAATATCTAAGCGCTGTTTGACCTTATAGGAACGCTGGGCTCAAAGAGAAATAACACAAATGATGACACAAATGATCAAAGTAAGCGGCGTAGATGTTCAGGTAACCGGCCGCTTTTTGCGCATCGCTCGACCCGATGCGGACGGTTACGAGTCTCTGAAAAACCCAGAGGCGGTAATCAGCGGACTACGCACTTCCGGAGTTCGTGTCGATCTGTTTACCTTTCTCGAGCTCTGGCCCGTAATTTCGCGGCCGTATTCATATCCGACGGAGATGGATAATGCGGCGGTAATCCCGATCAGCACGTTTGATAACTGGTGGAAGCAGATTCGGCCTGAAGCACGCAACCGTGCCCGCCAGGCCGAGAAGAAGGGCATTGTCTTGCGTGAAGTTCCGTTTGACGAGACGGTAGCGAAAGGAATATGGGAGATCTATAACGAGACTCCATTCCGCCAGGGGCGGCGATTCCCACACTTCGGTAAAGATCTTAAAACGGTCCATACTGAGTCAGCCACATATCTCAACAGCAGTTTTTTCATTGGAGCATTCATTGGCGAAAAATTGGCCGGTTTCGTGAAGCTAACCATGGACGAATCTGGAACGCGGGCCAATCTGATGAACATTCTGTCCCTTGTTGAACATCGCGACAAAGCTCCGACCAATGCTCTGATTGCCCACTCGGTTCGTGCTTGCGCTGCGAAGGGGATCAGGCAGCTGGTATATCAACGTTATGTTTATGGAAAGAAGCAGGCGGATGGCATACAGAAATTTAAACAAGTAAATGGATTTCAGCGCGTGGACTTGCCTCGTTACTACGTTCCGTTAACGGCATCTGGGAAGGTCGCCTATCGTTTTGGATTGCATCGGCCCTTGTTGGACCATCTCCCGCAGGCAATGGCTGAGAAGCTGCGCGAGCTTAGGAATTCGTGGTACGCGCGTAAGTTTCAAACAGCAAAGGAATCCGCTTAACGATGCCTGGCATTGTAGGCCTAATCACACGCATGCCGGCCGAACAAGCCACGCGCGAGTTGTACCGCATGGTCGAGTGCCTGCGTCACGAATCGTTTTACGTGATCGGCACTCGCACTGACACGAGTTTAGGCGTATACGTAGGCTGGGTTGCACGTCGAGGATCTTTCTCTGACGGAATGCCACTCACAAGTGAGCGCGGGGATCTCTCACTGATTTTTTCCGGTGAGGATTTCGCGGAGCCGGGAACTGTTGCTCGTTTGAAAGCTGCCGGACATGAGGTAGATACGGCAGGGCCGTCGTATCTCATTCACCTTTGCGAGGAAGATCCCTCATTTCCGGCCTGCCTGAACGGACGCTTTCACGGATTAGTCGCGAACCGGCGTCGCAGCCAAGTCACGCTGTTTAATGACCGTTATGGGATGCATCGTCTCTACTATCACGAGTCGCGGGATGCGTTCTACTTCGCGGCGGAGGCAAAGGCAATTCTAACGGTTCGCCCGGAATTGCGAGAGCTCGATAATCGAGCCCTGGGTGAGTTCATCAGCTGCGGCTGCGTGCTGGAAAATCGCACGCTCTTTAATGGGATGTCAATTTTGCCGGCTGGTTCAGCATGGATATTTCGCAACGCGGTGTTGGCAGAGCGGGAAACTTACTTCCAACCTAAGGAATGGGAAGACCAGGAGAGTCTCGAATCAGAGTCTTACTATCGAGAATTGCGTGATGTCTTCTCTCGCAACTTGCACCGATATTTTGAGGGTAACGAGCAAGTTGGGGTATCGCTGACCGCCGGACTCGATACCCGAATGATCATGGCGTGGCATAAGGCTCCGGAAGGATCACTGCCTTGTTACTCGTTTGGAGGAATGGTCCGTGATTCTCAGGATGTCTTGATCGCGCGCCAGGTGGCGAGCGCATGTGGACAACCGCATCAGACAATCCCCGTAGGCGACGACTTTTTGTCGAACTTTGTGCGCTACGCGGAACGCACGGTTTACTTGTCCGACGGATGCGTTCCGGTAAACCACTCGCCGGATCTTTTTGTGAATGAGCGCGCCGCGCAAATTGCGCCGGTGCGCGTGACCGGGAACTACGGCGGGGAAGTGATGCGCCGCGTCCGGGCTTTCAAGCCAGTACAGCCGGCCCTCGACATCTTCCATCCCGCGCTTGCTCCCGAAATAACCGCGGCTACGCAAACATATAACCAGCTGCTGGATGAACATCCGTTGTCATTTGCCGTCTTTCGCCAGGCTCCCTGGCATCATCACGGATTGCTTGCCCTCGAGGAGACGCAGCTGTCACTGCGATCGCCCTTTTTGGACAATGAGTTCGTGAAGACGGTTTTTCGCGCGCCGACCATTGCTACTCAAGATGCCGGCGTTTCGCGCCGCCTCATCCAGGATGGAAATCCGGCGCTTGCAGAAATTAGAACCGACCGCTCCCCAATTTCCAAACAAAATGGCTGGCGGGCACATGCCGTGCAGGGCTTTCTTGATTTCACGGTGAAGGCAGAATACGCGTACGACTACGGTATGCCGCAATGGGCAGCTCCAATCGATCGCCTACTGGCGCCGTTGCATCCGGAGAAACTCTTCTTAGGGAGACATAAATTCTATCATTTTCGAGTGTGGTATCGCGACGCTTTGGCCGGGTATATCAAGGAAATGCTGCTTGATTCTCGTAGCTTGAATCGTCCTTATTTAAAGGCCGACGCGCTTGAAAACGTTGTTCGCAGCCACACCAGTGGCGAGCGGAACTATACGCTCGTGATTCACTCTGTCCTGACCCTGGAACTGATTCATCGGCTTTTCATAGATTCAGAAACACGGTAGAGCACTGCGGATGCATGCGCAAAGCAGAGTAATTACATGGCGGATTCGGTAGTCGTCCAGGAACTAAACGCCACGGTTGTCGGCGACGAAGCGAAGGTGGCGACACGCGCTCCTTCGAAGTCCGTTTCATTGTCCAAAGCTCCTCGTGTGACAGCCCTCGATTTCACCAAAGGCGCATTAGTTGTCATCATGGTTCTGTATCATTGGCTGAACTATTTTGTCAGGGTCGATGGAGATGTTTACAAGTACATCCGATTCCTCACGCCTTCATTTATCTTCATCAGCGGAGTTTTGATATCGCAGGTCTATTTCTCAACGAAAACTCCACCGCGGTCCGATCTTTGCAGCAGATTGCTGGTGCGCGGATTGAAGCTCCTGGCGCTCGTAGCGGTGCTCAACATCGCGTTATCCACCGTCCTGGTTCAAGGACTGGGAGCCCGTGTCCAGGCTTTATCGCCTGCGGCTGCAGTGACTGCGTTTTTCTTGGGGACATATCCCGTCGCCTTCTCTGTACTTGTCCCTATAGCCTATTTGCTGATCCTGGCCGCCATCTTATCGCCGGTTTTTCGGCGCTATCCATACACATTCCACATCACTTCTGCGCTGTTCGTGACGTGTGCGCTCGTGCTCAACTTTCTGAATAACAGCAATAGCTACATCGACATTTTTAGTATCGGAACGTTGGGCATCAGCATCGGGCATTTGTCGATCGAACGGGTCAACCACTTTGTCAAGCGCCCAATAACAATGATTGTTGCCTACATCCTGTATCTTGTGGCGATCACCATCTGGAATGTCATTTATCCGCTACAGATCATTGGAGTTTGCTTAAGCGTTTCGCTCATATACTTGCTTGGGCTTGCACTCAGTGAGTCGGGCTCTTTTGACAGGATGGTGGTGTTGTTAGGCCAATACTCTCTCTTTGGCTATATCGCCCAAATTCTTATTCTACAGATGCTCCGCAGAGGAGCACACCTTCTGGACGGCGGTGCGGCTGTATCAATTGCCGCGTTTTTAATTTGCCTTGTTGCCACGCTCGTTAGCGTAGCGCTCATGGACAAGTCTCGGGCGAGAGTCCGGTCTGTCAACACTGTTTACAAAGCTGTGTTTGGCTGATTTATTAGGTTTGCTTTGGTCAGGAATCGATGATCCCGTTACTCGGCACATTCGGAACTACGCTAGTCATCATCGCGTTGTTCCGCATGAATCATGGCGCGTTTAAAGTCACAAATGCGCTGTGGGCGCCATACGTCTGGCTGTTGATCGCAAGTTCGCGTCCGCTGAGCAACTGGCTAAGTCTAAGCGAACCTGTTGGACAGGCTACAGATTACATAGACGGAAGCCCACTCGACCGGAACGTGCTCACGGCACTAATGGCGATTGGGTTGTATTTTCTGTGGAAGCGGAAGAAGCAAACGTTATCGATCTTATCCAAGAACTCAGCGATCCTCGTATATTTCTCGTATTGCCTGATCAGCGCATTGTGGTGTGACTACCCGGAAGTGCTCCTCAAGCGTTGGATTCGCTCCCTTGGCGATATCGTTATGATCCTCATCATCATAACTGAGCCCAATTGGGAGGACGCACTGAAATGGCTGTTTACGCGGGTCAGTTTCATTCTTGTTCCTGCATCAATCCTTCTTATACGTTTCTATCCTTCTTTGGGCAGGTTTTATTCTCGAGGCGGAGTGCCCGAATGGTCCGGCGTTGGCACAGACAAGAACGCGCTTGGCATGATCTGCATGCTATACGGTGCGGGCCTGCTATGGTACGGAATAAACCTCTACAAGACCCGGAAGCTTAGTAAGCGGCAGCGGCGTGAACTGTGGGCGATCGCCATTGTCTTCATGATGATTTTGTACCTGCTGGCTGTCGTAAATTCCCAGACAGCCCTCGCTTGTTTCCTGATGTCAAATGTTCTCGTAATCATGACTGCC
>Ga0307476_10000960_pt1 | contig 19208 bp, 13 predicted proteins | sample atmos_gasesECM2C_2_FD_203314 | JGI IMG/M metagenome (GOLD analysis project Ga0307476, IMG submission 203314) | Hardwood forest soil microbial communities from Morgan-Monroe State Forest, Indiana, United States - atmos_gasesECM2C_05 | ecosystem: Environmental > Terrestrial > Soil > Temperate... | reverse complement strand
TCGGCGGCAGGTTGCCCGTCTCGATGAGGTGGCGCATGTCCACGAGACCCGTATCGGCGCTGATCGGGCGGGCTTGCTCACGAACGAACTTCATGCCGTTGTAGTCGGGCGGGTTGTGGCTCGCCGTAACCATGATTCCGCCATCCAGCTCCTCGGCGAACGTAGCGAAGTAGGAGCCTTCGGTGCCGACGAGGCCGATATCGAGCGCATCGACGCCGGAGTCGAGCAGGCCACGCCGGACCGCGGCGGCAAGCTTGGGGCTCGAGAGGCGGATGTCGTAGCCGACCGCAACGCGGCGCGGCTTGACGAAAGACACGTACGCGCGAGCGACGTCGTAGGCAAGCGATTCGTCGATCTCGTCGGGGATTCGGCCGCGGATATCGTAGGCCTTGAAGGAGTCGAGATTACGCATTGAGGTAGCCCTCCGCTCGTCCATTGCGCTCATTGGCTCGTCTCGTCCTTGGAGCCTGCCTGTCGCTCAGGTAGTCGTTCCCTTGCGTCCGTACACGTCCTCGAAGCGCACGATGTCATCCTCGCCGAGATACGACCCCGACTGCACCTCGATGATCTCGAGCGGAATCATGCCCGGATTCTCGATGCGATGCCTCACGCCTATCGGGATGTAGGTCGACTGGTTCTCCTCGAGCAGGAACGTTTCCTCGCCCCGCGTAATCCGCGCCGTACCCGCTACCACGACCCAGTGCTCCGCCCGATGGTGATGCATTTGCAGCGAGAGCGCAGCGCCAGGCTTGATCTTGAGGCGCTTCACCTGGAATCGCGGCCCGTTTTCGATACTGTCATAGCTGCCCCAGGGTCGGAATACTTCGCGATGCAGCGAATGCTCATAGCGGCCACGCTCCTTGAGCTGCAGCACGAGCTTCTTTACGTCCTGCACGCGACCCTTGGGAGCGACCAGGACCGCGTCCTTGGTTTCGACCACCACGTGCTCGCGCAGACCGACTGCCGCTACCAGCCGGCTCTCCGAGTACAGATAGCTTCCTTCGGTGTCTTCGCTGATGACGTCGCCGCGCGTGACGTTGCCATGTGCGTCACCGTCGCTCGCTTCATGGAGCGAGGACCAGGAGCCGACATCGCTCCAGCCGGCATCGAGCGGCACGACGACCGCGTCCGTGGTCTTCTCCATGACCGCGTAGTCGATCGAGTCGGAAGGACATGCCTCGAAAGCCGCCGGATCGATCCGCGTGAAATCGAGATCGGACTTGGCGCTGCGGAAAGCGGTCTCGCAGATGCGTGCCATCTCGGGAGCGAAGCGCGTCAGATCCTGCAGATAGCGGCGCGCGCGGAAAACGAACATCCCGCTGTTCCAGTAGTAATCGCCCGACCTCACGAACTCGGCGGCGTTCTGGGAGTTGGGCTTCTCAACGAAACGCACGATGCGAAAGGCGCCGTCGGTCGCGGCGCCGCGCTGAATATAACCGTAGCCAGTCTCAGCGGCACTGGCGACGATTCCGAAGGTGGCGAGTTTACCGGTGTCGGCTGCACCTACCGCGACGCGCACGGCGCGTTGGAAAGCCGGGACGTCTCGGATTACGTGGTCAGCCGGCAGCACCAGGAGAACCGGGTCGACGGCATTGCCGTCCGCGCCGATTCCCTTGAGTGCAGCATGTGCCGCGAGCGCAATGGCCGGCGCCGTGTTGCGCCCGAAGGGCTCGAGAATCGTCGCGCGCGCGCTCACCCTGAGTTGGCGCAGCTGCTCGGCCACCAGGAACCGGTGCGCCTCGTTGCACACGATCACCGCGGGTGCGGCCGAGAGCCCATCGAGCCGCAACACGGTCTGCTGCAGCATCGTGCGCACCCCGGTGAGCGGCAGCAGCTGCTTGGGATAGAGCTCTCGCGAGAGCGGCCACAGCCGAGTGCCTGCGCCTCCCGAAAGGATGACTGGTGTTAGCATCGGTCGAGATTCTTCCCGTTTGGACCCTCAGGCGGCGAGCCGCTTCCCGCGCCCGATGGCGTAATACGTGAGGCCGAAGCGGCTCACCATGGCTGGATCGTAGAGGTTGCGTCCGTCGAATATCACGGGCGTCCTGAGCAGCTCGCGCAACCGCTCGAAATCCGGGCTCCGAAACTCCTGCCACTCGGTGACGATGGCGAGCGCATCTGCCCCTTCGGCCGCCTGATAGGCTTGCTTCATCAGGCGCACCCCGTCCACTCGCGCGTAGAGATGCTGCGCCTCCGCAGCCGCCACCGGATCGTAGGCCTGCACGCGCGCTCCTGCCTTGAGCAGCAGGTCGATCAGCGTACGCGAAGGCGCCTCACGCATGTCATCGGTATGCGGCTTGAATGCCAGCCCCCACACGCCCAGGGTTCGGCCCGCGAGGTCCACGCCGAAATGCTGCTGGATCTTGTGAAACAGCACCTCCTTCTGCCGGGCATTCACCGACTCCACAGCGGTCAGGATCTCGGGCTCGTGACCGGACTGGTGGGCGGAGCGGATCAGAGCCTTGACGTCTTTCGGCAGACACGAGCCACCGTAGCCCGTGCCAGGGTAGATGAAGCTGTAGCCGATGCGCGGATCTGAGCCGATGCCGATGCGGACTTTCTCGATATCGGCGCCAACCCGCTCGGCGATGTTCGCCAGCTCGTTCATGAAGCTGATCTTCGTGGCGAGCATGGCATTGGCGGCGTACTTGGTGAGCTCAGAGGAGCGAATGTCCATCACGATCAGGCGGTCGTGGTTGCGAATGAACGGCTCGTAGAGCGCGCGCATCAGCTCGGTGGTGCGGGGATTGTCCGTGCCGATGACCACTCGGTCGGGCTTCATGAAGTCGCCGATCGCGGCGCCCTCCTTGAGAAACTCGGGATTCGAGACCACGTCAAATTCGACTTTCGCACCGCGCGCGGCGAGCGTGCGCCCGATTTCCGCATGGACCTTGTCGGCCGTTCCGACCGGAACCGTCGACTTGGTGATCACGATGCAGTAGCGAGCCATGTGGGTTGCAATCGTGCGCGCTACCGAGAGCACATGGCTAAGGTCCGCCGAGCCGTCCTCCGCCGGTGGCGTGCCGACTGCAATCAGCTGGAAAAGGCCATGCTCGATGGCTTTGACCGCGTCGGTGGTGAACTCGAGCCGCCCCGCCGTGGTATTGCGCTTGATGAGCTCGTCGAGCCCCGGCTCGTGAATCGGCACTTCTCCCCGGGTGAGACGCTCGACTTTGGCAGCATCGATGTCGACACATACCACCTGGTTGCCGGCGTCGGCGAGGCATGCGCCGGTCACCAGACCCACGTAGCCGGAGCCGAAAATAGTGACGCGCATCAGTTAAGTTCTTGAGTGGTAAGGAAGAAAGGAGCGTAAAGCAAGGTGGGGCCGGGCTCAAGCACCCGTGATCGGGACACATCGCGCGTGTCCATCTCAACTCGCAAGAGATCAGACGGGATTCTGTCCCTGCGTCGGCTTGGCGGCTTCAGATAGACGGCGTTTGGCGGCGAAGTCGGCGACCTTCGCTCCCGGGGCATGCGGGAGCACCGCCTTACGCGTCCAGACGTAGTCGCGAATGTCCAGATCGCTCTGATACTCCGCGACGGAGTCCGCAAGCAGCGTTACCGCCCGATGACAATCGAAGCTCGCTAGTGCCACCAGCAGGTCGTTGAGAATCTGCTGCAATTTACCCCACGAGAGGCGATGTTCCATGGCTCGCAGGATCATGGGGTGATCGGTGCCCGTCACGTTCGTGCCAATCAGCAGTTCCTCGAACAACTTTTCTGCCGTGCGGAGCCCCGTGTACTCGATCTCGATGTCCCCCTCGGGATTGTTGGCATCACGCACCGTAAGCCCCATGAGATTCACCAGTCGGCGCGCCAGATCATCGATACGGACCGGACGGCCCATATCGAGGACGAATACATCGCCGCCCTTGGCCATCGAGCCGGCTTGCAAGACCAGTTGGGCGGACTCCGGGATCGTCATGAAATAACGGATGACGTCGGGGTGGGTTACAGTCACCGGACCGCCCCGCCGGATCTGCTCTTGAAAGAGCGGCACAACTGAGCCTGAAGAGGCCAGAACGTTGCCGAACCGTACCATACAGAAGCGCGTTTGAGTCGTGCGCTCCTGCAGCCCTTGCAGCACGAGCTCCGCGAGGCGCTTGGTGGCCCCCATGACATTTGCCGGATTCACCGCCTTATCGGTCGAAACCAGCACAAAGGTCTCGACACCGGTCTCGAGAGCCGCTTCGGCCGTGTACCAGGTGCTGATGACGTTATTGTGGATACCCTCGACGACGTTGTACTCGACGATTGGTACATGTTTGTAGGCAGCCGCGTGATAAACGGTCTGAACTGCGAACGTAGAGAGCACCTCACGCACCCGGTGGCGATGATGCGCGTTCCCGAGCAATGGAACGATCTCGACTTCGAGGCGATCGTGTGCGGCGATGACCTCGAGCTCGCGCTGGATGTTGTAGAGCGCTAGTTCCGACATTTCGAAAAGCACCAGACGGCTGGGGCCGAGCCGCAGGATCTGACGGCACAGCTCCGAGCCGATTGATCCGCCCGCGCCAGTCACTAACACGCATTTTCCGCGAATGCTGGCGTCGAACAGCTTCGGCCGGGGCGGCACGGGGTCACGTCCGAGTAAGTCGCTTACATCGACATCACGCAATTCGCTGATCTGCGCCTTCGCGGAGATAAGGTCGGCCAAGTTAGGCAGCGACTGCACATGTACGCCAAGCGGCTCGAGCTGAGTGAGGATCTCACGTCGCCTGCGACGGGAGGTTGAAGGCATCGCCAGAAGGATCCGGTCGATGCGCCGCCGCCTGACAAGCTCCTGCAGCGATTCAGGGCCATATATTTTGATGCCGTTGATGCTGCTGCCCTGGAGCGATTTCTTGTCGTCGATGAAGGCAACCGGGTGGAAATCCGGACCACCGAGGAGGGCCGAGCACACACGTGCGCCGGCGTTCCCGGCCCCATAAATCGCCACACGTGCAGCGGTTCCCTTTGCCCCGGAGCGGCGGAGGAACACGTAGCGTGCCACGAAACGGCTGCCGCCGACCCACGGCAGGGCCAAGGCCCAATAGATCGCGAAGGCGGACAGCGGAATCTGGTGGCTGGCAAGGAGGCGGTCGTAGACGGCCAACACGAGTACCGAAAGGCTTACGCCGGCAATCACGGTCCCCATCGCCTTCGGGCCCATGAAGCGAATCACGGCTCGATACAGACCGAACACCGCGAAAAAGAACAGCGCGGAAGCGACCGCGACAAAGAAGTACATCAAAGTGCGGTCGAGCAGCGGGTCGAGCCGATCGAATTTGAGTGCGAGAGCAGCCCAGAGGGCGGTGGGGATGGCGATGGCGTCAGCCGTCGCCATGATGAGACGCTTGGTTCCTCGGGGAAAGGAAAGGATCGCTTCGGCCGCCGCCGAGCCGAAGGACGCGGATCGCACACCCGCGCTGTTGTCCCTCATGCATCCCTCCACCCTTGGACCCGGGTCACCGCTCCGTCCGTAAGGGCGCTCTCAGCGGGTCGGTCGCAAACGCCTGAGCATTGTAAGGCAAGCAGCCGGGGCAATCGCAACAATTGCGCGCGAATAGAGTTGCCACGCCGAGTCCCGCAAACGCCTCACGGGCACTTTGGTTGACGAAGCTCAGGCCTTTCAATAAAAATTACAGTGAGAATTATCTCCTTCCATTGGGCGCCACAGGGGTCCTCACGTCAGACGCCTCCCGACGTCCGGAGATGGCTGAGGCCAACAGGACGAGCGGAACCAAGGCGCAAATCAGCGCCTCACCCGCAAGCTCAGGCCATCGTACCGCGCAGATCGCGCACGGCAGCAGCCAGAGCACGTTTATCAGCATTGCAGCAGATGTCACCTTCGCGTGGCTTCCCCACCGGCGCGCAAGCCATTGGTATGCATGGGTGCGATGTGCTTGAGATACGTGCTCCCTACGGCGCAGCCTCCGCAGAAGGGTGACCGTCGCGTCGACGAAGAATGTTGCACCAAGAATCAGCCATACCCAGAGCGCTACAGGATCGTGCTGCGCCGCTGCCAAAGCCAAAACTGCGATGACATAGCCGACGTAACCACTGGCGACATCGCCCATGAATATCCGCGCAGGCTTCCAGTTCCACGGCAAAAAGCCTAGGCAAGCTGCGCCGAGGATTAAGCCAGCGGCGGCGACGCCGCTCGATTGTCCGGGACCGAGCATTGCGCCGGTCCATGCAACGAAGGTGCCTTCGCTGGCCGCGATTCCGTCGATCCCATCCATGAAGTTGAACAGATTGAGCACCCAGACGATTCCGAGGACCGCGAGTGGATAACCCGGCCAGCCAAAAGTGATGAGATTGTCACCAACACGGACCGGCGGTAGACCACCTAACCAGGCTACCGCCCAAACGGCGGCCATGACATGCACGACAAACCGTAGCGGTGCGGACACTCGCTGCTGGTCATCCAACAGCCCAACTACGGCAACGGCCATCCCGCCACCGGACAGGGCGATCACGAGTTCGGCAGGCACGGCGCGGAGCCAGCTTAGTACTCCGAGTGCAACCGTCGTGCTGACGACAATGGATGCGCCTCCTCCACGCGGCGTCGGAGTCCGATGCGAACTACGCTCGTTTGGTACGTCGATTAACCCGTGCGACAGTGCAAACCAACGAATCACGCCGGTCATCGAGACCGACGCGAGGAGAGTGCACACTCCGGTTGCCGCCAATTCCAGCGCCATCAGATCGGGCTATCGGGAGGTTTCGATGTTGAAGGGGTTCGAGTCACCCGGCGGGTGCTCTTTGCGGGCGACCGACGCCCGGTCTGCTGCCGATGGTGGCAATCGGTCGGGACGGACGACGACCCGTTCGCATAATCTCGCCTGCCCTGGGGCCAGCATTGAAAATGAGGTCGAGGGCACTGGAATAGGGCATGAACGGCAGAAAGCACTGCTCGTACGCCGGGTGGTCATAAACGTGGATGGTAACGACGATACCCCGTCGTTCGAACGCAGCACGGTCCTCGTTCAGATAGTCCTCCGCGCCGGGCGGGGAGACGTAGGAGTCGGCGTCGACACTCTCGCAAAGTGCAGCGACATGCTCGCCGCGCCGGCCGCCTGCGGATAGAGCGCTGGCCCGGATCATGGGTGTTACGACTCCAAGCCTGGCGGCCATCCAGGAGATCAACTCGCAGTTCAGCTCCAGCAGGCTCATCGTAGAGGCTGCGAATTCGAGAACTCGCGCGAACTCACTGACTGACTCTGCGAAAAACGGAGCCCTGGCGTAGTTCGCCTGCAACGTTCCGATGATCTTGTGCACGAATCGGCTGTCCGCCAGCCTGCAATCGATGATTCGCTGCCCGAAACGCCCCGCCGTCTTGACCGGCACGCTAATGAATTCCAGTCCCTTCGGAGTACGTACGCGATTCCGCTGCTGCCACGATTGTTTTACGAACTGGACGTCATCGAGGACGATCATCACATCCGCCTGGTCGACAAGGTCGAACCAGCCGGTCCAGGGCAGAAACGTCGGCTGGCTGATCGCGCAGGTTCGGTTCATCAGTCTATGCGTCCAGTGAACGTCCTCATCGAGGATCGGCTAATCGTAAGCTTTTGTAGTGCGGTTTAGCTCCGTCCTTCGGCCCAGAGCCTTCAACTTGGCGGCATGCGCGCATACAATCTACGGTGCAGACAACGAGTCTGGTCCGTGGCGAAGCGCGGTTCAGCAATGTGTACGATACATCAATAGCGGACACGAACGTCTGAATGCGTCCAGCTCACGACGATACTGGGCTACACGAGAGGGGTCCAAGCAATAACAGCTCTCCTACCGTAGCGATTCGCGTTGATAGTGGCAGCCACGTCGGTGGCGGTCACGTCCTGCGGTGTTTGACCCTTGCCAACGAGCTGCGGCGGATCGGCGCGAGTGTTCACTTCGTGAGCCGCGAGCATCCAGGCCACCTTTTGGCGCGGCTGAGCGATTGCGGTCATGTCGTGCACCGCCTGCCGACAATCCCTCGCACCGGCTCACCGTCGATCGACGATGCGGAGTCGCGCAAGATCGCACAGGCGAGAGATGCGATGGACACCCTGGCGGCGCTGCGTGATGAGCACATTGACTGGCTGATTGCGGATCATTACGGGGTCGATGCAGCGTGGGAAAGCCTGGTGAGACCTGGAGTTGAGCGCCTGATGGTCATCGACGACCTGGCCGATCGCGCCCACGACGCTGATCTGCTCGTGGACCAGAACTACTTCGGCTCCGAGACCCTGCATCGGTACGAAGGGCGCATACCGCAGCGTTGCCATGCCCTGTTGGGGCCGAGGTATGCGCTGCTGCACCCGGATTACCGGCGACTGCGTGCCTCCTGGACACGACACTCGGGCACGATCCGGCGCGTTCTGGTTTTCTTCGGCATGCACGACCCGACGCGCGCGGCTCTCAAGGTACTTCAGGCGCTGAGCCATCCGGAATTCTCGGGAATCTCGGTCGACGTCGTTGCAGGAAACGACCCCTCGTTGACTGACGAAATTTGCTCAGCAGCGCGTGCCCGACACGGAATAACCGTCCGCAACGTGCTACCCAGCTTGGCCGAGCTCATGGCGGGCGTCGATCTGGCGATCGGTGCCGGAGGAGCCACCACTTGGGAGCGCGCGTGTCTGGGAGTACCGACGATAGTCGCTACCATCGCCGACAACCAGGTGGGACTGGCCAATGTTCTAGCCGCCGAAGGCTTCATCGCGCTGCTGGGACGGTCAGCGCTAACTTCTAGTGACACCTGGCGCCTGGTGTTACGAAGGCTGGTTAGCAACCCCCATCGCGTCACGGAGCTCGGATCTCACGCCCGGACACTGACCGATGGTTTCGGTGCTGCCCGGGTCGCACGCCACATGCTTGGTGGCATCACGAACGTGGTGGTGCGCCGCAGCAGTACCGTCGATGAAACGCTACTGCTCGAATGGGCCAACGACCCGGGAACCCGGCACTTTGCCTTCAATAAGAGCCGCATCACCCCTGATCAGCACCACCTCTGGTTCTTGTCTCGCCTCATAGACCGCGGTTGCATGATGCTGATTGGAGAAGATGGGCATGGGCTACCCGTCGGTCAGGTCCGGTTTGACGTCAACGGTCCCGGGGATGAAGCGACGATTAACGTGAGCGTCGATGTCGCGCTGCGCGGAATGGGCATTGGCTCATTGCTGCTGCAAGAGGCCATGGCGGCGTGGCGCCGGGAACATCCCCGCACTCCGATCATCGCCGAGATCGTCGAAGGGAACGAGGCGAGCAAACGACTGTTTGCTTCGGCGGGGTTCAGACCGATCACGTCCCGGCGGCCCGAAACGATTACTCTCGAGTCTCGTCCGGGCTAGAACGCACGCGCCCGCCTGCAGCGCGTCTCAGTCAATTCCATGCGTTCGCCACGAGACCGAGGTACTCGTGAACTGCACGCTCCGTATCTTGCAAGCCATCCGAACCCGGCACGAACGCACGCCAGGTGATGCGCATTGTCCCGAATGTTCTCTGGCCGGTCGGTGCCGCGATCGGCCGGGCTCCTGCCTGCCTCAGCAGCCGCATCGCACGCGGCATGTGATAGGCCGACGTCACCAAGAGGAAGGGCTGAATGCCGAGCAGCCTGCTCAACTCTCGGGCCTCGGCCGCCGTATCGAGAGGCCGATCGCACACGACGATGGACTGCTCGGAGATTCCCAAGTCACGCGCGAGCTGCGCGTATCCACTGGCCACGGGCTGCCCTCCCGCACGCGCGCCGCCTGAGACAACAAGCTGGGCCCCACGCAGCTCACGCACGAGTCGTATCCCCTCCACGTCGCGCACCAGACCGTCCGAATCCAATGCGGCGGTAACGGGGATAGCGTCATGGGGCCTATAGCCGCTACCGAGCACTACAACATGGGAGACCGGCGGTACGCGCAGCGCCGCGAGGGGCCCATACTCTGACTCGAGAGGATGCAACAGCACCTGACCGACGAGCGGAGTCGACGCAAGGTAGACGAGCAGGCCGGCACAGCTCAGCAGCGCCGATGCCGTACGTCGGTGTTCGAGCAGACGCGACAACGCTGCGGCAAGCGACAACAAGATCGCCACGACGAGTGGCGCGCTGATGATGCCGATCCCTGCCCTGAGGGCCATCATGGAACGCCACCGCCTGCCGGCCGGGCTCGCCCTGCGGACATGTACCAGCTGACGGTGCGTGAGACGGCCTCGTCGGATGTAACTGGCGGTGACCACGTCAGGTCGCGGCAGGTCTGGGTGATGTCCACCTGCAGCGATCCGCAGAGTCTGCCGAGATCGGCCCTCTTGCCCGTTATGGTCGCCGTCGCACGTACGAGTGCGAGGGGAACCGGAACGAGCCTGACGCGCCGGCGCATCGCACGGCCGATCTGCCGGATAAGATCCGGGGTCGATCGGTCTTGGCCATCGGAAACCATCCAGACCCGCCCGGGCGCTGCGGGGTGGGAGAGCAGCCGCACCAGCAGATCGCAGAGATTCCAGACGCCTGCGAGACTGCGCCGGTTGCTCACGGAAGCAAGTGGTATCGGCCAACCGCGGTCAACCCATTGCAGCAGTCGCAGGAAATTCGCTCGAACGCCAGGGCCGTAAACGAGCGGTGGACGCACAATGACGGCCTCGAGCCGGGACGCGGCCGCCACGTCCAGCAGCAATTTTTCGCCGAGCCATTTGGAGTTGGCGTAGGCCCCCTCGGGATGCGGCTCGTCCTGCGCAGTGTAGGAGCGGGATGCAGACCCCTCACCGTTGACCTTCACCGTGCTGACGAAGATCATTCGCCGCACGCCGGCCGCGGCGGCCTCTTCGGCCAGGTGCCGCGTACCCCAGGCATTGATGTTCTCGTAAAGCTCTGCGTCGGCATCGCTCTCGTCGGGCCGGTGGGCACGCGCTGCGAGATGCACTACGCCCTCGACATTCGCGAGCGCAGGCCTCCACTCGGTGGATGCATCGATATCGCCGACAATCGTGCTCTCTGCGACATGCAGCGAGAGTGATCGGGGGGAACGCAGCGCTGCGCGTACCCGGTACCCCGCGGTGGCCAGCGCCTCGCACAAAACCTGGCCCACGAATCCGTTGGCACCCGTAATTAGCACACGGCCAATCAATCAGTCGCTCCCGAACGGTGCAGCGCGAATACGTCATCCGCCATCGCCCGCGCGATGTTGGTCCGTGAATACTTGGCCACGAACTCCGGCCGCGGGCGATCGACGATGTCGAGCGTTTCGAAACCTTTTACCGCCTCCGCCACATTGCCCGGTGCAAAGATCGCCGCATTGACCACCTCTTGGCGGATGAACTGCGCCGCATAGCCGGCTACCCCTGCCAACACCGGCTTACCCAGGGCGGCGTACTCGAATACCTTCGAAGGCAACACCTTCTCGAACGCCCGCTTTGCCCCCAGATGCAGAAATAGGATGTCAGCGGCGCGGTAGGCCTCCAGAAGCTCAGGACGCGATACCGGGGCGCGCAACTCGACGTTGTCGATACCAGCGGCTGCCCGCTCGAGGGCGGTGCGTCGGCCGCCATCGCCGACCACGATAAATTGCGCGCGACCCCGCAATGCGGTCGCAAGCCGCGGCAGCACTTCGTGCAGAGCCTGCCCTTGCCCGATGTTACCGGCATACATGATCGTGACGGGACCGCAGCGCGGGCGCTCGTACGCCTCGGACAGCGTGGAGACGAGAAACTCCTCGTCGATGCCGTTACTGAACCAGGCGAGAGAGCGATCGCTATAGCGACTCCGGAAGTAGTCTTCGAATCCGCGCGAGACCAGATTGATGCGATCCGCGCGCTGCATGGTCCACGACTCCAGTCTGGCGAACAGCTTGCGCACCGGCCAGGCGGGACCCGGCGCCAGCACATCCGGTAAGGTATCGACGAAGATGTCCCTCACATCCAGGTATAAGCGCGCCTGCTTGCGCCGTGCGATCCAGGCACCGAGCGTCGCCGTCATGAGCCGCGAGGAAGTCGCGACCACGAGGTCATAATTGCGACCGGCGACATGATGCATGGCCCCCCGCGCGAAACTGATGAAGGCGCGCGCCTGGCCCGGCATGTCGCTGCGGTGTGTGGGCAAGCGGATGCGCCTGATCTCTAGCCCATCGCTCCGCTCAAGCTCGGCTGCCGGCTGCGCATAGCTGTGGTACCGATTAGGAAGAGTCGTTACGACCTCAATCTGCGTGCCGGCCGGGGCGCGTTCGCACATCGCCCGCACCAATGTGGTCGCCCGGAAAGAACCGGCGCACAGGTCGGGCTCGTAGTAGAAGCTGAGGACCAGCGCTCTCATTGCGGTTGTGACCAGCGAACGCACGAATTGATTGATGCATCCGCGAACCGCACGCCGATGCGACTGTTCTCGACGGTCACGCCAAAACGGGGATACCAGGTCCCGCGTGCAACGTCCACGGCCGCTGCACCCTCGAACGTGACGGTGGCGAGAGCGCGCTGGCCGGAACATAGAATGACCGTTCCCGCAGCACTGAGGCGCGCGTCGATGACCGGATGCAGGTGAAAAAAAGCCTCAGCGCACTGAAAATCGCCGCTGACATGGTCCTCGATCCTCAACGAATGCTCATCGAGCCTCCAGCACCGCGTGTGCCGGTTACGTCCGGGCAGCCGCTCGTAGCCGTCATGGCACGCTGCGACGATCGCCGCCTCCCCCACCCGCGCCTCGCACAGATGCGCCCGCGCGCGTCGTGCAACGCGAAACGCGCCCCATACCTCGCTTGAGTCCTGCCCGTCCACGACGACTGTATTGTGAGCAGCCGTACCACGCTGTCGCTGCCGCTCGGGCTGCTCGCCGTACTCGGACACTCCGGAGTTAACGAACACCCGCTGCGCTCCCAGACTGAGCTCGAAACTGCAGGTGTCGGCGTGCCCGTGTCCGGGCTGATAGGCGGGGCCGACCGCCGCGCAATCACATATCACGCAGGCTGGGCCGAGCATCACGCGCACATAGCCGCTAGCGGCTAACACCTCCAAAGGCCTCGCTTGTAGCGAGGCGGCCTGCAAGCCGATCCGCCTCGCATAAGATTCGAGCTCCGCGGGGGTAGGCGCTACACCGAATGCGGCGTCGTTGAAAAACGCGATATCGCCGTCGGGATGGCTCATCAAAACCAACCAGCGCTGCATCTGGTCGACGATGTCAAACCAGATCTCGGGGGGCTGCCGACCATAGGCGCCCAGCAGATTGATGAGATCCAACAGATCTTCCAGGACGAGAGCATGATACATCGGACTGAGCTCGAAATGCCCGCCGTCTGCCAGTACCTGCTCAGGTAGCTGCCGACTGAGGATATCGATTCCTCGACGGTACCATTGTTCTGCCTCGACACCTTCGAAGTACAGGCCAACGTGTACCAGCGCCATGGCGTTGGCCAACAAATGGTTGCCCATGATGTCGTACTCCAGTCGTTCCCCCAGCCAACGGGCCTGGACGGCCATGCTCGAGTGGCATAACGCGGGCAGTGAATTACCGCGAGCGGCCCATTTGACCCAATTCGCCAGTCGCAGCGACAGTGGGTAAGGCTCCCATCCGTCGCCCGCAGCCGGAGGGTTCTCAACAACCCATCGTTGCAGCAGCTCCCGGTGCCACACGGCGCGATGTGGCGATCCCTCTGCGTTCAGATCGTCGAAGTAATGCAGGTGATACGTCCATAGCTTCGTAGCGTCAGCCGGATGCCAGTCGCCCGCGTTGGCGCAACGCCGCTCGACATTGAGAAAGCGGAAGGTATTCGGAGCGATGAGGGTTCGCACGGCGGGAACCGGCTGCGCGTAAGAGCCGCTCAGGTCCCGTTTATGGGGTGCAGGCCGCAGGTTCGGACTGGGGCGGCGCGCCTTGCGCCAGAGTCGGGCGACGATCTGGGCGGGTCGCAGATGCCGGACAGTATGAAAATAGAGATGGAAACGGCTCAACGGTGCGCGGCCTCATCGAGCGCGACGACGATGCGGCTGACTTCGATGAGTTCGTGAAAGGCCACAGGCGCATCGCCGCCGGTTCGCACGGCATTCACGAAAGCCTGGGCCAGCGCTTTGTGGCCCTTGTCCTGTCGCCACAGGTGTAGCGTCTTGAATCCCGGCCAGCCGTGCCCGCGCAGACGCCGGAAGTTGTCCAGCCGCAGCACCCGACCGCCACAGAAGACCTCGATGCGCTCCTTTGGGAAGGATCGATGCCCATTTGCCAGGTAGTGGATGGTTCCGATTGAGCCATCGGCGAAGCGGAGCGTGATCGTCGCGCTGTCTCCTGGCATTGAACCCGGCTCGCCGAGCGTCCTGATGCTGGACTCCACGATGGGCTCGCCCGCAAGAAAACGCAGCAGATCGACGAAATGGCACGCCTCTCCGATGATTCGCCCGCCTCCGACCTGGCGGTCCTGCGTCCAATGTGTTAACGGAAGGGCCCCGGCATTCGCGGTAGCGATGAAACTCTTCGGCGCACGGATGGTTCCGAGCAAAGACTTCATACGCAAAACCTGTGGAGCGAATCGACGATTGAATCCGACCACGAGACAGGGACGGATTCCTCCAACGCCCGCTGCCTCCCACGCAGTGACGATGTCATTGAGCTCTTGCGTGGTGATCGCCAGCGGTTTCTCCACGAAGACGTGCTTGCCCGACTGCAGGGCACGCACCACGAATGCCGCATGACTGTCGTGGCGTGTGGCGATGATCACCGCATCGATGTCTTCGGCACTCATGAGCGCTTCCGGATCGCTGGTAGCACGCCCGAAGCCGAACTTTCGTGCGCAGTAAGCTGCCGTTACACCGCCTTTGCTGGCGATTCCCTGCAGGCGCACCCCCGCACTCGCGAAGGCGGGTATCAGAACCCGGGTTGCATAGTTGCCTGCGCCGATGAACGCGATGCGTGGAGACCCCAGTGAGCGCCGCTCCTGGGACGCGTATCGAACGGTGCGCCGGGGGGACTCGCCCGATCCCGGCCCAGGATACTCGAGCAGGATTCCCAGATAAGGCTCGCTAGCGGTGGCCAACAGCTCGTATGCAGCAGGCGCGGCATCAATGGAAAAACGGTGCGATATGAGCGGCGTTACCGCGAGCTGTCCGGCGCGCAACATATCGAGGACCGCCTGGAAATTACGCTGCTCGGTCCAGCGCACGAAGGCGGCCGGATAATCATTGCCACGTTCTTCGTAATCAGAGTCGTAGCGTCCCGGACCATAGGAGCACGACACCTGGAACAACAACTCCTTCTCATAGAACTCGGAGCGGTCGAGCGCGAGGCCCGCGACGCCAACGAGCACGATACGGCCGCGTTTCCGGCACATGCGCGCCGCCTGAGTCACCGGCTCGTTGGAGCTGGTAGCGGCAGTGATGAGCACCCCGTCGATCCCCTGCCCGCGGGAAAACGCCTCGGCGACCGCCAAAACTTCCTCGCCGCGTTCGACCGCGACGGTCTCCGCGCCGAATTGCCCCGCCAGTTCGCGCCGCCGGGAATCCGGATCGATGCCGAGCACTCGACAGCCGCTTGCTCGCAGAACTTGCACGGCGAGCAATCCGACGAGGCCAAGGCCGATAACTGCGAAGCACTCGCCCAGGGTAGGCAGGGCAAGCCGAACCCCTTGCAACGCGATCGCGCCGAGTATGGTAAACACCGCTTCGTCGTCACCAACCTCAGCGGGGACGCGAGCACAGAGATTGCGGGGAACGCCGACCCATTCAGCATGAGGGCCGTTCGAAACTACCCGGTCGCCGAGTGCGAACCCGTCAACACCCGCGCCTATTTCAACGATGGATCCGACGTTGCAATAGCCAGGCTGCAGCGGCTGCGCCAATCGGCTGCGCACGGCTTCGAGAGCGGCCGCTATCCCGTCAGTGCGCGCTTTGTCGATCACAGCGCGGACCTTGTCGGGTTGTTGGCGGGCCTTCTCCAGCCATCCAGCCCGGCCGAAATCGATGAGCATGCGCTCAGTGCCGGACGAGATCAGTGATCGCGAGGTTCTGACAAGGATTCCGCCGCGCGGCGCCTGCGGCGCCGGCACTTCAGCAACGGTTGTGCGTCCATCGGATAGGGATTGCAGTACCTGACGCATTCATTGACCTCTCGGCATGCGCTGTGCGCTGCCAGCTCCGTCCAGCAAGCGGTGAACGGCGCGAATCATCCGTCGATGAAACGACGGAACCATAACTCCAGACACATCAGCGCAAAGATGGTGTACCCGGCGTCCACCATCCCAGCCCGGTCCGCTCGCAGCAACTGTTGGATTGCCTTGGGATCGAATATGCCCCGGCGACTCACTGCGGCATCGTCCAGCGTTTCATCCACCACATGACGCAACTCATGTCGCAACCAGCGGCGCAACGGGGCCCCGAAGCCGCTCTTCGGTCGGTAAATGACTTCGCGCGGCAGGTAGGGCTCCATGGCACGTTTGAAGATCGCTTTGCCTGTCCGGCCACGCTGCTTGAACCACGAAGGCAGCTGAGTCGCGAAACGCACGACATCAAGATCCAGCAGCGGAACGCGCACCTCCACGCCAGCTGCCATCCCGGCTCTGTCCGTGTAGTTCAAGTTGTGGTCTGCAAGAAAGTGCTTGGCCTCGAGGTACAGCATTCTCTGAAACGGATCGGTTTCCTTGGGAATCCGCGCCAGACTTCGAAGCAAAGGCTCCGCAGTGTCGACTGCGACCACGCGGCTGCGAAACTCGTCCGTGTAGAGGGAACGGCGCAGATTCTCGGAACTCCACCAGAAATAGGTTACGAGCCGTCGGTCGGCGTCCTCTCCAGCATAAGAGAACATCTTGGAAAGACGCCGTATTGCGTGGCGCGACTGCCCGATACCCCGGCCGCTGGTCGCAGACTCGGCAATCCCCTGAAGCTTCCTGCGAATGGGTCGTGGTAGCCACGACCATACCGGCTCGAAGTGAAGCGCCAAGTGTCGCCGATAACCGGCAAACAGATCATCGCCTCCGGCGCCTGATAATAACACTGGGATTCCCATTGCACGGGCCCGCTCGGCGATCAGCCAGGCGTTGATAGGCGCCGGATCAGCCTGCGGTTCATCGAGCAAGCTCACCATATCTGGAAGGCGGCTGATCGCTGCGGGTTCGATCCTCACTTCAACGAGATCGACGCCAAGGTGCTGCGCCACCCGACGTGCATAGGGAAGATCGGCGGGACTACCCTCCAAATCGACTTCGGCAGGAAAGTTCACGGTAAAGCATGTAATTGGCCGCGTCGGTTGGACTAGGCGCATCATTGCGACGACAGCGCTCGAATCGAGACCTCCCGAGAGGTAGGCGCCCACCGGGACGTCGGCCATCAATTGGCGGCGCACGGCCCTACGCACCTCACCGGCGAGCTCCGCAGCCGCCTCATTGAAGCCGAGAGGCGCTCGAGTACCGTCGTACGGGAGGTCGTAGTAGCACCACTTGCGCACTACGCGTCCACCGCGCGTCAGCAATCCGAATCCCGGCTCCAGCTTGAACACCTGAGCCAGGATGGTCTGCGGAGCCGGTGTCCACAAATAGGCCAGCGAGCAATGGACAGCGGGCGCGTTGATCTCTCGCGACAGTGCACGATCGCGAAGCAGTGCTTTGATCTCCGAAGCGAACAGGAACCCGCGCGGCGTCTCTGCATAGTAAAGAGGCTTGACGCCAAGGTGATCGCGTGCAAGGAACAGCGACCCACGCTCTACCCCCGCGGGCCGCCCCGAACGTCGGGCATCGTATATCGCGAATGCGAAGATTCCATTCAGGCGGTTCAACATTCCCAGCCCGTCACGCTCGTAGAGATGCAAGAGCACCTCGGAATCCGTTGCCGAACGGAATAGGTGCCCGGCAGCTGTCAACTCGGCACGTAGCTCACGATAGTTGTAAATCTCGCCGTTGAAGATCAGCGTCAATTCCGTCTGCATGCCTCCGGGTTCGTCGGGGCTCACGGTCATGGGCTGAAGGCCAGCCTCCGAAAGATCGATGATGGCGAGCCTGCGATGACCAAGTCCGGTTGGAGGCTCACCGTCGGCTCGCAGCAATACGGTGCCGCTACCGTCCGGACCGCGGTGAGCCAGCGACGCGGTCATGCTTTGCAGCAGATCTGCGGCGAAGTCGCCCTGAAATCCTGCGATACCGCACATGCTACGTGCCGGTCGAGAGTGAATCTGCAATTGCACGGGCGCGCAGAACCACTCCATGGGCCGTGTATTGTGCGTCTACGCCCCCCAGGCCGGCCGCCGCAGCCCACCTTTTGACTGTCCGCAGCGTTGCCGGACGGTCATAGCGCGGAGCCAACATATCGAACGTGTCGAGATAGGCCCATTCCTTGAGTATCTCGCCCTTGAGACCGAGGAAGCTGTAATCGGCCACGAGAAGCCGCCAGTTGACGGCATAGCCCTTCGGTAGCTTCCGCAGCAGGGCGGCCACCGGCCACATTAGATCGACCCACCGGGTTACCAGGGCATAGAGTCTTTCCGGCTTCATATTGCGCGTGAGTGGGCGGACCCAGTATTTGGTCTGAAGAAAAGTGCGAAACAGGGTCCGCTTGTAAATGTCGACGCAGAGCGCCCCGCCTGACTTCAGGAAGGTCGGCAATAGGGCGAAGGCGCGCGACGGGTCGGGTGTGTGCTGCAGCATCCCGAAGCAGAAAAGTCGATCGAACGTTGCGGGCCGGAATGGCATTGCAAACACGTCGGCCTGAACGATCAGCACATTGGGCCGTGCACCATTGGAGGCATAATTCGCTTCCACGGCGTAGCTATAGTCCAGCGAGACCACCGTGCCGCCCGTGTTGGCCGCTTGCTCGGTGAAGCGCCCCGAGCCACTGCCGACTTCCAGGATGAGTTCGCCCCGAAGGTCGCGTGGCCAGTCGGTCTGGGAGAAGAACCTTTCCTCGGAAGCTGTGAGGCCGCTGTAGCTGTCGTATTGGGTGCGGGCGTGCCGGATCCACTCCAGGCCGAAGCCCGATGCGTAGTTTTCCCGAGGCACGAACCGGGGTATGCCGCCGACGACCGGAATCTCACACTCACATCCCCGGCAGGCCAACGCGCCTTCGAGCAGCACGCCACTGCCGAGAGCGCCACGCACGCACTCCAGCGAGCCGCAGCAAGCGGGGCAAGCCAGTAACCTGAGATGCTCGAGGATCATGAGCGCTGCTCCGGTCGGATCACTTCACGGCGCGGATCAGCATGAACAGACCGTGCGAGGCAGCGTAGCGTCGCAGCAATTTCCTCGGCCAGATTGCACGAGCAAGGCTCAGCAGGCCCGAGCGGTGGCGCTGTCCCGACTGAG
>Ga0307476_10000959_pt1 | contig 19231 bp, 17 predicted proteins | sample atmos_gasesECM2C_2_FD_203314 | JGI IMG/M metagenome (GOLD analysis project Ga0307476, IMG submission 203314) | Hardwood forest soil microbial communities from Morgan-Monroe State Forest, Indiana, United States - atmos_gasesECM2C_05 | ecosystem: Environmental > Terrestrial > Soil > Temperate... | reverse complement strand
GATCCCCTCCTGGGCGAGCTCGGTGCGGACCCGTTCGGGGTTGGCGCCCTCTTTGTCGATCTTGTTGACGGCAATCAGCATCGGCACGTCGGCGGCGCGGGCGTGGTCGATCGCCTCTTTGGTCTGCGGCATGACGCCGTCGTCGGCGGCGACGACGATGACGGCGACGTCGGTGACCTTGGCTCCACGGGCGCGCATCGCCGTGAAGGCGGCATGGCCGGGCGTGTCGAGGAAGGTGATCGTCTTCTCGTCTTTGTGGACCTGGTAGGCGCCGATGTGCTGGGTGATGCCGCCGGCCTCGCCGGCGGCGACCTCGGTCTCGCGGATCGCATCGAGCAACGAGGTCTTGCCGTGGTCGACGTGACCCATGATCGTGACGACCGGGGGGCGGTCGGCGAGGTCCTCGTCGGCGTCGTCGAACTCGGGCTCCTCCGGCTCCTCGTCGGCGGCGCTGACGATCTCGAGCTTGCGGTCGTACTCATCGGCGATCGCCCGGATCGACTCGTCGGTGAGCGTCTGGGTCAGGGTCGCCATTTCGCCCATCATCATCAGTTTTTTGATCACCTCGGCCGGGGCCAAACCGAGCGACTCGGCGACCTCCCGCACGGTGGCGCCGGAGTTCACCTTGGTCGCCTCCGGCTCAACCGGGGTCGCCGGCCCCATCGGCGGCTCCTCCAGCAGCGGCCGGCGGCGGCGGCCACCGCGGCGGCGCGGCGGGCGTTGCGGCGGCGGGCCGCCCATCTGGTCGCGGCGGGCGGCCTGGGAGTCGATCACGACGCGGCGTTTTTTGGCGCTGGCGGCACCGCCACCGGCGGCACCCTGCTGGGCGCCCGCCGGACGCACCGGTTTGGTCGAAGCCCCGGATTTCGGAGCGGCCGGTTTTGCAGGCGCGGCGGCCGGCTCTTTGGCGGCTTTCGGTGCCGGCGCCTCTGCCTTGGCGACAGGCGCGGCTTGCGGCGCCGCAGCCTCGGCCGGCGGCGCAGCGGCAGCTTTCGCGGGAGCTTTTTTCGGCGCCTCGGCGCCGCCATTGCCCTTGGCGGCGGCGATCGCTTTCAGCGCGTCGGCTTCCTCGACGCTGGAGGCGGCGGCTTTGGCCTCGACCCCGGCCGCTTTCAACGCCGCCAGCAGCTCTTTGCTGCTGACCCCTTGCGCTTTCGCGATCTCATGAACCCGCTTCTTAGCCACTCGCGCTACTCAGCCTCCTCGGCAACCGGCTCGCCCTCGGACTCGGGATTGGACCCGTTCTCGGGCTCGGCCTCTTCTTCCTCGGCGGCCTCGACGACCTCCTCGGCTTCCGCCTCGGCGACGGCCTCCTCTGCGATCTCTTCGCCGACCTCTTCGGCCAGCTCCTCTTCGATCGCCTGCTCGTCGCCTTCCTCGACGATCTCCTCGGCCGCGGCCTCGACAGCCGCCTCCTCGACGGCCTCCTCGGCAAGCTCCTCGGCGACGGTCTCCTCGGCTTCCGCCTGCTCGGCAGCCTCGACGAAGTCCGCGGAGGCGCGGGCGACGATCTCGTCGATCTGACCCTGGTCGCCATCGGGGTCGGCCAGGATCTCGACCTCCGCGTCGGCCAGTGGCGCCAGGATCGCGACCTGGCTGGTGTCGAAGCGAGAAAGCGCCTGGTGCTGGGGCAGGCCGCAGTAGGTCGAGCCCGGGATTGCCGCGTTGGGGCAGCGGCGGCCGTTGGAGAGGACCGCCAGACAGCGCCCGTCGGACTGTTCCTCGCCCTCGATTTCGAGCTCCGGTTCCTCGGAGGCAAAGTCGGTCTCGGATTTGATGTCGACGCGCCAGCCGGTCAGGCGAGCAGCGAGGCGGGCGTTCTGGCCGTCGCGGCCGATCGCCAGCGAGAGCTGGTCGTCGGGGACGATCACCGTCGCCTGGCGCTCCTCGTCGTCGACGATCACCTCGCGCACCCGCGCCGGCGACAGCGCTTTGGCGACGAAGCGGGCGGGCTCGTCGTTGTGGGGAATGATGTCGATCTTCTCGCCGCGCAACTCGGAGACGACCATCCGCACCCGCGAGCCACGCGGGCCGACACAGGCGCCGACCGGGTCGACCCCGTCGGCGTGGGAGACGACGGCGATCTTCGAGCGGTAGCCGGGCTCACGGGCGACGCCGACGATTTCGACCAGCTTGTCGGCGATCTCGGGGACCTCGAGCTCGAACAGGCTCTTGATCAGCTCCGGGCTGCGGCGAGAGACGACGATCGCCGGGCCTTTGGTCGAGTCGGAGACGTCGGTGATCACGGCCTTGACCCGCATCCCGTGGTCGTAGCGCTCGTTGTAGACCTGCTCGGACTTCGGCAGCAGCGCCTCGACCCGCTCGCGCAGCTGGACCAGCGTGTAGCGCTTGTCGGACTGCTGGATGATCCCGGTGATCAGCTCGCCGACCCGATCCTGGTACTCGTCGTACATCATCTGCCGCTCGGCCTCGCGAATCCGCTGCAGGATCACCTGCTTGGCGGTCTGGGCGGCGATCCGGCCGAAGTCTTCAGGGGTGACGTCGCGGGTCGTGATCTGGCTCTCGTAGGGAGCGAGCATCTCCGGGTCGAGCTCGGGGTCCTCGGGCTCTTTCAGTTCGCCGGTCTCCGGGTCGACTTCGGGCTCCTCCTGCTGCTCGACCGCTTCGGCCAGCAGTTTCTCCTCCAGCTCGGGAGGCAGGATCAGTTCGAAGACGCGGAAGTCGCCGGTTTCGTGGTCGAGGTCGACGCGCGCGTATTTGGCGGCGCCGGGAGTCTTCTTGTAGGCCGAGAGCAGGGCGTCCTCGAGGGCGTCCATCAACTTGTCGGCGGAGATTCCCTTCTCCTGCTCGAGCGCTTTGACTGCGTCGACGATCTCCTTGCTCACTGGGGTGACTCCTCGGGGTTGGAATTGGCGCTCTGACGGCTGTACTTGGGGCCGGGGGACGAGACCTCGAGCGAGTAGTCGACGAGCAGGTGGCTGAGGTGTTTCGTGACCTGTTCGCAGCGGGCGAGATCGACACCGTCGGGGTGGTCGATGAAGATCCGCAGCGCCTCGCCGCCGGGGCGCTCCACGGCGACGACGTCGAGCTCGGAGTCGAGCTCGGACAGCTGCTGCTGAATGTTCTGCTGAATGTCGGTCATAGAAAGGTCCTGGAAATCCTGATTCGGCCGTAAAAAAAGTGGGCCAGGCCCACTTCGAGTTACTGCGAGTACTGAGTTAGGACAGAAAGCTTGGAGCCAGTATAGCTCGGCCAGAAAGCCGGGCAAGGAGGCTAATGCGCCTGCAGCCCGGCACGGTCGCGGAGCTGGCCGACCCGGTCGAGAATCGCCTCGGCGATCGCGTCCTTGGGGGCGATCGGGACCTCGGTCTCGGCTTCGGCTTCGATCAGGGTCACCGCGTTCTCCGCACTCTCGAACCCGATCGCCGGGTCGGAGACGTCGTTGAGGACGATCATGTCGACCTTCTTGCGCTCGAGCTTGGCGCGGGCACGGGCCGTGGCGTCCCCCCCGTGCTCGGCGGCGAAACCGACGATCGTCTGGCCGGGGGTCCGCTTGGCGGCCAGCGCAGCGAGGATGTCTTCGGTCGGCTCCAGTTGCAGGTCGAGACCGTCGGCACGCGCCATCTTGCCGGCGGCAACCGCGGTCGGGCGGAAGTCGGCGGGGGCGGCGGCCATCAGCAAGACGTGGCTGTCGGCGAAAGCATCATCCGCGGCCTGCGCCAGCTGCACGGCGGTCTCGACGTCGACCCGGTTGACCCCGGCCGGGGCCGGCAGGGCGACGTTGGCGGCGACCAGGGTGACGTCAGCCCCGCGCCGGGCGGCAGCAGCGGCGAGGGCGATCCCCATCCGGCCGCTGGAGCGGTTGCCGATGAAGCGGACGGGATCGATCGGCTCGCGGGTGCCACCGGCGGTGACCAGGACGCGGAGACCGTCCCAAGGCTTCTCGCCGGCCGGCAGCGCCGCCTCGACCAGGGCCAGCAGCCGCTCGGGGTCAGGCAAGCGCCCGCGGCCGTACTCGCCACGCGAGGCGAGCTTGCCCTCCTCGGGCTCGATCACCTCGACCCCGCGCTCGCGCAGCGTCGCCAGGTTGGCCTGCGTCGCCGCGTCCGCGTACATGCGGTCGTTCATCGCCGGCGCCACCAGGCGCGGCGCCGCGCAGGCGAGGAAGGAGGTGGTCAGCATCGAGTCGGCGGCGCCGGTGGCGAGCTTGGCGACGGTGTTGGCCGAGGCCGGCGCGACCAGGAAAGCGTCGCAGTTGGCGGCCAACTCGAGGTGGGAGATCGGGTCGTGGCCGGGCGCGGCCTCGCCAGGGAAGGCGCCCCGCATCGGATCGCGCTCGAACTCGGAGGTCAGCACCGGAGCGCCGACGATCCCCTCGAACGAGGCGGCCCCGACGAAGCGCGTCGCCGTCTCGGTCATCAGGACCCGGACGCCGTGACCGGCGAGCGTCGCCAGGCGAGCGAACTCGAGCGCCTTGTAGGCGGCAATCCCTCCGCTGACACCAAGCAGGACTCGGGCCATCTCGATCGGCTCCTCGGGTTCGCGCCCGGGCGGGGCGCTAGCTGCGGTACTCGTATTTGAGCTTGCCCTCGGCAAGCTCTTCGAGCGCCATCGTCAGGTAGTTCCCCTCGGCATTGGTCTCGACCATCGGCGGTGGGTACTCGCCGAAGCCGCCCTCACCAAGGTTGTGGAAGTAGCTGTTGATCTGGCGCGCGCGCTTCGCCGCAACGACGACGGCGGCGTAATGCGAGTCGGAGTGCTCCAGAAGCTTGTCTACGCGTGGTTTGATCATCGGCGGCGGAGTGTAGATGATCAGCCCGGCGAGCCCTTGCCGAGCTCCTCGCGCACGATCCCGACCAGCTCGCCGGCGGCGGTCTCGAGGTCGTCGTTGACGACGCGGTAATCGAAGTCGGCCTGCGATGCGAGCTCGATTTCCGCCGTCTCCAGGCGCCGGTCGATCGCCTCGCCGGAGTCGGTGCCGCGGCCGACGAGCCGCTCGCGCAGGACGTCGGGGCCGGGGGGCGCGATGAAGATCTGGATCGACTCCGGCATCGCGGCGCGAACCTGGGTCGCGCCCTGGACCTCGATCTCCAGGACGACCGAGTGGCCGGCCTCGATCCTGCGCTCGACCTCCGAGCGCAGCGTCCCGTAGCGGTTGCCGCTGTAGGTCGCCCACTCGAGGAAGTCCTTCTCCTCGACCCGGGCCTCGAACTGCTCCGGGCTGAGGAAGTGGTACTCGCGACCGTCCTCCTCCCCAGCCCGTGGCTGCCGCGTCGTCGCCGAGATCGAGAGCTCGAGGTTGGGACAGCGCGCCAACAGTTGCTTGATCAGCGTGCCCTTGCCGACGCCGGACGGGCCCGTGATGACGAAGACCTTCGAGGAGGGCATACGAGCGCCGATACTGACCGGCGCGGCGGTCGTCTAACTAGCGACGAAGGAGGCTGACGAGCTCAGCGCGCTGGCGCTCGGACAGGCCGCCGATGGTCTTGGACGGCGAGATCCGGCACTGGTTGAGAATCCGGTTGGTCTTGACGCGGCCGTACTTGGGAACGGCAAGCAACATGTCGAAGACCTTGGCGGTCATCACGTACTCGGGCGGGTCGAGCAGGATCGCGTGAATGCTGGCGCGGCTCGCCTTCAGGTCCTTCTTCAGCTTGGCGCGGGCGGTCCGAATGTCGTTCGCCCGCTTCAGCGCCTCCATCCTCTGATCGAGGGACCGTTCCGGGGCCGCAAGCGAGGTTTTGACTGGAGGGGCTGCCATGTGGGCGGCGAGTATAGCCGCGGGTCGGGCACGTGCAAGGGGCCGGGCGCCTTTTGCCCATAAATTCATCTCAACCTCTACTCGAGGTCTAGTGGCAGGTGGGCGACAACCGCCCTTTGCGGGGCCGAACCTAGCTCCGCGGCGATCCGCGAGCCCGCCCGGGGGTCCCTGAAATTCTCCGTTCCGACCGCCACCAGGCTGGCGCCGGCGGCGAGGAATTCGGCCGCGTCGGCGCCGTTGGAGATGCCGCCCATGCCGATCACGGGGATCGCGACGGCGGCCGTTACCGCGCGAAGCTGCTGCAGAGCGATCGGCCGTACCGCCGGCCCCGAGAGACCGCCGTGACCGGCTGCCAGGGCCGGCTCGCCCGTCGCGTCGAAGGCGCTCGCCTTCAGCGTGTTGATCAGCGAGACGGCGTCGGCGCCGCCCTCTCCGGCAGCGACCGCGACCGCCGCCGGGTCGGCGACGTTCGGCGTCAGCTTGATGATCAGCGGCTTCTCGGTCAGCGGCCGCAGCGCTTCCGTCAGCGCCTCGGTCTCGGCCGGCTGCTCGCCGACGATCAGGCCGGAGTGAACGTTGGGGCAGGAGACGTTGAGCTCGATCGCCGCTACCTCCTCGCGCTCGGCGACCGCCCCGACCAGGCGCGCGAACAGCTCCTTGCTCGTCGCCATCACCGAAACCACCAACGGCACCGGCAGCTCAGCCAGCTGCGGCAGGTCCTCGGCCAGGAAGCCCTCGAGGCCCTTGTTCGGCAGCCCGATCGAGTTGATCATCCCGGTCGGCGTCTCCCAGATCCGGCGCGGCTCGTTGCCGGCGCGCGGCTCCGGCGTGATCGTCTTCGAGACGAAAGCGGAGAAGGGGAAGTCGGCGAGCAGCGCGTCGCCGAAGACGCGGCGAGCGGCGATCGCGTCGTAGGTTCCGGAGGCGTTGATGACCGGGTGGGCGAGCGGGGTCCCGCAGAGGTCAGGCATGGGCCACCTCCGCCACCCGATCGCCCTGGACGACCGGCCCGTCGACGCAGAGACGGATGTAGCCGCCCTCGGGCTTCGGCACCGCGCAGCCGAAGCAGGCACCGAAGCCGCAGGCCATCGGCGACTCCAGTGCCAGCTCGCAGGCGACGCCGCGCTCAGCACAGAGCACGCGGACGGCTTCCAGCATCGCCGGCGGCCCGCATGAGTAGACGACCGCCGAGGTCGCATCGTCACCGGCGAAAATCGCCGCCAGCAGATCGGTGACGTAGCCGCGGTGGCCGGCGTGGCCGTCCTCGCTGGCCAAGCGCACTTCTGGGCAGAGGTCGCCGCCGGCGCCGCAGAAGAGCTCCAGCCCGCCTTGGTGAACCCGGTCGCGAAAGCCGAGCAGGACTCGCAGCGGCACCCCGCGTTCGGCGAAGCCGCGGCGCAGGAAGGCCAGCGGGGCGACGCCGATGCCGCCGCCGACGAGGACCGCGCCGGCGGCCCCGGGGCTGACCTCGCGCGGCTCGGAAAAGGAGTTGCCGAGCGGTCCCGTCACCCAGACCGTCTCGCCCTCCTCGAACAGGCAGAGCCGCTCGGTCCCCGGCCCGACGCCCTCGACCAGGAAGTCGAGGCGGACGCCGTTCGCGGCGGGCCCGGCTTCGGCGACCGAGATTGCCCGCGGCAGAAAGGGACGGCCGCCGCGATGGGCCCAGTGGCGGCCGGCGGCGAGCATGTAGAACTGGCCCGGCAGCGGCTCGGGCCCCTCGCGGTCCAGCAACGAAAAGACCCGGTATCCGCCCGTCACCCGGTTCTCAGCGACCTCGCAGAGGCGCCTGCCGAACGGCGCCGTCATCGCGAGCGGGCGGCCTCGGCGGCGCCCTCGTGGATCTCCTGGATCGACCGCACCTCGGCTTCCTCCTGCTTGCCGGCGGCGATCGCGCGGGCTGCCGCGGTGGCGCCGGTCATCGTCGTGATGCAGGGGATCCCTTGGCGCACCGCTGCGGTGCGGATCTCGTAGCCGTCGGCGCGAGCGCCGGACCCGGTCGGGGTGTTGATCACGAGGTCGCACTGGCGCTTGCGGATCAAGTCGACGACGTGCGGCGAGCCCTCGCCGATCTTGTTGATCCGGGTCACCGGCACCCCCATCCGCTCGATCGCCTGGGCGGTGCCACCGGTCGCGATCACCTCGAAGCCGAGGTCGTGGAAGCGGGTCGCGAGCTGGGTTGCGGCGGGCTTGTCGGTGTCGGTGACGGTGATGAATACCGACCCTGCTTCCGGCAGCACCGCGCCCGCCGCCGCCTGGGCTTTGCCGAACGCGGTCGGGAAGTCGGCGGCGATCCCCATCACCTCGCCGGTGCTCTTCATCTCCGGGCCGAGGACCGAGTCGGCGCCGGCGAAGCGGGCGAAGGGCAGCACCGCCTCCTTGACGCTGACGTGCTCGGGCAGCCCCTCCGGCAGCTCCTGGTCGGCGAGCTTCTCGCCCAACATCAGCCGGGCCGCCATCTTCGCCAGCGGCACCCCGATCGCCTTCGAGACGAAGGGAACGGTGCGGGAGGCGCGTGGATTGGCCTCGATCACGTAGAGCTCGCCGCCGGCGACCCCGTACTGGATGTTGATCAGGCCGATGACGCCGAGCTCGAGCGCGATCCGTTCGCTCGTCGCCCGGATCTCCGCCAGCATCTCCTCGCCGAGGCTGAGCGGCGGGATCACGCAGGCCGAGTCGCCGGAGTGGACACCGGCCTCCTCGACGTGCTGCATGATCCCGGCGACCCAGACCTGCTCGCCGTCGCCGAGCGCGTCGACGTCGACCTCGATCGCGTTCTCGAGGAAGCGGTCGAGCAGCAGCGGGTGCTCCTGGTCGGCCTTGACGTGCGCCTTCAGGTACTTGGCCAGGTCCTCGGTCGAGTAACAGATCTCCATCGCCCGGCCGCCGAGCACGTAGGAGGGCCGGACCAGCAGCGGGAAGCCGACCTCGGCGGCGATCACCTCGGCCTCCTCGGCCGAGAGCGCGGTCCCGTAGGGCGGGTGTTTGACCCCGAGCCGGCGCAGTAGGGCGCCGAATCGCCCGCGGTCCTCGGCCAGGTCGATCGCGTCGACCGGGGTGCCGAGCAGCGGCACGCCCGCCTCTTCCAGCGTCCGCGCCAGCTTCAGCGGCGTCTGGCCGCCGAACTGGACGATCACCCCGAGCGGGTCCTCCTGTTCGCAGACGGCGAGCACGTCGTCGGCTGTCAGGGGCTCGAAGTAGAGCCGGTCGGAGGTGTCGTAGTCGGTCGAGACCGTCTCCGGGTTGCAGTTGATCATCACCGCGTCGCGGCCGAGCTCGCGAGCGGTCATCGCGGCGTGGACGCAGCAATAGTCGAACTCGATCCCCTGCCCGATCCGGTTCGGGCCGGCGCCGAGGATGACGACCGAGTCGCGGCCGGTGTCGCGGCGGATCTCGGAGGCCGGCGGCGCCCCGTCGGGACCGCGGCGCTCATGGGCTGAGTAGTAGTAGGGCGTCGCCGCCTCGAACTCGGCGGCGCAGGTGTCGACCGCCTTGTAGGTGCGGGCAAGACCCTCGGTGCCGTCGCCCTCGCGGGCGAGCTGCTCGAGCTCACGCAGGAACCAGCGATCGACCAGGCAGCGCTCGTGCACCGCCTCGACCCCGAGGCCGCGGCGGAAGGCCTCGGCGATCAGGTCGAAGCGCTCGGCGCAGGGGATCTCGATCGCCGCCAAGAGCTCCTCGTCGTCGGCCGGCGGTTCGGCCGGCGAGTCGAGCTCGCGCGAGCGCATCGCCTTGGCGAACGACTCGCGGAAGGTGCGGCCGATCGCCATCGCCTCGCCGACGCTCTGCATGTAGGTCGAGAGGCGGCCGGTCGAGCCGGGGAACTTCTCGAAGGCGAAGCGCGGGATCTTGGTGACGACGTAGTCGATCGTCGGCTCGAACGAGGCCGGCGTCGCCCTGGTGATGTCGTTGGGGATCTCCTCCAGCGCGTACCCGACCGCCAGCTTCGCCGCCATCTTCGCGATCGGGAACCCGGTCGCCTTCGAGGCCAGCGCCGAGGAGCGCGAGACGCGCGGGTTCATCTCGATGACGACGATCTTGCCGCTCTCCGGATTGACCGCGAACTGGACGTTGGAGCCGCCGGTTTCGACCCCGATCGCCCGGATCACCTTGATCGCCTGGTCGCGCAGGTCCTGGTAGAGCGGGTCAGTCAGGGTCTGTGCCGGCGCCACCGTCACCGAGTCGCCGGTGTGGACGCCCATCGGGTCGACGTTCTCGATCGAGCAGATGATCACGACGTTGTCGTTGCGGTCGCGCATCACCTCGAGCTCGAACTCACCCCACCCGATCACCGACTCCTCGACCAGGACCTGGTTGATCGGGCTGGCGGCGAGGCCCTCGGAGACGACTTGGCGCAGCTCGGTCTCGGTTTCGCCGACCCCTCCCCCCTGGCCGCCCATCGTGAACGCTGGCCGGACGATCGCCGGCAGCCCGATCCGGCCGTCGGCTAGCGCCTCCTCGACCTCACCGAGGCTTTCGACCGTGATCGACCAGGGGATGTTGAGGCCCGCCTCGGTCATCGTCGTGCGGAACTCCTCGCGGTCCTCGGCGCGGCGGATCGCGGCGGCGTCGGCGCCGATCAGCTCGACCCCGTGCTCCTCGAGGAAGCCGTCCTCGTGCAGCGTCATCGCCAGATTCAGCGCCGTCTGGCCGCCGAGGGTCGGCAGCAGCGCGTCGGGGCGCTCCTTCTTGATGATCTTCTTCAGCGGCCCCGGCAGCAGCGGCTCGATGTAGGTGGCGGTGGCGAACTCGGGGTCGGTCATGATCGTCGCCGGGTTGGAGTTGACGAGGACGACTTCGAAGCCCTCCTCGAGCAGGACCTTGCAGGCCTGCACGCCGGAGTAGTCGAACTCGGCCGCCTGCCCGATCACGATCGGCCCGGAGCCGATCAGCAGGATCTTGTTGATGTCGTCTCTACGCGGCAAGAGCCAGGAACCTGTCGAATAGATGGCGGGCATCGTGTGGTCCAGGACCGGCCTCAGGGTGGTACTGCACGGTGGCGCCGGCGACATCCTTCAGCACCAACCCCTCCACCGTGCGGTCGTAGAGATTGAGCTGCGAGAGCTCCGCGACCCCGAAATCGGTGTCCCAGCGAACTGGCTCGTCGCCCTCGATCTTCGGCTCGCCCCCCGGTCCCTGGACCGCGAAGCCGTGGTTCTGTGAGGTGATGTCGATCCTTCCCGTCTCCAGGTCCTTGACCGGATGGTTGGTGCCGCGGTGGCCGAACGGCAGCTTGTAGGTCTCGAGGCCGACCGCCCGGCAGAGCAGCTGGTGGCCGAGGCAGATGCCGAAAACCGGGCGCTTGCCGACGATCTCCCGCACGGTCTCGACCACATATCCGAGCGCCGCCGGGTCGCCGGGGCCGTTGGCGAGGAAGACGATGTCCGGGTCCTCGGCGAGCACGTCCTCGGCTGAGGTCGTGCAGGGCAGCAGCGTCAGCTTGCAGCCGTGCTCACGCAGCTGGCGGACGATGCTGAGCTTGACCCCGGTGTCGATCCCAACCACGTGCGGCCCGTCACCGTCGAAGCGGACCGGTTCCGGCGGGGTGACGAGGCGGGCGAAGTCGGCGCCGTCCATCGACGGCTCGGCGGCCACGGCCTCGCGGGCTTCGGGCTCGGGGACCGAGGTCGGGAAGATGCCGCCCCGCATCGCGCCGCGGTCGCGGATGTGGCGGACGAGGGCGCGGGTGTCGATGCCGGTGATCCCCGGTACGCCGCAGTTGTCGAGCCAGTCGAGCCAGCCGCCCTCGGAGCTGGCCGCGTCCTCGCGGTTCTTGGCGTCGCGCATGACGACGCCGCGGGCGTGCGCCCGTTCGGACTCCATCGCCTCGGCGCTGACGCCGTAGTTGCCGATCAACGGGTAGGTGAAGACGATGATCTGGCCCGCGTAGGAGGGATCGGTGACCGACTCCTGATAGCCGGTCATCGCGGTGTTGAAGACGACCTCGCCGGTGATCTGGCCTTCGGCACCGCAGGCGTCGCCGTCGAACCTCGTGCCGTCTTCGAGCAACACATAGGCGCTCATCGCGACCTCCATGTCGACTTGCTCTCGCATAGCGAGAGGAACCCGACATTCACGAGGCGACCCCCAGCGAGAACGCCCGCAGGCGGAAGGCAATCTGGCCGGCGGCAACGGTCATCAGCACCCGGCCGGTCAGGGTGCGCCCCGCGCACCAGGAGTTCTGGGAGCGACTCTCGTAGCCGTCTTCGCCGACCGTCCACTCGGCGCCGAGGTCGCAGAGGGCGACGTTGGCTTCGGCACCGGGGCTGAGCGTCGGCCGCGCGATCGCGAACGGCGCGGCGCCGCCGCCGAGGCGCTCGACCAGCAGACCGAGGTCGATCACGCCGGGCAGCACCAGTTCGGTGTGGAGCGCGGCGAAGGCGGTCTCGAGACCGGTCACGCCCATCGCCGCCTGCTCGAAGGGAACGTCCTTTTCCTCCGCCTGGTGGGGCGCGTGGTCGGTCGCGATGCACTCGATCGTGCCGTCGCGCAGGCCCTCGATCAGCGCCTGGCGGTCGGACTCGTGGCGCAGCGGCGGGTTCATCTTGAAGCGGTGCGGATCGAGGCTGCGGACCTCCTCGTCGGTGAGGCAGAGGTGGTGCGGGCTGGCCTCGGCGCTGATCTGGACACCGGCGGCCTTGGCGGCGCGGACGATCGCGACCGACTCCTTCGCCGAGAGGTGCTGGACGTGGATCCGCGCCTCCTCATAGGCGGCGAGGGCGGCGTCGCGGGCGACCATCGTCGACTCCGAGACCGAAGGGATGCCGGCGAGCCCGACCGCGGCCGAGACCGCGCCCTCGTGCATGGCGCCATCGCCGGAGAGGTCGGGGTCCTCCTCGTGCAGAGCGATGTTGCCGCCGCAGAGGCGCTGGTACTGCAGCGCCCGGCGCATCACCCGCGGGCTGGTGATCGGCAGACCGTCGTCGGAGAAGCCGAGCGCGCCGGCTTCGCGCAGTTCGACCATCTCGGTCAGCTCCTTGCCCTGCATGTCTTTGGTCACGGTGGCGAGGAAGCCGACCGGGACCGAAGCGCCGGCCCGCGCCTGCTCGCGCAGGGCGCTGATATCGGCGGCGGTCGAGACCGGCGGCGAGGTGTTGGCCATCGCGAGGACGCCGCAGTAGCCGCCGGCGGCAGCCGCGCGGGTGCCGGTCTCGACGTCCTCTTTGTGCTCGTGACCGGGGGTGCGGAGGTGGACGTGCGGGTCGAAGAAGGCCGGAAAAGCGTGCAGGCCCTCGGCCTCGACCACCTCGGCGCCCTCGGCTGCCGCCGCACCCGGCGCCGCCAGCTCGGCGATGTGGCCGTCGCGGACGACGACGTCGTGGACGGCGTCGATCCCGGCAGCCGGGTCGAGCACGGTCGCCCGCCGCAGGACCAGGTGCGCGTGCTCGCCCGGACGGACGTCGAGGACGTCGGTCAGGGCCGCCAGCTGGTCGCTCATGCCGGCTGCCCGATCGGGGTCGGGCTGGGGTCGCCGCCGCTGCTAGGTCCATCGATCGGGGCCGGGCGCTCGGAGCCGGCCAGCAGCTCGTAGAGGATCGCCATCCGCACGACGAGACCGGCGGCGACCTGCTCGACGATCAGCGACTGCGGCGAGTCGATCGCCTCGCCGGAGAGCTCGACGCCGCGATTGACCGGGCCCGGGTGCATCAGCAGCTGGCGCGGGCTGAGGCGGCGGGTGTCGATCTGGAAGGTCGCCGCGTACTCGCGCAGCGAGGGGATGAAGCTCTCCGCCATCCGCTCGTGCTGGAGGCGCAGCGCGTAGACGACATCGGCCTCCTCGACCCCGTCGAGCGAGTGCGAGACCGCGCAGCCGAGCTCCTCGATTCCGCGCGGGATCAGGGTCGGCGGCCCGCAGACCGTGACCTCGGCGCCCATCCGGTTGAAGGCGATCAGGTTGGAGCGGGCGACGCGGCTGTGGAGGACGTCGCCGACGATCCAGATCCTGGTCCCGTCCAGCGAACCGAGGCGGCGGCGCAGGGTGTAGACGTCGAGCAGCGCCTGGCTCGGATGCTCGTGCTTGCCGTCGCCGGCGTTGACGACCGCGGCGCTGGTCCAGCCGGCGACCATCTGGGCGGCGCCGGCGTAGGGGTGGCGGATCACGATCGCGGCCGGGTCGTAGGCGGAGAGGGTCGCGATCGTGTCCTTCAGCGACTCGCCCTTGTCGATCGAGGAGCCGGCGGCCTTGACCGAGACGAGGTCGGCCGAGAGGCGCTTGGCGGCGAGCTCGAAAGAGCTCGAGGTGCGGGTGCTCGACTCGTAGAAGAGGGTGACGACGGTACGGCCGCGCAGGGTCGGGACCTTTTTGATGTCGCGACGGCCAACCTCGGCGAAGCTCTCGGCGCGGTCGAGGATCCCTTCGATCTCGGCCCGTGAGAGCTGCTCGATCGAGAGCAGATGGTTCATGCGAGTGCCTCCGCAGTCTGGGGTTCGGAGATCGTCACCCGATCGACCCCGTCGCACTCTTCGAGGCTGACGTTGACCCGCTCGCCGAAGGCGGTCGGCAGGTTCTTGCCGACGTAGTCGGGGCGGATCGGCAGCTCGCGGTGGCCGCGGTCGCAGAGGACTGCGAGCTGGACCCGGCGCGGGCGGCCGTAGTCGAAGAGAGCGTCGATCCCGGCGCGAACGGTGCGGCCGGTGAAGAGAACGTCGTCGACGAGGACGATGGTGCGGTCGGCGACGTCGAAGTCGATGTGGGAGGCGTGGACGACCGGCTGGGCCGAGGGCGCCTTGGCGCCAAGGTCGTCGCGGTAGAAGGAGATGTCGATGTCGCCAATCGGCAGCTCTGTGCCGGTCAGCTCGGCGAGGAAGGCGTGGAGGCGGCGGGCGAGGAGCGCTCCGCGAGTGTGGATGCCGACTACAGCGAGGCCCTCGGGCTCAGGGTTCTTCTCGGCAATCTCATGTGCGATCCGGCGCAGCGTTCGGCGCAGATCGTCGTGGTCGAGCACGACCTTCTCAGTCACTTCGTTGCTTCCTTCCTGGCCTCACAGGACCGAGTTAAAGGACGACCGGAATGTAGCACTGGAGGAGGCGGCGGCCCGGGGTAGCCCTCGCCGTCGCAACAGAATGGAGGCTCCGTCGAGGGCTACCCCGACCCGCCGTCGTTGACCGCACCGTTCGGAACCAACTGAGGTCCTCCGCGCTCGGGGAACGGGATCTCGATGACGTCGAAATCACGAGGTGCCACGGTAGGTTCGAAAACTTCCTCTGCCTCCTCGAGGACTTTGCCGACGTGGTAGCGGGAGGAGATGTGGACGGCGGCGAGCATTTTCACGTGCGCCTCGGCGGCGACCGCGGCCGCCTGGCCGAGCGTCGAGTGGCCGGTTTCGGCGGCCCGCTGGGCGTCCTCCTCGGCGAAGCTGGCGTCGTGGACCAGGAGCTCGGCGTCGGCGGCGGCAGCGACCGTCGCCGGCGAGGGCGCCGTGTCGCCGGTGACGACGACCGTGCGGCCGGCCCGGCCCGGCCCCATCACCTGGTCGGGCGCGACGGTGCCGCTCGATCCCTCGACCTCCTCCCCACGCTGCAAGGCCGCAAAGGCGGGCCCTTCCGGGACGCCGGCGGCGCGCGCGGCCTCGGGGTCAAAGCGCCCGGGGCGCTCCGCCTCGACCAGCGCGTAGCCGTTGGCGCGAACGCCGTGCGAGGCTTCGAACGACTGCACCTCGAAGTCGTCGTGGCCGACCGCGTCGCCGGGCACGAGTTCGACCAGGTCGACGCCGAAGCGAAGGCGGCCGACCAGCGGCGAGAGCACGCCGAAGACGTCCCGCAACCCCTTCGGGCCGTGGATCACCAGCGGCTTCTCGCGGTCGGTCAGGTCGTAGGTCTTGAGCAGCCCCGGCAGGCCGAGGATGTGGTCGGCGTGGAAATGCGTGAGGTAGATCTCGTCGACCTGGGTCAGCCCCAGCGAGCGCTGCATCTGCCGCTGCGTCCCTTCGCCGCAGTCGAACAGCAACCGCTCTCCCCCACGCGCGACCAGCACGCTCGCCGTCGAGCGCCGCGCCGAAGGCACCGAGCCGCCGGTGCCGAGAAATACGACCGATAGATCCACGACCGGCGAGCCTACGCGGTCGACATTTCCCGCGCTATCCGCGGGAAAGCTCTACCGCGCTCGGGACCGCGCCCCACTGACTAAGCTGTCCCTCCTGCGCCCGTAGCTCAGCTGGATAGAGCGCCGCCCTCCGGAGGCGGAGGCCACAGGTTCGAATCCTGTCGGGCGCGTCTTTTGCCTGCGCGCGTAGTGGCTACGCGCCCTGGAACCGCGCCAGCCATTCCTCGCGGTCGAAGCGGGCCGGCTCGGTCTCGGCAAGGAAGCGCTGGAGGGCGGCGATGAAGCGGCCAGGGGCCTCCACCTGGGGGGCGTGGCCGACACCCTCGAAGATCTCGAGGCGGCTGCTGGGCAGCGCCGCGTGGGTGGCTTCGGCGTGGGTGACGGGGATGATCGGGTCGTTCTCGCCCCAGAGGATCAGCAGCGGCAGGGCCTCGGCCAGGTAGAGGCGGTCGAGGGCGGCGACGCGCTGGCCGTCGGTGCCGACGACCGCGTGCAGAGTCGCCAGGAAAGCCTTGCGGCGCTCGCGGTCGGCGAGCGCCGCGTAGGCGCGGGTGACCTCGGCGACGTCGGCGTTCGGCCCAAAGCCAAGCGCCCCCAGGCCCTTGCCGAGGGCCGAGCCGAAGCGACTGCCGATGCCGGCCGTGGCGGCGATGAAGAGATCGGCGCCCGGCAGCGCCGCAGCGCGCAGCACCGGGCTGACGTCGGGCCCGAGACCGCCGCTGGAAACGAGGACGAGGCGCTCGACCATCTCCGGGAACTGGTAGGTGAGCTGCATCGCGACGCCACCGCCAAGCGAGTGCCCGACCAGGGTCGCGCGCTCGTGGCCGAGGGTCAGCATCAGGTCGCGCAAACCACTGGCGAGGCTGCCAAGCGAGTAGTCGCCGCCGCCCGGCGCCGACTCGCCGTGGCCCGGGAAGTCGGGGGCGATGACGGCGTTGCTGAGGGCCAGCGGCTCCAACACCGGGCGCCAGTTCTCCGCATTCCCCGCCATCCCGTGGACGAGCAGGAGCAGATCGCCGGAGCCAGCCTCGAGATAGCCGACCGAGCGACCGTGAACGGTCGCGGTCATGTTCCGCACCTGGGTTGCGCCGATCGGTGCCACATCCCCAGCCATACCCCCACGGTAACCATGGGGAACACCGTGAAACGCGAAGATCGCGGATCTGTGACGGATTCCAATAACGTCGCGGTCGCATGGACGAGGCCCCCCAGGACTCCCGGATGCCGCGCGGCGTCATCGCCATCGTCGTCGTCGGCCTGATCGCCTGCGTTGCCGCGGCACTGCTCTCGACCGACAAGGGCTCGGGCGAATCCGCCTCGCTCGAATGGATCGAGCACGAGCCGGTCGCCGACTCCAAGCCGGTCGACGTTCCCGGTGGCACGGGCTCGATGCAACTGATCAAGGGCTCGATCGCCGCCACCGGCACCAACGTCAGCGGCTACTCGCTGTACCGAGTGGCCAACACCCTGCGGATCGACGCCGGCTCACCGATTAGCCACGGGAAGGTCCTCTGCGCAACCAAAGCGGGGCCAAGGACCGAAATCGCCCGCTCAGCGGAAGGGCTGCGCGCCCTCTACCCGCGCTCGTCGGAATCGGGCATCTACACCCAGAACGTGCCGGAAAGACTGGTGATGGACTTCAGCGCCCGCGGCGGCGAAAACGTGATCGTCGAAGCGGAAGACCTCGGTATTCGCGGCTTCACCACGGAAAAAGGGGTCAAGCTCGAATGGCCCAAGTACACCGTGGGAACGGAGCGACTCGAATACTCGATCGAAGGCGGCCCGCCGACGCGGGACCTCGACCTGCCCTTCTTCTCGATCTGGAAAACGACCACCGTGCCCTCCGCGAAGGTGTCCTGCACCGTGACCACCAGCGCCGGCGAGGCCACCGTCGAAACCAAGGCGGCGCTGAAGAAGGTGACGCCGCCGATCGACGAAGAAGCCGAAGAGCACGCCGAAGAAGAAGCCCAGGAACGGGAAGAGGAAAAGGAAGAAGCGGAAGAGGAAAGCGACTCCGAAGAAGAAGGTGGCTGAGCCTCAGTCGCCCGGCGGAGCGACCAGCAGCTCCGGCCCCTCCTCCATTCCTTTCCCGACTTTGTTCAGCTTCGGGTTGGCGGGCGCGCTCTGCATCCGGCGCCCGTCCAGCGGTCCCAGCATCGCAATCGCGTCCTCGGCACTGAGGTCGGGGCGCAGCCAGGCGGTCTCGGCGTCGGCGTCGGGCAGGATCGCCGGCATCCGATTGTGCACCGGGGCGACGACCTCGTTCGGAGTCGTCGTCACGATCGTGCAGCTGTAGAGGTAGCCGTCGTCGTCATAGCCGCGGTCCTCCGGGTCGCTCCACTCCTTCCGCGTGCAGAGCCCGGCAAAGGCGAACGGCTCGCCGCCGTCGACGGTGAAGCGCCAGGGCTGGCGCGGCTGCTTCGGGTCCTCCGCCTTCATCCACTCGTAGAAGCCGTCGGCGAGGATCAGGCAGCGGTGGCGGTACTTGCCGACCAGCGGCGAGTAGGCGCGGCTTTTCGTCAGGTTCTCGGTTTTGGCGTTGATCATCCGGTAGCCGACTTTGAGGTCCTTGGCCCAGATCGGGACCAGGCCCCAGCGCATCAGCCGCGCCTCGCGCTCACCGGCGGCCGCCTCGTCGGGATCCGGCGAAGCACGGACGACGAGGATCTCCTGGGTCGGGGCGACGTTGAAACGGCCCATCCCCGGCGGCGATTTCGCTTTCGCCTTTTTCCCGTTCTCGGCCTTGGCGCTCTCTTTGGCCGCGGGCGTGCCGCCTCCGCCCCGCTCCAGGGCTTTCTCCAGCTCGACCTGGAAGCGGTCGGCGATCTTCTTCGTGTCTTTGGTCGTGACCGTGAAGCGGCCGCACATCAGGGACGAACCTCCCGGTGGTCGCGGTACCACTCCAGGGTACGGAGGAGGCCGTCCCGGAGGTCCACCGCGGGCCTCCAGCCCGTCATCGCCGTCAGCTTCGAAGAGTCGAGGTACTGGTCGCGGCTCTCGCCGGCCAACAGGCCGGGACCGTACTCGGCGGTGACGTCGCCGCCGGCCAGCTCAACGATCAGGTCGACGACCTCGCGAACCGAGTGCGGGTGATCGTCGGCGGCGTTGAAGGCCTCCCCAACCGCCTGCTCCCGTCCGAGCGCAGCGGCGATCGCCAGATAGGCGGAGACCGCGTCGTCGATGTGGAGGAAGTTGCGCCTGGGACTGCCATCGGAACGGATCCGCGGCGCCCGCCCCTCGATCACGGCGATCGCGGTGGCCGGAACCAGCCGGGTGAAGGTGACGTCGGCGGGGCCGTAGACGTTGGCGATTCGGGTGACGGCGATCGGCACCCCGTAGGCGTCCGCGTAGCTGCGCGCGATCGTCTCGGCGGCGGCCTTGCTGGCGTCATAGGGATAGGTGGCCTGCAGCGGAAGATCCTCGCGGTAGGGAAGCTCGTGGCTGCTCCCATAGGCCCGGGGCGAAGAAGC
>Ga0307476_10000957_pt1 | contig 19236 bp, 16 predicted proteins | sample atmos_gasesECM2C_2_FD_203314 | JGI IMG/M metagenome (GOLD analysis project Ga0307476, IMG submission 203314) | Hardwood forest soil microbial communities from Morgan-Monroe State Forest, Indiana, United States - atmos_gasesECM2C_05 | ecosystem: Environmental > Terrestrial > Soil > Temperate... | reverse complement strand
GCAACAAAAAAATTCGCAACGCCATTCTTGAGTTATTTGCGAGTTGATAATGGCTTCGCAAATCCAGTCCTTCCGCTAGTTTCGTTAGTCGTCTCGAAAGTAACTGTCCGACTCGAAAGCAATCCATTATTCTACTTGTCGGGATTGACCAGGATTCTCTGGAAACTCTCACCCCGGTTCCTTAAGGCTCGCGGAATGCACAAGTCTGCCACTCGACGGTATGCTCGATATCGCACGGAAATCCCGGTGATTGTGAAGGTGCTGGGCAAGGATGGGTACCTTCGCATCCATGGTCGATGCTTCGAGATTGCTGAAGCTGGATTGGGCGCCGTGATTACCAGTGAGTTGAACGCGGGAGAAATGGTTACTCTGGAATTCTCGATTCCAGACAATCCCGAGCTCTTTGTGATCCGATCCGTGGTCCGGCACCGTATGGGTTTCCTGCACGGCTTTGAGTTTATCGGCACCCTTCCCAAGCAAGGCGCGCTCATACAGAGCTTTTGTCAAACGCTGGAGCCGTCGTAGGCCATAAGGAAGTCTCCCGCCGAACGGGCTTGTCTCAGGGTCATCCTCCGTGATAAAAACTCGGTTCGTTGCGGAGGAGGAGGAGATATTTGTGACGAAAACCGCGAGACGATTCTCGAGCCTATTGCAAGCCGCGACTGCGGCGCTGGCAATCATGTGTGCAGTGGCACTTACCGCACCTGTACAAGCACAGACGTTCACCGTGCTTTACACCTTCACCAACACGGCCGATGGGGAACAGCCGGATGCCGGTTTGATTCAGGACGCAGCCGGCAATCTCTATGGCACGACTCAGTATGGCGGTACCAAGGGTGGCTTCGGAACCGTGTTCCAGTTGAATACGGCGGGCAAGGAGAAAGTCCTTCGCAGCTTTGCGGGCACGCCGGATGCGGAGGATCCTTATGCCGGCGTGATCCGGGACAACGCGGGAAACTTTTACGGCACCACGTTATTCGGCGGCACGCAAGGCGGCTTCGGAACTGTGTTCGAACTGCATTCGAATGGCGGGAAGACCATACTGCACAGCTTCGCCGGAACTCCGGATGGGGAAGATCCGCGCTCGGTACTGGTGCGGGACGCCGCGGGTAATCTCTACGGAACCACGCAGTATGGCGGCACGAACGGCGGCTTCGGAACAATCTTCAAGCTGGATCCGGCAGGGAAGCTGACCCTGTTGCATAGCTTCGCCGGAACGCCGGACGGCGAAGATCCCTACGCCGGTTTGCTGCGAGACAAATTGGGCAACCTCTACGGCACCACCCAGTACGGCGGCACCGGCGGCGGCTTCGGAACCGTATTCAAGCTGGATGCGGCAGGGAAGTTGACTCTGCTGCACAGCTTTTCCGGAACACCGGACGGAGAAAATCCGCTGGCAGGTTTGTTGCGCGACGGCGCCGGCAATCTCTACGGCACGACCAAGTATGGAGGTACGGGCGGCGGCTACGGAACCGTCTTCAAGTTGAGTGCGAAAGGGAAACTAATTTTGCTGTACAGTTTTACCGGGACGCCGGACGGTGAAAATCCCTATGCCCGCTTGATTCGGGATGCGTCCGGTAATTTGTATGGCACAACATTTTATGGCGGCGCCTCCGGCTACGGAACGGTGTTCAAACTTGACACTGCCGGCAAGCTCACCAGCCTGCACAGCTTCAACTCTGCGCCCGACGGAGCCAATCCTATCGGAGGTTTGATACTGGATCAGGCGGGCAATCTGTATGGCACGACCAGTGACGGCGGCGATCTTAGTTGCGGATTCTCAGGGTGCGGAACCGTGTTTAAGATTACGCCGTGAGGTTGGTGTCTCAGTCCTGCAGCCGCCCCCCGCTAATCACTCAGCTCCGGGCTGCGGCTTCAACAATCGCGCGATGAATTTCAGCCATTCCTGGTCTTCGAAGCTTTGCCTGGATATGGCGCGGGGAAAGACTGCCAGACCAAAATCGCCGCGCGCTCTCTGGATCACATATTGGATTTCTTCGCGTAGCGCTTGAGAAATCGAGTTGTCATCCTTCACAAGCCTCTCCAGCAGCGCAAACATATCGGGCGCGGTCGCGACCAGACTGGCATCGATCTCTGGTTCCACCGAGGCCACGGCGCGTCCAAAGCGGTCGATGACCTGCGATCGCTTCTGGGGATCGATTCTCCACGGCCCGGACGGAACTTTTGTTTTCGCCATCTATTATTCCTTGATGCTTTGGCAATGCTTAAGATTCCTTTATATGCTTCAAGGTTGGCGCAACCTACGGTTTGTCGGGCATTTGATCCTTTAGACTTAAGGTTCCCCCCGTATCTTTTCTGCGGCGAGACTGTACGGTGCCAGCGTGCAACCGCGGCGCTGGGAAGTGTTTTTGCTCCGATCGACTTGTCTTGAAGCTATGCAGCGATAGGCATGCGAATCTCTCGGCAGTTGCGCAGGTCTGGCTTTAATCCTTAATGGCTGGGGTGTGTCGGGTAAAATAAATCATTGAGTTCCTGGCCCCGTAGCTCAGTTGGATAGAGCAGCGGTTTCCTAAACCGTTGGTCGGCGGTTCGACTCCGCCCGGGGCCTCCAGATTTCAACGGCTTGGAACGGAAGTGGGTGGCTACACAATGACTGTTGTTGAGCTCTTCTCAAAAAGACAAAAACGACTTCGCAACGAGACGCCGGATGTTTACCAATACACCGACATTCCGACGCCTTTACGCGTGCAAATCAAGCACATCCTCCGTGACATCCTTGGCGAACGGAGGGATTATGACCACAATGGTTGCCTGAAGAACTTCGGGGCGATAAATGACCTGTTGTGCAGAGAATATGGCGTTCTAGAGCTTTCGCCTCACTACCGCATGACGCCAGATGAGAAAGTGCTCGATTTCCTACTCAACACGGCCACTTGCGAGCAGGTGCTCGATGTGGTCGAAATCGCATTTCGAATGACGAGTTACTTGAGTCGCACATCTAGCGAATATCAATACAGTTTTCGGAATGCCTTGGAAAGCGCAATACCTGAGCTAAACACACGGTTCCGCGAACATGGGGTAGGTTATCAGTATGAATCGGGCGAAATCGTCAGAGTAGACTCACAACTGATTCATTCGGAGATCGTCGTACCGGTTTTATCGTTGCTTGCCGCCGACGAGTATGCGGGAGCTAATGAGGAATTTCTAAAGGCATTTGGGCACTACCGCAAAGGCGACACCAAGGAATGTCTGAACGAGTGCCTAAAGGCTTTTGAAAGCACGATGAAGATCATCTGCGAAAATCGCGAATGGCCATATAAGCAAACGGACGCGGCGTCTACTCTAATTGACATCTGCTTTAAGAACGGCTTGGTCCCGCAGGAAATGCAGTCTCATATCGGCGGGGTCAGGGCGGCGCTTGAAAGTGGAATTCCAACCATTCGCAACAGGCGTTCCGGGCATGGGCAGGGCGCACAAGTCATCGAGGTGCCGCTGCATTATGCCAGCTACATGCTGCATCTAACGGCCACAACAATAAAGTTCTTGGTTGATTCGGAAAAGGCCCTGAAATAATATCCAACAACAACTGGGCACGATTACCGTCGGCATTACCTTTTTATCGTTCGACGACCCGGTCAACGAACCGAGGACTCTTGCCCCTGACAATTTTGAATTCCAGGCCACACGCAGGGCACGGCGGAATTGCGTACACCGCCGTGTGGGGGCCAAGCAGAACACCGCCGCATCTGCACTGCCACGCCGCGTTGTTGCCAATACCGCGTCCCTGGGTGGCAGTTCCGTTTTTCCAGCGGACGGGCACATCATAAAACTTTGCCATGAATAGCCTCGGGGTCGAATTCTACTCCCTTGGGTTCCGTGGTGTTGTCGGCCTTCGCAACAGAATCTTTGCGACCGACCCGAAACCTACGACGCTTCGCGCCCATAGCGCATCCCCCTGTTCCGCCGCGTTCGCAGTAGACGGGCGAGGACGCCCGTCCTCCATTCAGAATTACTCGTAGCGCAGGGCGCTCATGGGATCGATCCTGATGGCGCGCAGTGCCGGCAAGCAGCATGCTACCGCTGCGACTGCGAGCATGATGCCGCTTACGGCGATGTAGGTTACAGGATTTGTGGGACCGACTCCGAACAGGAGGCTGGCGAGCATTCGGGTCAGCAGAAATCCCAGGCTCACGCCGATGAGCAGGCCGAGGGAAACCCATCGCAGGCCCTGGCCCATGATCATCTTGAGGACGTCGCCACGGCGCGCGCCCAGAGCCATTCGAACGCCGATTTCGCGAGTCTGCTGCACCACCGTAGTGGCGAGTACGCCATAAATGCCAACGCAGGCGAGCACCACCGCAAGTCCTCCGAAGATGCTCATGAGAAACGAATCGAAGCGGCGCTGCCCCAGGTTGTCGTCGAGAACGTCTTGCATGGTCAGCACGTCGAACACGGGAAGGTCTTTGTCGATCATTGCGATTTGCCGTTTGATACTCGCCGTCAGCAAGGTTGGATCGGAGGCGCTGCGGACCGCGAGCGTCAAATTGGTGTAGTCAGGCATGGCTCGTGTGATCTCAGGGCGCGCCGCGCTTTCGAGAGATACCTGGCGCGTATCGCGCACTACTCCGATGACGGTTAACTGTATCGGATCTTTTTCCGCTCTGGCGGGAACGCTCCAGATGTGTTTGCCAATTGCATCCTGATCGGGCCACAGCTTTTTCGCCAGCTGTTGATTGACCACGATCACGGGCAGGTTCTGATTGATTTCGTCAGCCGTGAAGTTTCTGCCGGAAACCAGCGAGATACCCAGCGTGTCGAAGTAGGATGGCGAACTGATGCCGCGCATGTCTGCGGTCGGCTCGCTGCCGTGTTTGGGAACGGGCTGACCCTCGACGGTGAATCGCATGAGGCGGATTCGGGTCAGGGGCAAGCCGTCGGCGAAGCTCGCAGCTTTGACTCCGGGCAGCGTCGCGATGCGCTCCAGCGCCTGGCGGCAAAATGCGGCTGTCTGCGCGCTGGTCGAATAGCGATCGGGTGGCATGCTGAAACGCATGGTCAACAGATGGTCGGGACTGAAGCCTGGGTCTACTTCCAACACCGACAGCAGACTGCGAATCATGAATCCTGCGCCGATCAACAGCACCGAGGCCAGGCTGACTTCGATCACGATCAGGGCGGCGCGCATGGTTCGCGGGTGGGTGCGGGTGAATTGCCCTCCCTGCTTCAAGACGGTGATGACTTCGGTGCGCGAGACGTAGAGTGCGGGGAAAATCCCGAAGAGCACGCCCGCGAGCAGGCTGGCCACAGTAGTAAAGAGAAGGACTGGAATGCCAATGTGGATTTGCTCGGGCCGCAGGATATCTGCCGGCTTGAGCGCAAGAATGGCTTTGATTCCCCAGCGTGCGACCAGCAAACCGAGGACACCTCCCATCGAACTTAGCACCAGGCTTTCCGTGATCATCTGCGCAATTAAATCGGCACGGCTTGCCCCGAGGGCCTTGCGAATCGCCAGCTCTCTCTGTTGCGCCACGGCGCGGGTCAGGACGAGATTCGCCAGGTTCGCGCAGGCGATCAGCAAAATCAGTCCGACTGCGGATAGCAGGACCAGAAGATTGCGGCGAAGATCTTTGCCCACATCCTCGACGTACACCGGAAAAATATTTATGCCAAAGCCGGCATTCAGAGTGGGATTCTGCTCTTCAAGACGTTTGCCAATCACGTCCATTTCCGCGCGCGCTTGCTCCAACGAAATGCCGGGGCGCAATCGCGCGTAGACCTGCATCTTCAGCCGGTTCAACTCGAGGGGAGTGCGTTGCGACGCAGGTTCGTAGGGAATCCAGATGTCGGGCTTCCGCTGCTCGGTGCCTTCTCGAGTGGACGGCAAATAGAATTGTGCCGGGAGCACGCCCACGACGGTGTAAGGAACATCATTGAGCGTAATGTTTTGGCCTACGACATTGTGGTTCCCGCCGAAGTGACTCGCCCAATATGCGTTACTGAGAATGGCAACCTGCTGATTGCGAGATGCCGGTTCAGCAGAGTCAAAAGTAATGCCGATCGCGGGCGTTACTCCCAAAACCTGAAAGAAGTTCGGCGAAATCCGCGCACCGTTTACGCGCTCTGGTTCTCCAGCGCCGGTGCGATTCAGATTCGCGTCTTCAATTCCCGCGATGCCTTCGAAGGCCGTCGACTGACCCACCCATTCGGTGAAGTTGGTAAAGGAGGCGGGGATGCGGTCGCCGATCAGCGCGCCCAGCGTCGGGTTCTTTTCCCAGACCATGACCAGACGGTCGGGATCACGGTAGGGCAACTTTCGCAGCAGGACCCCATCGACAACGCTGAATACAGCCGTGTTCGCGCCGATTCCGAGCGCCAGCATGAGGACCACGACGGCGGAGAAGACAGGCGCCCTCCGCAACAAGCGAAAAGAATGGCGGAAATACTGCATCAGGTTGGCCGGGTTCATGACCACTGAGACGACTGGAAACCGTCAATGGTAGCATCTGCGCGAGAAATGACGCCCCGAGGATTCGCCTTCACATCAGAGAGGCGAGACGGTGGAGGGAAGCGTGTTGTCAGCGAAATCAGGCGGAACGCAGTTCACCGGACAGGTTGTTGGGACCAATCTCAGCACGCTGGGGACCAGCGTTGCCCGGGTCTTTAATGGCTGCCGCAGTTCGTTTACACAACCAGAACATGAAAACTACTGTTACAAGCCCGAATGAAAGCCAACCCAATATAAATAGCTCAAGCCAACGCATTTTTGCATCCCCTTCGCGATGCGGGGGCATCTGCAGAGGCCTGATTATATTCAAACTGGAGCGCCTTGGGAATGGTGCAAATGTTTTCGCTTAAACTGCAACTTCGGACTCAGAGTGATGGCTAACTATTTGTGCGAGCTTAATCTATTCATATTTCTTTAACCAAACCTTTACGTCAGCTTAACAGTTCGCAGGCATAGGCGAACCACTGTATACACCCCCTGCGCCAGGATCCCATTTGACCCGAGCACGCCAGCTCTATGTGCCCGTGTAAAGTTGAAACGGCGCCCAGTAGAATGGTTTGCGGAAGGCGTCGGAGTGGAGTAAAGAAAGCTTCGCCGCACGAAGTGCCGCTTCCGGGCTTCGACCTTGTTCGAGTTCGTAATAAAGTTGGTCCATAAGGCGGGGTGTCGAAGCATCGCTGACTTCCCACAGCGCTCCGATCACGTTGTGCGCGCCTGCGCGCAGAAATGCCCACGAGAGTCCCACTAATCCCTCGCCCGTGTAGGCGCGGGCGCCCGCACCGTAGCAGGTCGAAATGGTCACCAGGTCGGCGTGTAAAGGATGATGAATGATGTCGCGCGCGTACAGCTTGAAGGAATCTTCTTGTGCGGAAGCTTTTGACAATATGACGGCCGAGTCCAGCGGACTGAGGCGGCTGGCGGTACCATGCGCGACGAAATGGATATACGCGAACTGCTCCGGCGTGCTGCCAAGGTAAGCCGGGGCTGTGGCTTGAGTTCGGGTAAGAACCTCACGCTTCGCTGGAACGAAATGCTTTTCGATATTTTCGATTTCGATTCCGGCTTTAGGCAACTCGCCGTATTCCGCATTGGAGGCGACCGCATCGCCGATAAGCAAGAGCTTACCTGCGCCAGCGCTAGAGTCATGCCGCGAAGAGTGTGACCCAGCAAGCAGCCGGAGTGAGCTGGCGTCGGCGATGGTTGCGTCTTCGATCCAATAGTGCGGCTTGGGATCCGGCACCAACAAGGTCTCAAAATTCAAACTGTTCAAGCTGCCATCCGGAATGATGAAGACATGCGTGTCTTTGGTCAGCAGAGCCTGGGTCGGGGAGACGAGCATTCTGTAGAGGGCGGTCCCATCAGCATTCGCGGTTTCGAGAACATCCTGCGGACCAACCAGAGCTTTTCGATAGCGCTGCACTGCCCGATCGATTTCCGCCGCTGGAGGAAGCGGAAACAGGCTGGTTTTCTGCTGTGTGATCGCCCAGAGATACGACTGCTTCTCGCCAAGCCAATAGAAGAAGATCGTGCCACCCGCCCGTCTAGCGGCTTGTTGCGCATTCAGCGGATCAGGCGCGAACGAAGTTCCCTTTGGCAACAATCCCAAACCTTCGGTGAGAGTCCGGGCGCGGCTGTAGTCGGCAACTTGCAAAGCCTGGTCGGTCTTTTTCTGAGAGACAAGAAAACGAATGTAGTCGTCGTAGATGCGCGAAGCGTTGGTGAGAAACGGCAGCCGGGAATCTTCGTGCTGGAGTTCGGAGCGTGCCGTCTCAAAGGTGCTGAGCGCGGTCCGGTATTCACGCTCCGCGGAGGCTGCCTGGTTTTCGTCTTCATAGAGCCGGGCGAGCGAGCGTTCCGCCTCCCACTTCAGAAATACCGGGCTGTCGTCAGACTGCGCGACCTCGCGGAACGCGTTCTCGGCAGCGGCGGCGTCGTGCTGTTGTGCGGCAACTTGTCCTTGGACGAGCCGAGGATAGACTTCGTCGCGCTTGTTGCCGTCGGTTTGCGCCATGGAAAGGGCTTCGGCCGCGTAGCGTTTCGCGTCGTCCAGCTTTCCGGTTTGCTCGGAAACGAATGCCAGTGCGATCAGCGAGTTGATGATGTCTTCGCGGCTGTTGACTCGGCGTGCAAGCTTGAGGGACTGCTGGAAGGACTGTTCGGCAACTGCAAACCTCCCGGACTCAAGGTCAATATATGCGGCGTTGGTGAGCCAACCTACGTAGCTTGCCAGCTCGCCGAGTTTTTGAGCCTGGTTCCCGGCCTCGACGAACATTTCCTCGGCCTTTTCGGTATTGCCGAGCTTGAAGTACGCCCATCCCATGTTCCCGAGCGCTTTTTGTGCGGTGCTCCCGAAGTTTCGTGCCAAGGAAATCTGGAGGGCGGCATCGGCCCAGTCAAGTGCCTGGTCAAAATGGGTCTGCCCGTTGGCAGACCAGCTCAGATTGAGCAACGAAATGGCTTCCCACGACAGGTCGCCGCTGGCACGGGCCGACGCGAGAACGCGCTCGAAGAGGTCTTGGGCTCTGGCGTAATGGCCATGTTCCATTTCGAGTTTTCCCCGGACGTCGACCACGTCTGCGCAGCCTGGGTAGAAGGAATCAGCGCAGATCCGATCTGCCTCTCCCAACCGCTGCTCCGCTTCAGGGAACTTGTGCAGGGAGACATAGGCGAGACTCTCCCATCTTAGTTTTTGGAGGGCCAATTCGCCGGATGGGGGCGGGGCCGGCTCGGAGCCGAGGACCTTTAGAGCTTCGTCATTCAGGCCACGCGAGCGCAGCGCCCTTGCTCTGAGGATGGTGAATTTCCAGGCCCACTGAGGACCAGTATCGCGAAAGTCTTTGTAACCTTTCTCGGCTTCCGAGGCCGCAGCGAACATGTCGCCTTTCCGAAAAGTCTCCGCGGCATGATCGAAAGCAGCCTGAGGATCGCGGCGGCCGCACGCCGAAAGGCACATAAGAATGAGAACCAGCGAAACTTCTCTCAATTCGCGGCTTTTGGAATAAGTTCCGCGTTCGTCTCGCCCCCAAGCGTGTCGGATTTTCCGTAGGGAAACCATTGCCAGTCCACTCGCCGACCGATTCTACTTGAAAGGCCGGAAAGCGTCTCTCGCGCAGTGGACTCCGCGATATGTTGGCCTATTGCGACGATGATTCAATCGCGCAGCACTCGCGGGGCGCTAGTGGTCACTGCCCTGGCCGTTCGACTCGGCAGTGACGATCCCTGAATTTCCTTGCGCCAGGCAGCCTAGTTCCAGCCGGATCATGGTCAAGTGGAACCTGTACGTCTCGGGACCGGGCGCGCCGTTCTTCTCACGCTTCAGGGTCAGTTCGGCCAGGAATATTTTGCCAAAGTGGGGCACATCAATTACGTGGCCGAATTCTATTCCCGGCGCGCCGGTCACGCGGTTGACCAGAGAGCATTTCACTTCTCCCTGCTTTTGCGCCGTGGCCCGGTCCCACTCGTATTGCTTGCTGGCCCATTCGGGTAGGTCTCTGGCGCTGTTTATGTTGTCATATTGTTGGGAAATCCTGCTAAGGACACCATCGTCTTCAAAGTAGGATTTCGCATCGGCGGGCTTGGACCCGAGAATATCCACGTGCCGTTCGACTTCGACCTTGTGTCCGCCAATTCTCAGATTGTCGAAACGCGTGCCCAAGAATGTCACGGACGGCACGGCATCGGTGAGTCCGTTTTTTGGATCGTAGACAGGATGTTCGGTGGAAATCTGCGCAACCACGCGATCGGCTGTGACCACGTCGAGAACGTTGAGGTCTTCAACAACAGAGGTCGCGAGCGTGGTAAATCCGTGGCCGTGTTTCGGGCTTCGATGCCCTGCGACCTGGGTGTAGCCGGAGCGATAGGAAATTACGCCGTCCAACCGGAAAGGGTCGGCCTGTTTGAATTGGTAGTGGCCGTCCTTGGGCAATTTCACTTGGGCGCGAGGCGGGACCTTCTCATGCACGGGTTGTTCGAAATCCGCGCTAAGAACATCCGCAGCGGCGTAGTAGATGTGGTACGCGTCTCTTTCAGGTATTAGTGACTTCAGCAGTGTCGCCATCTTGTTCCCCTCCGCTCGACTGAGCTACTTCTGAATTTGTACTTCAATCGAATAATGGCCGAGGTCCGAACTTTCGCCGTCGGCTGTATTGCCCCGTACCGCCAGCGTATAACTGCCTTGCTCCTGATTCCCTCCCGGCACATAGATCGACCGAGCCTCGTCGGACGCCGCGGCGGGAACCGTGCGCGACCATTCTAGTCTTCCCGACGGACTAGACAAGTTAAAAGTGTAAGAGGTGTAGCGGCTTTCCGGAGGAATGTTCACCAGCAGATGGAAGCCCTCGCCGGCGCGGGGGGAGATCTGAGTGGTATTTGTGCCGCGGGTGCTGACGTTGATCGAAGCCCAGGGCAAAATCTGCGGGCTGTTCATCGCCTGCTTCAGTTGTGGATAGGTCACCAGATTCTGATACCCAACCACTACCAGCAGAGCCGCCAGAACCGGCACGATGAAGGCGGGACGGAACCATGCGGATCGGACCGGTTTCGCGGGAACCGGAACTGGCTTGGATACTGCCACCGGCTCCGACAACACGGCCCTGCTGTGTTCGACTAAGGCCGCACCTGCACGAACATCAAGAGCGCATTCCTGACAGTCGAAGAAGTGTTCCTCGAATTGTTCCCGTAACTCGGGCGTAAGCTCCCCCAAGAGGTACTTCTCCGCAGCCATCAAGCGGATCGATTCGCTGTGGTCCATTTCGGCAATTCCCCCTCGTATGGATAGTGTAAAACCAGGACCAACCGTTTCATCGCGCTAGCTCGCTGCCGTACTCCTTATGCCAGCTGCTATGTTCTTCAAATACACTGTCTTAAAGGCTTGTTTGGCGCGATGAAGCAGGACTCTCAAATAGTCCCGGTCCACGCCAAAGTCTCGACAGACTGCGTCCTTGTCACGTTCTTCGAGGAATATCTCCCGCAGCAGCCGCCGATCCCTCTCGGATAACTCGTCGAGAACCTGGCGGACCCGTTGCTCCATTTCTTTATGCGACAAGATCGCCACCACGTCCAGCGATGGGTCGGGCACATTGGCGCTGGCCTCGTCTTCCATCGGAGTCTCTCGAGAAGAGGAGCGGTAGTGCTCCAATAGAACATTGTTGCAAACGGAATTCACAAAGGCTCCTAACCGTTCCGGTTGTCGCACTCTTCCCTCACTGCGCAGGGCGGCGAAGACGCGCACAAAGATTTCCTGCCGCAAGTCTTCGACGGTGTGAGATGAATTGACCCGGGAACGCAACTTCAATTGGATGAGCTCGCTGAAATAGGCAACAAAATGGCTTTCTGTTCGGAAGTCCCCTGAACACAGCCGTTCTAAGTAAGCCTCGTTGAATGTGTGGAATTGCAAACCCTTGCCTCAGAGTGCGCCTAAGTGGCAGCTATTCTACACCCGCTCCCTCGCCGGACAAGACCAACCGTGGTGCCGTCTTGCGGGACAGGTCAACGTGAAACGAAATTCGCTCACGAGGCACTATTTCGGTGAGCATCAAACCAGATGCATTGTGATTGAGTCCGTGGGGCCTCCCCAAGCAAACTGCTTGGACGGGTACCAGCATCCCGAAGGAAAACTCTTGTCGTCCGGGGGGAACGGCATCGTTCTCGCTTCGCCGGAGCCGTTCTGCGACGGCTTCGGCGCCATTCGGGACATTTACGCTCGAAGTAATCGGGCAGTTCTACTAAACGGCTTAACCAGGGCCGACTCCGCTCCGCAACAGACTCACGATCTCTTTTTCCAAGACTGAAATGTCGGTTGCGCCAATATGCTTGGCGCTGATCCGGCCATCCCGTCCGATCAGGAATGCGATCGGCAACCCGAGAACTCCTCCATAGAGTTCACCCATCTTTGCATTGCCCATTACGACCGGGTAGTTCATCTTGAAGCGCTGGCAGAAATCGCGCACAGGTTCCGGTCCGTCGTCCATGGAAACGGCGATGATCTGCAGGCCGTGGTCGCCGTACTTGTTTTGCAGTTCGATAAAATGAGGGATCTCATCCCGGCAGGGATCGCACCAGGTTGCCCAGAAATCCAAAAGCACAACCTTGCCTCGATAGGACAAAAAGTCAAGTTTCTGTCCCGTTAAGTCGGGAAGAGAAAAGTTGGGGGCCAGGGGATGTTCGATGGCTGCGCTATTCATGCCGCCAGGCACAGCATGGTGCCGACTCACGAAGTAAAGCCCCGCTGCGACCGCGATCAACGCGAGGGCGCTGGGAATCCGTTTCTTCAATACGCCGACCTCAATCAGAAAGCGGGTTTCCTAGTCTCCCTTGGCGACGGGATAGCCCTTGTCAACCCAGTCCGCCCCGAAGTTGTTTGCAATATAGAGAACTTTCACGTTGATGAAGCCCATGGCGCGTAACGCGTCGTCGGCAGGCTTGACATTGGGGCAGTGACTCCACGGACAACACCCGCAATAAATGACGATAAATTTGTTTCGCGGCAGAGATTCCACGCGTTTATGCAACGACTGCAATCCACTGTCACTGGAAGCCGGGCCAATGTATTCCGAACCCGGAATGTGTGCCTGCTGATAAAGCACATGGGATCCGACCTGGATCATGAGTGGCTTTTCACCCTTGGAAGACTGAAGGATTTTGGCGAGTTCTTCCGGGTTGATGAGCCGCGAACTTGGTAAGGATGTGGCCTGATAAACGATCGCACCGGACGCTACGACTAAGCGGGTTTGCGCATGCGCGCGAACGGCGCAAACGGATGCCGCAGCCCCAACGAGAACAATGGTGATTGCGCGTTTCATCGATGATGAACGATTCATTGGACTCCTTGGGCATTATCAGGGTTGATTGCCTGACCCGCAAGGCGTTATAAGTTCGGGTTTTGGAGGGGCCAATCAGATGACGATGATTGCGTAAGCGCGGAACTCAGCCTTCCTATGGGGATCGATCTAAGCGGGCTACGTGTGCGCTACAAACCGGCTACACAGCGAGTCCAGAACTCTCTCTTTTTTCTGCAAGGAAAGCTTGAAGTCACGAGCAGGCCCAGCCGATAAGACTTTCGTTTCCTCAAGTCCGATGCCTCAGAATGCAAGCTTCATTGCAAATTGAATGATTCTGGGCTGGGCCGTTCCGTAGGTATTGGAGGATGACGATCCCGCCATTCCCGTAATCTGTCCGTAGGTGGCGCCGATATCGGCGAGGTTACCGTCCGGCCTGCCGAAATTGACATTGTTGAATGCGTTGAAGAATTCGGCTCTGAATTCGAGCGAGAGCCGCTCGCTGATCTTGGCATTCTTAATCGCAGCCAGATCGGTATCGAAAAATCTTGGTCCGCGAAGAATATTCTTTCCCGTATCGCCGAAGGTCCCGATTGCGTTCGGGACAAAAGCATTCGTGTTAAACCATTCTTGAACTTCGGCAGCATGGGAACGGCCACTACCCAGGACGGCTTGCTGAACACTCGACACGGCAAGATCGGCGCGATCCCCTAACATGCCGCTCAACGAATTGTCGGCCCCACTGAAGATGGAGAACGGAAATCCAGTCTGCCAACTGGCGGTTGCGGAAAGTTCCCATCCATTCACGATCTTGTCGATACCCTTGGGCAGACTGATATGTGGAACCAAATACTCGCCGTTGATTTTGAAAGTTTTCGAGAGGTCGTCGTCGGAGGGGCCGTAATCGAACCAGCGACCGCAACTGCAGCTATTGGTTAAATAGGGCGATCCTCCGGCGGGTGCGAAGTCATCAAGTTCCTTAGCCCACGTAAAGTTAGTCAGAAACGAGAACCCATGCGTCATGCGTTTTTGCAGCGAGATCTGGGCGGCATTGTAGTTGCTATCGACTCCGGAATTGATGGAAGCGATCGATCCATATAGAGGATAAACGGGGACTTCCTGCTGAAGAGTCGGATCCCAATGAGAGGGGTTCAATTGCAGCAGGCCGCTTTCCTGGTCGCCGGTGCCGCTGAGATGGTGCCCGTTGTTGCCTACATAAGCGGCCCGCAACATCCAGTCCCGTTTGAATCCGTGTTCCGCAGTCAGGTTCCAGGCCAGGACCATGGGCAAGCGGAAATGGCGGTCGAATATCTGACTGAAAGAGATACCGGATGAAGGGAAGGTTGCGTTCCGACCCGGATTGACAGGGCCAAATTCGGCGGGAAAGATGTTGGTGGCGCCTTGGCTTCCATACGGATCGGCCAAGCTTACCCAAGGCGAGCCCGGACTGGAGGCGAGGTTAATAATAGGAGCAAATGGAGGAACACCGACCACGTCCTCGAAGGCAACCGTGTTCGGAGCTTCGTAGTAGTACCCCGCGCCACCGCGAATACTGGTGTTGCCATCTTCAGTAATCCGATACGCAAAGCCCAGCCGCGGCCCAAAATTTTTCGGATTGTTATAAATGGAGGAGGCCGGACATCCGGGATCGTGATTTTGTCCCCCGAACAGCATGCCCACGGGGGCATTCGGAAAGCGCTGAGACTGTGCTCCCGGAACAAAGCAGGCGACTCGCCCCAGGCTATCGGTGTAGGGGAAGAAAGGATCCCAGCGGAGTCCGGCGGTTAACAGCAGCCGGGGCGTCGCTTTCCAGCTGTCCTGCACAAAGAGACTTTCTCTGTATCCCGTAAAATTCAGGTAAAGTCCTCCGCCTTGGGTAAACGAAGTCACAGCGCCCAACTCAAAGTCCGCCAGAGGACTGCCGGTAAGATTCTCAAAGTCGAAAACTCCGCTTTCCTGGTACTGATTTCCCATGGGCAGGCGAACCCGAAGAACTTCGCCGCCGAACTGCACCTCATGCTTGCCCTTTATCCATGTGGCAATTTCACGCAGCGATTGGTCGCCGCGATTCCAGACCCCATAAGGCGTGCCCGGCAGAGTAAAATCCCCGCCGACGGTGACATTCAGGACGGCCGCATTCCCCGCTCCGCGATTTTGCGGCACCGCCATGTTCACTCCGGCATCGGCCATGCTGAAGGGAGCTGAGGAAAGGGTGGTGCCATTCTCACTGTTGTATCCGAAGTAGCTGCTCAATAAGAAGGTGTGGGAAATGGTATAGATATCGACAACGCTGACGTTCTTGAGAACCAGGTGTTCGGCGTCGCCTCGGAGTTGCAGCAGGTTCGAGGAAGGCGGAACAAAGACTGGGTCCGTGTAATCCATCTGGAAGTAATGAACGCTCAAATGATGCTTCCCGAAGTTGAAGTCCACCTTGCCTAGATATTCATCGGTGTTCTGAGCATCCGGCGCCCCGTTAAAGTTAAGCTGGTCGTTGGGTCCGTTCGGGAGCGGAATATGGTTCAGAACGTAAGTAGCGACGGGGCTCACAGGAATTTGATTGTTGAGGTACGGCGCCCCCGTGGTCGGATTCACCAACTGCGTACCCGGAAGCAGGTCGGAAAAGTCTCCTGTGCGTTCAGCCGCATTCGGAACCGACGCAATCTGGCCGTTTTGGGCGGTACGGAAGCGTGTCCCCTGGTAGCTCCCAAAATAAAATAGCCGGTTTTTTAAAATCGGGCCGCCGATGCTTCCCCCGAATTGATTCTGCTTTAGCGGATTGACCAGTCCTCCGGAAAAATAATTGCTGGCATCCAGCGCGTTGTTCTGCAGAAATTCAAATACATCTCCGTGAATCTGGTCCGTCCCCGATTTTGTGACGACGTTCACCACGCCTCCGATCGCATTCCCATAGGTGGCGCTCATATTGCCGGTGATCAGATTTAATTCCTCGATAGCATCGGGATTGGGGAAAGGTACATTTGTGTTGATGTATGTGTCGTTGGCATCGACGCCGTCCAGTAGATAATTAACGCCGTTGGCGCCGCCTCCGTTCACCTTGGCATACTGCTCGCTGGGGAAGACGCCTCCCTCGCAGTTGGCGGCGCAATAGTTCGCGGTCACGTTGGTGGTTCCCGGCGCAAGAAAGACCAACTCCTGCACGGCCCGGCCGTTCAGCGGTAATTGGCTGATCTCCCGTTGATCGACCAGTTGATCGACCGTGGCCGATTCAGTGGTAACCAGCGACGGATTTTCAGTTACCACCACCTGTTGTGAAACCATTCCCACTTGCAGTCGAACGTCCTGGGTGGCCGCCTGGCCCAGCGACAGCACAATCCCCTTCTGAACGTACTGGGTGTATCCGGTCACTGAAACCGTGATCTGATAATTACCGACGGGCAGGCTGGGAAAGAGATACTGTCCGACGGATGTGCTCTTGGTGGTCTGGGTATACTCCGTCCCAACATCTTGAACGGTAACGGTCGCTCCCGCCACCACCGCACCCGATGGATCGGTGACGATCCCGCTGAGCCGCGCAGTCGTGTACTGGGCCCGCACAAGCATCGTCGGTCCAAAAATCAGCATGAGTCCGAAGGAGAAGCAAATGAACCAGTGCGCCGGCAATAGGTCTCGAAATTTTCTGTTCATCGTACGCCTCCCTGACCGCACAAATCTGCTTGCGCTTCTTCTACTCGACTATGGTTTAGCGGGCTTTCGTTTCACTTGGACTGCGATTGCGCGAATGTATCGATAACTTGCTCGTTTGTCAATTGTTCTGTTCGTTTGTGATCGATTCATTTTCGCTCTCTGGCCTGCCACCAATCAGGTGTAAATCCTTACATTTTGAACCACTCGGCTTATAACGCCGTCGGGGCTGGGCCGGTCCGGCATCAAGTTACAGCGCAAGGAGAAAAACAGCCCCAGCAACTGACCGAACAGAACGTCCACTGCCGGACGATAATCATCCGGCACCGCTGTGCGAATGTCAGGCGAAAGATAGCGGTCTGCGAAGCCATTCAACGGCAGTTCGGAATGCCCGCCCACCACGACCTGAGTTTTCACGAGTCGCTTCCGCATGAGTTCCTCTAATAGATCTCGTTCATAGCGGGCGACGTGCTCACGACTGGAAAGAAAAGCAACCAGCAGCGTGGTTTTATCGAGAGCCGCCATCGGGCCGTGGCGCAGTCCCATGGCGGATTCCCACATGGTCAGAATCCTGCCCGCGGTCAGTTCCAGTACTTTCAAAGCTGATTCAACAGCAACGCCCTCAAGCGCGCCCGAGCCTAAAAAACAAACCCGTTCGTACGGTTCGGCGGCCAGCGCCGCCGCCGCGTCAGCGGCCTTTGGAAGAAAGGACGTTCCCGCCTCCACGAGTCGGTGCAGTATAGGTTCGTATTGCGCGAGATCATGAACATGAGCCATGCACTGGCCGAATACGACCATATTAGAGAACGAACTGGTCATGGCCAGTGCGCGGTCGTTAACTGCATCGCCGAGGGCGACGGCGAACGCTTGTCGTTTGCCTGCGGTGCAGCGAATCATGCGCCCTTCTGCGTTACACGATACGACAATGTGATGAATATCCGGATGGTTCCCAAGAGCTTTTTCTATAACCGACACACCTTCCGGGCTATCGCCGGATCGGGAAAACGAAATCCAGAGGTACCTCTGACCTGGAATCAGCCACTCTTCCTCATGGATCAACAGACTGGTGCTCGGAATGGCAATAACTTCACACTTCCAGAGTCGACGGAGCAGGTGCACAAGACTTCTGCCTACGTAGTCAGAAGAGCCAGCACCGATGAGAAAAACAGTTGGTTTTGGCCCCACAAGATTCCCGAAGCCAGCGTCCGCAAGGAACGCCGCGAGCCTCGTACGCTGTTTTTGAAAGATAGAGAATGTTGACTCCCACGTGGCAGGCTGTTGTGCAATTTCCGCCGGAGTGTGTAACAAACCGCGTTCGATCTTCTCTTCTGTCGAAAGATCAAGAAGTTTAGCAAGCGCATCCACGTCAAACACTCCTCGGTCAAGCCCTGCTGACTCCGGGGATAAGTCAGCCCAAGTGCGAAAGTGACCCGAACCACGCGCCCAGCCCTGGGATGCAGGGCACGGTTTCGAATACTTTCGATTTGTTACGTATACATACGTTTACTTATGCACGAATGGAAAGTCAAGCGCAAAAAACGTGAGGCATTCCTCGGTTGAACGCTCAGGGAAGGATTGCCCTGATTCCCGTGATCTCACAAAAATCGACCAGCGCCGGATATAGCTCTTCGCCGTAGCCCAGACATGCATATTCATTGGTCCAATGCTGTAGCAAAACTTCGATGTCACAATGCGCGGTCACAAAACCGTGGGGCCAGAATGGGATGCCACACTCATTCAGCCGATTGACTATTTGCTCGGTTGGCGGCTCAAAAATGGTGGCTCTGGTAATGACCATTTGAAACTCACCGTTCACTCTTCCGAGTCGCGCCAACACTCCCTCTCCCACTTTGCAGATTAACTTTACGGATAGGCCGCCGGCTTCGCCTTCCGTAGGAATACCGTGTTCTGAAAAGCCAGCCGGACCTAACTTGCTGGCCAATGAAGGTGGACAAGCGCCATCCCCGATGATCTTGATTTCTTTTGTCTTCTTATTAATGTGCTGCAGATCGCCGTAATAAACTCTCTCCTTGCTTAATTTGCTAAGCAGGAGAACAGTCAATGCGGTATTGAAATCGCCCAGCGTAGAAGTACCGACTCCATCCTCCAGCATCATGCTCTGCGCGAAGCAAGTGGCAGAGTAATCGCTGGCAAGACCAGGGAAGGATTGAATCGTGTAGAAATCAAACTTTTCCTTCGCGACCACTTTTCTTAGAGCGAGATACAGGCGCATCGAGCGTTCTGTCACCGTGTTTCGCTCAGGTTCCTTGCCAAATAGCTGCTTCAAGCGTGATTGCAGATCGTCCAGTTCTTTTGGGGAGATTGCTTCAGCGGTTTGCATCAACTCGGTCG
>Ga0307476_10000955_pt1 | contig 19279 bp, 17 predicted proteins | sample atmos_gasesECM2C_2_FD_203314 | JGI IMG/M metagenome (GOLD analysis project Ga0307476, IMG submission 203314) | Hardwood forest soil microbial communities from Morgan-Monroe State Forest, Indiana, United States - atmos_gasesECM2C_05 | ecosystem: Environmental > Terrestrial > Soil > Temperate... | reverse complement strand
GCCGGCATGCACATTCTGGCGGGCGTCAAAGGGGTTGGAGACGCCAAAGCGGCTCGCGGTCGCCGGCATCAACTGCATGAGCCCAACGGCCCCGCGCTTCGAGACTGCACGCGAATTGAAGCCCGATTCCACCACGATCACGGCGCGCAAAAGATTGGGTTCCAACGCCGAGGATACCGCGGCATGTTCGATGATGGAGTCGTATTGCGTGGCCTTTGCCAGCAGCTGAGCGTCATAGCGGTCGCCGCTGGCGGTCCTGTCCTGGGGCGAGAGAACCAGTAAGCGGTAGCGGTTGTTGTCCGGCACGTCGGTGTAGTGCCGCTGGCCCTGTGCGTCCAGGTAGGTGTAAATCTTAGGGTTTGCCGCGGCGGTGGATGCGGTCAGCAAGATTGCGATGAGAACGGCGAGACGCGGCATGGGTGGCGATCCTTCGCGCAAAGCCTATCCCGGCAGGTGTTTGACCGATGGGACCTGCATCAAGAAACCGCTGGGCGGTGCGCAAATTGGCCTATCGGGGGCCTAATGTCTGGAAAGGGCTCCTAATCAACGTCCGTTTCCAGCGGCTCCACCAGGTTTTCATCGTTGTTGTGAGGCGAGTTGATCCGATCGCTCACCGGATAGGACTGCAACCGCTCGCCGGCATACGCCGCGAGCGCCATACCCGCTGAATCCACCGTCCCGAATAACCATAATTCGCGCAGCTCGCGGGTCAACAGGGCGGGCATCCGCATTCCGGAATTCTCGATTTCCGAAATCAGCGAATTCGCCGGAAGGGTGACGATGCAGCAGCACTCTGTGACGGTGTTCGCATCCGTACGCGATGGTGCCCACAATCCAGCGAAGCCGAACACATCTTGATCGTCCGGGTGAATATAGTATGGCTGTTCACTCGCGTCTGGATTGACATGCCATTCATAAAAACCCAGTGCCGGGACAAGGCAGCGGCGGCCACGTTTCCAAGCCTCGCGGAACGCAGCGCCGCTCGCCAGCGTCTCGACCGGTGCATTGAAACTGCCGCGCTCGGCGAATCCCCAGCGCATCAGGATCCCCTCGGTTTTGCCGTTGTTCGCGCGGATAACGGCAACCGTTTGCGCCGGGGTCGTGTTGAAATTCGCCGTGAAATTCCAGCCCGTATGCATAAGACCGAATTCGCGCTCGATGGTCGCGGCATCGGGACTGACATAGCACCTGCACATTCTTAAAGTTTACGCCGAGGCAAGATTCGTGTCTGAAACGGCCGATTGGAAGCAGAAATACCGCGACTCCTTGATCGAAATGGAGGCCGAGGAAGTCCGCTGGAAAAAGGTGGAACAGGTCCTGCGGCGGCTGGTCGGGCGCCTGTGCGCCGCGGGCATGGGTGTGAATCTCAAGCTCGACAATGAATTGATCGCACTCGCGGCCGCCAACCGCCGCAATGCGGACGTGGACGAGCTCGCGCGGCTGGCAGATTCGCTGACGACAACCGTGGTCGCCGTCGATGCGACCGCTCCGGTCCCAACGATCACCTTTCCGCCCACGGATACGCAAACGCGGCTCGCCATCAAATCCCTGCTCGAGCGCCTCGCGGCGCGTGACCCGAAGGATCCCTCGGCGCCGGCATTGATCGCAGAAATGTCCGGCGCGAAGAATGACAGCGCGTTGGCAAAGGTCGTGGCGCGCGCGGCTGACTTGGTCCATGAACATGGCGAACAGCTGCAGCGCGAGCGCCTGCGGACCGCGGAGATTCTCGCGGAGGTCACCAAGCGACTCGACGAAATGGCGGCTTACTTGTCCGATACGAATCACGCCAACCGCAGCCACTTCGAGGACACGCAATCCTATAACGACGCGGTCATGTCGCAGGTTCGGGAGCTTACCGATGAGGTCGCCGGCGCCGCGGAACTCGGCGTGCTGCAAAGCCTGGTGAACGCGCGCCTCGAGCGCGTCGCGCAGCATGTCAGTAACTTCCGGGCGCGCGAGGAATTTCGGCTCCTGGAAGTCAACGGCCGCGCGGAACGAATGCGCACGCGCATCGCCGAATTGGAGCGCGAAGCGAGCGACTTGCACTCCAGATTGGACGACGAAAAGCAAGGCGCTCGAATCGACCCTTTGACCGGAATCGCCAATCGCAAAAGTTTCGAAGAGCGCTTCGCGCACGAGATCGCGCAGATGCCGCGCGCGCCGCTCCCGCTGGTCATGCTGCTGTGGGACCTGGACAGCTTCAAGGTCATCAACGACAGCTATGGCCACCGCGCCGGAGACCGCGTCCTGCAAAGTGTGGCCGCGTGTTTCATGGCGGCGGTGCGCGGCAATGACTTCGTCGCGCGCATCGGCGGCGAGGAGTTCGTGATGCTGTTGAGCGGGGCGAAAATCGAGCAAGCCATGCTCATCGCCAATCAAGTGCGATCCGCGGTGGAGGCCCTGCGCTTTCACTTTCGAGGAACGCCGGTGCGCGTCACCGTCTCGTGCGGGCTGACCGAACTCAAAGAAAACGACGTGGCGGACGCGGCCTTCGACCGCGCGGATGGCGCTTTGTATCGGGCGAAGCACAGCGGCAAGAACTTATGCGTGGCCGCGTAAAGGGCGCGCCTGCCTGACCGGTTAACAGATATTTAACGCATTTTCTCGAATTCCGGCACTGATTTTCGGCACATCGTCGCTAGAATCAGATCGTAGTAGGGATGTTTCAATAACCTTTTGGACCGGTGGCGCGATACGGCAAAGGGTGATGATGTCCACCAATTAGTGCATTGCAGCATTAGGCGACTATGAGCAGCGTTCCTAAGACAGTTCTCAGCGAAGCCGCGCTTGGCGAAGCGGCGCTCAGCGATTCTGTGCTGAGCGACTCCGTGCTCAGCGATTCCGTGCTGAGTGAGGCCGCGATCGCCGCTCCAATCGCCGTTCCAGTCGGCCCGATCGCAATCGCGCGCCCGATAGCGACACGTGTGCGCGCGTGGCTGCTGACCGCCATGCTGTTTCTGGTGCCGCTCGTGGCCTATTGGCCGGCTACATTTCATGATTATGGTCTGCGCGATGACTACTCCAACCTGCGCGAAGCGCATGAAGAAGTGGGCAAGGTACTGAAGTTCTGCGCATCGCAGGCGCGCCCGGTCTACGGCTGGCTGTTGCAGGCGACCTACGGACAGACCAGCTCGGTGCAGAATCTGCAGTGGTTGCGATTCGTCGCCGCGCTGCTTCTCGGCGCCATAGCTCTCGTAAGCTTCCGGGGATTGCGCGCGGTGGGCTGGTCCATCAGCACCAGCCTGTGTTTTGCGGTACTGCTCAGCTTGGTGCCGTCCGCGCAAGTCATCGCCGGCTGGGCGATCGGCTGGCCGTACGCGGCGACCGCCCTGCTCGCGATCGGCGGATTTTTTAGCGTGGAAGGCGCATTGGCTCTGGGCCTGCGCGCCGGTGTCGGGCGCGCGGTCGGACAATGGGCCGTGGCGTCGGGTTTGATGGTGGTGAGCGCCCTGATTTATCAGCCGAGCGCGCTGTTCTATCTGGTACCGCTCGCCGGCGCCCTGATCGCGCAGCGCCGACGCAGCTTGGCGCAATGCGCGCGCTGGATGGGCATCCATCTCGGATTTGTGGCAGGCACGCTGGGATTGGCGTATTGCATGATGTCGCTCCTGTACGCGGCGCATGTCTTCGTCAAGTCAGGACGAGTTGCCTTCGAGACGCATTGGGGCGAGAAAATCGCCTGGTTCCTGCAGGAGCCGCTGCCCAACGCCCTGAGCCTGTTCGTGTTGAATGACAACAATCACCGCGACCATGCACTGTATTTTGGTTGCGCAGCCCTGGTCGGCGCGATCCTGGTTGCCGGCGCCTGCGTGGAATGGCGGCGGCATGGCAAGCAGCGCGGCATCGTTTGGTTGGCCGGATTGTTGGGCCTGCCGGTGTTTGCCTTCGCGGTGAGCATGCTCGCGTCGGAGCGTTACGCGACCTATCGCACGATTCTTGCGATGACCGGCGTGCTGCTGTGTTTTCTGGTCGCATCGGTCAGCGCGCTCACCGAGCGCTGGAGCACCAATGCGCGCCGCTTGACTGCAATGCTCGCCATTTCGATTGCGTTCTTCACGGCGCAACATCATGTCTATGCCCTGATCGCGGTGCCCCAGGGCAATGAATGGCAGCTGATCGTTGCCGGCGCCAAGCAGGTACATCTGGGCGCGGTGCGGCCCCGCATCTTCGCGATCGCATCCACACCGGCGGATATTTCCACGGCCACGATTTACCACGATGAATTCGGCTCGCTGTCTTCGAATTCCGAGTGGGTGCCGCGGGAAATGTTCAAACGCGCCATGCATGACCTGCATCCCGACATCGCCAATTTGGACGCGCGCTATGACTTCGCCACCGGGCCGGTGCTGCCGGCGGGCCAGCGCTATGATGTGATCATCAACCTGCATCGCCTGCACCAGTTCTACGTGGACAACTGATCGCAAGCACCCGCGGATGCAATGCTGCCGGGCTGTGTTAGGTTGGCTGCATGATCACCGATCCCCTGCTGTGGTTTTTCGCGGCGCTTGGCGCCTTCATGGTGGGCGTCTCGAAGGCCGGCATTACCGGTCTGAGCATTCTCTCGATTGCTCTGTTCAATCACGTATTTCCCAGCAGCAAACAGGCTAGCGGCGTGGTGCTGCCGCTGCTGATATTCGGCGACTTCGTCGCCGTATTCTCGTATCGCAAGCACACTCAGTGGCACTATTTGTGGCGATTGTTTCCCTGGACCGCGGCCGGCGTCGTGCTGGGGTATTTCACGCTCGGCCGCATTTCCGACCACACTGCGCGGATTCTGATCGGATGGATCATCGTCTCGCTGGCGGCCTTGAGCTTCTGGCGTAGATATGCCTCCGCACCCCCGGAGCAGAGAGCAGGATCGTTTCATTGGTCGGTGGGTGCGGCCATCGGCATGACCGCCGGCTTCATCACGCTGATCGCCAACGCCGCGGGGCCGCTGATGGCCATCTATCTGGTGGCGATGCGCCTGCCCAAAATGGAATACGTCGGCACCGCCGCCGTATTCTTCATGCTGCTCAATCTATTCAAAGTACCTTTCATGGTGGACCTTGGGCTGATCACCGCGCAAAGTTTCAGCTTCAATCTCATGCTCGCGCCGGCGGTGCTGCTGGGAGCGCTGGCGGGCCGCTGGCTCCTTAGGCGCGTCAATCAGAACTTGTTCGAGCAATTGGTGTTGCTATTGAGCGCGGTTGGGGGAATTCTGTTGATCCTATGAAGCAATTCCGGGGGAAAGCACATGTATCAAGGCGGCCTATTCGGTCTGGTTGTATTGATCGCGGATGTCTGGGCGATCGTGAACATCTTTCAAAGCAGCACGGACACCGGCAATAAAGTACTTTGGATTGTCATTGTATTTCTGCTGCCGCTGCTCGGATTTATTCTCTGGTACTTCTGGGGTCCGAAAACCTCCAGAGCATAGCGCTAATCATAAGTTTTCCGCGTGAGCGCGTAGTTTCGAACGCTAGGCGCGGCGGCGATGCGGCCCGAGCAACATTGCCGCCTCGTAGGCGCTATCGCGCAAGGCAGCGTCGCTGGCCGCCAGCATGCGATCGAGCACCCCCGGCGCGCTGGCCGCCGGAATTTCCGCAAGACTGCCCAGCTTCACCACGGTCGCTTCGAGCGCCGATTGCAATCCCTGCACAGCGCCGGATTTTGCACTCGTCGCCAAAACATCGGGGTCCAGCAATCGCAAATCGTTGATCAGCGCGGCGAGCTGCCGCTTGGAGCGATCTATCGCCTCGAGGCCGCGCGGGCTGACTGCGCGCTTCAGGACGACGACGTCTTGCCGAGCAGCGCTCAGCACGCGATCGAGACGGTCAAACCACTCTATCCAGAACAGAGGATTTTGCATGCGGCTTCCTGTTTGACCGACTGCGGCGCGCGTCGGGTGCGTTATTATTTCCAGCGAAGACTACCCCGCTTGAGCGCAGCTAGCTACCATTACATTCGCCGCGCTGCGGTTCTCGCCCAAATTGCCTGTTTGCATATACAGGGTATCAATGACTCCTGATCGCAGCCGTGGGACGCCTTTGAATTCAGCGGTGCTCCGTGTGGAGCAAATGGCCGAGGCGGATCGATTGGCGATGGCGGCCGGCACGCCCGGCACCCTGCTGATGCAGAATGCCGGCGAGGCGGTGGTGCGCGAGATCGAGCGGCGCTTTACGCCCCGAGCGGTCAGCGTGTTGTGCGGCCCGGGCAACAATGGCGGCGACGGTTTTGTTGCCGCCGCAGCGTTGGCGCAATCCGGGTGGCCGGTGCGCCTTGCGCTGCTTGGCGATCCCGAACAGCTGCCCAACGATGTGCAGCATCACGCGCGACGTTGGCGCGGCGCCATCGAACCGCTGACCCCGGCGGTCGTCGAAAATGCCGAGCTGGTGATCGATGCTCTGTTTGGCTCCGGTCTGAATCGGCGTTTGGACCACAAGGTCGGCGAGGTCTTGGGCTTTGCGCTCCGCCGCGCAATCCCCATCGTTGCGGTGGATATTCCGAGCGGCGTCCTGGGAGATAGCGGCGAGAATGTTGGGGCAGTGCCCGCCCTCTGCACGGTCACCTTCATGCGCAAGAAACCGGGACATTTGTTGTTGCCCGGGCGCGATGCGTGCGGCGATGTTGTGGTTGCCGATATCGGCATATCACCCGACGTGCTCAACTCGGTGGCCGTCGATACGTGGGAGAACGTGCCGGCATTGTGGCGTGATAAGTTGCCGCAATGGCCTGCGAATACGAACAAGTACGGCCGCGGCCACGCACTGCTATATGGCGGCTACCCAATGACCGGCGCCTCGCGCATGGCCGCGCGCGCCGCGGCCCGAAGCGGTGCCGGATTGACGACGATTGCCGTGCCGGAGCACGCCTTTGCGATCTATGCCGCGGCGCTCACCAGCATCATGGCGCAGCCGCTCGCGCAGAATGAAGATTTCGCCCGGCTTCTTGCCGATCCGCGATACACGGCGTTTTCGATCGGACCTGGTGCGGGCGTCAACGACGCGACGCGCTCGCGCGCGTTGAGCATGCTGAACACCGGCAAGCCGGTCGTGATCGACGCGGATGCCATCAGCGTGTTCGCATCGAACCCCGAGGAGCTGTTCCAAGCCATCCACGGTGACTGCGTCATCACGCCGCATGAAGGCGAATTCAAACGCATATTCGATGTGCCGGGCGATAAATTGGCGCGTGCCCGCGAGGCTGCGCGCCGCAGCGGAGCCGTTCTGGTATTGAAGGGCGCCGATACCGTGATTGCGGCGCCCGATGGCCGCGCCATCATCAACAGCAACGCACCGTCAACGCTGGCGACGGCCGGATCGGGGGACGTACTCGGCGGGATTATTTTGGGCCTTCTGGCGCAAGACATGGACGCCTTTCCCGCCGCCGCCGCTGCCGTCTGGCTGCATGGCGCCGCGGCGGCGGCGTTTGGAGCGGGTCTCATCGCAGAGGATCTGCCCGATCTTTTGCCGGCCGTGCTGCGCCGCTTGAGTCAAATCGCTTCATGAATATCTGGCTGCCGACAGTCAGCCTGCATTCTCTCGTCATCGCCGTCAGCATCCTTGTCTACATCCTGACCACGCGCGCGGAGCGCGTGAGACGGCCGCCCTCGATCGCCATCGCCTGGGTGCTCGGGATGCTCGCCCTGCCCTATCTGACGTTGCCGATCTACCTGATGTTCGGCCGGCGCAAGCTGCCGCGCAAGACCTTGCAGCGCTCGGGCGCGAGATCCGCTGCGCGACACTGGGCGAAGGATCTCATAGAAAGTTTTGGCTTGCCGCCATCCTCGCCGGCGCCGATTGCCATGCATCAGGATGGACGAGAATCGGCCGCCGCACTGTTTGCCACGATGTCGAGCGCGCAGTCGAGGCTCGACATCTGCACTTACATTCTCGGCGATGATGCGTTCGGCCGCGAGGTCATGCAGCACATGATGGAGCGCGCGCGCAGCGGCGTGGAAGTCAGACTGCTTCTCGATGGTGTCGGCGCCATTCAATTGCCCAGGGCCTGCTTCGGCGCACTACGGCGCGGCGGCGTCGAGACCGCGATTTTCAGTCCCTTGTTTGCGCGCAAGACTCAAGGACCGCGCAATTTGCGCAACCACCGCAAAATGGTGATCGCGGATGGCGCGCGCATGTGGGCCGGCGGACGCAACCTTGCCGCCGAATATTTTTCCGGCCTCGCCGGGGCGCCGCCGTGGCTGGATTTGACGTTCGATTTGCAGGGTCCCGTGGCGGCGGCCGCCGCCGCGCAATACGAATTCGACTGGTGCGCAGCCGGCGGCAAGCCCGCATCGACCGCCGTCGAGACCGGGGTCCCGCTTGCCGCCGCCGCGGCCCGCAGCGCCGGCAGCGCTATCGGCGAGGCGCAGTATCTGCCCAGCGGGCCGGATCAGAGCGAAGATACGGTGCATTCTTTGTTGATCGACGCGTGCTTTCACGCCCGCGAACGCATGCTCGCGGTGACGCCTTATTTCGTGCCCGATGTCAGCTTGGAAACGGCCATGCGGCTGGCGGCACGGCGCGGTGTGCGGATCGATCTGTGCATCCCCGCGAGTTCCAATCACCGCTTGGCGGACTTTGCGCGCAATCGCGCGCTGCGTTCATTGAGCCAGGCGGGCGTCAATGTGCATTTGCTGCCGTATATGAGCCACGCCAAGGCGGTGGTGTTCGACGACACCCTCGGGCTGTCAGGTTCCGTGAATCTCGACTCGCGCAGTTTGCTGCTCAACTATGAATGCGCCGTCGTGTTCTATGGCCGGGCCGAAATAGATTGGCTGGCGAGATGGATTGAAGCCTTGATCCCGAAAACGGCGCTGTTTGATTGCCGTCGACCGGGTCTGGTGCGAGATCTTTGCGAGGGCTTGCTGCTCACCGTGGCATATCAATTGTAGCGTAGGACTGATCTGACACGGTTTATGACCAATGAGCTTTTTTGCGGGTAGTATTCTGCCACGTTCCAGAGTGCCAGGTGATCGGTGGAATTCAAGGATTATTACAAGGTGATGGGCGTCGCGCGGGATGCGACTGAAGCGCAAATCAAGCAGGCCTACCGCAAGCTTGCTCGCAAGTATCATCCGGACGTCAGCAAGGAGAAGGATGCCGAGGCGCGCTTCAAGGAAGTCGGCGAGGCCTATGAAGTGCTCAAGAGCGCCGAAAAGCGCGCAGCCTACGATCAGCTCGGCAAAGACTACCGTCCCGGACAGGACTTCAGGCCGCCGCCGAATTGGGACTCGGGCTTTGAGTTCAGCGGCGGCGGTCCGGGCGATGCCTCGTATAGCGATTTTTTCGACGCGCTGTTCGGCGCGCAGGCGCGCGCCGGCCGCGGCGGTCGCGGCGCGGCTCATCCGGGACACGGCGAGGATCATCACGCCAAGGTGCTGCTCGATTTGCAGGCGTCGTTGAACGGCGGCACGCGTTCTTTCACGCTGCGCATGCCCGAGATCGATGCCGACGGCCGGCTGGTATCGAAAGAACGCACGCTCAACGTGCAAGTGCCCAAGGGCATACTCGCGGGCCAGCAAATACGTCTCGCGGGCCAGGGAGCGAAGGCGCACGGCGACGGAGCAGCGGGTGATCTCTATATCGAGGTCGAGTTCCAGCCTGACCCGCTGTACCGCGTCGATGGGCGCGACCTCTACCTGGAATTGCCGGTGGCCCCGTGGGAAGCGGCGCTCGGCGCGACCGTGAAGACGCCCACGCCCGGCGGCAACGTCGAATTGAAAATTCCCGCCGGATCCCATGCAGGTTCCAAATTGCGCCTGAAGGGGCGCGGAATTCCCGCGGCCCAGCCGGGCGATTTCTATGTCGTGCTGCAGATCGCCCTGCCGCCGGCCACTGGCGAAAAAGCCAAGGCCGCCTATGCGGCGCTCGCTGCGGCGGGAGCCTTTAACCCTCGCGCCAGCCTTGGAGTCTGATATGTCCGCCGACGACCGCGCCTTACCCGGCACTATTTTCGATGAATCGGCAATCTTGAGCATCCAGGACTTGAGCCGGATGTGCGCGGTCGATGAGCGCCACATCGTGGAGTTTGTCGAGGAAGGAGTCTTGAGCGTCGTCAATGTCAGCAGCGAATGGCGCTTTACGGGCGACGCCCTGCGCCGCGCCCGGCTGGCGGTGCGGCTGGAGCGCGACCTGGAGCTGAATCTTGCCGGCGTCGCGCTCGCGGTAGAATTGCTTGAGGAGCTCGCGCAGCTGCGGCGCGAATTTAAGGCGAGAAGCTAATGGAAAAAATCGAATCCGATGCCTTCGTTTTTTTTGGCGCCACCGGCGATCTGGCCTATAAGAAAATTTTTCCCGCACTCTACGCCATGGTGCGCCGGGGCGGATTTCACATTCCGATAATCGGGATGGCGCGCGGCGGATGGAGCTTGGAGAAGCTCACCGAGCGGGCGCGCGACAGCGTGAAGCAAAGCGGCGAGTACGACGATGAGAGTTTCGCAAAACTGGCCGCTCTGCTGCGCTATGTTGACGGCGACTATTCGGCTCCCGAGACCTTCTCCAAGCTGAAGAAGGCGCTGGGATTGGCGAAGAGTCCCATTTACTATCTGGCCATTCCGCCCAGCATGTTCGCGAGCGTGGTGCAGGGGCTGCAAAAATGCGGCTGCGCGGAAGCCGACGCCCGGGTGATCGTGGAGAAGCCCTTCGGCCGGGATCTTGCCAGCGCCCAGGCGCTCGATCGAACGTTGCATGACGTATTCAATGAATTCTCGATCTTTCGCATCGATCACTACCTGGGCAAGGAAGCCGTGCAAAACATTTTGTACTTCCGCTTCGCCAACACATTTCTCGAGCCGATATGGAATCGCGAATACATCCGCGACATTCAAATCACCATGGCCGAAAATTTCGGCGTGGAGGGCCGCGGCGCCTTCTACGAGGAAGTAGGCGCGATTCGCGACGTGGTGCAAAACCATTTGCTGCAAGTCGTGACGCTGCTGGCAATGGATGCACCTGTCGGCCACGATCCGAAGACCATGCAGGCCGAGAAGCTGCGCATTTTCCGGGCGATGCAGCCTCTCGACCCGAAAGAGGCGGTGCGCGGTCAATTCCGAGGCTATCGCGCCGAGAAGGGCGTCGCCAAGGATTCTCAGGTCGAGACCTTTGCCGCGGTGCATTTACGCATCGATACCTGGCGCTGGGCCGATGTGCCGTTCTACATTCGCGCCGGCAAGAATCTGCCCATCACCGCAACCGAAGTCAGGGTGACTCTGAAGCGGCCGCCGCTGGATATATTCGATCCCAGCGACAAGATGCCCTCGAACTACTTCCGTCTGCGTCTGAGCCCCGAAGTGGTGATTGGCGAGGGCGCCTTGGCAAAGCTCAACGGCGAAGATATGCGCGGCGAACCGGTCGAATTGATTGCGCGCCATAACATGCAGGCAGAAAGATCGCCCTACGAACGGCTGCTGGGAGATGCCGTGCGCGGCGATACTTCCTTGTTCACTCAAGACGAATGCGTGGAGGCCGCATGGCGGGTGGTCGATCCGGTGCTGAAGGGCGCCCTGCCGGTGATTGAATACGAACCGGGCACATGGGGTCCGGAGGCCGCCAGAAACGTGGTGGACGCAGGGGAAACCTGGCATGACCCACAGATCGAGAAATCCGCGCCGTGCTGAACCCGGCGGCAATGATTTTTCTGCTGGACGTTGACAACACACTCTTGGACAACGACCGCTTCACGGCCGATCTTGGCGACCGGATTGAGAAGTCCTTCGGCGCCGCGCAGCGTGCCCGCTACTGGGAGATCTTCGCACAGCGGCGCGCGGCACTCGGGCTCGCCGATTACCTGGGAGCCTTGCAGGAATTTCGTGCGGGGCTGGATGATGACCCACAGCTGCTGGACATGTCGCCGTACTTGCTCGAATACCCGTTTGCCAGCCGGCTGTTTCCGCGCGCACTGGAGGCGATTGCGCACTTGCGCACGCTCGGTTCCCCCATCGTGCTGTCGGATGGCGATATCGTGTTTCAACCGCGCAAGATCCAGCGCTCCGGCATCTGGGATGCCGTGGAGGGCCGGGTCATGATTTACTTGCACAAGGAAAAAGTGCTGGATCACATGCAGCGCCGCTTTCCGGCCAAGCACTATGTTATGGTCGATGACAAGGCCAATCTGTTGGCGGCGATGAAGTCGGTGCTGGGTGCGCAACTGACGACCGTATTCGTGCGTCAGGGGCACTACGCGCTGGCGGCGGAGTCCAATTCGGTAGTCCCTGCGCCCGATCTCGCGATCGAACGCATCGCAGATCTTCTCAATCACAACCTAACCGATTTTAAGGTGCGACCATGAGCATGACGAAGAACTTGCACGACCTGGGTCAAAGCCTATGGCTCGACAATATCACCCGGGAAATTCTCGACGACGGAACGCTGCGGCGCTATATCGAGCAACTCTCAGTCACCGGTTTGACATCCAATCCCACGATTTTCGACGAGGCCATCGGTAAGACTGCCGCGTACGACAAGGGCATCCGGCAAAAAGCCGCCGCCGGCATGTCGGGCGAAGACTTGTTCATCGAATTGGCGCTCGAGGACCTGCGTCGCGCGGCTGATCTCTTCAGACCCGAATTCGACCGCACCAAGGGGCTGGACGGCTGGGTATCCATGGAGGTCTCCCCCCTTCTTGCCAACGACACCAAGAGTACGCTTGACGCAGCGCTGCGAATTCACCGCCAAGCGAATCGCCCCAACCTGTATGTGAAAATCCCCGGCACGCCCGCGGGCGTGCCCGCCATTGAAGAGGCCATTTTCGCCGGCGTTCCGATCAACGTGACTCTTCTGTTCTCGCGCGAGCAGTATCTGAAAGTCGCGGAGGCCTACATGCGCGCCATGGAGCGGCGCATCGCCGCCGGCCTGGATCCGAAGATCAACTCGGTTGCCTCCGTCTTCGTCAGCCGCTGGGATCGCGCCGTTGCCGAAAAAGTGCCGCCGGAATTGAGCAACCGCCTGGGCATAGCCATCATGCAGCGCACTTACAAGGCGCACTGCGACTTGATCGCGAGCAAGCGCTGGAAAGATCTTGAAGCCAAGGGAGCGCGCAAACAGCGCATGCTGTGGGCGAGCACCGGAACGAAGGATCCGAAATCCCCGCCCGGCCTCTATGTCGAGGCGCTGGCCGCTCCGGACACCGTTGACACCATGCCGGAAAAAACCTTGCTGGCATTTGCCCAGAGCGGCAAGCTCAACGGCGTCATGCGCACCGACGGCGGCGATGCCGAAGACACACTGGCTCGGTTTGCCCGCGCGGGCATCAACGTCGATGCGCTTGCCGCGCAACTGCAGGTGGATGGCGCCGCATCGTTCGTCAAGTCCTGGACCGAACTCATGCAGCGCATCAAGGACAAGAGCGCGGCTCTGGCGACCACTTGAGTCCGCGGCTGAATCCCCTTGCCGGCAAACCAGCCCCCGCGGCGTCGCTGGTCAATATTCCGCGGCTGATCACGGCGTATTACAGCGAGCGGCCGGATCCTTCGGTGGCTTCGCAAAGAGTCGCGTTCGGCACGTCGGGGCATCGCGGCTCTGCGTTCGACATCAGCTTCAACGAAGCGCATGTGCTTAGCATAAGCCAGGCCATCTGCGAATACCGCAAGCAGCACGGCATCGACGGACCGCTGTTCATGGGTTTCGATACGCATGCGCTGTCGGCACCCGCGTTCGCCAGCGCGCTCGAAGTGCTGGCTGCGAACGGCGTCGCGGTGATGATTGCGGCGCAGGATGAATACACGCCAACCCCCGCCATATCGCATGCAATCCTGGTCTACAACCGCGGCCGCAGCAGCGGCCTGGCCGACGGCATCGTCATCACGCCCTCGCACAATCCGCCCGACAATGGCGGCTTCAAGTACAACCCGACGAACGGCGGCCCGGCGGATACGGACATCACCAACTGGATCGAGAATAGGGCCAACGAGTTGTTGCGGCCGGGCGCACTCGGAATCAAGAGAACCCCGTACAGCGCGGCGCGGCGCGCGGCAACCACCCGCACACACGACTACGTTACGAACTACGTTGCGGATCTTGGCAACATCTTGGATATGCAGGTCATTCGCGATTCCAAACTACGCATGGGCGTCGATCCCTTGGGCGGCGCCGGCGTGCATTATTGGCCGCGCATCGCGGAGCGCTACGGCCTTGATCTCACCGTTGTGAACGATGAGGTCGATCCGACGTTTCGCTTCATGACGCTCGATTGGGACGGGAAAATCCGCATGGATCCATCCTCATCCTATGCCATGCAGCGGCTTATTCAGCTCAAAGACCGCTACGACATCGCCTTTGCCTGCGACACCGACCACGATCGGCATGGAATCGTCACGGCCAGCAGCGGCTTGATGCCGCCCAATCACTATCTCGCCACGGCGATCGATTATCTATTCAGTCATCGCAGCGGCTGGCGCGCCGATGCCGCCGTCGGCAAGACGGTCGTGAGCAGCGCGATGATCGATCGGGTCGGCCGCCGGCTCAAACGCAGCGTATTCGAGGTGCCGGTCGGCTTCAAATGGTTCGTCGCAGGACTGCTCGAGGGAACACTGGGATTTGGCGGCGAGGAAAGCGCCGGCGCCTCGTTCAGCCGAATCGACGGCAGCGTGTGGACCACCGACAAGGACGGCATCGTGCCGGCGCTCTTGTCGGCGGAGATCACCGCGCGCACCGGCCGGGATCCCGGCGCGCACTACCAAGCGCTGACGCAGGAGCTGGGCAATTCGTTTGCCGATCGCATCGACGCGCCCGCGACGCCCGCGCAGAAAGCGAAGCTCGGCAAGCTCGATCGGCAACAAGTCCGCATCGCGGAACTTGCCGGCGAGCCGATCGAACAGATACTGACTCATGCGCCGGGCAACAATGCTCCGATCGGCGGCGTGAAAGTAACTTCGCGCGGCGGCTGGTTCGCGGCGCGCCCCTCGGGGACCGAGGACATTTACAAGATCTATGCCGAGAGCTTCCATGACGATGCACATTTGCGCCGTCTGATCCGCGAGGCGCAGAGCATTGTCGACGCAGCGCTCGCGGGCGCGTAGCCTGGCGCGGAACACTCGAGACGGCAATCACTTGGCAGATTCCGATGACATCGCGCTGACAGCTACCGCCAAGCGGTTGCTGCCCTGGCTGGTCGCCGTCGGCTTTTTCATGGAATCGTTGGATACGACGATTCTCAATACCGCCGTACCCGCCATTGCACAGGCGCTTGGCGTCCCGGTCTTGAGCATGAAGGCGGTGCTCGCCAGCTACACCTTGAGCTTGGCCGTCTTCATACCGATCAGCGGCTGGATGGCCAATCGATTCGGCACCCGCAAAGTATTTGCGTCGGCCATCGGTATCTTCACGCTCGGCTCATTGCTCTGCGGCATATCGCGCAACATTCACTTGCTGGTGGCCTGCCGCATCCTGCAAGGCTGCGGCGGCGCCATGATGATTCCGGTCGGGCGTATCACCATGGTGCGCGCCTTTGCAAAATCCGAACTCATCAATGCGATGAGTTTTGTCGCCATTCCGGGACTGGTGGGTCCCATGCTCGGTCCGGTTTTGGGCGGCGCGATCATCGGCTACTTTCATTGGAGCGTGATTTTTTTCGTCAACATTCCGATCGGCCTGTGCGGTTTGGTACTGGTCTATCGGCATCTGCCCAACTATCGCGAGAAGCGCAATTACGCGCTGGATATCATTGGCTTGGTGCTGTTCGGTTCGGGAATTGCGCTGCTTTCCTATGTACTCGAGGTGTTCGGCGAAACATCCTTGAGCGGGCGCGAGATGTTGAGTTTGTTGGCAATCTCAGCCGCCCTGCTCGCCGCCTACGGTCTGCATACCAAGCGCACCGCCCACGCGCTGCTGCGCCTGAAACTGCTGGCAATCCGCACCTTTCGCGTCGCGGTGAGCGGCAATTTATTTACGCGCCTAGGCATCGGGGGAATCCCGTTTTTGTTGCCGCTGCTCTATCAGGTCGGGCTCGGGTTTTCGCCCATCCAATCCGGGCTGCTGATCATGCCGCAGGCCTTCGCCGCGATGAGTCTGAAACTGACCATGCCGTTGATCTTGAAGCGCTTCGGTTATCGAAGGGTGCTCATCAGCAATACCATTCTGCTCGGGGTCATGATCATGCTGTTTGCCACCATCAACCTCGACACGCCGGTCTGGCTCATCGTCGCCATGGCCTTCACCTATGGCTTCCTGACTTCGCTGCAATACACGAGCATGAACACGCTGGCCTATGCGGATATCGGCGAACACGAAGCGAGCGGCGCCAGCACCATTGCCAGCACCGTGCAGCAGCTGGCCGTCAGTTTTGGCGTCGCCACCGCGTCGCTCGCCGCCGCTTTGTTCATCCCCGATCGGCTGCGCGCGACGCCGCCGCAGTTGCTGCACGGCATCCATCTGGCGCTGTTGGTGCTGGCGGCGCTGACTATCGTATCCACCGTGGTGTTCGCGCGGCTGCGCGCGGAGGATGGCGCCGCGGTCAGCCGTCACAAGTCCGCGGTGCCGTCGATCTAGGCGTCTGCGTTAAGGTTGCAAGGCCGCGCCGGACTCGCGCTTGCGCCGCGCCTCATAGGATCTTAGATGGGAATAGGCCGTGGCCAGCAGCAGCGATGGCGGCGCGTTGGAAACTCGCTTCAGAAGATCGCCGACGATCTGATCCGCCTCAATGCGGCTGCCCTGCTCGATATCCCGCAACATCGATGCGGTGAAGGCGGAACCCGGCTCCGTGAGAACGGCGAGGCCTGCATTTTTCGCGCTGTCGCGCGGCGCGAAACCGTTCGCCGCGGCAATTGCGGAGCATTCGTGCCATAAACGCAGCGGAATGTCCTGCGCGTCGGCCGCCACGATATCGCCGACCGTCGCGCGCATGAGGCAGGTCGTCGCGGCTGCCGCGGCGATGAACACCCATTTCTCCCACATTTCGTGGAGTATGTCGCGGCTCAGCAGCGCATTGAAACCCGGTACGCTCAAGGTCTCCGCAACGTCCTCGATCGAAGCTGCGCCGCCGTCGCGAGACCCGAATGCGAGAGCGTTGAACGCGCCCAATTGATGAATGCGCCCTTGCGCGTCGAGCGTCGATGATATCCGCGCCAGGCCGCCCAACACGCGGCGCGGGCCGAATCGTGCGTCGAGAACATCGAGGTGGCGCATACCGTTCAGCAGCGGCAGCACGCGCGAGTTCGGACCCATGCCGTTTGCAAAATCCTCGATGGAGCTTTCCAAGTCGTAGGATTTGCTGCTGACGATGATCAGTCCATAGACTTCTTTGAGATCCTTTGCGCTCACCAGCGGCGGAGTCGGCAGGTTCACATTGCCGAGGGGGCTTATCACCGCCAAACCCTCGCGGCGCAGTTGTAGCGCGCGGCGCTCCCGGACCAGAAAGGTGACGTCGCGGCCTGCGGCGAGGAGGCGAGCGCCAAAATAGCCGCCTATGGCGCCCGCGCCGACGACGAGAATTCTCACTCTTTTTTGATTTCGTGACCGCCGAATTGATTGCGCATCGCCGCCAGCAGTTTGTCGGTAAACGAATCGTTATCGCGCGAGCGCAGCCGCTCGAGCAGCGAGAGCGTGATGACCGGCGCGGAGACGCCCAATTCGATCGCATCGGTCACGGTCCAGCGGCCCTCGCCCGAGTCGGCGACGTAGGGAGCGATGCCTGCGAGCGTCGGATTCTTGTCGAGGGCGATCGCCGTGAGATCGAGCAGCCAGGATCGCACCACGCTTCCGTAACGCCAAATTTCCGCAACCTGATGCAGGTCGAGCTTGAATTCATTTTTGTGCTGCAGGATCGAGAAGCCCTCGGCGTACGCCTGCATCAATCCGTATTCGATGCCGTTGTGGACCATCTTGGTGTAGTGGCCCGAGCCCACCGGTCCGACCCGGCCCCAGCCCTGATCTTTGGCCGGCGCCAGCGTCTCGAAAATCGGGCGCAACCGCTCCACCACGGCTTCATCCCCGCCGATCATCAGGCTGTAGCCTTCGGCGAGGCCCCATACGCCGCCGCTGGTGCCGGAATCCACATATTCGATCTTGCGGGCTGCGACCGTCGCCGCGCGACGCTGAGTATCGCGGTAATTCGAGTTGCCGCCGTCGATGATGGTGTCGCCCGCGGCAAGCAACGGCACGAGGTTCGTAATGGTGCTGTCGGTGATCTCCCCGGCCGGAACCATGAGCCAAACCGTGCGCGGCGCCTTGAGTTTCGCGACCATCTGCTCGAGCGAGGCGGCGGTTTGCGCACCATTCTTTTCCAGCAGCGCGCGAGCCCCCGCCGCTGGATCGTAGCCAACGACTTTATGGCCGCCACGCATCAGCCGCTGCGCCATGTTCGCGCCCATCCGGCCGAGACCGATCATTGCAATTTCCATGACTGTTCAACCGTGTTCGCGCGAGCGCATCAGCGCGGAGTATATCTTAAGATTAGGGGCGTCTGAGGACCGCCATCACCGCGGGACTGCCCACGGGTTCGAATCGGCCGGTGAAGGTCAGGCTCCCGGTCAAGGGATTCAAATGAAACGAGGTGATCGAATCGCCGCGCTGATTGCAGGAGTAAAGAAATGCCCCGCTCGGGTCAATGCTCAAGCTGCGGGGTGAATCGGCGTGTACCCAGGTCTCCGTGATGGAGCGCAATTGACCGTCGGCGGCGACGCCAAAAATCGACACCGCATTGTGCAGGCGATTCGCCACGTACAGAAATCGGCCGTCGGCCGTCATGATGATTTCAGAAGCGAGATTGCTGCCCGCAAATTTCGGCGGCAAGCTCGGCACCAGTTGCTTGAGCTTCATGGCGCCCCGCGACGCATCGTAATCGTAAACCGCTACCTTGGCGTCATGCTCGTATAGATTGTAGAACACACGCCCGTTGGGGTGAAAGAAAAAATGCCGCGGCGCAGAACCCGGAGGTGCCGCCACCACCGGCATTTCGGCAGGCAGCAGTTTTCCGGAGCTCGCGTCGAGGCGCCAGATCAGCGTGAGATCGAGTCCGGCGTCATTCGCGATGACAAATTGTCCGCTGGGATCGGCCGCCACCATGTGTAGATGGGGACCGTCGTGGTCGCTCTGCGCGAATTGGCCCGGTGGATCATTCGTCCCGCGCACATGATGCCGCGGGCCGACGCTCGGCCGGATGTCCGTCGCATCGCCCAACGCCCCATCGGTTCCCACCGGAAACACGGCGGCGCTGCCGCTCCCATAATTCGCGGCGAACACGAACTTGCCGGACGGATGCACGCTAAGATGCGCCGGCGCGGAGCCGCCGGAGCTCACCGCACCGATGCGTTTGATCTGCAAGCTGTCATTGTCAATCGCGTACGAGACCACCGCGCCGCTGT
>Ga0307476_10000954_pt1 | contig 19303 bp, 22 predicted proteins | sample atmos_gasesECM2C_2_FD_203314 | JGI IMG/M metagenome (GOLD analysis project Ga0307476, IMG submission 203314) | Hardwood forest soil microbial communities from Morgan-Monroe State Forest, Indiana, United States - atmos_gasesECM2C_05 | ecosystem: Environmental > Terrestrial > Soil > Temperate... | reverse complement strand
AACGGAGCAGCGTTTCATGGTTCAGCTTGCCGACGGCGATATCAAGACCCGCGAGGTGCTCGGCTGGAAAGGCGTGCACGTGCTGCACTTCATGGGCTCGTCGTGCTCGCAGAAGCTGCGCATCTTCCTCAACCTCAAGGGCATTCCGTGGCAGTCGCATCCGATCGACCTGCCAAGTTACGAAAACATGCAGCCCTGGTTTCTCGGCATCAATCCGCGCGGCCTGGTGCCGGTGCTGGTGCACGACGGCGCCGTGCACATCGAGAGCAACGACATCATCCAGTATCTGGAACGGACATTCCCGACACCGCGGCTGATCCCGGCCGGTCACGAGACCGAGGTGGCGGCGCTGCTGCGGCACGAAGACGATCTGCATCTCGATCTGCGCACGTTGAGCTTCCGCTTCGTGTTCGCGCCGCCAGGCCCGCCAAAACCCGCGGCCGCGCTCGAAAGCTACCTCGCCAACGGCTCCGGCACCGTGCAGGGCGTCAACGACCACGAGAAGCAGATCCAGGTCGAGTTCTGGCAGCGCGCCGCCAAGGAAGGTTTTACCGACGATCGGGCCCGCGCATCGGCACTGAAGTTTCGCGTCGAGTTCGATGCGCTGGATAAAAAGCTCGCGCAGCAGCCCTATCTGATGGGCGACGAGTTGAGCGTGCTCGACATCGCCTGGCTGATCTACCAGCACCGGCTGTCGCTCGCCGGCTATCCGTTCGCGCGGCTGCATCCGCACGTGTACGCCTGGGCCGAGAAACTGCGCGGCAAGCCGGAATTCGCCAAGGAAGTGACGCAGCTTCGCCATTCGCCGGATCAGCTCGACACCGTCCGCCGCGCCCAGGCGGGCAAGACCTTGGAAATGGTCGCGGGGTTCTAGCCGCCGCGCCCGATCGTCGGGTGATGCATGCCGCTCGACTTTGCAATTTCGGCGCTGCTGACGCTCTTCGTCGTGGTCGATCCGGTGGGGCTGGTGCCGACCTTCCTCGCCGTGACCGAAGACCTGCCGCGCTCTTCCCGTCGCTGCGTCGCGGTGCGCGCCAGCATCATCGCCGGCGCGGTCCTCATTGGCACCGCGCTGATCGGCGATTGGCTCTTGCGCACGCTTTCGATTTCGTTGCCGGCGTTCCGCATTGCCGGCGGGCTCCTATTGTTCTCGATCGCTTCCGAAATGGTGTTCGGCGTGCGGCTGCGCCGCGAGGGTCAAGAGGCCGAGCAGGCGGTCGAAGAGCATGTCCGCAACATTGCCGCTTTCCCGCTGGCGATCCCGCTGCTCGCCGGTCCAGGCGCGATCACCGCAACCGTGCTGCTGGCCGGACGCGCCAACGGCAATCTCATGCTGATCGCGGTCCTGATCGGCGTCGTGGCGCTGGTTGCCGCCGCGTGTTTTGCCGCCTTTCTGTTTGCCGAGCGGATCGGCCGCGCCATCGGCCTGACCGGCAACATCGTGCTGTCGCGCCTGCTCGGCGTGCTGCTTGCGGCGCTGGCCGTGCAATATGTGGTCGATGGCGTGCGCGCGATCCTCAATGGATGATGCGATAAGCCTTCATTAACTATGATCGTTTACTATTGATTAGGGGCGACCCGGCTGACGCCGGTATCGCTGGAGATCGTGTCATGGCCATTTTCGGGATGTCTTCGGCAAGCTTTCACGCCTCGGGCCCGCAGGCGGTGCAGTCGCTGTCGCACCACAACAAGCAAGGCGCCCATCACAGCCATTCGCTCAGCGATGGCGATGCCACAAGCTCGAGCGTGGCCTCGGCGCCGAGCAGGACCGGCAAGATCGGCAGCAAGATCGACGTCACTGCATAAGTTCGCGGCCATGGATTCAAAAAACAGCCAGTCCACCGCGTTTTGCGTGCGTTCGGCGACGCCCGAGGACATCCCGGCGCTGATGCGATTGAAGCGCCTGTTGGCGCAGGACGAGAATGCCCTGCACGCGGTGCGCGCCGGCGAGGCCGATTGGCGGCGCGACGGTTTTGGTCCGGATGCGGGTTTCCTCGCTTTCGTTGCCGAAGACTCTTCCGGCGTGATCGGCATGGCGACGTGCAGTCGGCGTGCCGTCACAGGCTGGAACGGACCGGTGATTTTCCTGCAGGATTTGTTTGTCGAACCGCAGTCCCGACAGCACGGCGTCGCCCGCGCGCTGATGGCCCGCGTCGCGGCGCTGGCGCGCGACGTCGGCAGCCCGATTGTCGAGCTCACGGTGCGGGCCGACAATCCGGCGCAGAATTTTTATATGCGCGCCGGATTCCAGCCGCTGCCGCATTGCCTGACCTTCGTTCTCGCCGGGCCGGCGCTGGCCGCGCTCGCCGATCAGGACAGCGAGACGCTCGCGCTCGCCGGCTAGAGCGAAATCGCTTCAGATTGAATCGATTTGCGCTCTAGCATTTTGATTGAGCATGATCTTTTCGGAAAACCGGTTTCCACTTTTCCGGATCGTGCTCTAAAACTCAATCCAGGCGCGGCTGCCAGACCATCAGCAAAATAATCGCGATCATGGCGGCAAGAATGACGGTCGCAAGCGCGAACCAGATGCGGAACAGTCGCGGGTAGGCGTCGGCGAGCGTGCCGCGGCCCAGCGCCGCCTGCCGCGCCATGTTGCGCAGGCGGATCTCGATGCGCAGCGACACCAGCCAGGCCGCAACGACCGCGACATAGAGCACCACCGAGACGTCGATCCAGAACTCATTGAGCGGCGTAAGTCCGATTGCCCAAGCGAGCGGGAAGCCGCTGATCGGCTGCAGCGCCAATGCCGCGGCGACTACGAACAGCTCGATGCGCACCGCAAATTGCGCGACCAGCGCGACCACCGACGGATTGCCCGAGCGATAGGCAAGCAGCATGAAACCCGCGATGCCGAGCCAGGTGCCGAACATCGCCGCGGCGAGCAGCACGTGGGCAAACTTGATGGCGAGGATGAGGTCGATCATCGCTGGCTTAGGAAATGATCCGACAGCGGCTGGTCATTGCGAGCGAAGCGAGGCAATCCGGTTCTGCAGCGCCGAGCCGGATTGCTTCGTCGCGGAGCCTGGCATCGGGCCGGCAACTTTGGGCCGGCCCCGTTGGCTCCTCGCCATGACGGCCTAGAACGGAATCTCGTCGTCCATCTCGCCGCGCCCGCCGCCGCCGCGCGCGCCGGCCGCAGCCGCGACTTTGCGCGTCGGCCCGGGCGAGCCGAAATCACCGCCCGTGTCATCGGCGCCGAAATCGCCACCACCACCGCCCGAGCTCGCGCCGCCGGCGCGGTCGAGCAGCGTCAGCTCGCCGCGAAAGCCCTGCAGGACCACTTCGGTCGAGTAGCGGTCCTGGCCCGATTGATCCTGCCATTTGCGCGTTTGCAGCGCGCCTTCGATGAAAACCTTCGAGCCCTTCTTGAGATATTGCTCGGCGATCCGGCACAAATTCTCATTGAAGATGACGACCCGGTGCCACTCGGTCTTTTCCTTGCGCTCGCCCGTGGTCTTGTCCTTCCAGGACTCCGAGGTAGCAAGGCGCAGGTTCGCCACCGGCCGGCCGTCCTGGGTGCGACGAATTTCCGGATCGGCGCCCAGATTGCCGATCAAGATCACCTTGTTGACGCTTCCCGCCATGACGCTTCTCCGTTCGCTCCCGATATCACCAATCTTCGCTCTCCAACCTAGTGCCGGACCCGCCCGCAGCAAGGGCGATCGGCGCGCGATGGCCGTTATCCACACGGCTTCGCGAGGCTGCCCCGGCCCCAAAGAATGTTCTTATTTTGTTCCTGAGCCGAACGCAAGACCAATTACGAAACCGTGTCGACTCCGTCCCCCATCTTACAAAATGGCGCGCTGTTGTTTATTGGCAACACTTTTTGGCGGGAAATCCGATAGTTTGGGGGCTGAGATAATTGAAAGTCAGCCGCATTGAAACTGCGCCGCAATTGCGCGTGACCGAACAGGAGACTCGTATGAAGCGGATATTGATCGCGGGCGCATTAGCGTTGGTCAGTGCAGTCCCGGCATTCGCCGCCGACCTTCCTCCTGCCGCCCCGCCGCCGCCGCGGGCGCCGGCCGCCTATATTCCGGCCGCACCGGTTTTCACCTGGACCGGTTTCTACATCGGCCTCAATACCGGCTACGCGTTCGGCCAGAGCAATTGGACCTCGCCGATGGGTTCGACGGGCTATTTCAACGTCGACGGCGCGCTCGCCGGCGGCACCATCGGCGGCAACTATCAGATCGGTCAGCTCGTCCTCGGCGCCGAGGCCGACTTCGACTGGCAGAATGTCAGAGGCGCCCTGGTCGGCGGCAACTGTACTTTGCCCGCCGTCGTGCCTGCCAGTTGCGCCAGCGCCAGCAACTGGGTCGGCACGTTCCGGGGCCGTATCGGCTTCGCCATGGACCGGGTGCTGCTTTACGCAACAGGCGGCGGCGCCTATGCCAACATCAAGGCATCGGTCAACGCCCTGCCATGGGCCAGCAGCACGGAATTGGGCTGGAGCTCCGGCGTCGGCGTCGAAGTCGCCATGACCGACAATTGGACGGCAAAGGTCGAATATCTGGCCGCCGGTTTCGAGCAGCCGACATGCGGGCTGGGCAGCTGCCTCGCCGCCCCCCCGGTCAACGTCAAGTTCTACGAGAGCATGGTCCGCGGCGGCATCAACTACAAATTCAGCTACTGACGGCTTGGCCGCGGCAACCGCTCCTTTTCCGGCGACAAAGGACCGCCGAAGGGGCTCAAAACCGCCATGCGGCGGATTCCGTCGCGCTGTTGTTTTTTTGCACTATTCAAAGGCTTACGGAAGCTTTGTACTGCCGTGAATAGCAGATCGTTGTTGCGTCTAAGGGTACCGCATGAGGCGTCTGAGTCCCGGTCTCTTGGTAGGAATTGGCGTTGCCGCATGCGCGCTTGCGACAGCCGCGTCGGCTGCCGACATGCCGGTGCCGGCGGCTCCGGCCTACTATCCGCCCGTCTACCGGCCGGTGATTTACGACTGGACCGGCATTTATGTCGGCGGTGACGTCGGTGGCGGCTGGCTGAACGACGTCGTCACCACGACGACCGCGACCGCGCTGATGCCCGCCGGCGCTGCGACCAGGATCAGCGCCGGGGGTGTCGTCGGCGGCGGGCAAGTGGGCGTCAATGTCCAGTTCTCCCAGGTGGTCGTCGGCTTCGAGGCGACGTGGAACGCATCCAACCTTACCGGCACCCAGGTCACGCCGTCGCCGCTGCTCGCCAACGTGTCCGAGCAATCGACGTCGGCGGCAACCTGGTACGCCACCGCGACCGGGCGCGTCGGTTTCGCCCTCAACGACTTTCTGTTCTATGCCAAGGGCGGCGCCGCGTGGATGCGGGCCGACTACACCCAAGCGGTCACCGTGCCCGGCGGCGTCTTCACCCTGCAGACGCTCACTGACACCCGCACCGGCTACACGGCCGGCGCCGGCGTCGAGTTCGGCATGACGGAAAATCTGTCGGCCAAGCTCGAATACGATTATCTGGGTTTCGGCAGCCGGACCTACAATTTTCCCAACCTGATGACGCCGACCGGCGTGCCGGTCGTGTTGCCGGTCTCGATAAAGTCGGCCACGCAACTGATCACCGTCGGTGTGAACTACCGCTTCAATTGGGCTGGAGGTGGCGCGATCGTCACCAAGTAGCGCGTACCACCCTCTTTGCAGCGGGCAGCAAGGGCCGGCCAGATGCCGGCCCTTGTCATTCGATTGCCCCCTCTCCCCATGGGGGAGAGGGCTGGGGTGAGGGGGTACGGCCTCGCGGTCAGAGCCCCCTCACCCCACCCTCTCCCCGCCGGAGAGAGGGAGTTCGGATGCACCAAGCCCAAATCGATCCGCATTGGTCCAAAGCGCATTTAGGCGGTGTATTTTCAGAGGATTGCTAGCGCCCCGCCCTGGCAAAAGCCCAGCGTTCTCACTACGTTCAGGCTAAATCCTCGCTCGATAACCCGCCGCTGCAGGCCGTGGGAACGGAAGCCATTTCCCTATGAACGACCTCTTCGACAAGAAACGGCCGGCCAAGGACCCGACCAAGAACGCGCGCGATCCGCGGGTTATCGCCATCCGCGGCGCGCGCGAGCACAATCTCAAAGATATCGATCTCGACATCCCGCGCGACCATCTGGTGGTGTTCACCGGGCTATCGGGCTCAGGCAAATCCTCGCTCGCCTTCGACACCATTTATGCCGAAGGCCAGCGCCGCTATGTCGAGAGCCTGTCCGCCTATGCGCGGCAATTTCTGGAAATGATGCAGAAGCCGGACGTCGACCAGATCGACGGCCTCTCTCCGGCGATTTCCATCGAGCAGAAAACCACCTCGCGCAATCCGCGCTCCACCGTCGGCACCGTCACCGAGATCTACGACTACATGCGGCTGCTGTGGGCGCGCGTCGGCGTGCCCTACTCGCCGGCGACCGGCCTGCCGATCGAGAGCCAGACCATCTCGCAGATGGTCGACCGCATCATGGCGCTGCCCGAAGGCACGCGGCTTTATCTGCTCGCGCCCGTGGTGCGCGGCCGCAAGGGCGAGTACCGCAAGGAGCTCGCCGAGTTCATGAAGAAGGGCTACCAGCGCGTCAAAGTCGACGGCGCCTTCTACGAAATCGCCGAAGTGCCGGCGCTCGAGAAGAAATTCACCCACGACATCGACGTGGTGGTCGACCGCCTGGTGGTGCGGCCGGATATTGCCACGCGCTTGGCGGATTCGCTCGAGCAGGCGCTGAAGCTCGCCGATGGGCTCGCGATCGCTGAGCTGGCGGACGCCGCGCCGGTCGAAGGCGCCAAGGCCAATCGCCAGCGCAATCAGACCGCCGAGCGCCTTATCTTCTCCGAGAAATTCGCCTGCCCGGTCTCCGGCTTCACCATTCCGGAAATCGAGCCGCGGCTGTTCTCGTTCAACAATCCGTTCGGCGCCTGCCCGAAATGCGGCGGGCTCGGCGTCGAGCAGCACATCGACGCCGATCTGGTCATTCCCGACAAGGACCGCACCTTGCGCAAAGGCGCCATCGCGCCGTGGGCGAAATCGTCGTCGCCCTATTACGTGCAGACGCTCACCGCGCTGGGCAAGCATTATCGCTTCACCCTCGACACCAAGTGGAAGGATCTGCCGAAGAAGACGCAAGACGCCATCCTCTACGGCTCCGGCGACACCGAGATCCGCTTCTCCTACGACGACGGCATGCGCGCCTACGATACCAAGCGCGTCTTCGAAGGCGTCATCACCAATCTGGAGCGGCGCTTCCGCGAGACCGACAGCGATTGGGCCCGCGAGGAGATCGCCCGCTATTTCACCGACGTGCCGTGCGACGCCTGCAAAGGCTTTCGGCTAAAACCCGAAGCTTTGTGCGTCAAGATCGGCGGCAAGCACATCGGCGAAGTCTCCAATATGTCGGTCAAAGGCGCAGCCCAGTGGTTCACTGAGCTACCCCAGCGGCTGACCTCCAAGCAGAACGAAATCGCCGGCCGCGTGCTCAAGGAAATCCGCGAGCGGCTGAAATTCCTGGTCGACGTCGGGCTCGAATATCTCACCCTGGCCCGCGCCTCGGGCACGCTGTCCGGCGGCGAGAGCCAGCGCATTCGCCTTGCCTCGCAGATCGGCTCCGGGCTCACCGGCGTGCTCTACGTGCTCGACGAGCCCTCGATCGGCCTGCACCAGCGCGACAACGCGCGACTGCTTGAGACGCTGCGCCGGCTGCGCGACCTCGGCAATACCGTGATCGTGGTCGAGCACGACGAGGACGCCATCCGCTCCGCCGACGAAGTGGTCGACATCGGCCCCGGCGCCGGCATCCATGGCGGCCACGTCATCGCCCAGGGCCAGATCGACGATCTGATCGCGGCGCCAAATTCCTGGACCGGCAAATATCTGTCCGGCGAGCTCGCCGTGCAAATCCCCGAGCGCAGGCCCAAGAATCCAAGCCGCACGCTCAAAATCGTCGGCGCCCGCGGCAACAATCTGAAAAATATTTCCGCCGAAATCCCGCTCGGCCTGTTCACTTGCGTCACCGGCGTGTCCGGCGGCGGCAAGTCGACGCTTCTGGTCGACACGCTCTACAAGGCGCTGGCGCGGCGGCTGAACGGCGCCAGCGAGGCCCCTGCCCCGTACGACCGCATCGAAGGCGTCGAGCACCTCGACAAGATCATCGACATCGACCAGTCGCCGATCGGCCGCACGCCGCGCTCGAACCCGGCGACCTATACGGGCGCGTTCACGCCGATCCGCGAATGGTTCTCAGGCCTCCCCGAGAGCAAGGCGCGCGGCTACGAGCCAGGCCGCTTCTCATTCAACGTCAAGGGCGGTCGCTGCGAGGCCTGCCAGGGCGACGGCGTCATCAAGATCGAGATGCACTTTCTGCCCGACGTCTACGTCACCTGCGACGTCTGCAAGGGTAAGCGCTACAACCGCGAAACGCTCGAAGTGCTGTTCAAGGGCAAATCCATCGCCGACGTGCTCGACATGACAGTCGAGGAGGCGTTGGACTTCTTCAAGGCGGTGCCGCGGGTGCGCGACGTGCTGACGTTGCTGCACCGGGTCGGCCTCGACTACATCCATGTCGGCCAGCAGGCGACGACGCTGTCCGGCGGCGAGGCGCAGCGCGTCAAGCTGGCGAAAGAGCTGAGCAAGCGTGCGACGGGTCGCACGCTTTACATTTTGGACGAGCCCACCACCGGCCTGCACTTCCACGACGTGGCAAAACTCCTGGAAGTGCTGCACGAGCTGGTCGACACCGGCAACACCGTGGTGGTCATCGAGCACAATCTCGAAGTCATCAAAACCGCCGACTGGATCATCGACCTCGGCCCCGAAGGCGGCGACGGCGGCGGCGAGATCGTGGCCGCGGGCCCGCCGGAGGAGATCGTGCGGGAGAAGCGCAGCTATACCGGGGCGTTTTTGAAACCGGTCCTGGCGCGGCGCGGGGCGGGTGGGAAGAAGAAGCGGGTTGAGGCGGCGGAGTAAGCGCCAAATGGCCCGTAAACTCTTCTACGCATGACAATCAGAGAGACCCGGTTCTGTTTGCCGAAATTTCATAAGAGACGTCCTGGACTTAGTTGCGGTCGAACTTCAACAGGCTGGCATCGATGAGCGTATAGAAATTGATTCTGATACGCAAAACGTGCCGGGTGTTCCCGAAATCGTTAGTACGATTTTTCGCAAAATTGAGGAAGACGACGTGTTCGTGGCTGACTTGACGATGTGTAGCGAAACGTCAGACGGAAGAAACCCACGCCGGTCCCCAAATGCAAACGTGATGTTTGAGTATGGTTATGCTTTGAGGGCGAAAACACGAGACCGAATAATATGTGTGATGAATACCTTCTATGGTGGCACCGATCCAGCTGAACTTCCCTTTGATCTTCGGCACGCGCGCGCACCCTTTCGATACTCTTTGGCGCCCGGCTCTTCCAGCGAAGAAAAGGCGAAAGTTAGGGACAAGTTACACGGCGATCTGCTTGAGGCCGCAAGGCTAATAGTGAAGAGTTTGCCCAGCATTAAGCTTGATGTCCCTCCTATCAATTTTGAAAACCCGCATTTCTCCCCGGGGCAGGAAATAACTCCCGAAGGCGATTTTCTTGGGCAAGAGAATCCAACGTATTTCAACTCGTGTTCAGGCTTTGTTTATTTGAGAGGCTTGCCGTTGGAGCCAATCAATTTTTCGATTGCTCAAATACGCACTATGGAAAATCAAACGGCATCTTTGGAGATATCACGTGGCAATACCGGTGGCAGTTTTGGAACCAACTAATGGGGCAGAATTTGCTACGGTCTATACCTCATCGACAAGAAACGTATGTCGTCCGACTACGTTCAGTATTTCCGAACCGGCCAAATAGAGGAGGTCAACGGCTCCTATCTCACCATTATCAAGCAAAGCAATGTAAACGTGGTTCACGTCGATTACCTAGTTACGCAAATAATTACGCCAATGCTTGGTGTTGCGAAACAATGGCTGGAGAAGACCGGCATAAAGACGTTGATAGTCGAGGTGGGCATCATGGGAATCGAAAGCTGGAGGGTCACAATGGACAATTATCGCAAAGGACCCATGATTCATGTGAATAAGATTTCCGCTCAGAAAGCGGTAGATAAAGAATCCATTCTGGAGCTGGCGGAGCAATTCAGAGTTACTTTATTGGCTGAAGCTGGCCTTTCTTAGCGAGCGCAGGACAAGCAAAAGCGCGAAGCGCCGTGCTCACGCCTTCCCTGCGATACAACCGCGTGGGCACGGAGCGGAGCTTGTCATCCGGCCGCGCTTCGCGAGGACGCGTTGGCGCCATTGCCCATTCTGCGCATTGCCGCGAGCCTAAGCGGCCCTATCTAAAATATCTTAATTTCCATATTTGCAGCAGATAAGCTGTTGTTCTGGGCACTATCCCAGGTGATCTGTGAAAATTGCTGCTTAAGCTTTGCAAGGACAGTTTGTGCGACATTTTGGGCGCCAGATGTATAGATAATTTGTGCTGTACCTGGTTGTCCCCGCGCCCCTTCTTTAACCTCTGAAAAATCTGTAACGGTCGCGTTTGCAGCGTAACCGTTGATAAGCAAATAATTTTGCACTTGGGACCCCAGATTTTGCTGATCCTCGACATAAAAAACCAAAATTGCGGGAGCCGGCGAGGTTCGTGGAGCTACAGTGGGCGCTGACACATTGGCTTGCTTTGCGATGGCGGCAATAGCTTGTTTGATGTCGGAAAGTTGCAATTTAATGTCGGCTCCCTGGAGATTGAGCTGGTCGCCAATCTTCTGAGCCGAAAAGTGAATTCCGAGTGCTGAAAAATCGAAATTGGCGAACGTAGGCACCGCAAATAGCAGTGCTCCCAATGCTAGAAGTGTCGCGTTGGAATTTGCTACTTGCGGATTTCGGACAATATTCAGACCGCAAATAAGAAGAAGCACTGCACCACCGATCAACGGCCCAATTTGCATAACAGTTTGCATGGTTCACCCACGTCAGCTAAGGCATAATAAACAACCATAGCTTTTGGTATTTATTATTACAAGCGGATGTAGGGGTGGGCTCAGCGCGGCGAAGCCCACCCGGTGCGGCAGCAACGACTGACAGCGTGGGCGCGGCGCATTGCGCCTGCCCACCCTACATTTTACACCGCGCCCGTCGGGTGATCTCCGCGCCGCGGTCGCGTTCGACCATCGCAATATCGAATTGGCATTGTAGATCGAGCCAGAACTGTGCGCTGTTGCCGAAATAGCGCCCAAGACGAACGGCAGTATCGGCCGTGATCGAGCGGCGGCCGTTCAAAATGCCCGTGATCCGGCCGGATGGCACGCCGATGTCGAGCACCAGCCGGTTCGCACTCAATTCCCGCGCGGTCAGCTCGCGCTTCAACAGACGGCCTGGGTGAGTCGTTGCGTTCCTTTTCATGGCGCGAGCCTACCATTTTTCGTCACCACCGGGCTTGACCCGGTGGTCCATGCTGACTTGTCGGCCGCATGGGTTGCCGGATCGAGTCCGGCAATGACAACCTCAGAATGGCGCCACGACCTGTGTGACCTTGTGAGGATATTTGCGGGCATATCTGGTCCAACAACCGAAAAAGCCGCCGTCGATCTTCTTCAAGTCCCACCACCGCAACGACAACGGCTTTGTCGCTTTGTGAAAATCGGATTTGTCGTACCATTTTACGAAATCATCGTGATCCGAGTTAAGCTCGGTCCAGCACGCCTGAGCCAACTCGTACGCTTTCGCGAACATGTCCGCGTATTCCCCCGCTTCCAGCTCGCGCAGCCCGCGCAGCGTTTCGTCGCAATAGCCGCGGTGGGCCCAGTTGCCGAAATGCCAGCCGAGATCGTCCAACGCCATGCTGACGTCGAGTTCGAACGTCGCGGCCATCGCGCGCAGACCGATCGGAATGGTGCGAATCTTTTTGAGAAAGTGCCCCATGTGAAACGGTTCGTTTGGTGGCAAACGAACTCGCAACTCGGCGAACAGAAGCTCCAGCAGGTCATCGTGACCTGCACGGCCTAGGATTTGCGCTTCGGTCAATGCCATGGCGAAGCCAGACTATGGATTGCCCGATCAAGTCCGGCAATCGTGATTTCAAGGCATTTGACTAAGTCGGGCCCGGACCTTTACGTCCTTTTTGCACAGCGACGCCAACTGCGAACCGTTAGCCATGAGCGATTCCGCACCGACATTTCCCTCACCCCTCGTATTTGCCTATCGGCAAGGTGAGTTGACGAACTGCAGTCGACTTGCCGCCCGAAGCCTGTCGCGGATCGTGCCCTGGTATTCGTTCTGGATCGTGCTGGGTGCTATGGTCTTTGCCATCGGATTTGCTGTGCTCGGCGTGCAAAAGGCCGGCCGCATCTCCGCGGCTGAAGTGCCTGACGTGCTATCGGCGGCCTATGTCGCTTTCGCTTTTGGTGCCGGCCTGGCTGCGCTCCTGGTTTACCGCCGTTTGTGGCGCATTGCACGGGCGGCGGAAGAACTTGCCGGCGTCCAATGGGAGGTTACGCTCGCCGACGCCGGCATAGTGTGGAAGAGCGACATTATTGAAACCTGCATGTCCTGGCGCGCGGTCAAATCTGTCGAAGTATGGCACGAAGGCGTGTTGATATGGGGCGTTCAATGGCGAGCCTTCGTCATTCCGTCGCGGATCTTCGCCGATAGCGCGGCACGCCAGGCGTTCGTTTCGGCCGTGCAAACAGAAATCGAACGCGCGCGCGGGATGTCCACTTGATGGACGCGAGCAATTCGTGCGGCGGCTTCATGCTGACTTGTCGGCCAGATGGATTGCCGGATCAAGTCCGGCAATGACGAGCTGAGGGGGCGCCGTGGCAAACTCCTTCTTCGCCGCATAGGTTAAATGCCTTCGCGAGCAACAAAGGAATCCACCATGCCCCCCATCCACGGCCGCTGCCTGTGCGGCGGCGTCGCGTTCGAGATCGCCGGACCGCTGACGGCGCCGCTGAATTGCCATTGCTCGCTTTGCCGCAAGCAGCATGGCGCGGCGTTTCGCAGCCGCGTACGCGTGCTGGCGAAAGATTTCCGCTGGCTCCGGGGCGAGCATCTGGTGAAGTTCTATGAAAGCTCGCGCGGCTATCAGCGCGGGTTTTGCGGCGAATGCGGCTCGCCGATCATCAACCGCAACGGGCCGAACTGGAAGCCGCCGGCGGAATTGCCGCAAAACCCCGCGCCGCAATATGGCGTCGCGCTGGCGCTGCTCGACGATCCGCCGGCGCGGCCGGCGCTGCACTGCTTCGTCGCCAGCAAGGCGCCGTGGTTCGAGATCACCGACGACCTGCCGCAATATCCGGGATATCCGCCGGTCTAGCTCCGGCCGCGCGGCGCCGGCAAATCGATCGGTGCGCCGCTCAATACGGCAGGCAGTACCACGAGGTTGAAGCGGTCGCGCAATACCCGATGGTGACTGCGCGCACGCCATCGACGCGGGCTGCAGCTTCCAATGCCTCATCGGGGAGATCCCAGGTCATGAGGGACTGATCAATTTTATCGAGATCGCTGACACCATCTTTCATGGCAACCTCCGAAAGATTCCAAGCCCCAAAGCTTGGTACAGTCTCGAAGGCTCCGGCGCTGTGACTGACGTCACACCGCGTGAGCCTCAAGACAGGAAGCCGAGTGAACGTCGTGCTGCAATCCTAAGATTGTAGATAACAGAATCCTCTCTCTGCCGCTGTGTGACATAGCGCACAGTCGCCGAACGCTCGCGCTGCGACAATAATGACGGCAAGTTTGATCAAAACGAATTTAGTCCGACCTTCAGCACCAATTACCTGGCCGCCGATGATTTGTGGATTGTGTACGATCAGTTTAGTGCTCGGCACGGCTATTGCCTATCTGGCAAATGGCTATCCTAAGCATCAGACAGTCCTGGAGACCGTAGCCGGCTTCCTGCTGATTGGCGGATTAGGGATGTTGGGCTACGCACTCGAAGCCGTTTTCGGGCAGCCGTAGTGACGCGCTGCAAAGCGCTGCCTGATGCATGATCCGGAAAAGCTTGTTCTTGGACTTGATCCGAGGATGGACGCCGGTGTTCCGGAAAGATCGTGCTGCAACGGAAAACCACGGTGCCGCTTGGCTCAGAATGTCCAGCAAAGCTCAGACTCGCGGCGGCGCCCCCTCACCCCGCCCTCTCCCCGCACGCGGGCAGAGGGAGCAGCGCGCGCGAATGATTGCGCGTCGCCGCGCCGCCCTTACATTAGCAGCGCATGAAAAAGATCGGCTTCCTCTCGTTCGGCCATTGGACTCCGTCGCCGCAATCGAAAGTGCGGACGGCGTCCGATGCGCTGCTGCAATCGATCGACCTCGCCGTCGCCGCCGAGGAGCTCGGCGCCGACGGCGCGTTCTTCCGCGTGCATCACTACGCCCGCCAGCTCGGCTCGCCGTTTCCGCTCTTGGCCGCGGTCGGCGCGCGGACCAAGCGCATCGAGATCGGCACCGCGGTCATCGACATGCGCTACGAGAACCCGCGGTACATGGCGGAAGATGCCGGCTCGGCCGACATCATCAGCGGCGGCCGCTTGCAGCTCGGCATCAGCCGCGGCTCGCCCGAGCAGGTGATCGACGGCTGGCGCTATTTCGGCTACGCGCCGCCGGACGGCGAGACCGACGCCGACATGGCGCGCCGCCACACCGAGGTTTTTCTCGAAGTCTTGCGCGGGCAAGGTTTTGCCAAACCCAATCCGCGGCCGATGTTTGCCAACCCGCCGGGCCTGCTGCGGCTCGAGCCCTATTCGGAAGGCTTGCGCGAGCGCATCTGGTGGGGCGCGGGCTCCAGCGCCACCGCCGAATGGGCCGGCAAGATCGGCATGAACCTGCAGAGCTCGACGCTGGTCTACGACGAGACCGGCGAGCCGCTCGCCACCCAGCAGGCCGGCCAGATCCGGAAATTCCGCGCGGCCTGGAAGGCGGCCGGACACGCGCGGGAACCGCGGGTCTCGGTCAGCCGCAGCATCTTCGCGCTGATGGACGATCGCGACCACGCCTATTTCGGCCGCGACAACGAGGGCGCAGACACCATCGGCTTCCTCGGCGACAACCGGCGCGCCGTGTTCGGCCGCAGCTACGCCGCGGAGCCGGACGTTCTTGTCGAACAGCTCAAGCAGGACGAAGCCATCGCCGAAGCCGACACGCTGCTGCTCACCGTGCCCAACCAGCTCGGCGTCGATTACAACGCCCACGTCATCGAAGCCGTCCTCAAGCACGTCGCCCCGGCGCTGGGCTGGCGGTGACGCAGACGGCGACCCGGGCAGAGCGCGCCATTCCCCGTCAAGTTACGTCTCAAGAGTATGCTATCTTGAATTGAAGAAGACTTGCCGCTATCCTCGCCGGCACTGTCACACCTTATCTGCCGTTGCCAGCATCCCTTGGAGTTTCATGATTCCGCGAGCCGACGCAGAGCGGACGACGGCGCGAGCGCGCCGGAGTCCAGCGCCCAAGCGGCAAAATCGTGAGCTCCCCGCTTTGCCCGCTTCGGCAGTCAGCCATCCTGGGAGTCGCCGATGACCCTTCGCTTCCGTTTCACCGCGCTTGCCATCGTCATGCTCGCCGCCGTCCCGGCCTCGGCCCAACAAGCGGCGACGCAGAAGGCGTTTTGCCCGACCTTCGGCTGGGCCGAGGGCCTGGTGAAAAATTTTCAGCAGCCCAACTCGCCGTTTCCGGTCAACGACACAAAGCCCAACCCGAATGACCCGACCAAACCCATCCCGGACTGCAACTTCCATATGTGGTCGTACGAGGCCTTCGTCTGGGCGACTGCGATGAACAAGCTGAACGTGCCGCGTTTCATGACGTTGCCGACCGAGGAGGATCTGCTCAGCCCGACTCAACTGCTTGCCGGCACCGAGCATCCGCGGACCTTGCAGCTCGCCGCACGCTCGATCGTCGGCCACGATCTACCCGGCTTCACTGAGGGCGCAGGCGCCTTCGTGCAGGCCGACGGCAACGTGCTGGTCGCGCCCAACGGCTACCCGGTCTACACCTCCGTGCACATGAACCCGACTTATTTCGCCACCGCGCGAAAGAATTTGATCGCCACCGGCGACTATCAGAAGGGGGACCCGAACGACACCTTCCCGCTCGGCGCCGCGGTCTTCAAGGCGACCTGGCTGCGGCTCGCTCCCGGCGAAGAGCCGCCGGCCAACGCCTTCGTCACCCAAGCCCAGGTCCCGGTGCTCACCGTGCAGCGCAGCGCGACGTCCATCACCATCCTGCCGGTGCCGAACAAGTTCGTCAGTGCGAAAGTGGCGCTGGTCGGCCTGCATGTGGTCGGCGTCACCGTCAACCATCCGGAATTCCTCTGGGGCACCTTCGAGCACAAGCTCAACACGCCGCAAGTCCCCGACAACACCTTCTCGGCCAGCGGCTCTAGCTCCACCGGCTACACGTTCTACAAGGCCAACACATCGTACGGGCAGGCCAACATTGCGGTGTTGCCGCCGCTCTTAACCTTCAATACGGCGACGCAGCGCTTCTCGCCGACCACCAACGCCGTGCTGGAAAATCAGACCGGCGGCGAAAATCAGACCGACGGCCCCGCCAACGTGCAGTCGGTCACCACGCAAGGGCAGACTTACCTGGCCAAGACGAAACCGCCGCAGTCGGTTTTTGCCAACTATTATCTGGTCGGAACGGTGTGGATGCTGCCCAATACCTACAACCTCAAGAGCGACCAGAGCAGCGCGGTCGGATCGGTGACTCTCGCCAACACGACGGCGGAGACTTTCGAGCAATATCCGTCCAATGCGGATATGGGCAAGGTGAAGAACTGCTTCATGTGCCACAACGCCTCGTCCTATTCGTTCCAGTCGCCGCCCCCGGCGCAGCTCAAAAATCGCCTGATCGCGATCAGCCACACCTTGTCGGTCGGCACCGACTACGCCGTTCCAAACATGGTCTCCGGCAACGTGAGGATGTTGTTTTTCCCGGGGCAGTAAGCCTGCGGCACGGCTGCGGCGGCGGCGATCGCCATCGCACAGCCACCGGGCCGCAGCCGGCCCGGTGGCGACAACCGCAGATCAGTCCTGCCGGCGGCACTCTTCCCTCCGGCGCGTAAGAAAATTACTCTCCGCGCGAATCGAGAGCGCGGAATGACCAAGAAACGCCCCGTCGTCGGGGTCATCGGGAGTGCCCACCTCGTCGAGGGCAAATTCACCGCGCAGCGGGTCGGCGAGCGGCCACTGCTGGCGGTGGCGGAGGCCGCGGGCGCCTTGCCGCTGATCTTTGCCGGCACGCCGGAGATCACCGACATCGGCACGCTGCTCGATACCGTCGACGGTATCCTGCTTACCGGCGCGCGCGCGAACGTGCATCCGAGCTATTTCGGCCATGAGGACAACCCGGCGCACGAGCCTTATGACCGCAATCGCGACGCCATCGCGCTCAAGCTGATCGAGATCTGCGTCGCGCGCGGCGTGCCGCTGTTCGGCATCTGCCGCGGTTTTCAGGAGATGAACGTGGCGTTCGGCGGCTCGCTGCATCCGGAGATCCGCGACCTGCCAGGGCGCATGAACCATCGCATGCCGCGGCTGCCGAACGGCGAAATCCACCCCGACCTCGAGGTCATTTTCGCCGACCGCCACGATGTGCGGCTGAAGCCCGGCGGCGTGTTCGCGAAATTGCTCGGCGCGGAAACCATCCGGGTCAATTCGCTGCACGGCCAGGGTATCCTCGAGCCGGGCAAGCGCATCGTCGTGGAGGGCGTCGCCGAGGACGACACCATCGAGGCCATCGCCATCGCCGAGGCGCCGGGCTTTGCGCTCGGCGTGCAATGGCATGCCGAGCACGAGGCCACCCGCAATCCGGTCAATCGCACATTGTTCGGGGCATTCGGCGCGGCGCTGGTGCAGTATCAGCGGGCGCGGTGATGCGGCAGGCGCATGCCGGGCACGGCCCGCGCCTTGCGCTGCGGATTGCCGCCTCAATATACTCGACCCAACGACAAAAAATCGTAAGTCCCAGGGAGGTGTCGGCCGTGAATAATCGCCTGTTTTTTACTCTGTGCGGTGTCGTCGGAATTTTTGCGGCGGTTGCCGTGCCGGCTTTGGCGGCCGACGATATCGAGGCCAAGGCGCAAACCTGCGCCGCTTGCCACGGCGCCAACGGCGTGCCGACCGACCCGAAATCCATGCCGATCATCTGGGGCCAGCAGGCCAATTATCTCTACAAGGAACTGCACGACTATAAGAGCGGCGACCGCAACAGCCCGATCATGGCGCCGGTGGTGGCGGACATTTCACTGCCGGAACTGCGCCAGCTCGCCAACTACTTCGCCGCCAAACCTTGGCCGGCAAAGCAGGCAGCCGGCGCCGCCGGCGCGCCGCCGAACGGCATCGCCCAGTGCCAGCCGTGCCATCAGCCAAATTTCGAGGGTGGCGCACCGGCGCCGCGGCTCGCGGGCTTAAGCTACGAATATCTGGCCGGCGCAATGACGAGTTTTGCCGATGGCACGCGCACCAACAACGGCGACATGCCGGGCTTCATGAAGGCGCTGTCCGAGAGCGATCGCGACGCCATGGCGCGCTATCTCGCAGGGCTATGATCGCCGTTCGTTTTCGGCGCCGAAGTTGACGACGTGCGCTTATCGGACGCGCATGAGACTCAACGTCGCTGCACGTGCCGCTTGCTATCGGGCAGACCTTGAGCCGATATCATTCGCCTATGCCAGCGGGGGCGCAGGCATGACCTGGTCGACATCAGGCCGCGGAGCTTTGCTCGGCGGCCTGATTTATTGCCGTGCTGGGCTGGCCCATGATCCACCAGCGTCACGCCGCCGGCTTGTCGACGATCAAATTGCCGTCGTCGTCGACCGAGAGCCCGGTCTTGCGCGCTTCTGTCACCACCGAAGGGTGCCAATCAACCTTGCCGGCGTCGGGACCGCCGATAATCGCCATCAACAGCGCCTCGGTGCCGCCGGAGAGATTGCGGAAGCCGCGATAGATGCCGATCGGTACGTTGCAGACGTCGCCTTCGTCGAGATCGACGGTTTGCTCGGCGTCGCCGTCCAGCCAAAACACCTGCCAGCGGCCTTTGACCGGGATGAAGACCTCCTCGGTGGCGTGGCGATGCAGCGCCGCGCCGCAGCCTTGCGGCGCCCGCACATAGGTAACGGAGAACCCGGCTGCGCCCGCCTTCACGTGCGGCGCCAATTCCGGATTTTCGGTCACGCCCATGCCGACCATGTTGATGATCTCGCGCTCATAGGCGGGGATGCGCTGGTCGAGGAAGGCGATATCGGCGCCGCGGGCTTTCGCCGCCCGCGCGACGTGGCCGCGCTCCATCGCCTCGCGCGAAATTTTCGGCACCGCCTTGCCCGCAAGCCGCGGATCGACGACCGGCATGGCTCTCCTCCCT
>Ga0307476_10000952_pt1 | contig 19346 bp, 23 predicted proteins | sample atmos_gasesECM2C_2_FD_203314 | JGI IMG/M metagenome (GOLD analysis project Ga0307476, IMG submission 203314) | Hardwood forest soil microbial communities from Morgan-Monroe State Forest, Indiana, United States - atmos_gasesECM2C_05 | ecosystem: Environmental > Terrestrial > Soil > Temperate... | reverse complement strand
CCTCCAGGCGGTCTATGCCGCGTATGCCGCGCACCCTGGCGCGCGGCCGATCCCGGATAAGCCCAATCTGGGCACGCTCGGCGAGCGGCTCAATACCAACACGATCGCCATCGTGTCCGGCAATCCGAACGCCACCTATCTGACCATCGCTTACGATATGTCCGACGTGCTCGATGACGGCGACAATTTCCGCATCCTGCCGGTGATCGGCAAAGGCGGCGGCCAGAACATCCGCGACGTTCGTTTCCTCAAAGGCGTCGATCTCGGCATCACGCAGTCGATCATCCTCAACGAATATCGCGAGAGCAACGAGATCGGCAATATCGACGACAAGATCGTCTATATCGCAAAGCTGTTCAACGAAGAGATGCACGTCGTGGTGCGCGCCGATTCCGGCATCACCTCGCTCGAACAGCTCGACGGCAAGAAGGTCAATTTCAGCGACATCGGCAGCGGCAGCCAGCTCTCCAGCCGGGATATTTTCCGCCGCCTCGGCGTGCACCCGCAGGAAGTGAACATGGGGCAGGGCGATGCGCTGGAAAAACTCAAGACCGGCGAGCTTGCGGCCACCATCCTGATTGCCGGCAAGCCGACCGGCGCCATGGGCAAGCTGCGTTCAAGCGATGGCTTTCAGTTCCTGATGGTGCCGTTTTCCAAACCGCTGCAGGCCGACTACCTGCCGGCGGTGCTCGGCCATGGCGATTATCCCGGCATGGTCGAGACCGGCCATGACGTCAGCACCATCGCGGCCAGTGCGGTGCTGATCGCCTACAATTGGCCCAAGGATTCCGATCGCTACCGGCGCATCGCCAGTTTCGTCAATGCGTTCTTTCCCAAGATCGCCGCGTTGCAGAAGCCGCCGCACCATCCGAAATGGCGCGAGACCAATCTGGCCGCTGTGCTGCCGGGCTGGACGCGCTTTGCCGCGGCCGACGAATGGCTGGCGCAAAATCGTCCGACGCAACCCGCGGCGACGCGCGATCAGTTCGATCAGTTCCTGGCCGGCAAGCGCGCCGCCGGTGCAAATATCGGGACTGATAGTTCGCCGGAACGCGAGCAATTGTTCCAGCAATTTTTGCAATGGCAGGCCCGCCAACACTGATGACGGAGACGATCTGAAAATCGATTTGTAACCGAATATCGGAGCTTGAGAGCACAGGGAGGCGATCATGAGTTCTCCGATCCACCACGCCGAAGATCTCGAAGAAGCGTTGCACTATGCCCCGCCTTGGGCGCGCGAGCAGGGACGGCGGGAGCCGCTGCGGCCGGCCGCTCAACTGGTCCGGTCGCCGCAAAGCTTGCGGCGGCTCGATTTTGACGACGATCCATTCAGCGGCGACCTGGCGATGGCGAAGCTGCAACGCCAACTGGCGCTCGATCCCGATGCGGTTCCCGAGCCGCCGGTCGACGATATTCAATCGCTGTGGCCGATGGCGCTGCGGCTATGCGGTGTCGCGGGCGTCGCGGCCGCGGTCGCGTGGCTGGTGATATCGCTGCCGGGCACAAGGCTGTTGCGCCACGACGTCGTGCACGCCGACATTCAGGTGCCGCCGCCGGTCGCGGACACGCAAAAGCAGGATCCGCTGCGCACGCCCGCGGCGGCGGGTCTTTTGCTGCAACACGGCCTGAGCGAGGCGAGCGCGTCACCGGCGCCGGCGGAGGCTGCGCCTGCGCCCGTGCCGCAGCCGACAATAGCGCCGCCGATCGAGGATGCCGCGGTGACGCCGCCTGTCAGCTTGTCGCTCGGTTCCGATGAGATCGCCATGCTGCTCAAGCGCGGCAAAGATGCTTTCAGCACCGGCGATCTCGCCGCGGCGCGGCTGTTGTTGCGGCGCGGCGCCGAGGCGGGCAGTGCGGAAGCGGCGCTGGCGCTCGGCGCCACGTTCGATCCGCTGGTCCTCCGCCGCCTCGGCGCGATCGGCGCCACGCCGGATCCCGCACAGGCGCGGCAATGGTATCAGAAGGCCGTCGCGCTTGGCTCGACGACAGCTTCGCAGCCGCTGGCCCAGCTCGAGGCGGCGGCACAATAGCGCTCACGCTCGAGCGCGGGGACGGTCGTCGACACCACGCCAGCGGCCGTAACGCCACGGCAGGTACCAGCGCGCCTGCGCCGGCAACGTTTCTGCCACGAAATCCAACCCCGACGTGCCCCACGGCTGGCAGCGCAACAGGCGCGCCAGGGTCATCCAGCCGCCGGCCCACAGGCCAAAGCGATCGAGCGCCTGGTCGGCGTAGTCGGAGCATGTCGGCAGATGCCGGCAATGAAAGCCGACGAGCGGGGAGAGCGTGAGCCGATAGATCTTTACAAATCCCCGGCCGGCGAGGCGCGGGCTGCGGCGCGAAGCGTCGAACAAGTCGTCGAGGGTCATGGCCTGGGCGCTAAGACGCCACAGCTTTGCCGCCGCGCTTGGCCTCGATCTGGCCGATGGCGTCGACCACGGCGTCGAAGGTCAAAAGGGTGGAGGCGTGGCGCGCCTTGTAGTCGCGCACCGGCTCGAGCACGGCGATATCGGCCCACTTGCCGTTTGGCGGCGGCGCGCCGTTTTCCTTGAGCATTTTGCGCACGGTCTCGCGCAGCTGGCGCAACTCGTCCGCTTTGGCGCCGACGATGTTGCGCGCCATGATCGAGGACGAGGCCTGGCCCAGCGCGCAGGCTTTCACCTCGTGGGCGAAATCGGTCACCGTGTCGCCGTCCATTTTCAGATCGATGGTGACGGTCGAGCCGCAGAGTTTTGAATGGGCCGTTGCGCTGGCATCGGGGGCGGTCAAGCGGCCGATCCGCGGAATCGTCCCGGCAAGCTCGATGATACGGCGATTGTAGACCTCGTTGAGCATTGCAGAGCCGCAGATTTGCCTGGCCGGCCTTGGTTTATTGTCTCCGCCCGCCAATCCACTATATAGGCGCAGACGCGGTGGAATTGAAGTTCGGGCCGGGGCCGGCGCTGGCAGGCACCCCGGCCTTTATACCGCGCGATTGGAGAGACAATGGACGCCGCTATCAAGCAACGGTCTGCCGCGCTGATCGACCACGTGCACAATGCACCCGTGCCGGTCGAGCGGCGGCCTTCGCGCGAGGAGGCGGAGGCGGCGGTGCGGGCGCTGATCGCCTATATCGGCGACAATCCGACCCGCGAGGGCTTGCAGGCTACGCCCAAGCGGGTGGTCGCGGCCTTGGACGAGCTTTATCGCGGCTACCGCGAAGTGCCGGCCAAGGCGCTGGTGCGCACCTTCGGCGAGACCGAGCCTTACGACGATTTCGTGCTGATCCGCGACATCGGCTTCACGTCCCATTGCGAGCACCACATGATGCCGTTCTACGGCAAGGCCCATGTGGCGTACCGCCCGGTCGAGCGCGTGGTCGGCCTGTCCAAGCTCGCCCGCGTGATCGACGTTTATGCGCGCCGGTTGCAGACCCAGGAGCAGCTCACCTCGCAAGTGGCCGCCGCAATCGAGGACGTGCTCAAGCCGCATGGCGTCGCCGTGCTCATCGAGGCCGAGCACACCTGCATGTCGGTTCGCGGCGTCAGCAAGCCTGGCGTCTCGACCGTGACCACGCGGTTTCTTGGAACGTTCCGCGACAGTCCCGAAGACCAGATGCGGTTTGTCACGCTGGTGCGCGGCGCCGCGGCCGCGGGCTGACGCCGGCAGAGCGGGGGCTTCGTTGTCCGACACTTCACCCTTCGCACCGTCGGGAACGAGCGCCGAGCTCGAAGAAGGTTTGGCGCTGACGCCGAAATTCGACGCAGATGGGCTGGTTACTTGCGTGGCCACGGATATCGCGTCCGGCGATGTGCTGATGGTCGCGCACATGAACGCCGAAGCGCTGGCAAAAACCATCGCCACCGGCGAGGCGTGGTATTTCAGCCGCTCGCGCCGCGCGCTGTGGAAGAAAGGCGAGACCTCCGGCCACACCCAGCGCGTGGTCGAACTGCGCATCGACTGCGACCAGGACGCGGTCTGGATCAAGGTCGAGCAAATCGCCGGCGCTTGCCACACCGGCCGCCGCTCGTGTTTTTATCGCGCGGTGCCGCTCGGCAAAGCCGGGGCGGTGACGCTCGAATTCCGGGACGAGCGCGTGTTCGATCCAAAGACCGTGTATCGGACCAAAGACTGATCAGTCTTTTAGCGGCGCGGCCCGCGCAAATAGCCGTTTCGCCCGCGCCAGATGCGGCCGGTCGTACATCACGCCGCCGATGCCGACGACCCCGGCGCCGGGGTTTTGCGCAAACGCGTCGATAATCGACTGCGCGTGCGCAAGCGCATCCGCGCTCGGCGTGAACACCTCGTTGATGATCGGCACCTGCGCCGGATGGATGGCCATCTTGCCGACAAAGCCGTCGCGGCAGGCTTCCTCGCATTCGCGCCTAAAACCTTCGCTGTTGCGGAAATCGACAAAGACGGTGTCGAGCGCCGGCACATTGGCGGCAGCCGCGCCGGTCAGACACAGCACCCGCGCCAGCCGATAGGGATCGAGGAATCGGCCCTGCGCGTCGCGGTTCGCCTGCGCGCCGAGATCGGCGGACAAGTCCTCAGCGCCCCAGGTCAGGCCGGTAAGCCGCGCGCTTGAGCCGGCAAACGTGCCGGTGACGAACAGGGAGGCTGCGGTTTCGGTGGCGAGCGCGAGAATCTTGACGTGGCCGTCGGGCAGGCCGCTGACCGCTTCTCGGACTGCGAGCTTGGCGTCGGCGTGCACGACCGACGCGCCGCCTTCCGCCTTCGGCAGCATGATGGCGTCGGGCTTTGCCGGCACCACGGCGTCGAGATCGGCGTCGATCAGGCCGGTCTGCAGCCCGTTGACGCGCACCAGGATGTATGGCCGCGCCGCCGCCCCGATCGCACCTTTCAGAAACGCTGCCGCGCTCTCGCGCGCTTTCGCCTTGCCGTCATGGGCAATCGAGTCCTCGAGGTCGATGATGAGCGCGTCGGCGCCGCTCGTCATCGCCTTGTCGAGCTTTTTCGCGCTATCGGCTGGAACGAAAAGAAGGGAGCGCATGGCTTAATTTGCTCCCGCGGGCGCATATCCCTTGGGTGCTTCCTGCATCAGCGCCAAGGTGTGTCCGTCTGGATCGCGGAAAAAAGCCATCCACAGATCGTGGTCGTCCATCTTGGCGATCAGATGCGGCGCGCTGTCGAAGGCGAGCCCGCGGTTTTTCAGCTCGGCGACCGCTAGCGCGATGTCGGCGCAACGGAAATAGATGCAGCCGCGCTGTTTGATGTCCGTCATGTCGTTCGACTTTTCGAGCAGCAGGCGGACGCCGGCGCAGTCGAAGAATGTCAGGTTGCCGAAGCGGTAAAGCTTTCTCAGCCCGAGTACCTTGTCGTAGAAGGCTTCGGCGCGATCGACGTCGCTGACCGGCAAACCGATCTGGCCAATCTGGCTGATGTTGAGCAGCATGGTGTCACTTCGGCCGCATCAGGATGAAGGCCTGGCGGCGGCATTCGGCGACCAGCTTGTTGTTCTGATTGTAGGCGCGGTGGTGAAACTCGACGATGCCGGCGCCGGGACGCGATTTTGATTCGCGCTTGCCGATGATCTCGGTGGTGCAATGCACGGTGTCATTCTCGAACAAAGGGTGGGGGAATTTGACCTCGGTCATGCCGAGATTGGCGATGGTCGTGCCGACCGTCATGTCGGAGACCTGGATGCCGATCATCAGGCCCAGCGTGAACAACGAATTCATCAGCGGCTGGCCCCATTCGGTCTCCTGCTCGCAGAACTGCCGGTCGATGTGCAGCGGCTGCGGGTTGAGCGTCATGTTGGAAAACAGCATGTTGTCCATCTGGGTGACGGTGCGTGTATAGCGGTGCTCGACGGTCTCGCCGGGGATGAAATCCTCGAAATAGAGCCCACCGCGCTTGTGCCGGATGGCTGCCTGCTGGGTCATTTTTCGTCTCCAGGAGCAAGTTCCATTAAGCCCCCGTTTACCATAATCGTTAATCATTCCTAAGCCCGGTGGGAGCCGGCGAGGGAGCAAGGCAATGCTGGTCGATTCCAGCACTTACGCCGCCGGTTCGACGGTGACGGGCGCCATTCGTCAGGCGTCGGCGGCCACCGGGACGAGCTTCAATTATCTATTGGCGACGGCGCAGGTCGAGTCCGGATTGAACCCGCAGGCCGGCGCTTCGACGTCGTCGGCGCGCGGGCTGTTTCAGTTCATCGACCAGACCTGGCTCGGCACCATCAAGCAGTCCGGCGCCCAACTCGGTTACGGCCGGTATGCCGACGCCATCAGCAAATCCTCGTCCGGCCACTACCAGGTGACCGATCCGGCGATGCGCGCCGAGATTCTCAAGCTGCGCAACGATCCGACCGCCAACGCCGTCATGGCCGGTGCCTTCACCAAGGCCAATTCGGATTACCTGGCGACGAAGCTCGGCCGGCAGCCGAGCGAAGGCGAGCTCTACATCGCCCACTTTCTCGGCGCCGGCGGCGCGGCGCGGCTGATCTCGCTCGCCGCCAATAATCCGAATGCCAAGGCTGCCGACTATTTCCCGCACGCCGCCAACGCCAACTCCTCGATCTTCTATGACCGGGCGACCGGCCGCGCACGGAGCCTCGCCCAGGTGCGCGACGTTCTGACCGCGCGCTACGACGTCGCCCGCAACGATGCCGTGCGCGCGGCGCAAGCCGCCAGCGCCCCCAGCACTGCCGTTACTCCCAGCACGCTGAGCGTCGCCCAGGCCACCGGCGCGCCTTTGGATCTCGCCGGCTTTGCGGCTCCGACCCCTGCCGCGGCAGCGAACCCCGCGACTGTCTCACCCGCTGCGAAGACAGCGGCGGTGCCCGATACGGCCGGCATGACCGGCGCGTTCGCCGCCGCCACGCCGCCACCCGTCGCGCAGGCGACGACTCAGATTTTCCATGGACTATTCCAGGATACCGATCGCACCGCGCCGGTCGCGGCCGTGGTCAGCCAGCTCTGGACCACGCCGAATGCGCCGACCGACGGTAACGGCGCGGCGCAGCAGCCGTCGCGCCGCGGCGACATGCGCAATCTGTTCAGCGACCCCGGGCAGCGGTCTTAACGTTTCGGCAACAATCACAAACATTTATGGTGAACGCTTTGTTAAGCGGGCGCGATTAGGATCAGTGCTGCAATGATCCCGTGTTGCGTGAACGAGCAATGATCGTCCGCCATTTTCTTCAATGGGTGCGTACCGCTTCGGCCGGCGAACGAGCCGAAGCGACCAGCGCGTTGGCGCGCGCCTTCCTCTATTCCGATCTGTCGACCGACGACCTCGGCGCCGCCGAGGGCGCCATGCTGATGCTGCTCGATGATCCGTCGCCGCTGGTGCGCCGCGCGCTGGCCGATGCGCTGGCCGCGAGCCCAGACGCGCCGCCGGCGATCATTTTCGCGCTTGCCGGCGATCAGCCGAGCATCGCCGCGCCGGTGCTGGCGTTGTCGCCGTTGCTGGTCGACGCGGATCTGGTCGATGCGGTGGCGACGGGCGGTCCGGCGGTCCAGGCCGCGGTCGCCAGCCGCGCGGCGCTGCCGCGATCGGTCGCCGCGGCAATCGCCGAGGTCGGCACCGCGGAGGCTTGCCTTGTGCTCGTTGAGAATCACGATGCCGACTTGGCCCCGGCGTCGACCGATCGCATCGTCGAGCGCTTCGGTCATCTCGCCGCGATCCGCGAGCCGCTGCTGGCGCGCGACGATCTCGCGGTGGCTACTCGCCAAACTCTTGTCGCCAAATTGTCGGAGACCCTGGCCGGCTTCGTCGCCGACCGCGCCTGGCTCGACCTCGATCACGCCCAGCGCATCGCGCGCGAGGCCTGCGAAAAGGCGACGGTCGCCATCGCCGCCGACAGCGCGACGTCGGAAGTTCGCCCGCTCATCCGCCATTTGCGCGTGACCGGGCAGCTGACGGCGGGCCTGATATTGCGGGCGCTGCTCTCCGGCAACGTGGTGCTGTTCGAGGAGGCGCTCGCCGAGCTCGCCGACCTACCGGTCGCGCGCGTCTCGGGGCTCATTCACGATCGCGGCAACGCCGGTTTGCGGGCGCTCTTCGACCGGGCCGCGCTGCCGGCTTCGACCTATCCGGCGTTTAAGGAAGCGATCGAGGCGATGCGCGAAGGCGGCTTTGCCGGCGAGCCGGGCGACACCGCGCGGCTGAAGCGGCGGATGATCGAGCGTGTGCTGACGCGCTGCGAGGATCAGGACCTCGGCGAGCTCGAGCCGCTACTCACGTTGCTGCGCCGCTTCGCCACCGAGGCCGCGCGCGAGGAAGCGCGCTTGTTCTGCGATGGGCTCGCGGCGGAAAGCGTCGAAGCCGAGGATTGTTCAATCGCGGCGTAGTTAGAGCATGATCCGGAAAAAGCCTGCCCTCGGACTTGATCCGAGGGTGGATACGGTTTTCGGAAAAGATCATGCTCCACTAAAATGCTAGGGCGTCAATCGCTTCAAATATGAAGTGATTGCGCGCTAGCCGCCGGGAACCAGCGGCGGCGCAAAAATGTTTTCCAGGTAATCCGGCCGGAAACTGTTTTCCACCTTGAGGAATTCATCGGTGACTTCGCGCAGCCGCTTGGTCAGCGCCCTGGCGGCGTCGAGCAGGTCGGGACGGGCATATTCGCGGACCACGGCGCGTATGGCATCGACGTGCTGGTCGACCAGCGTCAGCGGAATCCGCTGCATGTCCGGCGTGTGCTCGATCAGCCGGGACAGGCTTTCGGCGATGCCGGCGACGGCAGGAAAGCCGAAGGTGCCGGCTTCGCCCTTGATGTCATGGGCGGCGCGGAACAGCAGGTCGTGGGTCTTCTGGGTGAAGCCGTCGCGCTTGACGTCCTGCCGCGCGGCTTCGAGCCGGGCGCACTCGGATTCCATCCAACCGGAGAATTCGCTCGACAGCTCGGCCAGTGCCGATTCGGCGCGCGCCACCGGATCGTCGATGGCGTCGCCGGCCGGCGCCACGGCCTTGCGCAGCTCATGCGGCGGCGTGATCACCTCGTAATCGGCGTAGGTGGCCACAGATGGGGTATCGTCTTTACGACGGGACATCGCGAATCGCACTCCTCGGCGTCAATTTCCTCGGCATCAGGCCGTCACCCGGGCCTTTTCGAGCAGCGGCTGCTGGCGCACCACCTCGGCCTTACCGCTCTTGCGTCGTTCCGGGCCGACATAGTTCGGGTTGACGTTGCGGCGGCGATCCGGCCCGAAATACGTTTTGGTTTTCACGAACGGGCGCGGATTGGCGACGACGTTGAAGATGCGCTCGTACAGCGCTTTGGCGGAAATCGGCTTGGCCAAGAACTCGGTGACGCCGGCATCGCGGGCGCTGACCACGCGTTTCTTCTCGGAATGGCCGGTGAGCATGATGATCGGCACGTAAGGGTTGGCGTTGGCGCCGTGTTGCCGGATCATCTGCGTCAATTCCAAGCCGTCGAAGATCGGCATCACCCAATCCGCGAGCACGATGTCGGGCATGTAATGGGTGAAGGCCTCGAGGCCGGCGGCGCCGTCTTCGGCCTCGTACACTTCGCGGGTGCCAAAACCATGCAGCAGCGTGCGCAGAATACGCCGCATATGCGCGTTGTCGTCGATGACCAGAAAGCGCAGCCGGTTGAAATCGATACGGACCATGCAAGCTCCCGCGCGGCGTACGCCGGGGCGCAGCACCGCACGCCGAAATGGTAAATATTTGTCGTTAACGAGCGGTTACTTTTTGGTAGTGCCTCAGTTTGAAATCTGCGAAAGTGCCGATAGATTGGGACGCCGCGAGCACAAAATGGGCGAATATTCCGACAGAGTAAGGGCTGACATCGTCAGCGATAACCGTGCGCGCAGGATCCTTTACCTGGTCTATGGCGCAATAGCGGTCGCCGCCGTCTGCCTGCTCGGGGGTTTTGCGACTATTGTGTTGGTTCTGGGTCTAGGGCCGGTTCTGATGCTGATCGTCGTTATTGAAATCTATTCCCGGATACAAAATTGGCGGCGCCTTCGCGCGGCTGAAGAGGCTGACGCCGACCTTGATAAATTGCGGCCGGAAAAATCCAAGGAGGCACTCCCGGTCAACGTCATTCGTAAATTGCGGGGGAGGGCGCAACAAGCGCAGAACGCCGGGGAACCGTACCTCGCCGCCGACTTGCGGCTCGCCGCCACGACGATAGAGCGGCTCGACCGCCAAGCGTAGCTCCGCGCCGCTCCGGCGCGGCGGTCAGAGCGCCCTGTTGGATAGCGGAAACCGCGAAGGTTCCGGTACTCAGCGTCGCGCCGCGCGGCTTGCCGGTTTGACCGGAAGCGACTTCAGCCAGCCTTCGATGACGCCGGCGATGGCGTCGCTGTTCTTCTCCAGCATCATCATGTGGCCGTTGCCGTGGATGCCGAGGTCGGCGAGACGGATGAAGCTGTTGGCGACGCCGGCCTGGGTCAGGTAGGCGGCGGTGCAGTGATCGTAGGAGGCGTGATAGGACGCTTGCGACGAAATGATCAGGACCGGGATATCCTTGAGGTTCGCGAGCTTGCGTACCGGCTGGGCTTGCGACCAGCAGCGCACCAGATCGGGCGCGTCGGCTTTGTCCTGGCGCACGAAGGCGAGCGCTTCGCCGTCCTTGAGCGGCGGGTCGTAGGTGAGCGGCACGTCGCCGAGGCCGGAAATCTTAGTCTTGGCGGCATCGCTGAACCAGTCGGGCGCGCCTTTGAATTCGATGTCGTGGACCGGCGGGCCGCTCGGCTCGACTGCGACGATGGCCTTCACCAAATTCGGCCGCATGTCGGCGATCGGCCAGCCCATGGCGCCGGATTGCGAGTGGGTGAGCAGGATCGCCGGGCCGATCTTGTCGAGCAGCGCCGCGCCGGCGTCGCGATTGAGCGCCTGCTGCTTGGCGAAATCCTTCAGCGACGGAAATTGCGACGCGTAGAACGCGTCGAAGATCGGATCGCCCGGCTGCGCCACGCCCGGCCATTGCGTGTGCAGATGCGCTTGCGGCCAAAGTTTATAGCGCTCCGGCGCGGCAAAGCGCTGCAGCTCGCGCTCGAGCTCGGGCGCCGTGACAGCGCCGTAGCTGTTGGTCCAATAACCGGCGCGCCCGCGCGCGACCTGATCGACCACATAGACGGCGTAACCGCGGCGCAGGAAATATTGCGCCCAACCCTCGCGGCCGTCGGGCGTACCGGTGAAATTGGTGCCGGTCTGGCTGCCGCCGTGGATCATGACGATGGGGTAGGGGTGCAAGAGCTTTTGCGGAATCTGGAATTCGGCATAGAGCTGCCCGACCATCGGCGAGCCGGGCAGCGAAGCATCGATGTTGCCGCCGGCAAACAAATATCCGGATTTTGCGATGACCAGCGGCGGTTCGGCCGCTTCCGCATGCCGCGCCGCGGTCCATGGCAGCGCCGCCAGACAGGCCGCCGCAATCCGGCGTATGATCGTCATGCGAAAATTCCTCCGCGTCGCCGCGTCCATGGGCACCTCCCGTTATCGGACGACGGAGGACGGACGACGGATAAGGACTATCCTTTATCTGTCGTCTGTCGTCTGTCGTCCGTCTTCCGTTGTCTGTTCCTCAGTATCCGAACTGTTCGCTCAAGATGCGCTCGTCGAGGCTGTGGCCCGGATCGAACAGCATGTGCATGGCGATGCTGTGATCCATGCTGATCTCGACGGAGCGCACCGAACGCACCTCGTCGTGATCGGCGACGGCGGCGACCGGGCGCTTTTCGGCTTCGAGGACCTCGATGGTGACCTTGGCGCGGTCGGGCAACAGCGCGCCGCGCCAGCGCCGCGGCCGGAACGGGCTGATCGGGGTCAGGGCCAATAGCGGCGCGTCGATCGGAATGATCGGCCCCTGTACCGAGAGATTATAGGCGGTCGATCCGGCCGGCGTCGCCAGCAAAACGCCGTCGGCGACAAGCTGGGCGAGGCGCTCTTTGCCGTCGACCAGCACGCGCAACCGTGCCGCCTGGTAGCTCTGGCGGAACAGCGACACTTCGTTGATGGCGCGGTGGCGGTGGATGCGGCCGGCGGCATCGCGGACGCGCATCAACAGCGGATGAATGACGCTGACATGGGCAGATGAAAGCCGTTCGACGAGGCCGTTCTCGGAGAACTCGTTCATCAGGAAGCCGACCGTGCCGCGGTGCATGCCATAGATCGGCTTGCCGGAATTCATGAACCGTTGCAGGGTCGCCAGCATGAAGCCGTCGCCACCGAGCGCGACGACGACGTCGGCGGTCTCCGCCCGGGCGTCGCCATAGCGGCGAACGAGGCGGCGGCGCGCCTGCTGCGCCGCCGGCACGCCGCTGGCGACGAAGGCGATGCGCTTAAAACGTGATGCAATCCGGCGCTTTGCCATAGCGGGGGTCGGGGGTCGGGGTCGGGCTTTAAAACGGCGGCGGCGCGGCGCCACGGGAGGTCAATATGGAACGCGCGGTGTTCGTCTATACGACCTATCCATCCATTGTCGAGGCGGAGGCTGCGGGCCGCGCCCTGGTCGAGCGCCGATTGTGCGCCTGCGTCAACATCCTTCCCGGCATGGTTTCGTTTTACTGGTGGCAAGGCAAGATCGATCGCGGCGACGAGGTGGTGATGATCATAAAGACCCGCGCCTCGCTTGCGGAAGCCGTGGGCGACGCGGTCCGGCAGATGCACTCCTACACCACGCCTGCCATACTCGTGCTGCCGATCGAGACTATCGATCCGGACTACCACGCCTGGATCGTCAAGGAAACGCAAGGGGAGAACACATGAGCAAGCTCGCCGCGATTGCGCTTTTCGTCTTGGCTGCGAGTGTGACGGCGCCGGCCCCGGCGCGCGCGCAGACTTTCCCCGATCACCCGATCAAGGTGGTCGTGGCTTACCCTCCCGGCGGGCCGACCGATACGGTGGCGCGTATCGCGACCCAAAATATCGCCGAACAACTCGGTCAGGGCATGGTCATCGAAAACGTCGCGGGCGCCGGCGGCAGAATAGGAACCCGGGATGTGGCGCGCGCGGCGCCCGACGGCTACACGCTGCTGCTCGGCGGCACCAACGACAACGCCATCGCTCCGGTCCTGTACAAAAGCCTCGACTACGATCCGGCGAAGGATTTTACGCCGGTGTCGGCGCTGGCGACCGACTCGAATGCGGTCGTCGTCAATCCGTCGGTGCCGGTGCATACGCTCGCGGAGCTTGCGAGCTATACCAAGGCCAATCCGGGAAAGCTCACGTCGGGCGCGACGCTCGGCATCGCGCCGCATCTCATGCTCGAATTCATCCGACTGCGAACCGGCGCCGACATGGTGTTTGTCCCCTATAAGGGCGCAGCGCCGGGGATTGCCGACGTGCTGGGCAACCACATTCAGGTCAATGCCAGCGCCAAATCGGTGCTGCTGCCGCTGATCAAGGACGGCAAGTTGCGCGCGCTTGCGGTATCGAGCGCCGAGCGCTGGCCGGAACTGCCCGACGTGCCGACGCTGCGCGAAAGCGGGCTCGACGGCTTTCCGACCGCGGTTTGGTTCGTGCTGATGGCCCCCGCAGGCACCCCTCCGGCGGTCATCGTCAGGCTCAACGAGGCGGTCAACCTGCGTATCTTGAGCAAGGAAACCCGCGAGGCGATCAGAAAAATCGGTCTGGAACCTCACGTGCTGGCTCCGGATGTGTTGGCCAAGGTGATCGCCGACGAGACGCAGCTGTGGCAAGGGGTGGCGCGCGAGACCGGCGTGCATCTCGAATGACGTTTCAAATCACATTGGCGACAAGGCGGGGGCGGCGCGATTCTTGAGATCGTCACCTTCGCGTCGGACGGTCTGAAACCGTCCGGCGTCGTGCACGCAGTGCAGCACCATAAGCGCGCGTCTTGCGCGCGCTATGGTGGTGCGCTGCGGACCCGGGATCGTTACGCACTCTGAGCTGGTGACGATCCCGGATCAGCGATGCACCGCTTCGCGCTGCATCGCATCCGGGATACGGTCGAGTGCCTAATACGTCTTGGTGCCGTCGATCACTTCCTTGAGCGCAACGTATTCGCGGCATTCGCTGTTGCCGCAGATCGTACGCACCTTTTCCAGGTCGTCCTTGGCCTTGAGCAGGTTGCCTTGCTCGGCCTGCCACATGCCGTAATAGGACCAGGTCAAAGCGTGGTTCGGATCGGCGGCGAGCGCCTTGTCGTACCAATATTTGGCGTCGTCGTAGCGGCCGAGCTTGCGGCTGGCATAGCCGATCAGGGTGGCGACGTCGGCGTTGTCGTCATAGCCCATGGCGCGGAGCGCGGCGATGCCGGCGACATAGTCGCCCTGGTCGTAGACCAGCGCGTAGGCCTTGTGCCAGTCGTTGAGGAATTTCTCGGCTGAGCCGGTTTTATCCTTTTTGGTCTTATGCTTGGTGGTCGACGTGCCGGACGGCTGCGTGGTTTGCGACGGCGGCGCGGGGCTGTTGGTCTCGACGGCGGCGGCAAAGCGCGGGGCGCCGACGGCGACGCTCAGGACGATGGCGGCAAGCAAGGGGGTTTTGCGCATGAACTCCTCCCGGTTCGGGGTACGGCGATGATAACACCGCTAGCATAGCGATTCATCCAGATCGCGGCAGCAACGAAATATTCCCGGCATTACCGAAAGTTCACGTAGGTGAACGGTTTCCGCTGCCGCACTTCAGGGTGCATTCAGTGCGCGCGGCGTAAAACTGTTCTCGACAATCGGCGCGACTCGCATTCGACGCCGTTGAACGAACAAGGAGAATACCATGTTGAGGAACTTTATCGCCGCCCTGATCGCGACCGCGATGGTCGCCGGCCCGGCACTCGCCGCGCAACCTTCGAGCGATGCCGGCGCCGTCCCCGCGGCCCCCGCCGTCCCCGCGGCCCCCGCCGCTGCCGCGGCTGCCAACACCAAGGGGCAAACCGCGATCAAGCAGACCGACGTTCGCAAGCCCGTCAAGCACGCGGGGATCGAAGCTCGGACCCATGTGCGCCACGCGCGGACCCATGTGCGCCACGCGCGGACCTATGGGCGCCATCACGTTGCCCAGCACGTTACTCATTTGACTAAGCACCTCGCCAAGCCCGGCAAGGTGACCAAGACCAACAAGGCCGTGAAGTCGTCTGCCTGACGGAATTGCTTGCGGTCCGGGGTCTTGGGAACCAGTGATGAGGTCGGGCCCCGGGTCGCATGCACCGGCTTGCGGGCGTTCTATGTGCTCGCCGTTCGTCCGCAAGTCGGACCATAGTCGTCCCCGGCCGCATGCGGCGCAAGCTACCGCGTGCGAAAGTGAACAATAAATGCCGCGGGGATCAGGGAGGCCGGCCCAACAAGCCGGCCTCCGATCTTTTTCCCTTCCCTTGTGGGGAGGGGTAGGGGTGGCGGTCGATTTATTGCGCAAGAGTTGACGAACTGCGCTTCGACTTCCCCCGCAGCGGGAAGGACATCACAGCGTCGGCTGCCACGGCAGCGGAACGTGCTCGTAGCCGCCCGCGGTCTTGATCAGATGGCCGCAGGCCGGGAACGGGAAATGATAGCCGGTCACCAGCATGCGGTCGGCGGCGGCGCGATCGAACAGCTTTTTGCGCGTCGCCACCGCCTCAACGCCGTCGATGTCGAAAGCGGCCTGCCAGTCGGGATGGCGGGCGAACACGGCCGGATGCTGCGCGGTGTCGCTCAACACCATCAGCGACTGATCGCCGGAATGGACGGCAAAGACGGTGTGGCCGGGCGTGTGGCCCGGCGCCGGCAAGGTGACGATGCCGGGCGAAACTTCCTTGCCCGGCTCGTATCGCGTCACCTGCTTGGCGATGTCGGCAAAAATGCGCCGCTGGTTGAGGAAGGTGAGTTTCAGATCCGGCGGCGCGGCATTCAAATTGGCCTCGTCCATCCAATAGGCCCATTCCGGCGCCGGCACCGTGATCTCGGCATTGGGGAAGATCAGCGCGTTGTCCTTGTCCTTGATGCCGTTGATGTGGTCGGGATGGAAATGCGAGATGACGATCTGGTCGACCGCCTTGGGATCGATGCCGGCGGCCGCGAGATTGGCGCCGATCATGCCGGCGGTCGGCGCGATCTGGCCGCCGGTGCCGGTGTCGATGAGGATGAGTTTCTTGCCGGTGTTGACGATCAGCGTGGTGAACGGCGTCTCGAGCTTGTCGTGCGGCATGAAGGCTGCATCGAGCGCGTGCTCGACTTCGGCGAACGGCGCGTTGCGGATGAACTTGTCGGTGATCGGCCGATACCAGATGCCGTCATAGAGCGCGGTCAGCTCGAACGACCCGATCTTGTAGCGATAAATGCCCGGCGCCTGTTTGTCGGCCGGGGGCGCTGCGGCGGCGGCCGGATCGGCGCCTGCGACCAGCGCGGCGACGGCGGAGCCGGCGAGGAGAGAGCGACGGGTCAGAATGGGCATTGGCGTCCTTTTTGGCGGCCACAAGGCGATAGTAAGAAGGCGTTGGTAGGAAGGCGATGGTAAGAAGGCGATCGCAAGCATAGTTGCAACCCATTATGGCGAAAAACGCGAGGGGTTTTGCACCCGTGCTCAAGTGTCGCTGGATCGTGTCAGCTGCTTTCCTTGCTGCCGCCGCCGCCTCAGGCGAAGCGAGCGCGCAAGGCGATGCCGGCATTTGCACCATCGCGACGACCTGCTCGGAGGCATTTTTCCAGTGCGTTTCTACCCGCTGCCCGGCGGTCCTGAATGCCGATTGCACGGCGCGATGCAAATCGCAGTTCAACGGCTGCTTGCGGTCGGGCGCATTCGGCGGCCGCGACTGCCGGGGCAAGACGCTGATGCGGAAATAAGCCGCAAAACCGCATTGCCGATTGCGGCAATCGCATGTAGGACCGGGGCGCCACCGAGGAAAAAATCCGAAAATGTCGAAACAATCGCAGCGCGACGAAGCCGAGCGGCTGGTGAAAGAGGCGCTGGAGCGCAAGACCGTCGCCGTCAAGCAGGGCAACACCCGCATCGAGGCCATCTGCGGCAAGTGCGGCGCGCCGAACCGCGTCACCGCGGCCCCGGGCGAGACCCGCGTCGCCTACACCTGCAAGGAATGCGGCGACAAGCAGAAAACGTTGTAGGGCACGTCGCCAGCGAGAGCACGATCTCGTCGCGCTCGACAAGTGGTGCCGGGTGAGAGGATTGAACTCCCGACCAACGCGGGGTGTGGTGAGATCACTGCGCTTTTCACTCACCAGGAAGGGATTGATGTGCAGCTTGGTATGCTGTCGTCGTTGTTGGATCGTGCGCTTCTCAAGGCCATCCGCTTCGCACCGCTCAATCCACATGTCACCTGCGCAAGCCCGCGAAGTGCGGTAGGCCCAGACGTCACCCCTGCTTCGCTAAGCGCTTGGGCGGCGTATCGGCCGGCAACGAGACCCAGGGGTGGCGCGACTCCTCCCACACCGCGATGGTCGGTGCCGGAAAATTTGGGTCGGCGAAGCTGCCGATGGCAACGGCGACGTATCCTGGGAAGCCTTCGCCCTCCCAATAGACGGTGGAGCCGCACGTCGGGCAGAAATGAAAGGTGATCGCGTTGCCGCTTTCGGCCGTCCGCATCCACGCCGTTGCCTGACCGGCAAAGCTAACCTGCTCCCTGCGGAAGCGCGCCTGGTTGCTGATCACGCCCCCGGTGCGGCGCTGGCATTCCAGGCAGTGGCACATGGAGATACGCGACGGCTCACCCTCGATCGTTAGATGGAGTTGTCCGCAGCTGCAGGCGGCGTGTCGGGTGGTCATAGATCGGCTCCGGGCTTTTGAAATGGGCGGAAGGGGGCGGCACTTCGAGACGATGCATCATAAGTGCGAATTCACGCCAAGATCATCACTTCCGAAAAGCGGCTTTATCGGAACAATGAATGCTCAGCGAAACAAATCCTCGACGATTTTCGCCGAACTCTCGGTGTATGCGTTCAGCTTCTCCGGACTGATGAAATTCTCAGCGACGCCTGCCCGTGCCGGTACAATCGGGGCAATTTGTGCGAGAGGCTCGACGTCTGGACGTACCGGTAGATATTCGGCCGCGGCAAGGATCCGCTGTCCTTCCTTCGACAGTAGGAAATCCATCAGCAGGGCCGCCGAATAGGGGTGTCGCGAGCCTTTGGGGATGACCAGGGTGCCGGCGGAGCTTGCCACGGGCGCCAGCAATTGCGTCGTAACCGGCGCGCCCTTGGCGGCGCTGATCAACGGATGGTGGGCGAAGATCTGCAGCGCGATCGTGTATTCGCCGGCGACCACGCGATCCACCAGGGTTCGGGGATTGCCGGCGCCAAAGTTGACGATATTCTGCGCCCGCAGGCGGCGCAGATAAGCCATCGCCTTCTCGTCGCCCCACGCGAGACGGAGATTGGTGACAAAAAGCGGTGCACCAATCGCGGACAGTAGCGGCCACGCCATCTTGCCGCGCCATTTTTCGTCGAGCAGATCGTCGTAGGTCTTCGGCTGGGTGCCGGCGGCAATGAGCCGCGTGTTATAGGCCATTGCGAAGTAGCTCATCCGAGTCGGCACCCACAGCCGATTGGAATCGCGAAATCTCTCCGCAACAGCGCCAAGCTCGGGCGAGACGATCGGCTGCGCCAAGCCGGCGTGCACGGCGAGCTCGCCGATTCCGGTACCTTCGATGACGTCGCCTACCGGATTATTGGCACGCATCTCGGCCGCAATCTTGGTTTCGATCTCCTCGGAATCGGCGCGCCAATAACTGATCTTTATGAAAGGATACTTGGCCTGGAAGGCCGCAGTGAGAGGACGCAACGCCTGATTGACGATCATCGCCGAGTAATAGGTGAGTTCGCCCTCCTTTTTGGCACCGCCGATCAGTCTGTCGGTGCGGTCCGGGCCGGCATAGGTCAAGATATTTGCGTCGGGCGTCTGCGCCGTCGCCGCTGTCGCCAGCAAACACCCCGCAAGCAGGACCGCCGCCGCACGCACGTCAGGCGCTCTTGCGCTGGCTCGCAATGTCGGCCCCGACGCCGGCCTTTGGCGTGACCCCACAGCCGATCGCATCGGTATGATGTAACACGCCGTCGATGAGCTTCAGTCCTTCCCAGCGGTCTTCGGCAAGACCGTCGAACTCCGTCAGCTCCGAGGCGTACCAAATACCGGGTAGCGCGGCCGCAAGCTGCATGGCGTGCGCCGCCAGGAGCATGGGGCCGACATGGGCGCCCATGCGGTATTTCACGCCGCTTGCAGCGCAGATTTGCGCGGCAGCGTAAGTTTTACGCAAGCCACCGAGCTTGGTGATCTTCAGGCTGATCGCGTCGACAATACGATCCCTGACCAGGATCATGACCTGATCGAGGGAGTAGGCCGCTTCGTCGGCCTCGACCGTGATCGGCACGGCCTGTGTTACGGTCTTCAGCCCGATGAGGTCGCTGGCCTTCACCGGCTGCTCGGCGAGATCGATGCCGCTTGGCGCCATCAGGGTGAGAGCTCGAATGGCGTCCTTGGGC
>Ga0307476_10000951_pt1 | contig 19358 bp, 20 predicted proteins | sample atmos_gasesECM2C_2_FD_203314 | JGI IMG/M metagenome (GOLD analysis project Ga0307476, IMG submission 203314) | Hardwood forest soil microbial communities from Morgan-Monroe State Forest, Indiana, United States - atmos_gasesECM2C_05 | ecosystem: Environmental > Terrestrial > Soil > Temperate... | reverse complement strand
CATGCATTCGGCGCGGCGCTTGCTGCCGCTCGAATATCTGTCGCTGATCGCCATTGCCGCCCTCATTATCTATGCCGGCTTCATCGCCGGCGTTCTGATCGGCATCGTCATCGGCTGCGCCACCTTCGCGCTCAGCGCCAGCCGCGTGAACGCGATCAAGTTCAACTTCGACGGCTCGAACTACCGCTCGACGCTCGACCGCGGACCGGGTGAACTGGCGCTATTGTCCGAACACGGCCGCCAGATCCAGGGCATGACCCTGCAAAGCTATTTGTTTTTCGGCTCGGCCAACCGCCTCTATCAATACGTCAAGGCGTTGCTGTCACGGCAGCCAAGCTGCCGTTTCCTGATATTCGATTTCCGGCTCGTCACCGGAATCGATTCGTCGGCGACGCATAGTTTCGCCCAGATCAAGCAGGTTACCGCCGCGCACGGCGTGCGCATCGTCCTGGCCCATCTCAGCGCCGAACTGGAACGCGCCTTTCGCACCGCACGTTTCATCTCCGACGACGTCACCATCGTTGCCGACCTGGATCGCGCGCTGGAATCGTGCGAGCAGAAAGTCATCGAGACGCATCGTGCCGAGGCTGGCGAGAAACCGTCGCTGCGCGCCTGGTTGTCCGAGGCTTTGGGCAGTGCCGAGCATGCCGACCGCTTGGCCGCCTGCTGCCGGCGGCTCGAAGTCGAAGCGGGCGACATCATCGCGCGGCAGGGCGCGCCGGCGGTTTCGATGCATTTCATTCTCGAAGGCCGCATCGGCATCATCGTCGATATGGACGACGGCCGCACCATGCGCGTGCGCAGCCTCGGCCGCCACACCACAATCGGCGAAATGGGCTTGATCACGCAACGACCGCGCAGCGCCACAATCCAGGCCGAGACCACAAGCGTGCTCTACGAGCTCACCGCGGACGACTACGAGACGATCAAGCGCGAACAGCCGGGACTCAGCCAGGCGTTGCTGGCCTATGTGGTCGCCGTAATGGCCGAACGGCTGAGCTTCGCCAACCGCGTGGTCGGCGTGCTGCAGCGCTGATGAGCGGACGCGGAACGAGCCCTTAACCGCGATCCTTGCGGCGGCGGCGCTGCTGGCCCAGCCCCATCTGCTTGGCAAGCTGGGAGCGGGCCTCGGCGTATTTCGGCGCCACCATCGGATAATCGGGCGGCAAGCCCCACTTCTCGCGATATTGCTCCGGCGTCATGCTGTAACGCGTGCGCAGATGCCGCTTGAGCGATTTGAACTTATGTCCGTCTTCCAGGCAGACGATGTATTCGGGCGTGATCGAGCGCTTGATCGGCACCGCAGGCTTGAGCGGCTCGGCCGGCATTGCCGCCTGGCCGCCCGATACGCGCTTCAGCGCCGCGTGCACCTGGCTGATCAGGTTCGGGATATCGGCGCTGGGGACGGTATTGTTGCTGACATAGGCCGACACGATGTTGGCCGTCAGCTCGATATAGCTGCTGCTGTCGCCTGAAGTGTCGGCCATGGCTCGCGATCTCTGATCGTTAGTCAGGTTTGGGGGATACAGTCAAAAGCAAGCATTCGATACCGGCATATTGTACCACGACGAATCTGAAATCTAATTGTAAGATTAGTTATATTGGGCGTTGAAAGTAAAGGCCCATCAAACCGTCGCATCCGCTCAAGTCTTAGTCGGCAGGACTTCAGTGGTTGGCAAAAAGCCCGCGGGCGGAACTACGCGCTTTGCTCGATGTGATTGCGCAGCTCGGCGATCGAGCCGAAGCGCAACGTGCCCTGGGGCAGCTGCGCCTCGATCGAACCGTCCGAGTAAAGCGTGTAGGCCATGCCGTCGACAACGCCGGATTTGAGGATCGAGACCGGTGTCCGCGCTTCGGGCGTCGGCACCGCCGGACGCGGCTCTGGCGCTGGCTCGCGGAATTGGAACTGCACCGGTTCGGGCGTCAGCATCGGCTCGACCGGGAGCGCTGGCGGTTGCTGAGGGACGGCTTGTTGGGCGGCAGGCGCCGGCGCCTCTCGCCCGGACCGCTGCTTTTTCGGCCAAAAGGCTTCAAAGTTTTTCGCCTGCGCCGGCCGGCTCGCCGGACGCGCTTGAACGTCAAGCCGCGGCTCGATCCTTGGCGGCGTAGCGCCGTTGGTCTGTGGGGCGACCGCGTTATTGGATTCGGCAGCGGCCTCATCGGCGCGGACCGACGGCTTGGGCGATAGCGACACCTCGGCATCGTCGACGACCGGCGCGTCGAGCCGCACCAGGCTCGGGAATTTTTCGCGAAGCCGCTCCAACGCGGCGTCTTCGGGCAGCACCCGGGGAGTAGGTACAGCCGGCAACGGCGGCGGCGCGGGCTCGGCGACTGGCTTGGGCGGGAATGGGATACGGGCGGCAGCGGCGGCGGCTGGGGGCGCTTCGACAGCCGGAGCGGCGGCTTCCTCCTGGGGCACCGGAAGAGGCAACGGCCGCGCGGCGAGCGCTTTTTCGATGCGTCCCAGCGCGCGAACCGCAAGCGCAAGTCCGATGAGGATGAGGCCGCCGACGATCGCGACGGCGCCCGGCGTGACGATCGAGGCGTCGTAATCCCGTCCGCCGAACGGCAGGCCCGGACCGATGAGCACGACCCCAGCCGCGGCGATAACCGCACCCAAAATCAACAAAAACGCATACATACGCCCGTCCCCCCGAAGAACGCCCGGAGGCCCTATAGTGGCATCATTTTGACCGCACTGTGACAGCGGCGCAAGGTTAATATATCCGCGCGATTGGTTACCGACGGCCGCCGATCCGACGACCGCGCCCAAGAATCCGCTCAAGGGTCGCGGCTAGGGGCGTCGCCGGGAGCGCTACCAAGAGCCGTTGCCCAAACCCCTGGCTTAGGCCTATCTAGAGGAACTTTTCGCTTCGCTCGGCGGTTTCACCGACGCGCCCCGCATCGATCCACGCCGCATTGAGGAGTAGACCTAATGGCATTCACCCTGCCCGAACTGCCCTATCCCTATGACGCGCTCGCCCCGTCCATGTCGCGCGAGACGCTGGAATTCCATCACGACAAGCACCACGCCGCTTACGTGACCAACGGCAACAACCTCGCCAAAGGCACCGAGTGGGAAAACAAGTCGGTTGAGGAGGTCGTCAAAGGCACCTTCGGCAAGAACGCCGGCCTGTTCAACAATGCCGCCCAGCACTACAACCACATTCATTTCTGGAAGTGGATGAAGAAGGGCGGCGGCGGCGACAAGATCCCCGGCAAGCTCGAAAAGCAGATCACATCCGACATCGGCCCGATCGCGAAATTCAAGGAAGATTTCATCCAGGCCGGCGTCACCCAGTTCGGCTCCGGCTGGTGCTGGCTCGCGGTCAAGGATGGCAAGCTCGCCGTCTCGAAGACGCCGAACGGCGAGAACCCGCTGGTGCACGGCGCTTCCCCCATCCTCGGCTGCGACGTCTGGGAGCACTCCTATTACATCGACTATCGCAACCGCCGCCCCGATTACCTCAAGGCGTTCTTCGAGAACCTGGTCAACTGGGACCACGTCGCCGAGATGTACGAAGCGGCGACGAAATAGGCGCCGTCACAACCATGCACACGGGAAAGCGGGGCCTCGCGCCCCGCTTTTTGCAACCGACGCCGTTCCGGCACCCACGCCGGCGCCCTGCCCTTTTGCCGCATTGTGCCCGTCGCCTTTGGGCCGCATCTGTTGCGGTTCGCGGCGCTAAGCGCATCTGAGACCGGGCCAGTCGTGCACCACCCCGCGGCGAAGTCGATAACCGTGTCGTCGGGCGCCGCGGTCGCACGCCGGGTGGATCTCTGCGCCATCGGCGTGTTGGTGCTCACCGCCGTCGTCGCCGCGGCGACGTTTCGCGACTACGGCCTCGGCTGGGACGACTATACCCATTCGCAATATGGCGACCTTTTGGTGTCGCTCTATGCGTCCGGCTTTGCCGACAAGCGCGCGCTGTCGTTCGTCAATCTTTACATGTACGGCGGCGGCTTCGATCTCTTCGCCGCGCTTGCCGCCAAGATTCTGCCGTTCGGCCTGTTCGAGACGCGACGTCTGGTGGGCGCGGCAGTCGGTATCATCGGCCTGTTCGTGACTTGGCGGCTCGGGCGGCAGCTTGGCGGCCCGCTGGCCGGTCTGATCGGATTGATCCTGCTGACCACCTGTCCGCTCTACTACGGACATATGTTCATCAATGCCAAGGATGGCCCGTTCGCGGTCGCCAGCATCATCGCGCTGCTCGGCATCGTGCGCGCCTTCGCGGAATATCCGCAGGCGACACCGGCGACCGTTGCGCTCTCCGGTATCGGCGTCGGGCTTGCCGTCGGCTCCCGCGTCATGGGCGGCTTTGCGGTGCTCGACGCCTTGCTGCCGTTGTTGTTTATTGTTGCTGTCCATTCACGCGCCAGCGCGCTAAAGCTTGCGCTCGCAGAGTGCGGCGCATTCCTCCTCGCATTCCTTCCAGGCATCATACTGGCCTATCTGGTCATGGGCATGGTCTGGCCGTGGAGCGTCGTTGCGCCGCTCAATCTGTTTCATGCCGTCGAATATTTTTCCAACTTTTTCGAAAAGCCATGGCGCGAGCTGTTCGACGGCCAATTAATCCCGGTTCCCGATATGCCGCGCAGCTACGTGCCGACGCTCGCCGCGCTGCAACTGCCGGAAATCCTGCTGGCGCTCGGGCTTTGCGGCATCGCCGGCGCGATCGTCGCGGTGGCCGGGCGCAACCGCGGCGGCTCGGCCGGACACCGCGGGGCGCTTCTCGCCGTCGTCCTTGCCGCCACGCTGCCCATTCTCATCACCATCGTGGCGCGGCCAGCCATGTATAACGGCATCCGCCACTTCGTCTTCGTGCTGCCGCCGTTTGCCGTGCTCGGCGGCCTTGCCGGCGCTTGGATCGCGCGGCGGCTTGAACCGCTCGGCCGCGCTGCGCTGGTCGCGGGCGCGCTGCTGCTGTTCGTGGGCGCGGCCTCGCCGGTTATCGCGATGGCGCGGCTGCATCCGTACGAATACACCCATTTCAACCGCCTCGCCGGCGGCGTAGCCGGAGCGCGGCCGCGCTTCATGCTCGACTATTGGGGCCTGTCGCTGACCCAGGCCTCCCGGCAGTTGCGCGCGCTCATAGCGGAGCGCGGCGAGCAACCGACCCGCGGAACCTGGACGGTGGCGGTCTGCGGCCCACATCCGCCGGTCACCGTCGCGCTCGGGCCGCAATTCACCACGACCTGGAATCCCGAGGGCGCGGATTTCGCCATGATGCTCGGCGAATTCTACTGCGCCAAGCTCGATGCGCCGGTGCTGTTCGAGGTTGTGCGCGACGGCGTCGTCTATGCACGGGTCTACGACATCCGTGGCCGTTCGATCACGACGCTGTTGACGGTGCCGGGGATCGATCAACAATAGACGCGATTACCGAGATGGAGGTCAGGCCGTGAGCGCACCTCGTGTCCATGTGTTCGACGCCTATGGCACCTTGTTCGACGTCCGAGCGGGCACTGGACTATGCTTTCGATCGCGTGCCGACGGTCAGCCGCGCGCTGCGCGGCAAATTGCTCGATGCCTATCTCACCCTCGACGCTTTCGCCGACGCACGCGCCGCGCTGACCGAGCTCAAGGCGCACGGCCAGCGCATCGCCATTCTCTCCAACGGCACGCCGCATATGCTCGAGGCCGCCGCGCAAGCTTCCGGCATCGCCCCGCTGTGCGACGCCGTGCTCTCGGTCGACGCTGTGCGCACGTATAAGCCGCGTCCGGAAGTCTATGCGCTGGTTACCGGTCGTTTCGGCATCAGGCCGGACGAGGTCGCGTTCGTTTCGTCGAACCGATGGGACATCATGGGCGCGGCCTCGTTCGGCTTCCGGCCCGTATGGGTCAATCGCGCGCAGATGCCGCAGGAATATCCGCACCAGCCGCCGGTCCACACCGTGTCCGAACTATCGGCGCTGCCGTCGCTCGTGCACTGACGTTACGCGTTCACCGCGACCGCTTCGGCTTCAACCGGCGGCAGCAGTCGCGGGGCGACGAATGTCCCCTGCTCCAGCGCCTCGATCTGCTTGTCGAGCTGGTCGATGGCGTAGCGCGTATAGGGGCCGATGTGGAGATAGAAACCCATCAGCGTGACCACCGCGCGCAGCGCGCCGGGGTTGCTGTTCAGGCAATTGGTGAAGGTGCGCCAGAACCGGTCGCGATGCTCCGGCATGCGGCGCAGGATCTCCTGCACGACATTGACGGTGCCGATCTTGGCGCGGATATCGCCCTTGGGCATTTCGCGGCGGCGGTCGGAGCAATCGAGCAGCGAGACCAGCCGATCGATGCGCCCACAATAGGCCTCGGGCGTGTAGACCGCGGCCAGCACGCGGCGAAGATCGCGGAGCACTTCCAGCCGGGGACGCTTGGTATCGAAATTCAGCCCGCTGGCAATCTGGTCATTGCCGCCCTTCGGCAAGAACTCGGCATTGACCTGCAGACGGCCTTCGCGCGCCAGCCGCCGCGACAACTGGGTGTTCGGCAGCGCCCACAACAACCCGATCGCCGCCATCGGGATCGCGCAATCCTCGATCAATTCGACCATGGGCGTGGCGATCGACCCCTTCTCGCTGTCGAACCCGACGATAAAGCCGGCGGTGACGAAAATACCGGCCTGGTAGATCTTGTGGACGCTGTCGGGAATGCTTCGGCGCGTATTCTGCTTCTTGCGCATCGCGATCAGGGTCTCGGTGTCCGGACTCTCGATGCCCATGAAGATGAGAAAGAAGTTCGCCTTCTTCAAAAGCGCAATCAGCTCGGCATCGTCGGCGAGGTTGAGCGAGGCTTCGGTGGAGAACTCGAACGGGTGATCGCGCGCCTCGAGCCATGCGATCAGATGCGGCAGGAATAATTTGAGCGCCTTCTTGTTGCCGATCAGGTTGTCGTCGACGAAATCGACGTGGCCGCGGTAGCCGAGCCGATAGAGCGCCTCCAGTTCTTCCAGCATCTGCGCCGTGGTCTTGGTGCGCGGCACCCGGCCGTAGAGCTCGATGATGTCGCAGAACTCGCAGGTGAACGGGCAGCCGCGCGAATACTGCACGCCGACATGCATGTATTGCTCGAACTTGAGCAGATCGAAGCGCGGTTTCGGCGTCCGGGTGACGTCGATCGTGAATTTCGGCGCCTCGAACAGCCCCTCGTTGCTGCCGTTGTCGACCGCGTCGATGAACTTGTCGATGACGCCCTCGGCCTCGCCGACGACGCGGAAATTCGCGCGGGCGTAGACGTGCGGGCTCGACGACACGTCGGGGCCGCCGACGGCAACCGGCGTGCCGCGGCCGCGACACAGTTCGATGATGTCGAGCGTGCTGGCCTGCTGGAACATCATGCCGCCCGACATCACCAGGTCGGTCCATTCCAGGTCGGCGTCGGTCAATTCTTCGGTGTTGAGATTGACCAGGCGGACGTTCCATTCCCGTGGCAGCATGGCCGCAACCGTGATCAGGCCGAGCGGGATGGTGGGGTATTTGGCGCCGACGACGGCGCATGACTCGCGGTAATTCCAGAACGACTCGTTGGTGAAGCGCGGATAGATCATCAGGACATTGCGGACCTTCGGCCGCGACATCCGTGCGCTTCCATCAAGTTGCTGTTCCAAGGAACCCCGCCCCCGTCACAATCGCGGCAGTATGGCGGCCTGATCCGCCGAGACAAGGACAAAGCCAGACTCAGCCTGCCCTGTCCAGCTTAGAAAAATACCGTCGCATCATGGCGTTATCACGGCCCGCCGATCGCGGATGGTCTGGCATTGGGCGGCGGTTCCGTTAACCTTGGGTTCCGATCCGCGCCTGGTCACGAGAAGGAAGCGAAAATGCGCGCCGCCTATTATGAGGAGAACGGCCCCGCCAAAGCGGTGCTCAAACTGGGCGAGGTCGCTACGCCGCGGCCCGGGCCGGGTGAAGTGCGCGTCAAACTTGCCACGTCGGGCGTCAATCCTTCCGACGTCAAGGCGCGCTCGGGCGCGACGCGCAAGATAGCCTATCCGCGCGTCATCCCGCACAGCGACGGTGCCGGTGAAATCGACCTGGTGGGCGAAGGCGTGTCCGCCGCGCGTGGCGGCGAGCGGGTTTGGGTGTGGAATGGGCAATGGCTGCGCCCATTCGGCACCTGCGCTGAACATATCGTCCTTCCCGCCGCGCAAGCGGTGCGCCTGCCGGCCAAGACCAGTTTCGAAGTCGGCGCCTGCCTCGGCATTCCGGCGATGACCGCCTACCACGCCGTTGCGGTGGCCGGTGCCGCGCCCAGCGTGACCCTTTTGATTGCCGGTGGCGCGGGCGCCGTCGGGCACCATGCCGTGCAATTCGCCAAGGCCGCCGGCGCGACCGTGATTGCCACCGTCAGTTCGCCGGAGAAAGCCGATGCCGCGCGCGCGGCCGGCGCCGATCACACCATCGATTACCGGCGCGAAAACGTCGGCGAGCGGGTGATGGCGATCACCGGCAAGAAAGGCGTCGATGCCGTCGTCGAAGTGGATTTTGCCGCCAACGCCACGCTCGCGCCGCATGTGCTGCGCGAGCGCGGCACCATCGTGATCTATGGAACCGGCGCCCCGCAGTCCGAAATCCCCGGCATGTTCTTCCTGCGCAACGCCATCACCTTGAAGTACATCTATGTTTATGAGCTCAACGCCGCCGAGCGCGCTGCCGCGCTCAACGCCATCACACGCTCGCTCGAGGCGGGCGCCCTGAGCACTCTGATCGGCAAGACGTTTCCGCTCCCGGATATCGTTGCCGCCCATGAGGCCGTCGAAGGCGGCAAAATCCTCGGCAATGTCGTGATCAAAATCGGTTGACCGCCGGCGCTAGGCTGCGTGGCCTTGGTCTTCGCTTTCGGGATTCTTCAGCGCGGTCGCGATCTGCTGCTTGGTCAGCCGCGTACCGTCATCGCCTTCGATCAGGAGCGCAACGCGGCCGCGTTTGTTGACGTGCCGTGCCCAGATCATTGCCTCATCGAGCACGCTGAATTCTTTGTAGAGATGGCGATCCTTCTCTGCGGGTGGGATGCTTTCCGAGCCAGGCGGGCCGGAATATACACGATAGGTCATGGGGCGGATCCTCCTTCGTGAGCGGGCGAACTCATTTCAACGCCCATGAACGAAAAATGTGCCGGCGGTGTGTGTCGCCGCGGAACCCGGCGCGGCGCGTTGACGCGGGCAAAAATGCGTCGTTACCATTGCGGCAAACGCATATGGGAGGATTGCCGTGCGCCTATTTATTCAGCCGATGATCGGCGTGTTCATTGCCCTGGTCATGGCAACAGCAGCGCTCGCGCCACCTGCACACGCGCAAAGCAGTGCCGTCTACCTCGCCACCTACGTCGAGGTCATGCCTAACGCGATTGCTCCCGGCGTCGCGCTGCTCAAGCAATATCGCGACGCAAGCCTCAAAGAAGATGGCAATCTGCGCGCCGCTGCACTTGCCGAGATCGACCGGCCGAACCGCTTCGTCGTCGTCGAAGCCTGGCGGGACAAGGCGGCGCAAGAAGCGCACGGCCAAAGCGTGGCCACGTCAAAGTTCCGCGACAAGCTCAAGGCGATCGCGGATGCGCCCTACGACGAACGCATCAACAATGCCCTCTATGTCACCCAAGGCAAGAACGAAAGCCAGTCCGGCGCGATTTACATCCTCACCCATGTCGACGTGATTCCGGCCGGCAAGGACGATTGCATGGCGGCGCTCAAGGCGATGAGTGTCGATACCGCGGCTGATGCCGGCAATATCAGCTACGAAGCGCTGCAGCAGGCCAACCGCGGCAACCACTTCACCGTCATGGAGGCGTGGACCAACCGCAACGCGCTCGACGCCCATGCCATGGCGGCGCATACGCGCGCCTTTCGCGACAAGCTCGGCCCGATCGCGGGCGCGCTCTATGACGAGCGCATTTACAAGGCGCTGAACTGAAGCTTACGCTACTTCTGCGGCGCGAAATTCTGATTGCTGTAGGGCAACGACGCCGGGCGCTGGATCGCAATGAAACCGTGATCAAGCGTGCGGTGGCAGCTGTTGCAGCCGGCGGTGAGCTGATCGAAGGCGGCGGTAAAGTCGGCGCGATCTTTATTATCGATGATCTTCTGCAGCGCCTGCATCGGGGCGCCGACGGCCTTGTCCACGGTGTCGCCGCCCAATAGCTTATTCACATTCTCAAAACCTTCGTTCAACTCGCCCATCTCATAATCGGCGAGCGGCCAATTGCCGGCGCGGCCGGCGAACCAAAGTTTTATGTGGCGAAGCTGCTGCAGCGTCATGATCTCGCCGAGCCCGGGCACCATGGGTGCATTGGTTTCCTGCATCGTCATCGCGGGCTTGGCGGTGTCCTGGGCGTCTGCAGCCGCAGTCGCGAGCATCATCGCGCCGATAAGACCTACCAAGATCAGCCTCATGAATTCCTCCTTCAGTGCCGCTTAGCTCGCTGGCGGAAGGCGCTCGCTGCAGGCCTTGGGATAGGCCGATTGGCACGCCTCATAGAGCGCAGGACAGGCAAGCACCGCGGCAAGCGCGGCATCGACGGTTTTCAACCGCTCGCCGGCGGCGCGCGACTGCGGATCGTAAGTCAGCACCGCATCGACCCGTTCGACGCCGCGATCGGTCATCAGGAAACGCTCGGCGCCGTTGAAATACATGGTCCCGGTCTTGATCGCGTCGGCAAGCTTTTTGGTGTACTCGGTTGCGGTCTTGGGATCCGGCTTGACGCGGGCGTGGGTCGCAATATCGGTGTAGAAAACATTGAGCTTGAAATAGGCGCCGCCGCATTGCGCGAGCGCGAGCCAATATGGCTTGCCGTTGAAAGCGCCGGGAGCCGCCACCACGCTGTCGCGCTTGTCGAGCGGCACTGTGGGCACCGGCGGCGGCGGAGCCTCGCGCGGCTCGCGCTTGCGGCGGGTCTGCGCATCCGCGCTGGTCACGGCGATGAGCGCAATGGTCAGCAGCACGGCTTTCGCGAAAGTTCCGGGCATGATGCGATTATAATCGGCTCGCTGCGCCGGATTCAAAACTTCTCGAGCCAAGGCCGCAACTCGATCTCCCAGGCCCAGGCACTGCGATGCTGGCGCAGCAAATCGAGATAGCTTTGCGCGATGGCGTCAGGATCGAGCATGGCGTCAGGCTTGTCCGGCGGATTTGGCCGGCGCGGGCTCAAGATGCCGCCGTCCACGACGATATGGGCGACGTGGATGCCTTGCGGCTGCAGTTCCCGCGCCATGCTTTGCGCCAGCCCGCGTAGCGCGAACTTGCCCATGGCGAACGGCGCCGACTGCGGATAGCCTTTCACGCCCGCCGAAGCGCCGGTGAGCATGATTGCGCCGTGACCTTTCGGCACCATGCGCTTGGCGGCCTGCTGCGCCACCAGGAAGCCCCCATAAGCGGTCACCGCGATCGCGCGCTCGACCTCGACCGGATCGAGATCGATGAAGGGCCCGCGCGTGCGGTAGCTGGCATTGTAGACCACCACGTCGGGCGCACCGCCCGCCGCCTCGACGTCGGCAAAAAGCTTTTCGACTTGGCCGCGATCGGTCGAATCGCAGGTGAAGGCTTTGCCGCCGACCTCCTGCGCCAGCGCCGCGAGATTTTCGGCCCGGCGCGCCGCGACTGCGACTTTCATTCCCGACTTGGCAAACAGGCGCGCCAGCGAGGCGGAAAGCCCAGACCCGACGCCAACGATGAGTGCTCTACGGTAATCCATGGGACTCCATTCCCCGCTCATAAGGCCAGAGCGTACTGTGCATCCGAGGCGACGGATACACAATTCCCGTCACAGGCGCCGCGCTCGAAGTCATCGTCAGCGTCGCGATGCTAAGCGATCAGGTCAACCGTCGGGGAAGAGGCCGGCGTTGTCGCGTTTTGCACAGTTGGCGTCGTACCGGCTGTACTGGCGCCGTTGCCGCCGGCATCGTTCCCTGCCGAGGCACCTTGCAGCGAGCCGCCGAAGGTCACCGCGGGACCAAAATTTGCCGGGTCCAATCGATCGATATGCCGCTTGAGCTGTTTTTGGAGTTGGTCGGTCGACTGCTGCGGATCCTGGCCCAGGCGGGCCTTGTCGATGTCGCAACAGTTCATGCAAATGTAACCGTTGACGATCACCATCGCGCGCTTGTCCCCCGGTTTGACGCTAGGTCGCGCCCGTAAAGCAAACGTAAATGGCGCCATCACAGCCGCGTGACGGCGATGCGGGCGCTCAATCGATCACGGCGATGGCGTTGATCTCGACCAGGCAGCGCGGATCGGTGGCGAGCCGCACCACTTGTACCGTGGTTGTCGCCGGCTTGGCATCGCGAAAATACTCGCCCCAAACCTTGTTGAGCGCGTCCTGGTCGGTGAGATCCGTGACAAAGCGGTCGGCGGTGACGACGTCGGCAAAGCTTGCGCCGACCGCGTCGAGGCCGCGCTTGAGATTTTCCAGCGCCGCTCGCGCCTGGCCAGCCATGTCGTGCGGCATGGCGTCGAACTCTGCCGGCCGATGCGGGTGATGATGATAGACCGGCGCCGCGGTGACGCCGGCGAGATAGACCGTGGTGCCGCCTTTGACCTTGATCGCCGGCGCATAGGGCATCCAAACGTCCGGCGCATCCGGCCAATGGATGTGCTCGATGGTTTTGGGCATGGCGAAAGCTCCTGGTGGGCTCGGCGGACGGCATGGCAATATAGACCCATGCGCAAAATTCCGCAGGGTGCCGGTCTATACCTTGCCGTGCTGGAGCTCGTCTTCGCACTCGGCTGGACGGTCTATGTCATCTATCTGCCGCGGCTCGCGGCCTCCGTCGGCATCGCCGCCGGCGCGGTCATCTACATCCTGATGCTCGACCAGGCGATCTTCACAATCACCGACTTCGCCATGGGGGTCGCTTCCGACAAGGTATCGCGGCTGATTGGCCGGCTCGGTCATTGGGTGGCGGCGATCACCGCATTGAGCTGCGCGGCGTTTGTCGCGCTGCCCTACGTCGCCGCCACAAAACTTGGCCCGACCGCCCTGCTCACGCTCATCGTCATCTGGGCGATAACCTCCTCGGCCTTGCGCGCCCCGCCGCTGATGCTGCTCGGCAAATACGCGGCACGGCCGGCGATCCCCCTTCTCATGAGCCTCGCCATGCTCGGGCTCGGCATCGCCGGCGCGGTGTCGCCCTATCTCGCCATCACGCTCGCCAAGCAGGATCCCCGGCTGCCCTTCATCATCGCCAGCGTCGTGCTGGTGCTGACCAGCCTTGCACTGGCCAAAGTCGAACGCTCGCTGGCGAAAGACGCGCCGGCAAAACCCGAGCCGCCGAAAACCGTCGACCGCGCCATTCCCGTCATTGTTTTTGCGCTGGCAACCGTGATTTTCGCGCTCGGCTTCCAGCTGCATTTTTTCTTCAACAGCGCGCCGCGCTTCAAGCAATTCACGGCCGACGTCGCTGCGCTGATGCCGGTGTTCTGGGTCGGCTTCAGCATCGCCATGTTTCCGGCAAGCCTAATCACCAAGCGCTGGGGCGGCCTGCCGGTGATGGGACTATTCGGATTCATCGGCGCCATAGCCATCGTGGTGATGGAATTTTCCGGCACGCTCGAAGTCGCCGTCGCGGCGCAGCTGATCGCCGGCGCTGCCTGGGGCTGCATCCTGATGAGCGCGTTTTCCGCCGCCGCCGCGCTCGGCTTCACCGGCGCCGAAGGCAAAACCACGGGCGTGCTGTTCTCCGCGCTGGCGCTGGCCACTTTCGCACGGATGGCGACGACGGCGAGCGGCGCGCTAAACGATCCGTCACTGGCGCCGCTCATCCATTGGGCGCCGATTGCCTGCTGGGCGGTTGCCGGGACTGCGCTAGTAGGACTCTCCCTCAGTCGAAAACATGGCGGCAACCAGCCAAAGCGCGCCGTTTGACCCCCATAACGTTATGCGTTATAGTTCGTCAATGATCGCCAATTTTCGAGACGCCGAAACCTCGACGATCTGGGAAGGTCGGCGAAGCCGGAAGCTTCCGCTGGATATTCAGGCGGTAGCGTTGCGGAAGATGCGTCTCATTAAAAACGCGACTCACCTGGATGATCTTCGCGTCCCTCCAGGCAATGGACTGGAAGCGCTAGAGGGCGCGCGACTCGGGCAATATTCGATCCGCATCAATGACCAATGGCGGATTTGTTTCGTTTGGAAGGAAGGCCATGCGCACCAAGTCGAAATTGTCGACTACCAGTGAACTCCTGCCAAATCCCCATCCTGGCGAAATTTTGGCCGAAGAGTTTTTGAATCCGTTGAAGCTGTCACAAACGTCGTTGGCGCGTGCGATCGCCGTCCCGCCGCGACGGATCAACGAAATTGTGCTCGGCAAACGTGCAATTACCGCTGACACTGACCTACGTTTGGCGCGCTATTTCAACATGTCAGAAGGTTTCTTTATCGGGCTCCAAACAGATTACGAGCTGATAGAACGAAAACGCGCAATCGGCGATAAGCTTGCAGCGATCAGGGCCGAAGGTGGTACGGCATCGGGTTTCAAGGCTGTAGAGATTATTTTTTTGGGAGCCGCGGAACGTGCATCCGTCGTACATGACCTCGGAACGCAACTACTAAAATGGAATGTTCTCGGACTTAAAAGCGTGCTGCTCGTAAATTTCTTGCCGCAAAGCCTCTCTGGGCTCCAATGGGTATTCGCCATCCGTGTGCACAATATCAACGTACATTCAAAGATTCGGATAGTTGATCAAGACAACAGCGAACTTGGTAAAATCGACATACAAATTGGCGCAGGAAACCCAAGTCAGCCGCTCAGAGAGGTAAACAAGAGTTCGCATGCGATAACCGTCATGCTTACAGAGGTTGGTTTTAGTCTCGTCGCACTTAGCTTCGGCCAAACCCCAGTAATTGCCCAAAAGGAGGGGCGCTATCGTATCTTTCATTCCTCAAACGATGGGAACGAAACGCTTGTTGGCGAATTTCAAATTGCAATAATTGGACCGGAACCGCTAGCGCCAGAACGAATTGCCGCTATCAGAAGCGATCCGCGCGCCATTAAGGCTGCCAAAGCGGTCTTTGGCTGCAATTACTGCGATTCGAAGCTTCGCTTTTATGCAGCCCTTTCGCCTAGCTCAAATATTGAGGGGGAAGGATTCACTTGGTACGCAAACCTTCCAGACCGATTTCAGTGCGATTGCGGCAAGACATCTTTTGAATTGAACAGTATCAAAGAAAATTTCTTTGCAGTGCTTGGCCACACAGTGGTGAGGTCCGACAATGCGATATTCGAGCCGTTGTATCATAGCGTGACTATTGAAAATTTGCGATATGAACTTTTGAAGATTCTGGATCAGAATCTTCCTGAAGAAAATTTACAAAAATTCATTCAGTCAAACCCGATTTTGCTTCATCAATTCCCTTCGGAGCGAATTTTCTCCAAGCCTCCAATTTTGGCAAAATTCAAAGCGGACTTCTGCATAGTCACCCCGCAGAAAGAGTTGATTTTGATTGAGATCGAAAGAGCCGACACCCGGCTTCTAAATAAGAATGGTGATGAAGCAGCAGGGCTACGCCATGCAATAGACCAAATAAATAATTGGCTTCATATTGTCGACGAACATCGCCTTGCAGTGCTAGACTCTCTGGGTGTAAACCGCGAAAGCGTCAGTACGGTTCGGGGAGTAGTAATTGCTGGTCGCGACAGGGGTTATGATGCCGAATTTCTGAGGCGACTAAAGGGAGTGGATCGCGGCCGTGTATCATTGTTGACCTACGACGACCTCGCATTCGGCCTCCTTTTACTAGCCAAAAAACTCACCGATCTCTAACTTACATCCTAAATACCCCGAATTTCGTCTCCAGCATCGGCGCATTCAGCGTCGCTGAAAAACACAGCGCCAGCACGCGGCGCGTTTCGGCGGGCGTGATGATGCCGTCGTCCCAAAGCCGCGCGGTGGCGTAATAGGGATTGCCTTCGGCTTCGTATTGCTCGCGGATCGGTTGCTTGAATTCTTCTTCCTCGATCTCGGACCATTTTTTGCCTGACGCCTCGATATTGTCGCGCCGCACCGTGGCCAGCACGCTCGCCGCCTGCTCGCCGCCCATCACCGAGATACGGGCATTCGGCCAGGTGAACAGGAAGCGCGGGCCATAGGCGCGGCCGCACATGCCGTAATTGCCGGCGCCGTAGGAGCCGCCGATGACCACTGTGATCTTCGGCACTTGCGCGCAGGCGACGGCAGTGACCATCTTGGCGCCGTCCTTGGCGATGCCATGGGCCTCGTAGTCGCGGCCGACGATGAAGCCGACGATGTTTTGCAGGAAAAGCAGCGGCACGCGGCGCTGGCAGCACAGCTCGACGAAATGCGCGGCTTTGAGCGCGCTTTCCGAGAACAAGATGCCGTTATTGCCGAGGATGCCGACCGGCATGCCGTGGATGTGGGCGAAGCCGGTGACCAGCGTGGTGCCGTAGAGCGCCTTGAACTCGTCGAACTTGGAACCGTCGACCAGGCGCGCGATCACCTCGCGCACGTCATATTGCTTTTTCAGATCGACCGGCACGATGCCGTCGAGCTCGCCGGCGTCGTATTTCGGTTCGTTCGGCTTGGCGAGCGGAATGTCGATCGTCTTCTTGGTGTTCAGGCCGGCGACGATCTGGCGGCACAGCTCAAGCGCGTGGCGGTCGTTTTCCGCCATATAATCGGCGACGCCGGATTTTTTGGTGTGCACTTCGGCGCCGCCGAGCTCTTCGGCGCTGACGACCTCGCCGGTCGCCGCCTTCACCAGTGGCGGGCCGCCGAGAAAAATCGTGCCCTGATTGCGCACGATGATGGTCTCGTCCGACATCGCCGGCACGTAGGCTCCTCCAGCCGTGCACGAGCCCATCACCACCGCGATCTGAGAAATACCGGCGGCCGACAGCGTCGCCTGATTGTAGAAGATGCGGCCGAAATGCTCGCGGTCGGGAAACACTTCGGTCTGGTGCGGCAGGTTGGCGCCGCCGGAATCGACCAGATAGAGGCACGGCAGCCGGTTCTCGCGCGCGATCTCCTGGGCGCGCAGATGCTTCTTCACCGTCATCGGATAATAGGTGCCGCCCTTGATGGTGGAATCGTTGCAGACGATCACGCATTCGCGGCCGGCGACGCGGCCGACGCCGGTGATGATGCCGGCGCCGTGGATGGCGTCGTCATACATCCCATTTGCGGCAAGCGGAGACAGTTCGAGGAACGGCGTGCCGGGATCGATCAGCGTCATCACCCGCTCGCGCGGCAACAACTTGCCGCGGGCCAGATGGCGCTCGCGGGCCTGCGGCGGGCCGCCTTCGGCCGCCTTGGCGCGCTGTGCCTCGAGCTCCGCGACCAGCCCGCGCATGGCGGCCTGATTGGCGCGGAATTCCTGCGAAGCGACGTCGGCGGTTGATTTGATGACGGCCACGAATCCCTCCCGCGGGGAGGGATTCCACTACGCTATGCCCGGCAACGCAACCGCTAGGCGCGAACTTCCTGGCGCTGAAACACCACGTAGCCGATGACGAACAGCACCATCGCGGTGGCGATCATGCCAACGATCTGCGGCCAGGCGATCAGGACGCTCGCGGCGAGCGGCAGCGGCGCGCCGAGCACGGCGCCCTGCAGCTGACTGAGATAGATCGGCCCGAGCGAACGCGTGGTCGGGTCGAGCAGCGCCACCACCACCTCGGCGAACAGGGTCGAGGGCGAGAACCGCGCCAGAATCTGCTCCAGTTGCGCGGTGCCGGGCGTCTGCAAGCCCAGCGCCGCGTAACGCGGATCCGGCGGCACGATGATTTGGGCGATCGCGCCGGCCAGCACCGGCCAGATGAACGTGATGAGCAGCCAGATGCCGAGGGTGACCAGCGCCGCGGTGGCCGCCGAGCGGAACAGGATCGAGAACAATAGCGCCAGCGCCAGCCACACACCGGCGTAGACGATGGCCACCAGCAGGAAGACGAAGCTGCGGGCGATTTCCTCGGCGCCAGGCGGAATGCCGATCAGGAGGAGGCCGAGCCCGATCACCAAGAGCCACAGTGTGATCATGCTGATCGACAGCGTCATCAGCCCGGCGAGGAATTTGCCGAACAGCAAGGCGTCGCGATAGATCGGCTGCGCCAAGATACGCGACAGCGTGCGTCGGTTGTGCTCGCCGTTGACGGCGTCGAAGCCGAGGCCGATTGCCATCAGCGGTACCAGAAACGAGAGAAACGACACGAACGACGGCAACGGATCGCGCGAGGTTGTGAACAGGCGCAGGAACAGGAATGGGTCCTCCGCGGTGGTGTCCTTGATCTGCTGAATCGCGCCGTAGAGCGCGGCGAGCGCGACCAGCACGACGAGCCATTCCAGCACGCGCATGCGCACGCTGGTCAAGTGGTCGGACAATTCCTTGAGCATGACCACGCCGAGGCCTTGGAAGGCCGAACCTTCACGCTGCATGAAGCGTTCCCTCCTTCAAGGTCGCGTCGGGCTGGGCCTCGAAGTAGCGGGTATAGATCGCCTCGAGGCTCGGCTCCTGCACGCCGAGGAATTTCAGCCGGCCTTGCATGGCGACAACTTCATTCGCCGCTTCCGGCCGCACGTCGCGGTCGGCGTGCAGCCGCAATTTACCGATGCCGGTCTTCTCGACGCCGCTGACGCCGGGAATGAGCGCCAGCCGTTCGGCAAGGCCGACGCCGTCGGCTTCGATATCGACCACATAGCCGCCGCCGAGAACCTGGCGGCCGAGTTCGGGCACCGTACCCATCAGCACAATCTTGCCGCCGCTGAACAAAGCGACGCGGTCGCACACGCTTTGCACCCGCTCCAGCAAATGCGAAGACAGCAGCACCGACACGCCCTCGGCCTTGAAGTTTCGGATGATTCCGAGGAGCTCCGCCGTCGCGTGCGGATCGAGGCCCGAGGTCGGTTCGTCGAGGATGGCGATCTGCGCGCCTTTCATCAAAATCTCGGCAAGGCCAAGGCGTTGCCGCATGCCGCGCGAGAAGGTGACGACGCGCTTGTCGGCAAATTCGCCAAGTCCGACCTGCTCGATCGCGTCGGCGATGCGCTTCTCGCGCTCGGCGAGGCGAAAGCCGATCAGGCGCGCGGTATAGCGCAGGTTGTCGGCGGCGGTGAGATTGTCATAAAAACCGACCGTATCGGGCAGATAACCGACGCGGCGCTTGACCGAGAGCGGCTCGCGCCCCGGATTAAAACCGAGAACGCGCACCTCGCCGCCGGAGATTTCCGTCAAGCCGAGCAGCATCAGGATGGTCGTCGTCTTGCCCGCACCGTTTGGCCCGAGGAGACCGAAAATCTCCCCGCGCCCGACGGTGAACGAGATGTGGTCGACGGCGACCGCCGTGCCGTAGTTTTTGGTGAGGCCCGTGGCCTCGATGACGGTATCCTCGTTCATCGCCGGCCGAACCTCGCCACCGCGCCGACCATGA
>Ga0307476_10000950_pt1 | contig 19359 bp, 17 predicted proteins | sample atmos_gasesECM2C_2_FD_203314 | JGI IMG/M metagenome (GOLD analysis project Ga0307476, IMG submission 203314) | Hardwood forest soil microbial communities from Morgan-Monroe State Forest, Indiana, United States - atmos_gasesECM2C_05 | ecosystem: Environmental > Terrestrial > Soil > Temperate... | reverse complement strand
GAAAGCACAAGCGGCTGATCATCGGCGCAGTCATGCGCAAACTCTTAGTTCTCGCGTACGGCATTCTTCGGTCCGGCATTGCTTTTGACGCGAATTACGCTTGACGCGAAATACGGTATCTATCCCGCTAAGCTGCGGCGCCGTGGCAGCGTTTGTATTTCTTACCGCTTCCGCACGGACACATTTCGTTGCGACCAACCTTCGGCTGTTCGCGCTGCATTGGCTTGGCAGGCGATTCGTCGTCTTTGTTCGTGTGGAACTGTTGAACGCGGCGGCCGCTGCCGGGCATCGGGCCGAGCATCTGCTCCACCTGCTCTGGTGGCAGCGCGTTGCCCGCGGCGACCGGCTGCGGCACGAGCTCGCCCGACGGAATGGGCTCGAACTGCTGTCCGGGCATCATCTGCGGCTGCGGTGGTCCATGCTCGATCACCACGCGGAACACGCCCTTGATCGCCTCGTCGGCGATGTTGTTCTTCAGCGACTCGAAGATCTCGAACGCTTCCTTCTCATACTCCACGCGCGGGTCTTTTTGGCCGTAGCCGCGCAGGCCGATGCCGGTCTTAAGGTGGTCCATCACCCACAGGTGGTCCACCCACTGCCGGTCGATGATCGGCAATAACAGATAGCGCTGCTCGACCACGCGCAGGATCTCGGGAGTTACCTCCTTCTCCTTCGTCTCGTACGCCGCGCGGGCACGCTCGCGCAACACGCGGCGGATCTCCTCGCGATCCTTGCCCGCGATATCCGTCACCGACAGCTCGCGCTTGATCGGGAAGATCAACTCGAGCGCGTTGAGCATCTCGTCGAGATCCCATTCGCTCGGGTGCGCGTTCTCCGGCGCGTTTTCTTCGACCGTCTCGTCGACCTTGGCCTCGAGCGTCTGCAGCATAAACGTCCGCGAGTCGAAGTTGCCTTCCAGCGTCGCACGCCGATCGGCGTAGATGATCGAGCGCTGCTTGTTCATCACGTCGTCGTACTCGAGCACGTGCTTGCGGATCTCGTAGTTGTGATTCTCGACCTTTCCCTGCGCGCGCTGAATCGACTTCGTCACCAGGCCCGACTCGATCGGTTGCTCGTCGGTGAACCCGACGCGCTCCATGATGTTCGTCATTCGCTCGCCGCCGAAGAGCCGCATCACCTCATCTTCGAGCGACACGTAGAAGCGCGACGATCCCGGATCGCCTTGGCGTCCCGAGCGTCCGCGCAGCTGATTGTCGATCCGCCGCGATTCGTGCCGCTCGGTGCCGATGATGTGCAGGCCGCCGTTCTTCGCGACGCCCTCGCCGAGCTTGATGTCGGTACCGCGGCCCGCCATGTTGGTGGCGATCGTTACCTGGCTGTGCTGCCCCGCGTCCTTGATAATCTCGGCCTCTTGCTCGTGGTACTTCGCGTTGAGCACGTTGCACTCGACGCCCTTCCGCCGCAGCATCGCCGCCAGCAGCTCGCTCTTCTCGATCGAGCGCGTTCCCACGAGTACCGGGCGCCCCTTCTGATGCTCGGCGATGATCTCGTCGACAACGGATTCGAACTTCGCCTTTTCCGACTTGTAGACGATGTCGGAGCTGTCTTTACGGATCATTGGCATGTTCGTCGGGACGACCACCACGTCGAGCCCGTAGATGTCGCGAAACTCGCGCTCCTCGGTCTTGGCGGTACCGGTCATGCCGGCCAGGTGGTCGTACAGCCGGAAGAGGTTCTGAAACGTGATCGTGGCGAGCGTCTGATCCTCGCCGCGCACCTTGATGCCTTCCTTCGCCTCGATCGCCTGGTGGATGCCGTCGGAGTAGCGGCGCCCGTACATCAGGCGTCCGGTGAACTCGTCGACGATGATCACCTCGCCGTCCTTTACGATGTACTGCTGGTCGCGATGAAAGAGGCTCCACGCCTTCAGCGCTGCGTTGAGCTGGTGAGCCAGCTCAATGTTGCGCTGGTCGTACATATTCTGGATGCCGAGCATCTTCTCGACCTTGGCGACGCCCGTTTCCGTGATCGGAACTGCGTGCGCCTTCTCGTCGACCGTGTAGTCCTCGCCCTTCTTTAACCGCGGGATGATCTGCGCGAACTTGTCGTACAGCTCGCCGGACTCTTGCGACGGCCCGCTAATGATCAGCGGCGTGCGCGCCTCGTCGATGAGAATCGAGTCCACCTCGTCAACGAGAGCGAAGTACAGCTCGCGCTGCACCAAATCTTCGACCTGCCACGCCATGTTGTCGCGTAGGTAATCGAAGCCGACCTCGTTGTTCGTCACGTACGTGACGTCGCAGTTGTACGCCGCGCGGCGCTGCGCCGAGTCGAGGCCGTGCTGAATCACGCCGACGGTCAGGCCCAGGAACGTATAGATCGGCCCCATCCACTCGGCATCGCGGCGCGCCAGGTAGTCGTTAACCGTGACGAGATGGACGCCGCGGCCTTCGAGCGCGCGCGCGTAGACCGGCAGCGTCGCGACGAGCGTCTTGCCCTCGCCGGTCTTCATCTCGGAGATCCGCCCTTCGTACAGCACCTGACCGCCCATGATCTGCACGTCGAAGTGTCGCATGCCGACGGTGCGTTTGCTGGCCTCGCGCACCACCGCGAACGTTTCGGGCAGCAAGTCGTCGAGCGACTCGCCCTGTTCTAGGCGGCTCCGGAACTCCGCCGTCTTGGCCTGGAGATCGGCGTCCGAGAGCGCCGCGATCTCATCTTCAAACGCGTTGACTGCGCGGGCAGTCCGCCGAAGCCGCGCGACCTCTCGCTCGTTGCCGTCGATAATTCCCTTGAGAAACGCCATGGGGTCTTAGGGCACGATACCCAATCCGGTGACGGCGCCCGGCGACTTGTAAGTGGACATCGGCGCGACGTTGCCGTTTGCGCCGGCCGCGAAGATCAAGATGATACCCGCGCCGCCCGTCGTCTCGTCCGCGACGTAGATGACGCCCGCCGCGTTGACCTTCAGATCGGTCGGCGCGTTGAGCATCGTACTGCAGCCGTGGATATCCCGGATGGGCTTCTTATATTGCAGGCCCTTATGATACGCGGGGAACACCAGGATCGCCGGGCCGAGGCGCGAGCTGCAGCCGGCCTTCGGCCTGCCCTGATCGGCGACGTAGATGATCCCGCTCGTGTCGAGCGCGATGCCGACCGGCGTGATGATGCCGTTGGCGTGCGTGATCGCAAAGCGCGGGAAGATGTTGACCGGCGTCGGCGTGGGCGACGGCGTCGGCGTCGGGCTGGGTGAAGTGCTCGGCGTCGGCGTTGGGCTCGGCGTCGGCGTCGGGCTCGTCGTCGGCGTTGGCTTCGGAGTGGGCGTGGGCGTGGGCAGGACGAAGCTCTCGACGTTGGCGCCCTGAATGTTGGTTACGTAGAGGGCGCCCGTCGGGTCGAGCGCGACGCCGCCGGGCAGGTTTAGATTCGGCCGGGGGCCGGCGAGCAACTGATACGGCGCGGTGGACCCGGTGCGGAAGAGAAACACGCGGCTCGGATACGTAACGGTCGGATCGTTGTCGGCGATCACCATGATGTTCGGCGCCGGGCTCGACGAGCCGGATGCGTCAGGCTTCGGCATCTTCGGCGTGATCGCGATGCCGCGCGGATGGCCGTCGAGCCCGCTGGTCACGAGCGGAATGACGTTACCCGTCGCGAGCGCCTCGAACTCGATCAGCAGCGCCCTGTTCGTGCTCGAGTTATAATTCGTCACCCAGAGGTTCGAGCGATGATCGAAGGCGAGGTATTGGGGGCCGTCGAGCGTGGTGCTACCGCCGCCGATCTGGAACGACGGACCGCTGCCGGTCTTCGCGCCGTTCGAGTAAATGCTGATCGCGTTCTGATTGGTGTTGGACGCATAGAGCGTCTTCGACGGAAAGTTCGGACCCACGTTGACCCCGGTCGTGTTGCCGAGGTTGCTGCAGGCCATGATCCCCGCCGCCAACACGAGTGCGAAAAACCCTATGGTCAGCTTAGGCAGCATCCATTTCCCCCAACGTCATCCGCTGCGGACCCCTTTCTCTTCCGATGACAAGTTCTGCGGTGGGTGCGCTTCCCCCAGCGGCCCCAGTTTCCTGGCCCCTTGGGTGGCGAGCAAGGAACCACCAGCAGGCGGCCGCGACCAGGACCAGCAGCACGACCGTCGCCAGCAGCCGGCGCACGCGGCGCCGTTTGAAGGCCGGCCGGCTCGACTCCGTGTCGATGATTTGGCGCGGCATCGTGCTTAAACCGCTCGCCGCAAGGGATGGTTGAGCTCGTCGGTCCCAACGAGCTTCAGCAGCTCTCCCACGGTGACGAACTTATACCCCGCCCGCTTGAAACGCTCGACCACGTAGGGCAGCGCCTCGATCGTCGCCAGCTTGCCGCTGTGCATGAGCACGATCTCCGGCGCGGTCGCGTAGGCCAGCAGATGACGCTGCAGCCGATCGACGGTGACCGTGCGCCAGTCGCCGCTGTCGTCGGTCCAAAGGACGACCGAATATCCGAGCGCCTGAGCGATCCGCAGCGTCCGCTCGGTGTAGCGCCCGTGCGGCGGGCGCATCAGCGTCCGAACGGCCGGATCGTGGCTGAGCGGCCACAACGCGTCGCGCCCGCCGAGGATCTCGCGGCGCACTTCGTCCGCGGATTCTTGATCGAGGTTCGGATGCGTGTAGGTATGATCGCCGATCTCGTTCCCGCCGGCCTCGATCCGGCGCGTAAGCTCGGGCCACTGCTGCGCGTCGGCGCCGATCAGAAAAAACGTCGCAGGCACCCCAAGATCGTGCAAGACGTCGAGCAGCATCGGCGTGTAAACGGGATAGGGCCCGTCGTCGAAGGTCAGCGCGATCAGGCGCGGGCGTCCCGAGCGGTTCTCGGTGGGAAGCTCGTGCATCACGCGGTAGAGCCGCGCGGCGATGCCGCTCGAAAACTCGAGGTGCACGTTGGTGTTGGGCGTGACCAGCGCGGGCGGCACTGCGCTCCGGTGCACGACGGCTCGCCACGCGCCGGCGATCAATGCGATGACCGCCGCGATGGCGATGATGCCCTTGGTCTGCGCCGACACGAGAGGCGGAGGTTACGAGTGATCCGGCAGCAAGTCGGCCGGCGATTTCGACGTGAGATCGCTGCCGACGATGACCGTGACGTCGCTGGTCTGCGTCGCCGTTGCGACCGGCGAGCTGGTCGGCGACCCATCCGGCACGACGACTGCCTTGCGCAGACTCTTCGGCAGGGCGCTGCGCACCTTGGCGCCGGCGAACGTGACGCTGGAGTGCTCGTGGATCTCCGTCGTTCCGTAGTCCGAACGGTCCGCATCGCCGACGTCGCCGATCGTGAAGCCGGCCTGCTTCAGCACGTCGGCGACTCGGCGGGCGGCGCCCGTGACGCCGCTGCCGTTTTTGATGTCGACGCGCAGCGTGTTCGGCGGAATCGCCGCGAGCGTCATCGCGTCGGGCGACGGCACCGGCGCCGGCAGGGCGGTCAGCATCGCGGCGACGAGGTGTGCGCGCGCGGCGGTGTCTGGGACGAGCGAGTCGCCGTAGCCCGGCAGATTCACGTCGTCGGTGTACGGGACCTGAGCGGCGACGATCGACGAATCCGGCGTGCCTTGGTAGTAGTTCGCGATCGCGAGCAGCTCCGAATCGGTGAAGTCGGTCTGCACGTACTTGCGGAAGACGCGGAGCATATCGCCGAGGTGCAGGAACGTGTTGACCTTATCGCCCTTGACCTTGGCGACCATGGCGTGCAGCACTTGTTGCTGGCGCTTGATCCGGCACGGATCGCTGCACCAGTCGTGGCGGAAGCGCATATACGCGACGGCACGCTCGCCGTTGAGGTGCTGCAGTCCTTCTTTTAGATGGATGTGCAGGTGGCCCCAGCTATCGTCGTAATCGAGCGTGTCGCCCGTGCAGTTCGTCTTGTATTGTAGGCAATTCGAAGACTTGACGTTGACGCTGACACCACCGATCGCGTCGACGAACTCCTTGGTCGCATCAATGCGCAGGACCACATAGCGATCGAAGCCGGGAATGCCCAGCCATTGCGAAATGACGCTCTTGGCTTCCTTGACGCCGCCGTCGGACTGCGCCTGGTTGATCTTCGCCTGCGTACCATTGGGCAGCGTAGCGATCATGTCGCGCGGGACGGAGAGCTCGTAGATTCGCTTGTTGGCGAAGTCGAGATTGACCGCCCAGATCACGTCGCTGCGCGAGTTGGTCGAGAACTCTTCGTCCTTATCGGTATAGTCGTAGTCGAGACCCTCGACGAGCACGATCAGATTGTTCTTCCCGAACACCTGTTGCGGGGAAGGAACGAAGATCTGAGTAATCGCCGTCACGGGATTCTTGTGCTCGAAGACCGCGTAGCCGGCCAGCGTCGAAACGAGGCCGATCGCGACGATTCCGGCGATGGTGAGGATGCGCCTAGTCAAACGGCGTCGCGCTCCCCGGGTATCGCTCTACCGTAGAAATCGAATGGGCCGTGTTCTTCGAGCCGCACGCGCGTGAACTCGCCCACGCTGGCCTGGCCGGTGAAGTAAATACCGCCATCAACGGCTGGCGCTTCCCCGTCCGACCGCCCAAACCATGCTCGGGATTTTCCCAGGTAGCTGCGGAAACCGTCGCGTTCGCGGAGCCGGCGCGACTCTTCGACCAGCACGCGCACCGTCGTGCCGCAGCGCTTGCTTCGAGCTCGCTCCGAGGCGAGCCGCTGCGCTTCGCGCAATCGGATCAAGCGCTGCCGGCGCCGCCGAGCGCCGACGCGGTCCGCGAATCGCGCCGCCGGCGTGCCTTCCTCCGCGCTGTATTCGAAGAATCCCACGCGATCGAGTTGCGCGCGGCCGATCCACTCCTCGAGGTAAGCGACGTGCTCGTCGGTCTCGCCGGGGAATCCGACGATGAACGTCGAGCGCATCGTGATGCCGGGAACGCGCGCGCGAAATTCGTCGATGAGCTCGAGGTAACGTTCCCCGTTGCTAGGCCGCAGCATGGCGCGGAGCACCTCCGGATGCGCGTGCTGCAGCGGCATGTCCATGTATTTGCAAACCTTGGGCAGGCGCGCGATGGCGTCGATGAGCTCGCGATCCACGGTGGCCGGATAGAGGTACAGGAGCCGAATCCACTCCAGGCCGTCGATCTCGTGCAGCCGCTCCAGCAGCCCGGCGAGACCGCCGCGGCGCATGCCGCGGTCGCGGCCCCACATCGACGTATCTTGAGCGATCAGCACGAGTTCCTTGGCACCGCCCGCGACCAGCGCACGCGCTTCCGCACAGATGGACTCCGCGCTGCGACTACGGAATTTTCCACGCAGCGCCGGGATGATGCAGAACGTGCACGGATGATCGCAGCCCTCGGCGATCTTCAGATAAGCCGTGGCACGCGGCGTCGTCACGAGGCGCGGTAGAAAGTCGTGTTCCGGCTCTGCCTCGAGCGCGAGCCGCACCGGCCGGCGGCCGGCCTCGACGTCGGCCAGCAGCTCGACGATCCCGGCATACGCTCCGGTGCCGACGACGCCGTCGATCTCCGGGATCAGGCTCTGGAGCTGCTCGCCGTAGCGCTGCGCGAGACATCCGGCCACGATCAGCTGCTGCCCCGCGCGCTTGCGCGACGCGTGCTCGAGGATCGTCTCGGTCGACTCCGCCTTCGCAGGATCGATGAAGGCACACGTGTTGATGACCACCGTATCGGCGCGATCGGAGTCAGCTTCGAGGCGCCACCCGGCACCGCCGAGCTTCGCGATCATCACCTCGGTGTCGACGAGATTCTTGGCGCAGCCCAGGCTTACGAATGCGACGCTCGGCATGCGTTACCGGTAGTTGACGAACTGCAGCGGCAGCTCGAACTCCATCGACCGCAGCGACGAGATGACCTTCTGCAAGTCGTCCTTGTTCTTGCCCGACACGCGGATCTGCTCGTCTTGGTACTGCGCGTTCACCTTGAGTTTCAACGACTTGATCCGCTCGATCAACGCTTTGCTCTGATCCTTGGGGATGCCGCTGCGCAGCGTCACGATCCGGCGCACGGTGCCGCCGGCGGCCGGCTCGATCTCACTGAAGTCGAACGCCTTGATGTCGATGCCGCGACGTACCGCCTTGCCCTGGAGGACGTCGACGACGTTTTTCATCTTCAGCTCGTCATCGGAGATCAGCGTGATCTTCTTGCCGTCGAAATCGATGCTCGTCTTCGAATGCTTGAAGTCGAAGCGGTTCTCGATTTCCTTGCGCGTCTGATTGAGCGCGTTGTCGAGTTCCTGCCCATCGACGCGCGAGACCACGTCGAACGAAGATTCGCTCGCCAATCCTTACGATCTCCTTCTTAAAGTGTGAACGCGTGCTCCACGACGTCGCCCTGCTTTCCCAGCTTTCCGACGTCTTTGCCGTCGACGTAGACCTCCACGCCGCCGGCGTTTCCGATGCGTACTAGGGCGTTCTTCCCGTGGAATGTCTTCGACGTTCCTGCCGGAAACGTGCCCTCCATACTAACACTCCCGTCAACCGTGACGCGCAGCCAGGAGGGGGCGGAGAGCACCAGCGCGAGCGATTTGGCGCCGTCGACCGCGCCGGCCGGCGTGTTGGTCGCCGGCGGGGCGGTAGCCGCGGCGGCCGTCGGGCTCGCGGCCACGGGCGCCGCGCTGGCGACGGCGACCGCCGGCAGGCCGCTCCTGCGAGGCATCGTCAGCTCCGTGAACACGACGAAGGCGATCAGCAGCACGGCGACGGTACCCGCGCCCCAGAGCAGAGCCACCCCCGCCCACGAAGGCGCTGCGCCGCGCGCCTCCGGTTCGCGTGCCGCCGTGGTCGTCTGCGGCAGCGGCTGCGTGCTGTTGAACGCGGCGACGGCCTCCTCAGGATCCAGCCCGAGGAAGCGTGCGTACGTCCGGAGGAAGCCGCGCACGTAGACCGGCGCGCCGATCGTGTTCCAGTTCTCGTCCTCGATGGCGGCCAGATAGAGGGAGCGAATTCGGATCTGCTCGGCGACATCCGAAACCGACATGCCGCGCGCCTCGCGGGCCGCGCGAAACCGCTCACCCAGCGCTTCAGACGCTCCTGACATTTGGGCTTTGAGTTAGCTTCGCCCTAGTGTTATCCTGTTCGCGAAAGTCATATGGGAAAAGAGCGCGTCGTTGCGGCAATGAGCGGTGGAGTCGACTCCGCCGTCGCCGCCGGTCTCTTGCTCGAAAGCGGTTACGACGTCGTCGGGATCACGATGAAGATGTACACGCCGTCGCGGCCCGCGCACGCGAGGAGCTGCTGCGGCATCGACGACTTCGACGACGCCCGGCGCAGCGCTGCGGTGCTCGGAATTCCCCACTACGTAATGGACTTCGAGGAGGCGTTCCGGCGAAACGTCGTGGAGCGCTTCGTCAGCGACTACGCGAACGGCCGCACGCCCAACCCATGCGTGTCGTGCAACAACTTCGTCAAGCTCGGCACGCTCGCGCAATACGCGGACAGGCTCGGCGCGCGTTACGTCGCCACGGGACACTACGCGCGCGTCGAACGCCGCGACGACGGCCCACATCTCTTCCGCAGCGCGCACGCGAAGGATCAGGCATACGCGCTGGCGCAGCTGACGCCCGCGCAGCTCGCGCGCCTGGTGCTGCCGCTCGGCGAGCTCGACAAAGCAGCGACGCGCGCACACGCGTCGCGCATGGCGCTGCCCGTGCACGACAAGGCCGAATCGCAGGACGTCTGCTTCGTCGAGGGCGGCGACTATCGCGACGTGATCAAGCGCCTGCGTCCGGAGATCGACGCCGGCGGCGCGATCGTCGCGACGACCGGCGAGCCCCTGGGCGAGCACGCGGGCATCGCGTACTACACCGTCGGTCAGCGAACTCGGCTCCCCGCGAGCAGCGCCGGACCGCGCTACGTCACGCGCATCGACTCCGCGACGAACACGATCGTCGTCGGACGCGAAGACGAGCTGCTCGCCGACGAGCTCGAGGCGGATGCGCTGAACCTGATTCGACCCGAGCGTTTTGCTTCCGACGAAACGCCGGTGCGCGCGATGATCCGCTATCGCGCCGCGCCCGCTCCAGCCGTCGCCACCATCCTCGACGGCGACCGCGTGCGGCTGCGCTTCGAGCGTCCGCAGCGCGCGATTTCTCCCGGCCAGCTCGTCGCGCTGCTCGATCCGAGTACCGACGAAGTCCTCGGCGCCGCCACGATAAGCGCCCCCGCATGAGCGGTCAGGGCGTGAGACCGGTGTCATCCTCATCCGAGCCAGAGGGCGACGCTGGGAGAGCGTGCGGCGGCTCAGGCGGTGAGGCTGTGACGTCGAGCTCGTAACAGGCGCGGCCCGCGGCGTGGGGCCAATCGCGCGGCAGCCACCGGGCTCCCGGCGGATATTGCTGACCGCGGTCGGACGACTCGGCCGCGCCGAAGACGGCGCACAGCACGTAGTGCTTGCGATCTACGCGCCGATATCGATAGGCTTGTTTCGTAACGGGGTCTTTTAGCGTCATGCTCTCGGACAAGCGAGACGGAAGGTTGCCGTTTTGATACTTGTCATGGAGCAGTGAAGCGATACGTTGGAGATCGGTGACGCGCACCTCATCCAATGCTACGAGCCGCTCGTAACTCGGCGTTCCCAAGAAGGTAAACGCCGCTGCGACGCCCCCCAACACGATTGCGAAGGTCGCCGCTACGAACAGACGGTTGAAGCTCACTCCGCCGCGGCCGGCGGCTCCATCGTCCGAAGGTAATACACGAAGACGCCTCCGCCTATGACGAGCAAGACCAGTGAATCGAGGATGAAGCGCAGCGTCAGCTCCCCGCGGATCAGCGCTTCGATAACCCATGCGGCGTCGGTGAGCACGACGATCGCCGCCACGACCAGCGTGAGATACGTTAGCCACCGCCGTACTGGGGATTCGTAGAGATCGCTGCGCTTTCGGAGCTCGCGCGCGATCAGCGAGTGCACGTACACGAACGTGGGAAACGCGACGATGACGGTCGCAACTTGCCATGCGATGTCGTCGCGAAGCGACCCGTAAAGCACCGGCTGGGACGGATCGGGCAGCCAGTAGGCGATCAAACGATAGAATATCTGCCCCAGCGCCACAGTCCAGAAGCCTAGCGTGATGAAGTTGAGCAGGTAGAAAAAGGCATCGCGCGCGTTCTCCGCCGGCTGGTAGCGCTTCGGGAGCGGCGCTCCGAGCCGGTCGGCGTAGAACGCCGAATACGCTCGATAGATGCGGCGCTCGGGCCAGCCGTTCTGCCGTAACAACGCGACGACGAAGTCGTCGCTGATGTTCTGCTCCTTGGCGGAACGCAAAAACGCGAGCAGTTCTGTGTCCGTATCCTGCCGCGCGCTCATCTTGACTTTATGATAGCGACTGCAGGATCGGTTTACCTCCTCGAAACTCAAGGGGCGCCCGCGCCGTACATGCGTCGGTGAATGGAGCTTGGAAATGGCCCCTTGCCGGAGTCGCCGTTGCGATTGCCGTCACGTCGATCATGGACGCAACGGGTCTCTCGGCCTTCAGCTCGCTGCCGCTGCTTCCGTTGCTGGCGATCTTCTGGTATGGGCAGCGACTACCGGCACGCGAGGTCGGCTTCACGTGGGGCCGTTCCCCGGCGGCGCGGAGTTACGCGATTGCCGTGCTCTATCCGGTCGCCCTCATGGCTATCCTCGCGGGCATCGCGGCGCTCGCCGGGGCGCTGAACCCGGCCGCCGCGCCGCATCATAAGACCGGCGCGTGGCTCAGTCTGCTGATCCTGACTGTAACGACAATTCCCGTTGCGCTGGTCACCGAGGAGGGATTCTTCCGCGGCTGGCTCTGGGCATCGCTGCGCCGCGCGGGCTCGGCGCCGATAGTTGCGCTGGCCTTCACGAGCATTGCCTTCGCGCTGTGGCACTGGTCATCGGTCGTGCTGCCAACCGGATACAATCCGCCGCTCGCACAGGTTCCCACGTTCATGGTCAATGCGGCTTTGTTAGGAGCCACTTGGGGAATGCTGCGGCTGCATTCTGGCTCGCTAGTCGTAGCCAGCGTGAGTCACGGCGTCTGGAACGGGCTCGCGTACGCGCTCTTCGGTTTTGGAACCCACGTGGGCGCGCTGGGCATCGGCAACACCGCCATCTTCGGCCCGGAGGTAGGCGTCTTGGGCATGCTCCTCAATGCGATCGGCGTCTTTACGGTATGGCGAATCCTGGGATTCCCGAAACCTTGACATTGAGGAAGGCGCCTACGATGCGGCGGTGGCTAAGGCGAGGTCGTCGCGAAGGTTCCAGTAAGTGTCGCGGAGGACCGGTTTAAAGCCGGCCTTGAGGATGAGCTCTTCGAGGTCGCGGCGGGTCGCCTCGTTGGTGCTGCCGGCGTCGTGCACGACTTGCTCTTCGATGATCGTGCCGCCCATGTCGTCACAGCCGTAGAACAGCGCGAGCTGACCCATCTTCAGGCCCGGCGTGAGCCACGACGCCTGCAGGTGCGCGAAGTTGTCGAGATAGAGGCGCGAAATCGCGAGCACGCGTAGGTACTCGAGCCCGGTGGCCTCCTTGCCGCGCAGCGGCGTCTTGAACGGCACGTAATACCACGGGATGAAGGCGGTGAAGCCGCCCGTCTCGTCTTGGAGTTCGCGCAGCACGTGCAGATGCTCGATGCGTTCGGCCGAGGTCTCGATCGAGCCGAACATCATCGTCGCCGTCGTCGGCATGCCGAGCAGTTGCGCCTCGCGCATCACGCCCAGCCACTCGTGCGGCTGTACCTTGCGCGCCGAGATGCGCTTGCGCACGCGCTCCACCAGGATCTCCGCGCCTGCTCCGGGCAGCGACTTCATGCCGGCGGCCTTCAGGCGCGCGAGGACGTCGCGCGTAGAGATGCCCTCGATGTGCGCGATGCCGACGATCTCCGAGACGGACAGTGAGTGCAGGTCCACCTGCGGATATTCAGAGCGCACGCGTTCGAAGAGCCGCTCGAACCACTCGATGCCGAGGTCTGGATTCACGCCGCCCTGGATCATGATTTGCGTCGCGCCCTGGTCCACCGCGTACTTCACGCGATCCAGCACCTGATCGTGCGACATCGTGTAGCCTTCTTTGTGATGCTCCGGCCGGAAGAAGGCGCAGAACGTGCAGTGCACGTTGCACACGTTTGTGTAATTGATCGTCGTGTCGACCACATACGTCACGACGTCGGGCGAATGCAGCTGCATCCGCCGCGCGTGCGCCGCGGCACCGAGCTCGTGGATGTCGGCTTCATTGTAGAGGCGCAGCCCCTCGTCGAGCTCCAGCCGTCCGCCCCCGGCGGCGCGCTCGAGCAGGCTAGCCAGCGAGGGCACTGGCGGCCTCCCGCAGCGGCACCGGGACGTCGGCGATCGCGCCGATCTCGACGAGCTCGCGGCAGTACGCCGCCAGCCCGTTGCGCGCGGCGGCGTGGAACATGAAGTTGAGCTTCCCGAAGTAGCTCTCGTAGAATCCCGCGGGACGCGGAATCGTACGCTGCGCTAGCGCGACCACCTCGGGCGAGTGCGAGCGCGACCACGTGTAGGCGTCGGTCAGCGCGTGCATGCACGCGTGAAACGGCGTTGGATCGTTTTCGTACGCGTCGCGGCGCGCTGCCCACACCGCAAAGACCGTCTGGTGGCCGCTCCACTCGTGCCACAACCTTCCGAGGTCGTAGACCATCTCGGACGGGAACCGCCCGATCGCGTCGATCGCGGCGTCGCCGATCAGCAGCGTCGGGTCGCCCGCGGATGCTCGTGCGCGTGGATCGCTCTCGTCCACGTACTTCGGCCGGACGCGGTAGCGCTGCTCGAGTATGATGCGCAAGAGATATCGCCCGCTCGCCGACTCCTCGCTGACGTAGACCTTCGAGCCGCCCAACAGCGCCGGCGGCTTGCGCGACACGAGGACAACCGAAACGACCTCGTCACGCGCCCCGATGCACAGATCGGGCAGCAGCACGAGACGCTCGGGGTTCGCCGCCCACGCGAACGCGCTCACCGGCCCCATGTCCAGCTCGCCGCGCAGCAGCATGGAGTTCAAACGCGCCGGAACGTCGGCATGCAGCGTGCCCGGATACTCAATCGCCCCCGCGTCGAACGCAGCGTAGATCGGCAGGTCGTTGGTATACTCGATTCGGCCGCAGCGCAGCATCACGATGACACTGGCAGAGCGGGCGTCCAGTCATAGGCGAACTCTTCGTAGGTCGAGTTGCGGCGAACGGGCACGTAACCGGCCTCTTCGATCAGCCGGCGAAACTCGCGATCGTCGACGTACTGGCCCGATTGAGTGCCGGCCGAGTGATAGATCATCTCCTCGTCGGTCGAGCCGTGCGTCCCGTCCATGTCGTCGGCGCCGAACTGCAGCGCCACCTGACAGACCTTCAGGCCCTGGATCATCCAGTAGGCCTTGATGTGATCGAAGTTATGCAGCATCAGGCGCGCGACCGCGAACGTGCGGACGTCGTCGAGCCCGGTCGTCCAGCCGCAATACGAAAGCTCGTTGCCGTCGGGATGAAACGCCAGCGGAATGAACGCGTTGTAGCCCGGCGAACGTTCCTGCGATTCGCGCAGGCGAATCAAATGATCCACACGATCCTCGAGCGATTCGATGTGCCCGTACAACATCGTCGCATTGCTCGCGACGCCCTGGCGATGCAGCTCTTCGTGAATCTCCACCCAGTTCGCCGCCGACACTTTGTTCGGGCAGATCTTCGAGCGCGTCCCGTCGGCGAAGATCTCCGCCGCGCCGCCGTTGACGTTGTCGAGCCCGGCCTCCTTGAGCATGCCGATGATCGCCGGGAACGACAGACGGTGGCGCTTGGCCATGTACTCGAGCTCGGCCGCCGTGAAGAGCGATAGCTGTACGTGCGGAAGCGCCTGCTTGAAGCGGCGCATCAGCGGCAGCCAATAATCGAGGGAGAGCTGGCGCGGATCGTGCCCGCCGACGATGTGGATCTGATTGAAATTCGTTCCGGTCTCGACCGCCTTGGCGAAGACCTGGTCTGCCGTCATCCTAAAGACGCGCTGCGGTTCCTTGAACTCGTCGGCCGCGAACGAGCAGAACGTGCAGCCGGCGAAGCACACGTTCGTCGAGTTGATGTAACGATTGAGGACGTAGAAGACCTTCTTGCCGCTCTTACGCTCCTTCTGCTTGCGCGCGAGCCGCCCGAGCGTGTGCAGATCCCACGTGCGATAGAGCGCGAGGCCGTCGTCCATCGAAAGCGGCACGCCGGCATCGAGCTTGCGCTCGACCTCCACGAACATCGGGTCGGAAAACGGCATCCTGTGCCTATTCTGCCGACCGGTAGAGGCGCCCCGCAGCCTGCCTGGCCGAGATCGCGTGCGGAACGACCGAAAGCCCAGCCGAGACGAGGGCGACCGCGAGGAGCGCCCCGCCGACGAGGTCGGTGAGATAGTGCGCGCCGAGCGCAAGGCGCGCCCAGCAGATCGCGATCGCGAACAGCGCGAGCAGTGCGGCTCCCATCTTCCGCGTGGCGATCGGCAGCTCCGATATATATAGCATCAGCGCCCAAAGGCCGTAGAAACCCGTCGCGATCGCCGCGTGCGAGCTGGGATACGAGAACGCCGTCTCGTGCTTGACCACCCAATCGAGACGGCGTGGCCGCGCGAAGAGATGCTGGAAGAGATCTGCGCCGCGCCAGCATAGTAACAGCATCGCCACGCTGAAGACGATCCGCACCCGCCACTCCGGCGCGAGCCACGCGACGATCAGCAGAATCACGGCGATCGGCACCATGACCTGAACGTAGCACGACCACGTCAGCCACCATGCGATAAGTGTCGAATGCCCGACCAAAGAGTGCTCCCACGCGCTCAAGGCTGCGGGCTCCCCGAAGTGCACTACCTGCACTCCCAACACGGCGAAAAGCGCGGCCGCGACGATCATCACGATCATCGCGCGGATGGCGTATCCGAGATCGTAGCGCACGCGGTCAGCCGCTCGCGAAGAGGTCTTGCTGACCGCCCGGGTTCTTGCCGAGTCGCGGCGCCATCAGCTCGAGCTCCGGCAACCCGATCAGGATCTTGCGCGGCTTCGTCCCCTCGTGCTGGCCGACGACCTTGAAGTCCTCGAGCTGCTTCATCACGCGCACGGCACGCGGATGACCGATCGAAAACTGCGACTGCAGCGCGGCGGTCGATGCGTAACTCGTCTCGATGATGAACTTCGCAGCCTCGTAACACAGCGGATCGGCGTCACGGCGCGCGGATTCGTCGTCGCCGACCGGCACGACTTCCACGTCGAGCAGGTTGTCCGGACGCGCCTGCCGCGCCCAGAACTCCACAAGTCGACTGACCTCGGAGGACGTGATGAACGCGCCCTGCGCGCGGATCGGCTTCGGCGCGTCGATCGGAAGGTAGAGCATGTCGCCGCGCCCCAGCAGGCGCTCTGCGCCGTTCATGTCGAGGATGACGCGCGAGTCGGCCTGCGAGCTCACCGCGAAGGCGATGCGCGAGGGCACGTTCGCCTTGATCAGACCGGTGATAACGTCGACCGACGGACGCTGCGTCGCGACGACGAGATGGATGCCGGTCGCACGCGCGAGCTGCGCCAGTCGCATGATCGTCGTCTCGACCTTCGCGGGCGCGACCAGCATCAGGTCGGCCAGCTCGTCGATCACGATCACGACGTACGGCAGCCGCTCCTGCGGATACTTGGCGTTGTATTCCTCGATCTTTCGCACTCCTGCCTTGGCGAAGCGCTCGTAGCGCGACTCCATCTCCTTCGTCATTTCGAAGAGCGCGCCGGCGGCGAGCCGCGGATCGGCGATGACTTCCTTAATAAGGTGCGGGATGCCGTTGAACACGGCCAGCTCCACGCGCTTCGGATCGATCATCAGCATCTGCACCTGATCCGGCGTCGCGCTGACCAGCAGCGACGCGATGATCGTGTTGAGGCAGACCGACTTGCCCGCGCCGGTCGCGCCGGCGACCAGCACGTGCGGCATCTTACAGAGGTCGCCGAAGACGGGCCGGCCCGTGATGTCTTTGCCGAGGGCCATCCACAGCGGCGGCACCTGCCCCCGATTGGGCAGCGAGTCGAGAATCTCGCGAATCGCGACGACCGCGACCGTTTGATTCGGAACCTCGATTCCGACGGCTGACTTTCCGGGGATCGGCGCCTCGATGCGCACGCTCGTCGCGGCCAGCGCGAGCGCGAGATCGTCGGCGAGCGACGCAATCCGCGAGATCTTGACGCCCCGCTCCGGCTTCAGCTCGTAGCGCGTGATCGAGGGTCCGCGCTCGATGTGCACCACCTTCGCGCCGACGCCGAAGCTGCCCAGCGTGTCCTCGAGGATGTGCGTGCGATTGGAGTCGTCGACGATCTGACTCGGCGGCACGTCGAACAGCGCGAGGTCCGGAAGGCGGTAGGCGCCCTTTGACGTCGTCAGCGGCTTCGGCTCTGGGTAACGCGGCGGCTCGGGCGGCGCGCTCGGCCGCGGCGGCACGATCAGCTCGAGCTCGATTTCTTCCTCTACTTCGGGCTCGACCACCGGCTCGGCGACGCTCTGCTGCACCGGGAGCGCGAAGGCCTCGCGCAACCGCGGCAGGCGCGGGAGCGGCGGCGGCCGCAGACCTCCGAAGAACACGATGACGCGCCCGATGAGCTGCTTCATGCTCGCGTTGGTCAGCCACAGCGTCAACGAGAGCGCGGCGAGGCCGAGGAGAATCCAGGCCCCGGCGGGGCCGAAGAGCGCGCGCAACGCCCAAAAGATGTTCGAGCCAACCACGCCTCCGTGCGCTACGCCGCGCGCCCCGAACATCGCGTCGATGATGAGGAAGTACGCGAGCGCGCTGCTGCCGAGCCCGGCAATCATGCGCGGTACGTTGACTTCCAAGAAGACTATAGCGCCGAAGAGCGCAAACAGGGCCGGAAAGAGCGGCGTGGCCGACCCGAATAGCCGGCGCAGTCCGCCGGCGGTCCAGGTGCCGATGGCGCCCGCATGATGCGGAAACGCGAGGGCGATGCCGCAAAGGACGGCGAGTGCGATCGCGGTAATCCCAACGATCTCGAGGTTGAGCCTCGCCCTGGCATTCGCTCCGCGGCGCCTGCGCGATGCGGAGTCGTAGCGCGCTCGTGCCATGGGATCTATCTCTTCTTCGTCACGTTGGGAGTTCATTTTAGCCGTGCCGACGCTCATCGTCCTCGAAGGCGATCAGACCGGACAGGAGTTGCTGCTCGAAGCGCTGCGCGTGCTCGACCGGCGGATCATCGGCATCGAGCTCACGCTCATGCCCTTCGACCTTTCGCTGAAGAACCGTCGAGCGACGCGCAATCGCGTCGTGCTCGAAGCGGCCACAGCGATCAAGCAGCATCGCCTGGGGCTCAAGGCGGCGACGATCACGCCGGAGGGCCGCGACGACGTCGGCTCGCCGAACCGCATCATTCGCGAAGCGATGGACGCGTCGGTGATTGTCCGAACGGGCAGAAAGCTGCCGCGCGTGCTGCCCGTCGGCGGAATTCACGCGCCCATCTCCGTCGTGCGCATGGCGGTCGGTGACGCGTACGGCGCGCAGGAGTGGCGCGAGGGCGAGGGCGTCAGCGAGATCGCGCGCCGCACCGAGACGATCTCCCGGCGAGTCTGCCGCTACGTCGCCGAGTACGCGTTCCAGCACGCCGCGAAGACGGGCGCAACCGTGTTCGGCGGCCCCAAGTACACCGTCAGCCCCGTGTACGAGGGCATGCTCAAAGAGGAAATGGACGCCGCAGCATTGCGGCACCCCGGCGTGACGTACGACCCGCAGCTCATCGACGCGACCTACGCGCTGCTGCTATCGGCCGCGGGAGATGCGCCGCTTGTGATCCCGGCGCTCAATCGCGACGGCGATTGCCTTTCCGACCTCGTGATGCAGCTGTTCGGCTCGATCGCCGGGGCCGAGTCAGTCGTTCTCGCGTTCGATGAGAACCTGGCGCCGTCGGCGATCCTGGCGGAGGCCCCGCACGGTACGGCGCCGCGGCTCGAGGGCAAAAACGTCGCGAATCCGCTCGCGATGATCCTCGCGGTCGCCGCCGTTCTGTCCTACATTGACGACCCGCGCGCCGCGGCCGCGTCACGCGGGATCTATGACGCCGCGATGAGCACCGTCGCTGACGGAATCGCCACCGCCGACCTCGGCGGCCACGCCACGACGTCCGAATTCACCGACGCCGTCATCTCCCGGCTCTCGGTGTCATCCTGAGCGGAGGCGCGAAGCGCCGTATTTGTCATCCTGAGCGGAGGCGCGAAGCGCCGTATTTGTCATCCTGAGCGGAGGCGCGAAGCGCCGTATTTGTCATCCTGAGCGGAGGCGCGAAGCGCCGCAGTCGAAGGACGCAGTAGCCACGCAGTCCTGAGCGAGCGCAGCGAGACGAAGGACGGATAGTGTTCAAAGGCTGGCGCTTTGCCGTCCTTCGACTCGCTCCGCTCGCTCAGGACTACGACTGCTAACCCGCCCTTCGACTGCGCTCGGCTGCGCCT